>Ga0316217_10001247_pt1 | contig 33988 bp, 21 predicted proteins | sample 1anoAmetaG_FD_203633 | JGI IMG/M metagenome (GOLD analysis project Ga0316217, IMG submission 203633) | Freshwater microbial communities from Trout Bog Lake, Wisconsin, USA - 1anoA | ecosystem: Environmental > Aquatic > Freshwater > Lake > Hypolimnion/Profundal zone | place: USA: Wisconsin...
GTTCGCCCCAGCCACCGCTTCGTTCCGCCAGCACATAATTGGCAATCAAATCACTTGGCGCTGGCATCCGGGATGAAGATTTTCTTTCCCGGGATCAAGACATCGGGGTTCATTTTGGGATTCGCGGCTTTGATCTGGGAGAGCGAAACCCTCACGCCTTTTTCGCGGTAGGCCTTGAGAATGAGGCCGAGCGTGTCGCCCTGCTTTACCAAGTATTCGTAGCCCCTTTGGGGCGGGCTGGAAGCGGCGGTTTCATCCGAACTGGAGGTGCTGGTGGTGGTTTTGCCGCGGGTGGGCATCGGTGGTGGCGCCATGGAGGCAGCCTTGACGAAATCTTCCATTCGCTTGGCGATCATCTCGCTGTCTTCCTTCCGTTTACGGTCCACCTCCTGCACCTGTTCGGCAAGCGACTTCAGGTCAGAGCGGTCAGCGTAGGTATTGACCACAGGCGTGTTGACCTTGTCGCGCAGGTCAGCAATCTCCCGTTCGAGCGCGTCAATGTGTTTCTGCTGCGTGTCCAGCACTTTTGTCATGTCTTGGATTTGGCCGCTTAAATTGTCAATTTCCTGTTGCGTGGCGGACACTTGTGCCCGCACAAGTGGGGCGGCGAAAACGACCATCAAGACCCAATGCGAAATCTTTTTCATGTGCCGAAAATAAACCTCTGCGCGGCGGCGTCAAGGGGAACTGTGAGATTTTGAAGTGGTGGGTTGGCGGGGACTCGAACCCCGGACCAATGCCTTAAAAGGGCACTGCTCTACCAACTGAGCTACCAACCCAACGGGGGGCAGGAAACTACAGTAAAACCACGCGAACGCAAGATTTTTCATGACGAAAAAAACACACGCCGGACAATTGTTCGCCCGCCGCGCAAGGGCACGCGGCCGACAGGTGTTTCCTCAAGGTGCAACGCCGATGAAGAAAACTCCGTAATCGCCAAGCGGACTCCACAGGCCGGCGCTCAAATTGCCGTCAGCCCCGGTGAGCGAGGGCCACAAACAACCCGGCGGGGTGGCACGGCCCAGGCTTTGCAAAGCCGCAGGGTGGGCGGCATTGAAGAGGGAAATACCGTTGCCGGCCTCCACTCCCAGCAACCCATTGAAACTCGCCAGGGCGTTGATCGGAGACGCAAAGGTAGTCCGACCAAGCCGTCTGAACACCGCTTGATCAGTCAGAGTCCAAGAGGTCAGTAAATTGGTCGCGTTCACGCCGCTGATGTTTTGAGCCGCAAAGACGGTTTCGTCAAAGATCACCGGCAACACGTTCCAATCGGTACCCAAGGGCAGCGATGCCACCTGATAAGCGGTCACGCCATCAAAAGCCAGCGCCTGCAGGGTCTGGCCGTTTTGCCAGGAAGTGGAGACCGTGTAAAGCAGGTTGCCATCGCGCGAAACGCCCGCGAGCGGGCCCGGAATATTGACCGCAGGACGCAAGGCTGGGGCGGTGGGAACGCTCAAATCCACCACGTCCAAATAGTCGCCCTGAGTCCAGTTAAACTCGGCGGGCAACCAGGCTGGGGTAGAAATTGCAGCATAGGCGCGCCTGGCGGCTTTGAGCCGGGCCGGGCCGGAGACTGAGGCTGCGGAGCGGACGCCATTGGCGGGGGTGATGGGTGGGTTTGTGGCGACGGGTTGCAACACGGGAAGCGGGCCGAAGTTCCAAACGGAATGGCTGAGATAGATCAATCCATTGGTGGTGGCGGTCACGCCGCCATCGCTCCAGCCGTTGGTGGCCACAGCAAAAGTGGAGTCCAGCACCGGGGTCTCCGGGTTGCTGACATCGAAAGTCCACAATTGAATCCCGCTGGAGTTCCAAAACCAAGAGCCCGGATAAACCATCAAAGCGCCGCCCGCCTCCGAAGCGCCCAGTAACGGCCAGAACCAGTTCTGCTGCAGGGATCCGACCCACGTGAGAATCCCCGCCTGGGGCCAGAGTGACTGGAGTGAACCCGACGGCAGCCGGTCGGCGCTGAAGGTGGTTTGCCCCACAATCGCAAGGTTCGGCAATTGAGACGTATCAATCACATTCAACGTCATCGTGGTGTTGGTGGCGCTGGTGGCATCATGTAGCCGGGCATGGCGGGACTGGGTGCGGGCGAGGGGCTGCGCCATGATGGGACCCAGTATGGGATCATAGATCAGCGAGGAATCGGGGCCGCTGCCTTCCAACACGTACAACAAGTTGCTTTGTAAAACCGTGCCGAAGACGGGACCGTTGGTCAAGGCCCATTGGGCGGCCAGGACGCTGGGCGTGGAGGCATTTGCCACTCTGACCACGGTGTCCGGCTGATCAAAATTGGCGCCGCCGAATTCCAGCAGGTATTGGCCCGCTACGATGGCCGTATCCACCGGCCAGGCCAGCGTCAGCTCACCGGTGAGGGACGGATTGTCCTGGTCGGAAACATCCACGCTCAAATATTCTTGGCCCGAAATGGACAGAACGCGATTCTCAAAGACCGTGGCACGCCGCGCCTGGACCTGGCTGATGGTGCCGCGGGCGGTCAGGGCGGTGGCACCCAAGTCAATCAATTGCACGCCGGAAGCGTTGGCGGCGGCAGTCCAGCGCTGAAACGGCACCAGGATGAGATTGGCCTCCGGCAATACCGTGAACGCCTCGGGATCGTAGTTGGCCTCGCTCCAGGAATCGGGGCCGCCGACCCCGACCTGACTTAACAAGACCGGGCTGGCGGGGTTGCTCAAGTCAAAAAGCGACACGGTGGTTTGCCAATTGGTCCAATTGCCCTGGCCGATGGTGAGCAGTTGCGAGCCGAGCGGATACATGTAATTCTGCGAACCGGGCAGGTTGATCTGGCCAGCCAAGACCGGCGTGACGGGATTGGCCAAATCCACGACGAACAGCGGTGCGGAAGGATCGTACATGCTGATGAGCGCCAGGCCTGAGTCATAACAGACGGAGGATAGCCACTGGCCTGGATCCACTTGCAAACTTCCCAACCGCACCGGAGCGGACGCATCGGCCAGCGAAAAGGTCTCCAGCGTGGTGGTATCCGAATAATCAGTTTGATCCCAAGCTTGCGAAACGGTGGTCAACACGCTGCCGGCAAGGTTGATTTGGGACGAGCCGCTAATCTGTCCGGCGGTTTGAATGACGGCGGTGTCGTTCATGGTGCCATCGCCGGCCGAGATGTCAATGCAGTGCAGATCGGACTGCCACCAATTCGTCGCATCATCCATCGCCACAAAAAGGTAGTTGGCCGCGGCGCTGATGGCGGTTTCGGAGCCAGGCAGCCAGAGCGGAGCACGGGCGACCGGCGCGTCGGGGTTGGAACAATCAAGGGTGCTGATTTGCGTGCCCCAAGTCGCATTGTCGCCGCTGCCCGCATACGCGTCGCACGTGAGATAAAGCGCGGAACCGACCAAGCGGCTGTCCGCCAGCCAGCCTGAAACTGAAAATGAGGCCGTAATCACGGGCACGCCGGTAGCCACATTGACCACGTCGATGTCCGTCTGGCTGTTATCGTTGGCGCAATCCTCCGCCAGGAGCAGGAGATGATTGGAGTCCAGAATGTACATTTGCTCGCCCACCGCCGGCAAGTCCAGTTGCCCGAGCAGGACGGGCACATCGGGCTGGGTGATATCGAGGACTTGCAGACCGCGATATTGATTGAAAAAGTACAGACGGTTGCCACTGATTTGCCAGATGTCGGACGTGGTCACCGTGGTGGGTGAGCCGCTGACGGAGGTGCCGGCGTTCAGCGCAGCCAGCGTGGCGGGTGAGTTCACCAGCGGCCCAAGGCTGGCGGAACTGCCACGCAGCGGGGCGAAGGTGTGTCTGCCGGCATAAAACGCGCTGGGCAGCGGCTGTTTTTGCACCCAGACGCGAAAGTTCTCGGGAGTCTTGGATTTGGCAACCATGAAGCTCACGCTCCTGGCTTTGGCGCTGACGCGTTGCACCGCGCGCGGCACCCAAGCTCCGCCGCCAGGAGCGCGCGTTTGCAAGGTGACTTGGTTATTGCCCGCCGGAATGGAGGCGGTAACCACCACATTATTCCCAACCGTGCGGGTGGAGGTAATCAAGGCCGCACCACCGGAAGAACCGGTCACGGTCTGCGCCGCGCGGGCCGACAGGCCCAGCAGCAAAACGCAACCCACCAAACTGAACAGTTTCGAGGTTTTCATGGCGGTCTTTATCTAATCAATGCCAAGCAAATATAAAGGCTGGTTTTGCGGTCGGCAACAGGGATTTTCGGAAATACGAACGCATCGCGCGCCCGCCAGCGCTGGTTTGCCCGCCCACGACAGAAGCATCCAAAGGCGCTTTATTCTAATGGGCGCGCAAAAAACGGGTATAGAAGCACTTCTACAGCAACCCCTTGCATAAGAAAACAAGGTATGCCGCGACGAGCGCAAAGCCTACGAGGCGCGGCAGTCGGCCTAGCGCGGCCACAAAGATAATGTGGAGGAGCGTCGCGCCCAGCAGGATTGCCATGGCCGTATGGAAGAACGGAGGCAAATCCATGGGGCGATACAGCGCAAAGATACCGAGGCAGAGGGGAATTGAAACATGGGCGTCGCCAACTTGCGATGTGTAGACCACTTCCGGTTGCTTGCGCCAGCCGTAATAAAACGCCAGCACCGCGTTGGGCAGCACCATCAGCCAGCCGCTCAACCACCCGAGATGCTTCGCTTGAATGAAACCGGTGTGGAAATGCGATACCCACGCGACCAGCCTGCCGGTGCTGACATAAATCCCATACGCGCCGACGGCGAGCAGCGCTAAATCCACTGGGAGCATCCACCCGATGGCGGACTTGCCATTCCGTTCGTTTTGCTTGAACACTTCAATCACATGCAGGCATTGCCAGAATAGGAACAACCCCACGAGCACAAGGCCGTCGTTGAAATCCAGCCGGCCTTTGCGGCTCATGGCCCAGACCGCGCCGGTGAAAAACAACACCGCCAGCAGGGTGAGCAGCAGCGAGAGCCGGTTCAATTCTTGCGCGCTGCCGCCGACTTTGGACTTTTTCGCATCCGGTTTCTTCCTTGGCACCACGTTCATGCCCCAAATGAGGGCGGGCAACCCGAGCACGAGGGTCATATTGGTCACGTTGTTGACCAGCGAGTTGGTCATAACATCCGCGCCCTTGCCCCCGGTCTGGCCGAGGATGAAGGCAAAGATGAGGTTCCCCATGCCGGAGCAATAGGGCATGACCAGCGTGCCGAGGACCGTCCCCTCAAACCCGCAGGCGCTCATGGCTTCCAGGCGCCAGATCATCAGTAACGAAGCCGCCAGGAACAACGCCACGAACAGCCACGGCGCGAACACACCTTTGGCCTCGAACCAATGGATAAATGGATTCAACACGCGGCGCAGTTTAGCAAAGAATTCCCGCCGCGCGACAGCAAATCCGAAATCAAAGCTGCACCACGGATGCCAGGTTGCAGCCGCCTACGTGAGAGGCATGAGCCTCGCTGGAAGGGAGGCTGATACAGGAAGAAACGCTGGCGGTGCAACCACGACATAGCGCCGACAGGTCCCGATTCAGAATCGGGATCTTTCGAGGCACAAAAGAGCGTGCTGACATTCGATTTCGCGGGCGACCACGACCGGGGGCGAAGTTATCTGCGTGGCAAACGCTGATCGGCTCACGCAAATTCCTCGACGGCTTCAAACATCGCCAGGATGTTCTGCGGCGGCACATCCGGCAGAATGTTGCGGGCGGTATGGAAGACGAATCCGCCGGCGGGCATGCGGGCGATGATCAGCAGCACCAAGCGATCCGGCAAGCACAGAACAAACTGATTGAAATTCAGGTGCCGACCACCCGTTTCGCCGCCGCCACCGCGCCGGCGGCGGATTCACTAAAACCGTCCGCGCCGATTTCCTGAGCGAACTTTTCGGTGATGGGCGCGCCACCAACAATGACCTTGACTTGGTCGCGCACGCCGGCCTGTTTCAAGGCGTCAATAGTGGCCTTCATGGAAGGCATGGTGGTGGTCAGCAGCGCCGACATGGCCACAATGTTGGCATTCTTGTCCTTGATGGCGGAAATGAATTGCTCCGGGGTGACATTCACACCCAAGTCAATCACCTCATAGCCGCCGCCTTCAAGCATGGAGGCGACCAAATTCTTGCCGATGTCGTGCAGATCGCCTTTCACGGTGCCAATCGCCACGCGCCCGACGGGTTGGGTGCCTTTGGCGGCCAGCAAGGGACGCAGCAATTCAAGGGCGGCTTTCATGGCGCGGGCAGCCAGGAGCAGTTCGGGCACGAAATACTCGTTGCACTCAAAGCGCCGGCCCACTTCGTCCATCGCGGGCATCATGTATTCCTGAACCAGCTTCAGCGGCTCGTGCCCTTCGGCAAGCGCTTGTTCAGTGACGGTTTTGGCAGCCTTGGCGTTTCCTTTCAGGATCGCGTCATGGAGTTCTTGGAGGTTAATCATATGTTTTACTTGTCGCCGAGTTCGATTTCAGAAATGGCCGGGCCTTCGGTGTCGTCGAGAATATTCAGATGGAATTCCCGCGCCGTGACCAGCTCGAATTTCTTTTGGAAATGTTCGCCGATTTGGCCGCCGTTGAAAAGGGTTTTCCACCCGCCGCCGTCGGATTTCCTCAGCTTCCACAGGCCGCCGCGCATGCCATATATACTATCGCAATTCAAAGGCATCCAAATCGGACTTCGCCCGTTTGACTTTGCCGGCCAAACAAAAGGAGGCACCCCATGCCTAGCTGCGTTATCCTCAAAAACCGGTGGCGGCGGCGCGAAAAACTCCACATGGTCACACCCGGCACATACCTGCGACTGTGATCCAATAATTTTTGCGCCATGCACGACTTTGAGCTGGTCGTGACAGAATAACTGGCAAACGAATGGCTTGGCATGAACCCCGTACAGCTGCGCTCCCACTGCTTTCTTGAATGCGCCAGCAGCGCGTTTTACTGCGGATGTTGTTGTGCTCATCTTTTATATGGTAGCGTGGCAACAATCCCCGAGCCGAGCCGGACTGGGTCGTTAATTTCAAACCATCTCAATCCGGGACCCAAAGGGAATCCCTATGTCCGCTGAAACTCACTATCCAGCTCCGATGGGCTGAGCAAAGGAGAACAAACCTGAAACGAATCATGCGCCGCCGGATGCGGTGCAGCGCCACGCCGACCGGGGCGGCCTACACCAGAATGCAAGAAATCAACCTTCAGCCACAAATAATAGCCTTCAAGCCAATTTCCACGGCGCGCGGTATTCACGGGTAAGCCAGCTCGCCGCCCCAGTGCCATCCAGAAACTGTTCTGCCTTCGGATCCCACTTGCAGCCTTTGCGGTTGAAATAAACCTGGTTCACCAGGTTGCAGATCGTCGCCGTGCGCTGGCCGATTTCCACGTCGCAAATCGGCAGCTTACGGGTTTGCATGCACTGCAACCAGTCGGAAACCTGGTCGTTGCTGCGATACAGGCGCACGGCGTTATCCGGCAATAATTCCTTCAACAGCGCCGCATAGCTGTCCATCGTCTCCGCCTTTAGCTTGTCATCCAGCCACAGCTTGAACTGGCCTCGATTGACATACAGCTTGCCCTTGCCGCCGTAAAAGGTGATGCCATTGCCGTCCAAATGCGTGACCACCGTACCGTTGTCGTAGCGCCAGTGGACGCCGAAGTTGGCGTCAGGGTTTTCCGGCAGGACAAATTCCACCGGCCCGCCAGCATCGTAACCCAAGGCCCATTGCACAATGTCGAAGTGATGGGCGCCCCAATCGCCCACGCCGCCGCTGCCATATTCGCGGTAACGCCGCCAGTCGGGGAAATGATCGCACTTGCCGCGCGGACTCAGGACGGAATTATAAGGCCGCATCGGCGCCGGCCCCAGCCACATGTCCCAGTTCAAACCCGGTTCGTCGGGTTCCGTGGGCAAATCGCACGGAATTGGCGGGCCCGAGACGCACGCTTCCACTTTCGCCACCTTGCCCAGCACGCCATTGCGGATCAGCTCGCAGGCCGCGCGAAACTCGCCCATCGAACGCTGCATGGAGCCGACCTGGAAAATCCGTTGGTTCGCGCGCACGGCGTTTACCATCGCGCGGCCTTCGAGCACGGTGTGCGCCATGGGTTTCTCGCAATAAATATCCTTGCCCGCTTTGGCCGCCGCAATGGACGTACCCGCGTGCCAGTGATCCGGCGTGGCAATGACCACCGCGTCAATATCCTTGCGCCCCAGCATTTCCCGATAATCGCCGTACGTATCGCAGCCTTTATATTCGCCGGCTTTGGTGGCCTGCGCGTAGCGTTGTTCAACCGACTGTTTGGCCAGATTGCGGCGCGTGGTGTCCACGTCGCACACAGCCAGCACGCGAAAATCATTCTTCCCCAAGCAATTGTCGAGCAAGCCGCAGCCCTGCGCGCCAAGACCGATGAAGCCCAGCGTGACTTTCTTGCTCGGAGCTGCGCCGGCTGCAAACAGGCTGGAACGCAGGATCAGCGGCGCGGTGCCGGCCAGAAGGGTGGACTTGAGAAAATTACGACGGGTGAAGGAATTGGATGGGCTCATGGTGTGTGGTGATTCGGGTCGAAGTTTCCCAATCGGGATTTCCCATTGGGTTTCTTGCCCACGACCGGGGTCGGTATTTTTTCTAATTCTCTTCCTGCTCCACAGAATTGCAAGCCTTATTTCCAGTCCGCTCATCGAAACTCCATGTCCACCAGTCGCGCCCCGTTATGCCAGCGGAGCGCGACTAGCCCGCCCAGCACAACGCTGGACGGCATAGTCCACATCAACACGAAAGGTCCAAGTGAAATCACATCGTCCCATCCTCCTGAACCACACAAAATCACGGCTGCAAAACCAAGCCCAGCCAAGGCCTGGAGGAACCAACGCACCGCCGCCAATCTCCACCAATTTGCCCCCAGTCATTGGCACGAACGCACCACCGCTGTGTCCTACCAATACGCCGCCGACGCCGCCGACGCCGCCGACCAGAACGAACGCGCCCCCGCCCCCGCCAGGTCGGACCAACTCCGCATCGTGAGGTCAATCGCAGACGCACTGGCCTGAATACACGCCGGACACCTTATTCTGGTGCCCGGCTTTTGGTATTCCTTCAGCCATTAATCCCAAGAACATGTGCCGCGGAAATTTCGCCTTTACGCTCCTCGAATTGCTCGTCGTTATTGCGCTCATTGTCATTTTGCCGGCACACTTACTGCCCAATCTGGCGCACCCACGAGCAGGACATCTGGGACTCGACCTTTGGCATTCTTTCGACGGACAGCGCCTATGCCGGTTATTGGCTGGATCTGCCCGCCGACCGGCATCAGCAGGGAGCCAATCTTTCGTTTGCTGACGGCCACACGGAGCATTGGCGCTGGCTGGCCCGCAAGAAATTCATCACCCGTTGGGAATTGGTGCAGGGGCCGGCCGACCTGGCGGATCTTCAGCGGCTACGGCAATCTGCGAATCCGGGGATGGACTGAAAGAAATCCTTCTCGCCCTCCTCCTCCTCGCAAAACCCAATGGTCACCTGGCGATGCCTTAAACCTGTTTCTTTGCAAACCATGAAATCTCCCACAGTGGTAATCACCCTCACCCTGATCGTCAGCGCCCTGGCTTTTTGGCCGGCGGCAACCGTGCAAGCGTCTTCGCCGGTCATCCGCAGCCTCGTCTTGGCCCCCCGGTTGACGATCCAGAACCATACCAATGTCCTCAATCAAATCCAGTACACCACCAATTTGAGCCAGGGCAACTGGTGAACTGGTTCGACGTCGTGAAGCGGTGCAATGCCCGCTCCGAGATGCAGAGCCTGCCCCCTTGCTACTACACTTCCAACACTTGGGCGACGGTGTATCGGACGGGCGAGCTGAACGTGAGCAATTCCTGGGTGAACTGGAACGCGGGCGGCTGCCGTTTGCCGACCGAGGCGGAGTGGGAGAAAGCCGCCCGTGGCGGTGCCTTGTGCCAGCGCTTTCCATGGTCCGGCACCAATGTCATCAGTTGGAACCGCGCGAATTATCAAGGCGACCCGACCTATTTCAGCTACGACTCAAGCACCAACGACAGTTTTGACCCGGCATTTAATGCCGGAAATGAGCCATATACCAGTCCAGCCGGTCACTTTGCCTCGAACGGGTATGGTCTGTGTGACATGGCTGGCAACGTGTGGGAATGGTGCTGGGACTGATATGACGGAGGCTGGTACGCCAATTCTGGCGGGAGTCAGGCGGACACTCGGGGACCGTCCTCCGCCGCTTCCGGCGTTCGCGTTCCGCGCGGCGGTTTTTGGTATGATTACGCCTATTATGCCCGCTGCTCCAATCGAGGTTACAACAACATCCCTCCAGCGGGCGCCTATATCAATGTCGGTTTCCGATGTGTCACTGGGTTTTAGTTGTTTGGACACTGTCCAATAAAAAAGCCTGTCCGAAGACAGGCTTAATCCCCACCAAAGTCGTGTGCAACTCGATCCTTTGAACATGTATTGCTACATGTGGAACTCGCTGGGCGGCTTTCGACCACCAGTAAAGGCACGTCGGCCACCACCCAAACTCATCCCCTGATCGTTTTTTATTTACGGTTCAAGGACTGTTGCCAATCACGAACTGGGCAGGAAAACTGTGGTTCCAAAGAACACGTTCAATCCAGTACCAGTCCAGCATATTCATTGCCAGAAACATCTTTGTGTTGAATTTTCTCAAAAATGGTGAACTCAACCGTGCCAGATTTCGCATTATGCCTTTGGAACGGGCGAATGGGGTCCAATTTTGCGCGCATTTTTGTGCCCCCTCATGTTTTCAATCAGCAATGAAGCCAGAAACCAGAGCAATGTTAAAACAAACCTCATAAATAATATCCTGCGGCCAATGAATAGACCATTCAATGAATCGGCGGATCAGAATGATGTGCTGGGCGTTTGTTCCGGCGTTCCGCAGCCGCCGCCATTTGCGGGGGCCCTGGCCGTTGCGTTCCCGCAGCCGCAGGCGGATGCGAGCGGCTGTCGGTCCAGTCATACTTGGTTGTCGCTCCGCTAATCATGTCATCTAAAATCTACATGTACTATCGTCTGATCTGCGGTGCAAAAGAAGAAACATCTAGCAACATATATTGTCTACCACTCACCGTTTTTTGCCATCGCCTGGGAAAGATCAGATTGTTTTTTGCTCAAGCAGTGACGGGGAAAATGGCGCGAATGCGGTGGGCAATATTCACCCGGCTTCTGCTGCCGATCTCAGGGCCGCTCTCCTAGGCGCAAAAGCCGCCGGGGAGCTCGAATCGTTTGGCCAAGGCCACCATCGCAAACCACAGCTCGAACACGGGGCCGTAGCTGGAAAGCAATTCCTTTTGAGTTTGAGGCAAGTGCCATGGCCCCGTATTCTGCGTTTATGAAAATCGCCATTATCATCAGTGGAAGCCTTGGGCGGTGAAGCTGGCGATTGGTTGTTCGCCGTGAAAACAAATTGTAACGCAGCTTTGTCCAGCACGTCTCTTTTGACATGAATCGAAGCCGCGCATTTACCTTGATCGAACTGCTCGTGGTCATCGCCATTATTGCGATTTTGGCCGCCTTGTTGCTGCCAGCTTTGTCCAAGGCCAAAGCCAAGAGCAAGTCGATCAATTGCGTGAGCAATGACCGGCAGGTCATGCTGGCAACGAGACTTTATATGGATGACAACAGCGGTGCAATCCTGCCGTTGTGGATCAATGTCGGCGCCGCCGGCTACGTGCCGCCCGACCCGACCTTTGCGCTCCAGAACACCACATTCTATTGGTGGCCAGACAAATTGCGGAAAGATGGCTACGGAGCGGAGAAAGGCGTGATGAACTGCCCCGCTCTGACGCTGCCGGCTGCCAAGGCCAATGGCGGCCAGGCCAATTCCACCCAGCCGCTCGGCATTGGCATGAACGCCTTTGAATACGGCTGGACGGCACAGACGCCCGGCCTGCCGCAACACCCTTACAGCCACGCCAAGGAAAATGAAGTGGCCGAACCGAGTCAATCGGTGACGTTTGCGGATGCCGCCCTGGTCTCCAATCCAAGCGACCCGAACGCGGACAACTGGACCGAAGTACCCACGACGGCCAGCATCTATTTCCGGGTGCCGAGCGACACGCAGAATGGCAATGAATACTTGAATGACCCGACGCGCTCCATCGGACGCCACGGCGGACGGGTGAATGCGTCGTTTTTTGACGGCCATGTGGCGGGCATAAAGAACAGCGCCATCGGTTACAATTATCAGCGGACGGACGAACTGGCGCTCTGGGCCAGAAACCATAACGGACTGGTTCCATGAAGACCCGCAAAGCCTGGTGCCCGCTGTGGAAACTGGAAGAAATATGAAAGGCGCGTTCGCCATCCTCCTGCTGGCCTGCCTGGTCCTCGACAACGCCAGCGTGCTGCCAGTGCCGCCCCCCGCCATCCAGGCCTCAGCGGCGGTCCATCACACGATGCAGCTTGGCTGGAATGCGATTCCAGGTTGAATTTGTGCCATGGCAACGCTCAGTTTCACTTGGTCAGCAAGCTTAGACCCGCAAAATTTTATACCGTTATTTGCTCAACTCCATGGCATTGCCAAGTCACAATTCCGTCGCCGAGACCATCGCCCGTGTCACGCAGTCCGCGCAGACAACGGTCGAGAATGATTTGCACAAACTGACATTCCACGCCATGAGCACCCGCTGTCACGTGAATTTCCACGATGTGCCCGCCGACACGGCGCAAGAAATCCAGCACGATATTTTGGAATGGGCAGCCCAATTCGAGGCTCGCTATTCCCGGTTTATTCCGGGCAGCCTGGTTTGTCAGATCAATGCTGCTGCGGGGGAACATTGGGTGGAGATTGACCGGCAAACCGAACTCATCCTCGACCGGTGTCAGGAGCATTTCCGGGCGACCGGTGGCGCGTTCGACCCCACGGCACTGCCGCTCATCAGGCTGTGGAATTGGAAGGCCAGCCCACCGGCTCTGCCTTCCGATCGCGACGTGACCGCTGCCCGTGAGCTCGTGGGCTGGGACAAAACCCAGCGGCGACCCGGCGGGCTTTTCCTGCCACGCAAAGGCATGAGCCTCGATCTTGGGGTGTCGGCAAGGAATATGGTCCTGCCTCGATTTCGTCCCCGCGCATTCTTGAGCTACGGACGACCGCAGCCAATTTACATCAATTACCATGCCATGTGTTTCACCAAGAATCCCGAGGCACTGACTCGACTCCCAACCTATTTCGCCACCGAACAAATCACCGAACTCGACCTGGCCAACCCGCACATCGACACTTTGCGGCTCCATCGCAATGCCCGTGAAACCCACCGCGAACTGCGCAGGACCCCGCAACGCGTCTGGGAACGGGCCAAAAAAGAAAAACGCTCCGCGCTACGCCCAGCCCATCGCCGCCCCTGGTGGCCTTATGTTTGCAGCGTCCGCACGGCGCTCAAGGTCGGGGCATCACTCCATCGTGGCCGCGCCGCCCGACGAAAACCAAAAAGCGATGCTGCTTTTTACCAATCGCCCAAACTAACCCATTCAAGGTTTGCTAACTACAGAGAATTCAAGGTTTGAAAACTACGCGACAAAAATGTTGCCATACTGTCTAAATCATTCAGAGTATATCATCTATTGGATTGTGACGAAGTTGATTCAAGCCACACAAGCGGATACGACGTGGACTGCTCCCGCCGCGAGGCCGTTGCATGCGGGTTACAACCCGACTTTCCGGCGGGTGGAACTGCACGAAGTTTCCCCTGCGCCGACCTAATTCCTTTGAAACCAAGGTTGTCCCGTAAACGTCTGCTTCGACAATCGCCCGACGGCCACGAGTAAATCATGCATAAAATTCCACGACGCGATTTCATCAAAACGGCGGGTGGTCTTATCCTCCTTGCCGGGGCGACCCCCTGGCCCGAAGCCCTCGCCCAAGCAGTGGCCAAATCTCCCCTCGGCAATCGCTCTTTCAACATACTCTTCATGACTGCCGACGATATGAACGGCTTTATGCCCGGCTGGATGGGCAATCCGCTCAAGCCGACGCCCAACATGGATGCGTTCGCCGCCACTGCCCACCGGTTCACCGACAATCACGATGCTGCGCCAATCTGCCAACCCTCCCGCGAAGCGATGCTGACAGGTCTGTGGCCGCACCGCAGCGGCGGCTTGGGTTTCAACCCCATCAACGCCGGGGTGCCAACCCTTGCCACCGCGCTTAAGAACAACGGATATTTCATCGCGGCGTTGAACAAGCTCGAACATATGAAGCCGCAGTCCTGTTTCCCCTGGGACTTCTCTGCGAATGATTCGGGCCGGAACCCGCCGATGATCGAGGCACAGGTGGCGAAGGCCATCCAGCAGGCGCAGGGAAAGCCATTTTTCATCAACTGCAACCTGCGCGATCCGCATCGCCCGTGGCCGGCCTTGAACAAAGCCGGCGGGGCCGCGGGTGGGGGCCCCCGCTGGGCCGCCAATGGAAGTCCCATTGACGATGTGACGAACAAAATCACGTCGGAACAGGTGACCGTGCCATCGTTCCTCGAGGATTTGCCTCCGATTCGAGAGGAAGTGGCCCATTATTACAATGCCGTGCAGCGGCTTGACTTGAGCTTCGGCAAGGCGATGGCCGCCCTCCAGGCCTCGGGCGAGATGGAACGTACAATCGTACTCTTTGTTTCCGACCATGGCATGCCGTTTCCCTTGTCCAAGGCAACCTGTTACCGAAATGGTTCGTGGTGCCCCGTGACCCTCCGCTGGCCCGGCATGGGGTCGCCGCAGATCTTTGAAGAGATGACGCAGAGCATTGACATCATGCCGACCCTGCTCGACCTCCTGGGCATTGCGAAGCCGGATATGGATGGCCGTTCCTGGGTGCCGCTATGCAATGGCGAAAAGCAGGCGAACCGCGATTACATCATCAACAACGTCAATGGCGTGGCCAGCGGCAACCAATTTCCCATGCGTGTGGTGCAAACGAAAACGAGCGCCTTGGTAGTGACGCCCTGGAGCAACGGAAAAAACCGGTTTTTTGGGGTCGATTCCATGGGCGGCCTCTCGTACCGGGCGATGGTGGACGCTGCACAGTCGAATGCCCGGATCAAAAAAAGAGTCGAACAGTATACCATCGGCTACCCGATGGCCTTTTACGATCTGGTGGCCGATCCCGACCAGCGTGAAAACGCGATCAACAACCCGGCCCATCGTTCGGAAATTAAACGGCTCCAGGACATTCTCATGCATTACATGGTGACGACCAAGGATCCGCAATTGGACAATTACAAGACCATCCTGGCCGGCGGCGTCTGCAACGTGGACACCGGCCAGAAAAGTCTATCCGGCGAATAGCACGAATGCTTGAAGCGTCCCAATTCCCCCGCCCGATGGACCAATATGGCATGTCCGCGCCGGTGGTCGCGCACAGGCAAAAGCAGTTTCACGTGATGGCCAAGCCGGTTGGATCCACCTGCAATCTCGATTGCACTTATTGCTATTACCTGAGCAAAGAGAACCTGGCCAAAGGCCCGGGGGCGGCGCGGATGTCCGACGAGACACTGGAGTTGTTTATCAAGCAGTACATTGACGGCGTGACCGGCAAGGAGGTAGTTTTCTCGTGGCAGGGCGGCGAGCCTACGTTGCTGGGACTGAATTTTTTTCGCAAGGTGATGGTCTTCCAGAAAAAGCACGCCAAGCCGGGCCAGCGCATCGGGAATGATTTGCAGACCAACGGCACGCTGCTGGACGAGGAATGGTGTGCGTTTCTGAAAGCTCATCGTTTCCTTGTGGGCTTGAGCATTGACGGGCCTCGGGAAATCCATGACCAATATCGGGTGACTAAAGGCGGACGGCCCACGTTTGACCTGGTATTTGCCGCCGCCAAATTGCTTCAGCGCCATGGCGTGCCGTTCAACACGCTAACCTGCGTGCATCGTTTCAATGGCCGCCGACCGCTGGACGTATACCGGTTTCTGCGGCAGGAACTCAACGCGAACTACATCCAGTTCATACCCATCGTCGAACACAAGAATTTCGAACAGGTCGCGCCACAACGATGGAATGCCGCCGACCTGCCCAAAGACGGCGAAGCGGAGGCGCGGCCAGGCCATCCCAATTCCATCGTTACCGACTGGTCGGTGGCCCCGGATGACTGGGGTTATTTCCTGTGCAAAGTCTTTGACCTCTGGTCGAACCGGGACATTGGCAAGGTGATGGTCAATCATTTTGAAACGTTGGTGGCCCAGCATCTCGGACTGCCTGCGCAGATGTGCGTTTACCGTGAGAACTGTGGCACCGGCATCGCCTTGGAAAACGACGGCAGCGTCTATTCCTGCGACCATTATGTCTATCCCGAATATCGGCTGGGGAGCGTGAAGGCCGCAAGCTTGGATGAAATGGTTTTCTCGCCCGAACAGGTGAAGTTTGGCCAGGCCAAGAGCGAAACATTGCCACAGTATTGCCGACAATGTGCCTATCTTACCGACTGCTGGGGCGAATGCCCCAAGAACCGGATCATCCGCACCCCGGATGGCGAGCCGGGATTAAATTATCTATGCCGTGGGTTCAAAAAGTTTTTCGCGCACTCACTGCCAAAAGTGGACCGGATTGCCGCCGTTTTAAGCAAACAAGCGTTGCGGCCGCAGCCACGCATGTAAATCTGGCTGCGGATGAAACCAAAAGGTCCAGAAAAACGTCTGACCAGCAAATCACCCCGACATCTGAATGATCGATTATGAATAAAATTCCCCGCCGCGAATTCATCAAAATGTCCGGCAGCATGGGTGCGGGTCTGGCCGCTTGGTCCATGGTGGGTTCAGCGGCGGAGGCCGTGAACAAGTCCACGCTCCCGAACTTCATCGTCTATATTTCCGACGACCACGGAATGCTTTTTTCCGAGCCCTACGGCAACAAGGACATCCACACGCCGAACCTGGCGCGACTCGCGGCGGAAGGCGTCACGTTCACCCATGCATTTAATGCTTCGCCGAGCTGTGGACCGAGCCGCAATGCAATGCTCACCGCGCTGTGGCCCGCCCGCAACGGGGCCGAACCCAACCACAAGCCGCCGAAACCGGGGGCGGAGGAATTGCCGGCCGTCCTGAAAGCCCTTGGCTATGAAGTCGCCGCCATCGGCAAGGTGGCGCACAATAATTTCGCGCAATATTACCCCTTCGACTACACTATCGGACCCAATCAGGGTGCCGTGAATACGATTGAGGTGGACAAATTTCTCGCTAACCGCGATCCGGCCAAACCGCTCTGCCTCTTTTTTGGTGCTCACTTTCCGCACGTCCCGTGGGTGGACAACCAAGGCTACGCCCCTGCCACGCTCACACTTCCGCCCACATTCGTGGACACGCCCGCAACACGGGAGCAGCTCACGAAATACTACAGCAGCGTCTCCAAAACCGACGCGTTGCTCGGCGAATACCGGGCGCTCGTAAAAAAATACCTTCCCGGTGATTCGCTCTTTGTTTACATGGCCGATCACGGCGCGCAATTGCCGTTTGCCAAGTGGGACCTTTACGACGCGGGCACGCGTGTGCCGTTCATCGTCTCCTGGCCCGGCAAGTTGAAGGCTGGTACCACCAACGACGCGATGATTTGCCTGCCGGATTTGCTGCCCACGTTCATCGAGCTGGCGGGTGGTAAGGCTCCCGACGGTCTTGACGGCCAGTCCTTTGCCGGTATTTTCCGCGGCGCCGCCACCGCGCACCGCGACCGTGTTTTCAACACGCAAAGCGGCGATGGCGATTTCAACGTGTATCCCAGCCGCAGCCTGCGCACGCGGGGCTGGAAATACATCCTCAACCTACACCCAGAATTCCAGCATCAGACGCATATTTCATGCTGCGTCGCACCCGGGGGCGGAATCCAATATTGGAAAACCTGGCAGGCGGCGGCAGAAACTGATCCTGCAGCGGCTGCCGTGGTGAAACGCTACACCGTCCGGCCCGCCGAGGAACTTTACGACCTCCCAGCTGATCCGTTCGAACAGCACAATCTCGCGGCGGATCCGCAACACGCCGGCCGCCTTGTCGCCATGCGCGCCGAACTCAAGGCATGGATGAAGGAACAGGGCGACACCGAAACCGTGTTTGGCAAACCGCTCCGGATCGGCCAACCCGTCGTAATGTTAACGGCTAACGGTATGCCTGCAGATCCTAGGAAGGTAAATGGCGCTGAGCCGGGGATATAATTCACAACAGCAACGGTTGGCCTTCCGTTGTCCCAGCCGCCGCGGCAAACTTATCTTGTGCCGACATCCCAGGCAAGCGGCAGATCACAAAATGCGCCTCGCAGACGAATGGCGAGACAAAAATTTGCCTGCATGAGAACCATTTCATCGAGGCGCGTCTGCACTGGATTGTGCTGGTGCCCTGGTGGGAACTGCGATCGAACAAGTGCGGCGGGTCACGGATTTGACGTGGCGGTTCAAAATTGCGGCGCCTTCATCAACCATGAAGCGTATATCGCAATATGGAAGACTGGACAGAGGTTCGCAGAAATGTATTGGTGGAAGGTGTTAGTCGGCAACACTGGCAGCCGAGAACAAGGGATGGCCAGTAGTGAAAAACATGCAGGCCACGATATGAAAGTTAAGTGGACTCATCGCTTTTGACAGCATCGTCCTTGGTTGCGTTTTGGAGACTCTCGCTGCCATTCTTCGAAAATGCGGCGGGCTGGAACCCAAAACCGGCGCCCCGCCCATCCATGACTGCGGAAACTCATAACCACAGTAATTCCACTTTATCTGATTTTGGCTTACGGGTAAACCATCCGATAAAACACCGAGCCGTTCGCGGGATTGATGGTCAGGTTCGTCGAAATCACCGAGTCGGAGCCGGGAATGGTTACCCAATTTGTGCCCAGCCCGGACGAGGCTGAGTTCGTCTGCACCTGCAGGTGCCAGCCGAGATGATCGGCCGGCCACGAAAGGGTCAGCGTGCTGCCCGCGACCGCCGCGAGGAGGTTGGTGCGCGTCGAATTGACGGTGAACACGGCCGCGACGGCGAGGCTGCCATTGACGGCGAGATTATTGGTCCAGAACAGATTCGTTCCCGACAGCGCCGGCAAGGCCACCGTGCTGAATGCGCCGATGATTGGCGTGCTGAACAGCGTGAACGTGTCTCCGGCCACAAAATTGGTGGAGCCGAGGTTGGTCACGGTGAGGGTCGCCCCGGAATTCACGGAGATGCCCGGCGCGACAAATTCGTCGCTCGTGGGCGCCGCGGCACGGTTGATTTTCATCACGACCGCACCCGAGATGGAGGCCGCGCCGCCGGCCTTGAGCGTGCCGATGGTGTTGGTCAGCACGCCGTTGGCTGGAATTCCCGGCTCAAGCGTGGCGCCCGCTTGCTCGTTGACGGTGTAGCCAATGCTCCCGGTGCCGCCCAAGGCGGCACTCGCGGCAACCACGACGGCTGAGGGGCCATTCGCTCCGTTGACGAGCAACGTTCCGGCGGCCACGGTCGTGGTGCCGGTGTAGCTGTTGGTTGCCGCCAGCACCACCACGCCGGTGTCGCCATTGACTCCGTTGATTTGGAGATCGCCAGCGCCGCTGATGGGCGCGTTTACAAACAGGATTTCCGCAGTTGTCGCCGACGCCAACGCTCCCAGGTCATTGGTCGTGCCGCCCACCAATTCCAGGCTGCCGGCGAGCGACTCGATAAAGTTGTCCGAGGTGCTATTGGCAAAGTCCACCACCCCCCCGCTCATCACCAAGCTGGGGACCGTCATGGCCTGACCATTGGTGCCTTTGAGCAGGAAGCGGCCGCCGGCATCCACCGCCAGGACGGATCCGCCAAAGGTGTAGGCGTTGGTATCGGCCGGAGAGCGAAGGGTGAAGGCGGTGTAGTAGCCATTACCGCCAGCCGGCGAATTGCCCCCCTGCCAATTCCCGGAAGAATTGAAGCTGGACGAGCCAAGGGCATCGGAAGCCAGGAGCGGGATCCAAGTTGTCGGAGCCACAACCGCCGTAATGACCAGGTCAATCGAGGAACTGGCCACGTTGTTTGATAAATTGGCGGTAACCCCGTAAGGCAGTCCAACCAGGCTGAAATTGTTCAGGGTCGCCAAGGGCGTGCCGACATAAGCCACCAGTGGGAACTGCTGACCGGCCGTAAATCCGTAGCCATTCAAGTTGATCACGGTTGTGCCCGAGGCTATGAGGCTGCCGCTGGAATTGATAGCGGCCGTTGGGAGGCCCGATATGATTCCGTAGCTCAGGTTTAAGGTCGAATTGCCCGCCAGCGTCAAGCTCGTGGCGGCGAAGGACGTCGTGCCGCCGTTCAGGGCCAGGTCGAGCGCCGCATTGTTGAGGGTCAGATTGTTCAGACTGGAAACCGAGCCGGCGGCCAGATTCAACGCACCGCCCATGACCACGGTCGGCCCCGTGTAGGTGGAACCCGCGCCGGTCAAGCTCAGCGTGCCGTTGCCGCGTTTGGTCAGGCCGCCATCAACCGCATTGTCGCCGGAAATCGAGCTGTGCTGCAAGGTCGAGACGATGGTGACGCTGAAATTGGTGGTGTCCACCACCGCGCCGCCGTTCCGGACATTGATCTGCGACAGATTGGTCACAAAACCGACGTTGTTGGTGAGCGGCAGCAACACGCCGCCGTTCAGGTTGAACGTGGCATTTGCACCTGTCCCGGAACCTACGCTGGTCGTCATGAGGGTGCCGCCATCGAGATTATACGTGCCCGTGGAACCCGCGATGGCGGCAATGTTCACGGCGCCGTTGGCAATCACCGTGCCGCCGCTTTGGTTTAGAGTTCCCACCCCCACCGATCCCACGCGCAACCGGGCGGTGGCGGTGAACGTGCCGCCGCTCAAATTGTAAATCCCGACCCCGCCGGCTGAGGTGCGTCCGCCGATGCACAATGTCCCGGCGGCGCTGTTCAGCTCGGTCACCGTGCCGCCGGTTTGGTTCACCGTGCCACTGGCAGTGGAACTGGTGGCGTTGGCGGATCCAACATAGAGCGAGTTTACGGCCAGGCTGACGGTATCTTGAATATTAATCGTGCCCGCCGACGAACCAATATCGCCAAGGTTGAAATCGTTGTTACCCGTGAAATTCGCAGTTCCTTTCAACGTCAACGTACCGTTGTCAGTCCCGCTGTGGCCAATGCTGCAGTAGCTATTCGCGGTCATGAACCCGGAATTGATCGTCACCGAGCCGGCGCTCACAAACAAATTGCCGGACAAGGTATTGCTGCCGGTCATGGTGAGCATGCCGTTGCCGGTCTTGGTCAGAGTGGCGCCGGAAACGTTGCCGGCGAACGAGGTGTTGAGGGAGTTGCTCAGCGTCAGCGTGGGCGTGCCCGTGGAGATGGCAACCGGAGCATTGCCGGATAAGTTGGCCAAAGTCTGATTGGCGCCAAAGCTGAAGGTGCCATTAGAGATAACTGTGCTGCCGCCATAGATGCCGGGCACATTCAAGGTCACCGCGGCCGCGCCGATTTTGGTCAATCCGCCCTGGGCATTGATCTGCCCACTGCCTTGGATGGTATAAGAAACCGCCGCATCGCTGATCGTGACGCTGGCCGGGTTGACTGTGGTGTTCAACTGCACCGAGCCGCTGCCCGAGTCATTGAAGGTGACCGCGTCCCCCGGCGCCACGGGTTCGAGATAAGCCGCCGGCAGACCGTTAAGCAGCCAGTTGGTCGTCACATTCACATCCCAAAGGTTGGGGGAAACGCCATTGGTGCCCGTCCAAGTCAGCGCCACGCTTCCGCTAATGACCAAGTCAATGGTCTGATTTGGCACATTGGTCACCAAATGCGCGATTGCGCCCTGGGGAAAAGCTCCGGGCACCAAACTGCCGGGACCGCTGATGGTGCCGTAGCCAAACAGCGGAAATTGACCGTTGCCAAACGAGGAGGAGACATTCACCGCCGTCGAGCCGTTCAAAATTAGGTTGGTAATGATGGCGACCGGCGCATTGGACACCGTCAAGTCCGCTTCCAAAGCGGAGTTGGCGCCGCCGCCAATGGTGACACTCGGCAAATTGACGGTGGCAGGTGCTGACGATTGCAGGAATGCCAGGGTTGAATTCGCGTTCACCGTGACGTTGCCCGGCGAAGCGTAAGCCGGCCCAAGCACAAGTTTGCCGGCATTTACAACGGTCGGGCCGACGTAGGTGTCCGTGCCGGTCAAAGTCAATGTGCCGGCGCCGATTTTGGTCAAGCCGCCGGCGCCAGACGCCACCAGCGCCTGCGGCACGGTGACGGAGAAGTTGGTTGTGTCAATCGTCAGTCCACCGTCCTCCATGAAGGCGTTGGTCAAGCCTTGAATGAAGGCGGTGTCGTTGGTGATGGGCCGCATCGTGCCGCCCATGAAGTGGGCATCCGAGGTGCCGGAGGGCGCGCTGCCGTAAAGCTCGCGAGTCACCAACAGGCCGCCCGAACGCAGATACACGACGTCATCCGCGCCCGACCCGCCGACATTCACGGCGGAGTTGCCGCTGACGATGCCATTGGTGGGAGTCAGATCAACGGTTCCGGAAACAATGTCCAGAATGTTGCTGGCCGTATTGTCCCCGCCCGACAGGCCAACCCGCAAGTTGCCGGTGGTGACAAAGGCTGCCGCGTGAAAGACCCCGCCGTTGGTGATGATCAAATGCAGCGTGGAACTCGGGATGGTATTTTCCATCCGCCAGCCGTCAGCGGTGGTGAAAGTCGCGCCGTCAACGAAGACATCGCCTTGCTGCTGGGCGGCCAGCGCGGACTCGAGGGAGTTGCCCCGAATGATCAATGCTCCCGGACCGGTCTTGGTGCTGAAGCCGCCGTTGGTCAACGACCCGGTGATGATTACGTCGCTGTTAAAGTCCAGGGTTCTGGCCGTCCCGCCGCCCAGATCGAGTCTGCCCGCCAGTATCAGCGGCCCCGGGTTCACCGTGCTGCCAAAAATCACGCCCGTGTTGGCGTTTTGCGTGATGCTGTTTGAGAGGGTGCGGACGGAAGCGCTGTCGCTGGCCAGCGTGCCTGAATTGAGCGTTACCGGACCACTGCCCAGCGCCTGATCGGCGCCCGCATAAATGGCGCCGGCATTGACGATCGTGCCGCCGGTGAAATCATTGCTGGTTCCCAAAGTGACGGCCTGAAGGCCGTTCATGAGCAAACTGCCCACGCCGCTGATTCTGCCCGCGCCGGTGAAAGCATAACTTGATGCGTTGCCGTCAAAAGTGATCGAAACCGGGGTCACCACGAGGGGCAAGTCAATCGCCGTCGTCGCGGAGCTGTCAAAAGTCACCATGTCGCCAAAGCCGCCTATCTGGGCGTAGTTGGTCAGAATATTGCCATTGCCCAAGTCCTGCCAATTGAACGAAGTGGTGTTCCATTCCCGGTCCGCCGGGGCGCTTGCCCATTGCAGGCCTTTGACCACGCCGGTAATGTTGAGTTGCAAGCTGGTGGAGGTCGTCACGAGGGCGGCCGACACGCCCGGCGGCACGCTGCCAAGATGGAAATTGGCCAAACCAGCCCCGCTGGTAAAATCCACCAAATCAAAAGTTCCCGCAGTCAAGCCGGAACCGGTAATATTGACGGTCACATAGCCATTGCCATTTAAATTGCCCGCCACGATCGAGGCGGCGCCGGGGTTGCCCAAGGGAAAAGCAAATTGCAAGCTGGTGGCTGCCGCGGCGCCCATCGTCAAGGATGAACAAGCAAGCGAACTGCCTTGGTTGGTAACGGTGAGTGCCGCGCCGTCGGCCACCGCCAGGCTGCCACCGCCCGCGAGCGAAGTGGTGGTGACGATCAAGGTGCCGTTGCTCACGACGGTGGAACCCGTGTAGGTGCAAGCGCCGGAAAGCGTCAGGGCGCCCGTGCCCAGTTTCGTCAACCCCCCGCTGGGCGAACCAGCCGCCAGATTTTGCGCAATGGTGACGTTGAAGTTGGTGGTATCAACCACCGCGCCGCCACTCTGGACGGCGGCAGTGTCCACGCCTTGGAAAAAGGCGCTGCTGCTGCCGGTGGGCTTGAGGGTGCCGCCGTTGAAATTGAAAACATTGGCCCCAGCATTCACTTGTTTGACTTGCGAGATCCAGAGTATGCCGCCGTTCAAATTGTAAATCCCGGTGGGCGTGGTGGTGTTGCCGAAGCTGAGCGTGTTGGCGCCGCCGCTGCCCCAGACCAAGCCGCCGTTTTGGTTGAACAGTGCCGTCAAACCGGCCACGCTATCCGGACACAAAATGGCGACGCTTGGGCCATACAATTCCAGCGTGCCCGAACTGATGTCCAGCCGGCTCGTGCTGCTCGCGCCCGCAGGGGCGCCGATGCCGGTTCCGCCGTTGCCCATGCGGAGGTTGCCCGTGCCGCCAATCCGCAGGGTGCCGTTATTGGTAATCTGCACCGCCACGGTGTAGCCGGTGGGCGGCTTGAACCGGATTCCATCGCTGTTGGCATCCACCAAACCGCCGTCCACAATCACCGTGCCTTGGAACAAATCCATGCCGCGCGTGCTCTTGGCGGCACTCATGATGCGCACCGTGCCGCCATTGGTCAGGTTCAGCCAACCGACGGAGGTGCCCGAGCCGGCGGTGTTGGTGATGACGCCGGTCAAGCGCAGCTCGGTATTGGGCGCAATGAACCAGTATCTGCCGCCGGGCGCCGTCATGATGAGCGGGCAGGCAACGGTGTTGAGCCCCGCTGAATTCGTGAAGAAAGCGTTGGCGGAACCGACGTTGGTGAACGTGTTGCCGTTCAAGGTAAAGCCGCCGTTGTTGAAAGTAACGAAACCAACGCCCAGGTTGCTGATATTGTTGGTGTTGTTCTGTTGCGTGGAGCCGCTAAAAATAAGGTTGTCGTTGACGGCTGGCGCGGTGCCGCCCCAATTGGCGGCCGTATTCCAATAAGCCCCCGTGCCGGCGCCAGACCAGGTCCGGTTGGCGGCGTGAACTTGGGGGAGAACAAGTCCGATGTTTAGAATTGCCATTACAAACAAGGCGGGTATTTGGCTCGTTTTTTGCATAAAAATAAAGTGCGTTACGTCGGTGCGACGGTTTTGTTAATCGGGCATTGGCGTTTAATTGGCACGGTTGTTCAGCAACAAGGGTGCCGTTGACTTGACTTGGTTCTTATGTTGCGTAAAAACGTCCGCCTTTGCAATCGTCCAAAGCGATGATATGCGACGACGCCGTGCGGAGGTTTGGCCGAAATGCTCGTTGCTTCCGGCTCTCTCTTAGAAGCGATTGATTTGTCATCGCTTCGGACGATAGACGGATTCCGGGAGAATGACGTAATATTTCAACGCCCGTGAAATCTGGAACTTTGAACAACCATCTTGCCAGCACCGCGAGGCGGAACGCCTTCACTCTGATAGAGTTGTTGGTGGTGATCGCCATCATTGCCATTTTGGCGGCCATGTTGTTGCCTGCTCTGGCCAAGTCAAAAGAAACCGCCCGGCGTGCGGCCTGCAAATCGAATGTGCGGCAAATTGCCATGAGCATCATGATGTACGCGTGCGACGATCAGGAACAATATCCCGCGGCGGCGGCACATTTGGTCTGGGTGCCCCTGAACGTCTTCAACTATTTTGTCACCACGATGCACATGGCGACGAATTCACTACAGTGTCCCAACTACGTCAATTTTGTGGACCCATCCATTGCAGGCCGCCCGGGAATGGTTTATGTGGAAACCGCAAACAATCGCGCGCGTCTTGGCTATTACTCGCTCTGGGGATTAAACACCACGACCGATTTGCGCCCGCGCGACTTGAGTTATGGCACCCAACCCGCTCCGTGGGATTCGCCGCGAAAGACAACGGACAAAATGACGCCGTACATGGCGTTGATTTCGGACACCAGCGAACAAGGTTCGGGGGAAGGCAGCGTAAAATATGGGCGCGCGCCCCACACCCGGACGGGATTGAAGGTGACGCCCGATGGTTCGCTGTCCACGCCCCTAGACATAGGCATGGAGGGCAACAACGTGGCGGCAGCCGATGGTTCGGTGCAATGGAAGAATGCCAACAGTGCTTTGTCGCACGTCGTCAGTCCATTCAATGACCCGGTGAACACACGACAATCCGATTTTATCAGTGGCAGCATTTTCGGATTTTGGTAATCTCCAACCGTGTCATGGTGCATTTGGTGAATATCCAGCCAATTCTTCAACCATTAATCCGCTGTGATTTTCCGCAAGCATAATCTCGCCACAGTGTGTGGCGCATCCTTGGTCAGTTCGGGGACGATTCTGCTTCAGCCTGCTGGCAACAACGGAGTTCCCGCCTATGGCGGTTGCATCACGCTTGGCGAAAGCCCAAACGTGACCGCCACTTTCACGCAGAGCGAAAGCCCCAGGTAAATCCCCTCAATACCCGTCCAGAAGTCGAGGCAAGGCCAGCATGACCGGGTTGAGCAAGTTCTCCCATGTTCAAACCCTTTGCAAGGGGACATGAAAAATCACCGTGGTTCCTTTGCCGGAAAGGCTCTGCAATTCGGTGCGCCCGCCGATTTGTTCCAACCGGCGTCGCATGTTGATCAAACCATTGCCGGATTGGGAACTGGCATCGGCTTTAGATTCAAAACCGCAGCCGTTGTCTTCAACCTGAATGGCCGCTTCGTCCGCAAGAATTTCAACGCTCACTTGAATCAGCGTGGCCCCGGAGTGGCGCGCAGTGTTGTTCAAAGCTTCTTTGAACGCGAGGAACAGGTGATGGCGTGATTCGGCAGAAACCGGGAGGGAAGGCAGTTGCGGCGGAATATTCAGCCGAAAACGGATGCCGGTGGGCCGGAAAAACTCCTCGGCGAAGTGGGCGAGATAACTGGCCAATCCGGGGAGCGAATCGTTCTTGGGATTCACGGCCCAGACAATTTCATCCAAGGCGATCACCATTTCCCGCGCGCGGCCATGGACTGTTTGGATGAGCTCTTTTGCCTCGTCTACAGATGTTTTCTCCCGGTTGGCGAGGGCGCTTAACATGCTGATTTGCGTGAGACTGGTGCCAAGATCGTCGTGGAGATCGCGGGCAATACGGGCGCGCTCCTTTTCCATTTCGCGCTGACGTTCTACGCGCTCCAGTCTGCGCCGGTATCTTTGGCGTTGGACCAAGGCGACGACCAGTCCCAAGGTTGCAAGTGTCGCCAACCCCAAAATGGCCTTAAACACCCACGTTTCTCTGAAGTAGGGCAGCACAGTGAACGCCAGCGTATCGCCTCCTTCATTCCAAATGCCATCATTGTTGCAGGCGGCCACACGGAAACGATAGGCACCGGGCAACAGAGGACCGTAACCCATCTGCCGCTGTCCACCGGTATCTTGCCATTTACCATTACCGCCTTCAAGTTTCACCCGGAAGCACACACCATCCGGCGCGGCAAAATTCAAGCCGGTGTAGCGAAATTGCACATAGTGTCGACCCGGCAAAATCTCTACGGGAGCGTCTGACTTGGCGGTCGCCAACGGGGCGCCAATGCGCGGAGGCACCTCAATCAGCCTGCCGTCCACCAGCATTTCCTCAATGATGACGGTCGGCGGAATTCGATTGGGGACGGTTTTCAACGGATCAACGAATGCCACTCCATTTGCCGTAGCGAACCAGAGCCTGCCATCGCTTGAGCGCCAGCACGACGGCTGGAAACCACTGGAACACTCCAAAGCCGGCAAGCCGTCGAATTGGCCATACACGCGGCACGACAACTGCGTTTCCTTGCCGGTTGACACCGCCTCCAAGTCCGCCTTTCTGACCCGGAAAATTCCGGCATAGGTTCCGCCCCATACATAGCCATCCTGGCTGTCGAGTAGTTGCGAAATGTTGTTGTCAGGCAATCCGTCTGTTTTCAAGCAGCGTGTAAAATGCCCGTTGCTGAACCGCAGCAAGCCGCCGCCAAGTGTGCCGATCCACACGACGCCATTTGTGTCCGTCAAAATGTCGGAGAATCGCACCGAAGGCCATTCTGTTGGCGGTGTAAACCGAATGAATTTCCCATCGAAATACTTCCAAAGTTCGCCGGGACCGGTGCCGATCCAGATCGCACCGGACTCATCTTCAGCAATATCCCCAATCGCGTGAGAATCCACGAAGCCATCCGCCGAGCCATAACGCTTGACTTGGCCGTGGTCGAGGCAAAATAGTCCTGTCAGTTCGCCGCCCCATAATCTTCCGCGACTGTCGTTATACAACACGCGAATGCTTCCGAATGTGGGCGGGGGGCGTCTGATTCTGCCATCGCGCAACCGCATCAGGCCATGATTCAGCGTTCCAATCCAGACGCCCCCGGCGGCCGGTGAGACGGTGACACTTTCATTCGGATCATTTTCCGGGGCAGGCAAGAACACATTCGTGAAGCGACCCTCGCTCCAATGAGCTAACGCGCCCGACATGGTGCCAGCCCACAGTTCGCCGTTAGTATCCATGCACAGGGAACTAACGACCTTGTCGGGCAAGCCGTCGTTCTGGCCAAGTGCGCGGAAGAGTCGTTCGCGAATACAGGCAATGCCACCACCGTGCAACCCAATCCAAATGTCGCCCTCGGCGTCTTGAAACCAGCAGGTGATAAAACGGCTCGGCAAGCCGCTCTTTTCAGTCAGCATTTGGGCATTGCCATCCGCTTTGCAGTGCAACAAGCCGCGACCGTTGGCCACTAGCCACGCATTGCCCTGGGCGTCACCGTGCAGCCTGAAGGTTCCGGAGGTTATGCTATCAAGTAATTCCTCCGAGGCGATTTCAACCGCCCAACGGCCATTCAAGAATTTACGCAGCCGTTTCTTTTCGAGAACCCAAAGTCCGCCATCTCCGCTGAACGACATTTGCAGGATGTTTTCCGGCACCGTCCCGTTCGTCGGCGTGCGATCAATGAACCTATGGCCATCCCGTGCAAGCAAATGATGAGGCGTGGCCACCCAAATTTGGCGGGTGGCATCCAAAGCCAATGCGACCGCAGTCTCTTCGGGCAAACCAGGTAAAACCGGCTCAAAACGATTCTGCGAGAAACGGGAAAGACGTTTGTCGCGAGTGATGAACCAAACAACTTCATCATGATCCAGCGAATAAGTTTGGGCGTCGGGTGGCACGTCGGGGCGCGGGCCCAGCAACTCCCATCGGTTGCCCGCTGACAAATCAATCGTGCCCAGATATGGCATTTCTCCGGCGAACAATACCAGATTCGAGCGCACGCTGAGAACCCGATCCAGTCGCATCCGCGGGTCAGTGCGCGGGCGGCGCAACAGTTGGAAATGGCCATGCTGAAAGGCCGTGATGGATTCATTGCCCATAATGATCCAGAGCCGCCCGGTTTCGTCCACGCTCAAGTGTTCCACTTGAACATCTCTCAATTCACTGGTGTTTTGTTGATTGAAGGGGACAAAACGCACGCCATCGAACCGGGCAAGACCGCCATAACGCGTGCCGACCCACAGATAACCGTCGGGCGTTTGGGCGATGCTGGAAACCCAGTTCTGCGGCAGGCCTTTGTCCGTCTGCCACACATGGACCAGGTAGTCGTGGGCCGTTTCGTCGTGGGCCAATTCCGCCGGGGCGGCGGCTTGGGCAAAAGGGCCGCCAAGCAGCAGGCTGAAAATGAAAAGACGATTCAACACGATGGCTGGATTTTCACTGGAGGATGGCAGATTTTAGGGCGGCAAGGCAACGAGCATTTCCATCGCGAGCAAAATCAGTCGTTGCATCTCATCGATTTGGACGATTGTTCAAATTCAACCGCCAATATAAATTGGCAGGTGATCGGTTCCGCACCCGAAGCTGCGCAAATCAAGGCATCAAACAGCCTAACAATCCTAACACCACAAAATCCGTCTCGGGCGAACACCCCGGATCCAACAAAACTCGAGGTGGAGCTGAAGCCGCGTCAAGGCCAGTGATGATTTCGCCAATTAGGCTTTCGGCTGCGCAAACCGCGCCCGCTAATCGCCCAAGCTGACCCGCAAGCACAAGCCACGCATGCAACAACTCCGCGCGCTGGCATGAAATCCAAGCGCGAACGTGTGGGCGATTGCTGAAATTCATTTTCAACAGCACCTTTGTAAAACATAAAATCAACCTGTCTTTGTTCAAGTGCGCAACTCTTACCGGCTGCGGAATTTGTTATCCACTCGTGCAGTACCCTGAACTTCGAGGCAGCCGCAGCAGTTGCAACGTCTGCGTCGCAGAAGGGTGGTGGCGACGCTGCATTGCCGTTCGTCACCTCCGTTCGCCGCTGATCATTTCAGATATTTGACGATGGCTTCCGTCCGCGAGCGAACATGCAGCTTTTCGTAGATGTGGCGCAGATGCGTGCGGACAGTGGGCACACTGATGTTCATTTTTTCGGCGATTTCCTTGTTCGCAAAACCCTTGGAAAGGAAGGTGAGAATTTCTCGCTCCCGATCCGTCAGGGTGGTGGTGCCGAGACTTGCCGACGTCGGTTCATGAAAAGAACGGACGACCCGCTGGGCGACCTGGCTGCTCATGGGCGCGCCGCCTTCGCTCGCGTTCGTGACGGCCTCCAACACTTCGTCCGGTTCGGATCGTTTCAGCAGATAGCCGCTGGCACCGGCTTTAAGAGCGCGAAAAATGTGCTCGCTGTCCTCATAAACCGTCAACACGATGACTTGGGTCGCAGGCAGCAGATCTTTGAGTTTGCGGATGCATTCCGTACCGGGCATTTGCGGGAGGTTGAGATCCATCAATACAACCTGGGGCTTGAACGCAGGCAATTTCTGCAATGCCTCCTCGCCCGAGGCGCAAGCGATCACGTTTTGCATCCCATGAGCTTCGCCAACCAGGCGGGCGAGTGATTTGCGCAAAACCGCGTCGTCCTCAACGATTCCAAGGTGCATGTTCATTTGCGTCGGCGGTATTTGAACGTAATTCAGCCCAGGCAGCGATAAAAAAATCTAGAAACAGCCAACTTCTATTTTGAGCTGTGGCAAATGTTCAGTCCTCATGAAATACCGATTGCGACGCGGTGTAAGCCACGTAGAGAAAAACTGGCTTGTCGCCACCCGCATAGCGTCGGATGTCAGCCACGGCCGTTTCAGTTATGGCATCGCTGTAGTAAAAATGGTGCCTTCCGCGCGGATGGGCGTGTTGCCATGCACCAAGGAATGCGGATACAGCCCGGTGAGCAGCGCGGCCCTGTCTAGAGTAAGCTGGCGGCTTCAGGCGCTCAATCGTCTAAACCGATGAGTCAGGAAAACGTCGCGCGAATCAAAAAGCCATCCCGACAAGCTGCTGCTTTGGCCAAAAAATCATCTGTACGGACGATTTGATTTTGACCGGCCATTGCGTAATCTCTTGCCGCAACCAAGCCAGATGAAGAATTTTATGCATAGAACCAACTTGCCGTTAAGCGCTGCCACTCTGTGCGCTGCCATACTGCTGCACGCCGGAGCAGGCAATCTTCGCGCCGAAACTTTCCGCCCGCCTTCAGTTCCGCTAGTGGCCTGCGACCCGTATTTCAGCCTTTGGTCGCCGGCGGACAAATTGACCGACGCCGACACGACGCACTGGACAGGCAAGGCGCGGCGATCGACCGGGTTGGTAAAGATTGACGGAAAGAATTTTCGCCTCATGGGCGCGGAGCCGGCGGCGGTTCCGGCGTTGCCGCAGATTAATCTCGAAGTCCTGCCCACCCGGACGGTTTATGCTTTTGAAGGTGAAGGCGTCCGCCTGACGCTCACGTTTCTGACGGCGGCTTTGCCGGAGGATTTGGATTTGTTGTCGCGCCCGGTGACTTACCTGACGTGGGAATCACGCTCGACTGACCGCCAAAATCACAAGGTTTCAGTTTACTTTGATGTGCCTGCAGCCATTGCCTGCAACACGCCCGACCAGGCCGTGAATTTTCAAAAAGCTGACTCCGCCAAAATCAAGGCTTGGCGCGTCGGCACAGCGGAACAACCCGTCATGCAAAAACGCGGTGACGACTTGCGGATTGACTGGGGTTACTGCTATTTGGCGCTGGCCGAGCAGGCCAAGGGAAGCCTGACAGCCAACACTGCCGAGACAACCCGGGCTGGTTTTTTGGCCGACGGCAATTTGCCTGCGCCCGCAGCCGCAGCCTCGTTGCAAGACAATGCGCGCAATGACACCGTGCTGGCCTTGGCGACGCGTCTGGATTGTGTTCCGGACAAAACAGCTTCGCGCTGGGTGATGCTGGCCTATGACGACCTCTATTCTATTCAATATATGCGGAAGAACCTGCGTCCGTATTGGCGCCGCAACGGCTGGGAAGCCGCCGACCTGTTGAAAGCAGCGGCGCAAGACTATGCCTCGCTGCAAAAACGATGTGCGGCGTTTGATGATGAACTGATGACCGACCTGCGAGATGTCGGTGGTGAAAATTACGCCCGACTGGCCGCGCTCGCGTATCGTCAATGTTTCGCCGCGGGAAAAATTGTGGCCGACGAAAACGGCAAACCGCTTCAATTCTGCAAAGAAAATCACTCCAACGGATGCATCAGCACTTCGGACGTTTTTTATCCGATGTCGCCGCAATTTCTTTTGTTCGGTCCGTCGCTCGCAAAATCTTTCATTGTGCCATTCATGAATTATGCCGCGAGCGAGCGCTGGAAATTCTCTTTCGCGCCCCACGACCTCGGCACGTATCCCAAGGCCAACGGGCAGGTTTATGGCGATGGGGAACATGGCGTGAACAACCAGATGCCGGTCGAAGAAAGCGGCAATTTGCTATGCCTCTTTGCCGCGGTCGCCGAAATGGATGGCAATGCGGATTTCGCCGGACTCTACTGGAAGCAGGTTGAGCAGTGGGCAAATTACCTCAAGGAAAAAGGATTTGATCCCGAGAAGCAGCTTTGCACCGACGACTTCGCCGGCCACCTGGCGCACAACGTGAACTTGAGCGTCAAAGCCATTTGCGGCCTCGGCTCTTTCGCCAAGTTGTGCGAGATGCGCGGCGACCAGGCGAAGGCCGACGAGTATTTCAAATTCGCGCGCGAATTTGCGCAGCGCTGGGTGAAGGAGGCTGATGATGGCGATCATTATCGCCTCGCGTTCGACCTGCCGGGTTCATGGAGTCAGAAATATAATTTGTGCTGGGATGGCGTTCTTGGCTTGAATCTGTTCCCGGTGGAAGTCGCGCGCAAAGAAGTGGATTTTTACAAAAAGACGCAAAATGAATTCGGCTTGCCGCTCGACAACCGCAAAGAATACACCAAGCTGGACTGGATCACTTGGACCGCGACGCTCACGCAGAACCGCGCGGACTTCGATGCATTGATCGCTCCAATCATCCATTTCTTGAATCAGACGCCGGATCGCACGCCGATGACCGACTGGTATCAGACCAAGATCGCGAAAAGAGTTGGCTTCGATGCGCGCCCTGTGGTGGGCGGAGTGTTCATGCGAATGCTCTACGAAAAACCGGTCTGGCAAAAATACGCCAGGCGCGACAAAACGAAAGCGTCCGGCTGGGCGGCGATGCCCAAGCTGCCGGGATTTGAGTTGGTGATGCCGGCGGCGGATACCAAGCCGGCATGGTGGCGTTATACGACCGCCGAGCCGGCAGACAACTGGTTCGCTCCGGGATTTGATGCGTCCGTCTGGCCGGAAGGCAAAGGTGGTTTTGGCAAGACGCAAAACTCCGCAGCCATTGTCAACACACCGTGGACCACGGACGACATTTGGCTGCGGCGCGAGGTGGAATTGACCGGGACCCAGTGGGACGAGCTTCTCGGCTGGCTGCACCATGACGACGACGCGGAGATTTATATCAACGGTGTGCTCGCGCTAAGGGTGGTCGGGGCCACCGGCTCTTATGAAGATTTTTCATTTAATCGCCGTGGTCGAAACGCCATCAAGCCCGGCAAAAATTTGATTGCCATCCATTGCCGCAATACCGGCGGCGAGCAATACATTGATTTCGGGTTGGTAAAGGCCAAGACCGCAAATTGAGTAGCTGAATGCATAGGTGGATAAGTAGGTTTGGGCGAGCAATCATCTCAAACCAGGAAGCCAATAACCCAAGGCTACAGTATGAAAAGGATGATTCTCCAATTGGCTATGATGGGCTTTGCGCTTGTTGCCGGGACGCCGTGGCTCCCGGCGGCGACTCCGCCGCGTCCCAACGTGGTGTTAATCCTGGCCGATGACCTCGGGTATTCGGACATT
>Ga0316217_10001249_pt1 | contig 33957 bp, 23 predicted proteins | sample 1anoAmetaG_FD_203633 | JGI IMG/M metagenome (GOLD analysis project Ga0316217, IMG submission 203633) | Freshwater microbial communities from Trout Bog Lake, Wisconsin, USA - 1anoA | ecosystem: Environmental > Aquatic > Freshwater > Lake > Hypolimnion/Profundal zone | place: USA: Wisconsin...
CGGAGCTTTACCAGCGGGAACCCGCCATCCGTCCGCTCGTGCGCATGTTACTGGTCACCGTGGGCCGCGGCGGGGAAGGCCAGCGCATCCGAGATGAAATCCTCAACATCATGCACCGCCACAATGTCAAGGAAGTCAGCGGACATTTCCTGGAGGAATGGCATCAGAAACTGCATAACAACACCACGCCGGACGATGTGGTCATCTGCGAGGCGTTTCTGGAATATCTTCGGAGCAACGGCAGCTCGGACCGTTTTTACCAGACGCTGGAAGCCGGCGGGGTCACGCGGCAACGGCTGGAGAGTTTCGAGCGGCCCGTCCGCTCCAGTCCGCAATTCGTGCCCCACCTCAAGGACGCCTTGCTCGGAGAATTTGAGAATTTCCTGAAGATCCTCAAAGCCAGCCACTCAGCCACGGATTTTGAAACCGCCCTCGGCGCCACCCGCAATCAGTTGGGCGATTATCTTCCCGGCGTGCTGGATCATCTGTGGTGGCATCGCAATGATCCCGGCGAGCCGCTCGTGCCATTCGTCAGCCGCATCACCGAGGTGCGCCGGAACCTGCCGGCGCATTTTCAAGCCGGCCGCAATGTGCGGGAACTGCTCTATCTCGACCTGGCGCTGGAACAATTGCTCCGCGGCGCCGTGGAACGAAATATCCACCTTCGGCTCAACGGCGATCAGCTCACCGAGCTCATCCTGCGTGTCCTGGAAAATGTGACACTGTCCAATCCCGACCCGGAATTGTCCGCCTGTTTCCGCCACTGGGAGCGGTTGCAAGCCCCGCCACGTTTCAGCGTGGATTGGTCGCTGCACGCCAAGGCCGTCACGGACCGCGCCGGCCGCGCGCTGGCCGCCTGGATTGACCGGTATTACCGGTTGTTCCAGCCCAAAGCCGAATATCTCGGACACGGCTTCCAAGCCGAAACCTGGACCATCACGCTCTTCAGCGAAGAAGTGGTGCGCGGCGGGAGCCTGGGCTTCGTCCTCTCCCTGCTGCTGCGCCATCTCGACCCGCTCCTGCGGCAGGCCGCGCATCTCGGCGACTGGCAAATCGTCAGCCGCGGCCGTGGCGCCGGCAAGGTCGAGGTCGTGGATTCGTTGCGCTCGTTGCAGCGCACGCGCTTCACCACGCCGACGGTGGTGGTGGCCGACCAAGTTATGGGTGACGAGGAAATTCCCGAGGGCGTCACCGCCGTCATCGCGCCGGACGTGACCGACATCGTGTCGCACGTGGCGGTGCGCGCGCGCAATGCCGGCATCCTCTTTGCCTCCTGCCACGATGCCGCGACCTTGCAGCGGCTCAAGGCGATGCGGGGAAAGTTCTTGCAACTGGACATCAAATCGGACGGTGAAGTCATCTTTGCGGAGCATGAGGCTGCTGCCGCCGCTGCCGCTCCGCCGCCGGCCATGCGCCTGGTGCGGGCCCCGTTGCTCGGGCGATGGTTCGAGAAGTACGCCGTCACCATGGACGATTTCAACGAACGAACCGTGGGCGGCAAGTCGTGCCACCTCGCTCGCTTGCGCCGGCAGTTGCCCGAATGGATCCACCTGCCGGTTTCGGTCGCGCTGCCCTTCGGGGTGTCTGACCGGGTGCTCAAACTGGGCGTGAACAAAGAGACCGCCAGGCGCTATCAAGAATTGACCCGGCAGGGTGAAAAAGACGCCAGCGAAAACACGCTAGCCGCGTTGCGCGAAACCGTGCTGGCGTTGCACGCGCCCGACGACTTGCAAGCCGCGTTGCACGACGCCATGAACACCGGCGGCCTGCCCTGGCCGGAAGATTGGAACAAGGCTTGGAACCGGATCAAGCAGGTCTGGGCCTCGAAATGGAATGACCGCGCTTATTTGAGCCGGAAGCGGATGGGCATTCCGCACGAAAATCTGTCCATGGCGGTGCTGGTCCAGCAAGTCGTGCCGGCGGATTACGCCTTCGTGATGCATACGATCAATCCGGCCAGCGGCAACCGCGATGAATTGTACGCCGAGATCGTCTTGGGCTTGGGCGAGACGCTGGTGGGCAATCATCCCGGCCGCGCCCTGCGGCTGGTGTGCAACAAGACCACCGGCCACCAGCAGATTCTCGCCTATCCAAGCAAGAGCATCGGACTTTACGGCGGCGGGCTGATCTTCCGCTCCGATTCGAACGGCGAGGATCTGGCCGGTTACGCGGGCGCCGGACTTTATGACAGCGTCCTGTTGGAACCGGCGGCAGAAAAGAATCTGGATTACTCCCGGGAGCCGCTGATTTGGGACGAGGGATTCCGGCGCGAATTATTCGCGGGCATCCTGCGCGTCGGCTTGGAAGTCGAGCGCGTGTCCGGTTCACCGCAGGACATCGAAGGCGCGATATCCCAAGGCAAATACTACGTGGTCCAAACGCGGCCGCAAGTCGGCGCGGAAACGGCGCCATGATTCGCATTGGCAATCAGACCGCTTGCTCGGCCGCCACGCCGCGCGAACCGTTCGATTACGCCGTCGCCAGCGGCTTCGATGCCTTCGAGTGGTTTCCCGACAAGAATCCGAACGGCGGCTGGGACGAAAACAATCTGGATGGCGCGCAACGGCAAAACCTGTGCGAAACCGCCCGCGCCCGCGGCATGCGCGTGTCCGTCCACGCCCGCTGGCAGGCCAACCCGTTGCACCCGGAGTCCTATCGTCTATTCGCAAAGGACTTTGAACTGGCGCGCGATCTCGGGGCGGTGTTGGTCAACATTCATTTGTATCACGAACGGGGAATTTCCGCCTACGTCGAGGCGATCCGGCCGTTGCTGAGCCGCGCCGCCGAAGCCGGCCTCCAACTTTCGATTGAGAACACGCCCCACCACTCGCCGGAGGATTTCAATGAACTGTTTGCGCAATTGCGCCAGTTGCAGGATGGCTGCGCACATGTCGGGATGTGCCTCGACTTAGGCCACGCCAATCTTGGCGCCGCCACGCGGAACGACTATCTCCAGTTCGTGGACCGGCTCGCGCCCCACGTGCCCATCATCCACCTGCATCTGCATGAAAACTACGGCGACGCGGACTCGCACCTGCCGCTCTTTACCGGTCCGGCCGGACGCGACGATTCCGGCATTCGCGGATTCTTGACCCGCATGCAGCACCGCCGGTTCGGCGGCTCCATCATCCTCGAGCAATGGCCCCATCCGCCATCGCTGTTAAATCAAGCCCGCAACAAGCTAATTCGTTTGCTGGATGCGCTCCCTTGTAACGCAGGCGTCCCGCCTGCGGGTTCGGGCACCGTCCCGGTGCCCGTTACCCGAGCTGGCGGCGAGCCGCCGCCAGAAGCCGTGGAGACTCCCCACAAACTCGTTTATGCGACAAGTGGGGACGAGCCGTCCCCACCCCCGCCCAATCCGCTGGAGGATTTCGCCCGGAAATTGGTCGCGGGTGATCAGCGGTGCCGAAGCTGGCGGGAGAAATTGGACTTCGTCCGGGAATTGCTGGCCAATGAAACCAACCTTGGCGCGGAACAGCTCGTGGACTTGGCGGTGTATCTGCGGTTCCTCGGCACCGGCGAAATCCCCTGTGTCGAGGATGGTCGCCACTTTCGCCCCGCGCATCACGCGCGCATTGCCCAGCAGATTCAGGAGCGGCTCGCGGCGCTCACCACGTCGGAAACTGCCTTCATCATCCGCAAAATTCGTCCGTGGCTGCCGTCCACGGCGCAGGAATTCCAGCGGGCTGAACCGCTCACGCGCATTCGCGACCTCGCGCATCGGAACGATATCCCCGCCGATCTGAAGCAGGAGATCAAGCATACCCTCCAGAATAAATTACACCGCTGCGCCGGGCCGGAGGACCTGGTCACCGCGACCGCATTGCTGGAGCGCATCACCGCGCCTGGCGCGGACTGCTCGCCGGCGTTCGTCGAGCAGTTCCGGATTTTCCACGCGGAGTTGCGGGAGTTTTTCAACGCCCGTTCGCTCGACGAACGTCTCCAGGCCTTGCTACCCGCTGTCAACAGCCATGACGCCCAACTGATTCATCAGTTTCTGGCCGAAAAGGCGCAGGCCACACCGGCCGCGCAAATCGCCGCGTTCCATTCTCTGACGGAACTGCGCCGCGGCCTGCTGGCCGAAGCCGGACAAATGCCGAGCCTGGAACAAGCAGACTTCTTATTGGCCGACATCGGGTTGGAAGATTTCGCCTTCGCGTTGTTAAGCGGCATCGTCAACGCCCTCGATGCCGAGACGCAAAGTCTTGGTAGCGCGGGCGTCCCGCCTGCGAGTTCGAGCACCGTCCCGGTGCCCGTTTCCCGAACTGGCGGCGAGACGCCGCCAGAACGCGCAGTCCCGATTCCGAATCGGAAGTGCGCTACGGTGGCTGCTGGCGGCGCGGCGTGGGACACCTTTCTGGATATTCTGCAACTAGCCATCGCCAATCTGGAACTAAGTTGCGTCGAACGGGAGGAGTGCCGCGTGCTGGACGCCGAATTGCGCGCCTGGCGGCCGTTCAATCCCGCCAGCCGGGAACAATTGCTTCGCCTGAAAGCCACGAGCAGCCGCGCCCGGCGGCTCGCGGAAAGTTATAGCGAGCGGATCATGGCGTGGTTCCCGCGGCGGGCACTGGCCCTGGGCCAGGCACTGGGGGTGCCGCAAACCGCCGTACGGGTTTTCGGCGAGGCCGAGATTCGCGGCCACCTCGTTTTTCAACTTTCCAAACTCGCTTCGAGCCTGTTGCGGCGCATCCGCGAGGCGCTGGAGCTGCCGGCATGGGACGTGGTAGTAAGCGGCCAAGCCACGGGCCGGGTCGTGTCGGCGGAGCGACTGGACGGGAGTTTTTCGGAACCGGTGCTAATGCTTTTGAAACAGGCGGAAGGCGACGAAGAGATTCCGCCCAGAGTCACCGGCCTGGTGCTGGCACAGGACCTGCCGCACTTGTCGCATCTGAGCGTGCGGGCACGGCAGGCGGGGGTGGTGCTCGTGGTGTGCGAAGAAGCGGCCATGCTCGAGGAATTGAAACAGTGCGAAGGGAAGTTGCTTTCTTTGTCCGCCACCGCGGAAAAAGTGGCCTGGCAGGCGGCGGCGGCCACCGTTAAGAAATCCAAGCATCCTGACGCCGTGCGGATTCCCCCCGTCCGGCTCTTGCCCGAGACCGCGTGCATTGCGTTGGAAGAGGCTTTCGCCGATCGCGGCGGCAACAAGGCTGATGGTGTCCGGCGGTTGGCCGCGCTTGCGAACCGCCCCGAAGCGGGCTTCAAAATTCCCCCGGCGCTGGTGGTTCCCTTTGGCGGACTGACGGCGGCATTGCGGGCGGCGCCGGCCATTGAGGCGGAATACCAGCGGATTACCAATGCCATCAACACTTCCTCCGCAGGACTGCCCGCCGCGGCTAAGCGGCTCCGCGAGTTGATTCAGCAGCTCGTGGTGCCGAAGGAAATCATCGCGGACGTGGCCGCGAAAATCAGCCGACATACGCGGCTCATGGTGCGCTCCAGCGCGAATGACGAAGACTTGGCCGGTTTGGCGGGCGCCGGCCTTTATGAGTCGGTGGCCAACGTGCCGCCCGCCGAAGTGGCGCCGGCCATACGCGAAGTCTGGGCGTCGCTCTGGACCCGGCGCGCGGTATTGAGCCGGCAACAGGCCGGCGTGCCGCAAGCGCAGGCGCACATGGCCGTCCTCCTCCAGCAACTGCTCGTCCCGGATTTTTCCTTCATCCTGCATACGGTCAATCCCATCAACCGAAACCACGAGGAGGCTTACGCCGAGCTGGTGGTGGGCCTGGGCGAAACGCTGGCCTCTGCCGCTGCGCGCGGCAATCCCTACCGGCTTATCTGCGACCGGCATTCCGGCGCGGTCAGCACACTGGCCTTTGCCAGCTTTAGTCAAGCACTCTGGCCCGAGCCGGACGGCGGCTTGCGGCGCGCCCGAGTGAACTACGCGCAGATCCCGCTCTCGCTGCAGCCGGAGGCGCGGGAGAATCTCGGACGACGGCTCGCTACCATCGCGCAGTTCGTGGAGACGGGGTTTCATCAGCCGCAGGACATTGAGGGCGTCGTGAAAGGCGGGGAGATTTACCTGGTGCAATCGCGCCCGCAGCAGGGATTGGAGGCTTTATGAACACATCATCCATCCACCCCAAAACCTTGGGTCTGTTTGAAAAACGCCTTGACGGCGACGATGCCCTCCTGGAGCTGGCCCGGTTCCGGTTCCGCCAAGCCGGCCTGGGCACGGAAATCTATTCGCCGAATCCCGGGCTGTTGGAATGGATGCTGGGCTTCCGGCCGGAAGTCAATGCCCCGGTCGTCGCACATCTCGCCCGCGCGATGAACGTGGCGGAAGCCGGGTGCCACGCGCAAATCGAGGATTTCGCCCGCCAGTTTGCCGGACGGGTTCAGGGCCTCGTCATTCATGATCATCCGATGCTGGCGGAAAATCCCCGGGAGTACCTGCGCGCCGCCCAGGCGCTGAACGCCCGCCTGCACCCCATCCAAAATTGTCCGTGGCTGTTTGTGGAATACGCTGCCGGCGTGGAATTGGAGGCGTTCCTGCATTTCGTGGAGGCCATTCGTCCGCTGGATCGCATCAGTGTCTGCGTGGACATTGGCCATGTGGGCATCCAGCAGACCCGCAACGCCTATTTCCAAAAGCATCCCCGGGTGGACGTGTGTACGCTCAAATCGCAGCCGGCGCAGATTCAAGAAGCGCTTCCAGAGGTGGAAAGCGCGATGGCGAGCGCGTTGCCGGCAGTGCTCGGTTTGGTACAAAAACTCGGGCCGGGCGGCAAACCGGTGCACTTCCATCTGCACGACGGCCATCCGTTGTCCACGTTCAGTCCGTTCGGGGTTTCCGATCATTTGAGCTTTTTGACCAGCATTCCTCTGGGCTTCGAGCACCTCGGCCGGCGGCAGGCCAGATTGATGTATGGACCCGGCGGGTTGTTTGAAATCATCGCCCAAGCCATCCAAGCCATCGGTGGCGAACGCCTTTCGTGTACCCTCGAAATCCATCCCCCGGCCGAGCGGCTGCCCCTCGGCGACGCAGAGCAGTTTTTCCATCATTGGCGGGACAAGACCAACGCAGAAAAGATGAACGCCTGGCTTTCAGTTTTAGGTGAAAACCACCGACTCTTGCAATTGGCGATCACGGCGGCGATAAATACCAGCCAGCCGGAAAAGCAGTGAAGTTAAAACAATGGTAGCTATTCACCGCTCACCACAAGTCCAAGGTTCTTCCACTCGGTTTCCGCGGAGAGCGGGCGCAGCATGAGAACGACTTGGGACGAGTCGCGCGCGCCCCGGTTGGCTGCGGCGAATGCAGCCGCTTCGGCCACGGCCAACGCCGCGGTTTCCGCCTGCCATCCCCGGTGGGTCAGGCGGGAGGAGGCGAGCACAAACTCCCGGCGCCGCTCTGGATCATTCGCGAAATAAGCGCCCAGAATGGCGCTGCGCATGGCCGGACCGCTGCCGCCCGACCTGACAGCATTCTTGCCGGGCGGAAAACCAACCCACAACTTGAGACATGCCTTGGCAGTTGCCAGACCGATACCGCCCGGCAGGCCGATAAGCCACCAGCGAAACTTCCAAGCCAAAGCGCGTTGGAAGGCTTTGGCATCGTTTGCGTTTGCCAGCAGTGCTTGGGCAACCATCAGCGTGTGCTCGGTATCATCGCTGACCATTCCACGGCCAAGCAAGAAACGCATCCGCCACTGGCCCTGCCAGCGGCGACGAATCTTTTCGGCGGAGAGATTTTCGGCGGGCAAACCGAGGGCGTCACCGACGGCCGTCCCGAACAAGAGCCCTGCGAGGCGGTCCGCCCGGTTGAGAATTGGGCCAGTCGCGCTCACGTTATGCGGGGTTTTGCGGTCCGTGTTGTTCGCACAAATCTGCGAACTCCTGAAAAAGGCGATTCACTTCGCCTTTGCGGGCGAGTTGGCCAATCCAATCGGGTGGGATGGAATTCATTCCATAGGTAACGCCCGCCAGACCGCCAGCCACACAGCCGGTCGTATCCGTGTCTCCGCCAAGATTAACCGCTTTGAGCACACAATCTCGAAAATTCTGTGTCGTCAAGAGGCACCAGAGGCTCGCTGGCAGAGTGTTCAGCACATAGCCGCCGGAATCAATTTCAGATTCGGGCCGCTGGGCCAAATCACCGGCCAGGAGAAATGGAAAATAATCCCACTCGGCGGACCACCACGGATCGCTTTCATAGAACTCGCAGAAGGCCAACAAACCAGCGCTATATGCCTTGGAGGCAGAATTGGCATTCAACAGTTCCCGGACGACCAACGAGAAGAAGCCACAAGCCATCTGGGATCGCGGATGCCGGTGAGTCAGGGCAGAAGCCCGATGAACCCGATCCATGGCCTGCTTGATCGGAAGATTGGCGAAACGCAATGAGACCGGGAGAATACGCATCAACGAACCGTTGCCGTTACTGAATTGATCGTCGCCACCGGCCACTTCCGCCCGCATCCCGTTGGCGATGCGGGTAAGCGCTTGCGAGGTGGACACTCCCACATCAAATACCTTGCCGTGGGGCGTCCAGATTTCTTCTTGATACCAGCGGACAAATCGTTTGCCCATGTCATCGGTATCAAATTCATGATGGATTAGACTTTCGGTGGAACACAACAGCAATGACGAATCGTCCGACCATGTCCCAGCCGGTTGCTTGTGGGTGCCGAATCCGCGCATTTCAGTGACCGGATCCGATTGGACCTCTGCACGGTCCATGAATTCCACGGGCACGCCCAGGGCGTCGCCAACCAATGAACCCCAAAGCCCGCCGAGGATGCGGTCTTTTCGAGCAATCTTTGCGCGCGTGTTCATTTTCCTTGGGCTGCGAAAAACAATCCCGCGTAAACCTTGGGATCTATCAATACCCCGGACTTCGCCTTGACCTCAAGCCACGGCACCATTTCAGTCAGCGAAACTTCGTGGACCGTAATGTCTTCCTGCGCCACGCCGCCGCCCGGGCCGACGCGACGCAAACCGGAGGCCCGAAACAGGGTCACGCGCTCCGACGTGATGCCGCTGCACGCCGACCCGGTGGTCAGCGCCTCGATCTGTTCCGCGGCATAGCCGGTTTCCTCCAGCAACTCGCGGCGGGCAGCCTCGGCGTGGGATTCCTCCGAGCTGCCCGGTTCGTCCCCGATGATGCCGGCCGGCAGCTCGATCGTGCGCGCATGAACCGGAATCCGGTATTGTTCCACGAGCAAAATTTTCTGCTCCGCCGTCACGGCGAGGATGAGCGCGGCCCCGGTGGCATTGACGCGGTTGACGTATTCCCAGTGACCCTCTTTGATGAGTGCGAGGAACTTGGAAGTGTGGAGCGTGGTGATGGGGAGTTGGTTCATAATTCAAAATTGATTCCGCGTTGAAGCGGAACAACTGGGCTGGACGGTGGCGACCCGCCATCAGGGTTTCCTGGCGCGGCGCCAGCAGGCCGAGGCCGAGGACGTTCTTCCGGAAATTGCGCTTGTCCCAATTTGTGCCCAACACGGCTTCATACAAATGTTTACTGGCGGGGTTGGCAAGTGTTTTTCCCACCGGCGCTAACCACAGATGGACGCAAATGAACACAGATCAGGGCAGGCGAATGGGCCAGACGAATGAACAGGGACCAAGCCAAACGCAGAGACGCGGAGAACGGAGAACGCGGCGGACCGCAGCAGCAGATCAAAAACCTTGCGTTCCTCCCTATTCTCCTTGTCTCGGCGTTGAGTTGGAAGGTCTTCCGTCCTCTTTCTATCGGTGTTCATCCGTATTCATCTGTGGTTAAACCATATCGTTCCAGACCATCGGCCCAATTTTGCCCTGGCGTGGGCACAAATAGCGGCGCTTCATGTGTGCTTAAGGTTGCCTGATGTAGAGTGGCGGCATGAAAAAACGAATACTTGCCCATCGTAAGGCCCGCCGCGCGGCCGGGATGCTCGGACTTTTTTGGGGGTTCGCGACCGCCGTCCTGGCCGGCGACCCGCGCACGAACGGCTGGTTCACCGCCTATGCCGGACAATACGCGCGCGTTTATACCAACAACACCCTGCTGGCCGCCGGCACCGCGCTGACGACCTGGAGCAATGGCTCGCAAACGCAGACGAATCCGGCGTATTGCGGCATTCAGGAGGTGTATTCTTCGTCCAACTGGGTGTACGTCCGCAGTTCCGGGCTGGCCAGTTACAACATGGGGCCGTGGCTGAACGGCGCGTTCCCAAATCTGCCGGCGAACCAAAAGCTGCTGTACCGCGTGCCGCGCACGAACGGCGTGCCCGCCACGAAATCCATCACCGCAGGCGGCGAGATCGGCATTTTCGTGGACGGCGTGGAGATGTTCAACAGTTGGGACGCCTACACCTGGGACACCAGTACCAGCGCGGATGCGCCGAACGTCAGCGGCTATTGGAACCGCGATGCGTATGTGAATGAAGGCCCGACTTTCGACCCCGGCAACGCGCACCAGCAAAACACCGGCACCTATCATTATCACGCCAATCCCATCGCGCTGCGCTACCTGCTCGGCGACCACGTGAATTACAGCGCCACGACCAAGCTGTATTCCGAAGCCACGAACACGACGACCCGGCACTCGCCCATTCTCGGCTGGGTGGCGGACGGTTTCCCGGTTTACGGGCCATACGGATATTCCAATGCGACCAACGCCGGCAGCGGCATCCGCCGGATGCTTTCCGGCTACGTCATCCGCAACGGCCAGTACGGCAGCAGCAATCTTACCGCCAACGGGCGCGCGACCATTCCGCAATGGGCGGTGCGGCTGTATAACGTTTCGTCCAACCAGGCCGGACCGAACGTCAGCGCGAACTATCCGCTGGGACGCTACATGGAGGACAACGATTACCTCGGTGATCACGGTTACATGCAGGGCGTGGATTTCGATCTGGACCAGTACAACGGCCGCTACTGCGTTACGCCGGAATTTCCCAACGGGACGTACGCCTATTTCGTGGCGATTTCATCCAATGGCACGCCGCTGTTTCCCTACAACATCGGGCGCGGCTATTACGGCAGCCCCGCCGGCGGCAGCGTATCCGCCATCAGCGAAACGGTGGCCACCAATTTCCTCGGCGGGCCGGAGGCCGTACCGGCGCTCAAGCCGCCCACGGCGAAGAACAGCGTGGTTACCCTGACTTGGAGCGCCACGGAAGGCGGCACTTACCTGGTGGAGTCCACAACGAATTTCTCGGCATGGATCACCAATGCCACCAGCGTCGCCGCCGTGTTGGACGCGGCGAGCTACACGAACCAACCAGCGGACCGGTACCGTTTTTATCGGGTGGCGCGGACGGCACTGGCCACCTATGATTCCGCCGGCTCTGGTGGCGGGACGGTTGGCGGCGGCGGCGCCACCTACATTGTGCCGGGCAATAGCGTGGTCAGCCGTGGAACCGGCACGAACCTCACCTTGAACATCACGCTCCCGGGAACGCCGCCGTCGCCACCGACCAGCGACACCATCAGCAGCGTCACGCTGGGTTCGCTCACCGCCAGCAGCACCTCCTACCCGGCCCAGGGCACCGTGCTGGCGAGTTTCACGATTCCATCCACCGCCGCGACTGGCGAGCTGACGGTGGTGGTCACGTTCTCGCAGGGTCCGCCGCCTTACACTTTCAGCAACGCTGTGGATCTGTTACCGTGATTCAAAGGGCACGATTCCAAAAGTGGAACAAGCTGTTGTCGAAGGTGAATTGATATGCCCCGCAGCATTGAAAATCCACCGGGCCGTCAATCGAGCGGCCCGCGGAAAAAAGCAGGTGATGGTGTTCAGTAATGTCATAGACCACGCCCACACTGAAGGCCGTGCCTTGATTGGGAAAATCAATCGGCGATCAAATAGAAAGCCACGATGATGCCGCCTGCCACAACCACTCCCGCGAGGATCGTTTTGATCAACCGGTTGACTGGCAGCGACAATCCGTGGCCGCCCTTGACCCAGGCAAAAAGGAAGCCGAAGGCCACAAAGAAAACCAGCACGATGCTCGCGTGCGTCACCCAGTGATGGCCGGTCAGCGATTTCATTCCGGCCTGGACGGCCGGGCTTTTTTCCTTCACCACCACCAGCAGCGCATTGAGCAGGCTGGTCAAGGCCAGGGATAGTCCAAAGGAGGTGGTGTATTTCGAGACGGTGCGGTTTTCCATACTCATGCGTCAGGGTTGAAGGTGTTTCGCCAGCAAGGCCACTTTCACGCCCATGGCAATGACTGCGCCGTGGCCCTCGATCATCAAGCCCAATAAGGGAATGAGGGCGGCCACCCATAGCACCAATCGCCGCGCGTCCGGGTTCGCCACGAGGCGGTTGGACGCGGCGATGGGCAGATAAGTGGCCAGGAGCAGCAGCATAATGACCAAGTGCTCCTTGGTTTCCATGAAATAGGCGTGGGCGAACGGCCAAGGCCCCTTCAAGATGATGCCCTTGTCCACCGGATAAAAAACCACATACCAATAGCCGCCGACCACAAAGGAGAGCCACATGAAAACGGCGGCCGCCCGGCTGACCCATTGGATGCGGTTGCGGTTGGCTTCGCTGGCGTTCAGCGCGTCCACAAACACCCAGACGGATGCGAGCACACAAGCCACGCCAAACAGCACGTGCGTCATCAAGAGGATTTCAGTCATAAATGTGGCTGGTCGAATTACTCATGGTGTCGCGCTCCATCGGCCGCCATTCTCGCCCGCACGGGACCGTGGTGTCAACCCGGAAAAGCCCGGAAAAGTCCGGCGCGGCGGCGGGCCAATTTGCGGAGCGCGGCTCGGGGAGCCGCAGCCACATCCGAACTGCGATACGCTTCGATTCATGGGTGCGTTCCGCGGGGCCAAGTTGCTGCCGGCCACCGACCGGCGATCCATTAGCTTTGGGCCACATGTTCATTAGCGTTCATATAAATAGTGCTTTTAAATTATTATTGCACCTTGCGCGCCAATGTTGTAGGCTAAAGGTATGAATACCACGCATGGCAGAACCCACATTACTGACGACATGGGCAATGATATCGTGACCGCCTCCCAAATGGACGCGGAGTATGATGCCCTTTGCGCCGTGGCCGAAGCGGCGGACGCGGAGCACCGGACTCATTGCCTCCTGCTTACCCAGAACTGTCCGCTTTGCCTGGCGCTGGACCAACTGGACCAGGTTCGTCAATCCGAGTGCCAGCACCATCTGAATTGAAGTTTGCGGGAACTCGCGGGCGAGCCGCCCGCGCTCCGCAATCAGCTCGCCAGCGGGGCGCCGACGCTGATGCCGTGCTTGAGACAATACGCGCCGTTGTCCACGTATTTTTGCGCCCACCATTTCAGGCCGGCGCGTTCCTCCGGGGAAAGCTTGCGGACGGCCTTGGCGGGGGTGCCCAGCACGAGCGAGCCGGGCGGGATTTTGGTTCCCTGCGTAACCAACGCCTTGGCGCCGATGATGGATTGTTTGCCAATGACCGCGCCGTCCAGAATCACCGCGCCCATGCCCACCAGCACTTCGTCGCCCACCTTGCAGGCATGCACCACGGCACCATGGCCCACGGTGACCCAGTTGCCGAGCACACAGGGGAATTTGTCCGCCAGATGCAGCACGGCGTTATCTTGCACGTTGGTGTGGTGCCCCACGACGATGCGGTTGATGTCGCCGCGCAGCACCGCGCCATACCAGACGCTGGAGTGCGCGCCAAGCGTGACATCGCCGATGACCACCGCAGTTTTGGCGATGAAGACATTCTTGCCGAGTCTGGGCTGGCGGCGCAAAAATTTATCGAGTTGTGGATCAAGTTCAGCCATGCGCCTAGCATAGCGGAAAGGACTGCGGGAGGCCATGAAATACCGGGCGTGAAATGTGGGGCATGATCACGAGGCGGCCCAATCATCCTCATGCTCATCCTCGTAATCGAAAATCGAAAAATTCGAGGATGAGGATGAGCCAAAAAAATCCCATTGGTGCGACTGGCAAAAGGTGTTAGCCTGACGGCGCACAATGGGAAAAGAACCATCCAACCGTGTGAAGCCGCGCCCGAAGCTGCCGCGCTCATTCAAGGAACTGACGCCGGCAAAACACTTCAATCCGCGCACGTTTTTCCGGGAAATGGTGCTGAAGGCGTGGTTTACGCCGCGGCGTGGCAAGTCGTACCACCCCGTGTTTCCCAAGCTGAAGGCCGGTGAGGTTGCCATCACTTGGATTGGCCATGCGTCATTTCTCATCCAGTTCACCGACCTCAACGTGCTGATTGACCCGAATTTCGCGAACTGGCTGTTTCTGCTCAAGCGCATCAAGCGAGCCGGGCTGCGCATCACCGATTTGCCGCCGATTGATCTGGTGTTGCTGACGCACGCGCATTTCGACCATTTTCACAAACCGACGCTGCGCCGGCTGCCCTATCCCAAAATCGGCGTGATGCCGCGCGGCGTGGGCGATCTCGCGCGCGGGCTGGGCTTTTCGCGCGTCATCGAGCTGGAATGGTGGGAGAGTTTTTCGCAGGGCGACTGGCGCGTGACTTTCACGCCCAGCAAGCACTGGGGCGCGCGGACCCTCCATGACCAGCACCGGGGCTACGGCGGCTTCATTTTGGAGCATCAGGGCCGCAGTATTTATCACGCCGGCGACAGCGCGTATTTCCACGGTTTCAAGGAAATTGGCCGCAAGTTCGCACCGGAAATCGCGCTGCTGCCCATTGGCGCCTATCATCCGGCGAGTTTCCGGCGCGTCCACATCGGGCCGGACGATGCCGTGCGGGCCTTCAAGGATTTGCGGGCGAAGTTTTTCGTGCCCATGCACTACGGCACGTTCAAGCTGTCGTTCGAGGAAATGGACGAGCCGCCGCGCTGGCTGATGAAGATTGCCGAGGCGGAAAAGCTGACGGCGCAGATAAAAATCCTCGAGGAAGGCGTGCCCAAGGTGTTCTGATGAATGAGACCGAATTGCCCCGCATGGAAAACTCCTCCGAATGCCCCGCTCCCACCTGGCTGGAACCGCTGCGGCGTTATGTGCCCCTGGCGGTCTGGGTCATCGTGTTGGGAGCTTTGCTGCTGATTCCGCTGAGAGTGATGCAATACGGCTATTTGCCCGGCGATGACGCGTTGCGGGCGGCGGGCAAGGCGGTCAGCGGCAAGACCTGGCAGCAGGTGCTGGTGCTCGATCCCGTTTATAGAATTGATCACGAATATGGCTGGAGCCGGCTGTTGTCCACAATCCATTCCGCCAGCAACACGGATGCGGATGGCTTGGTGATTTTTTCCGTGGTGACGCTTTTTGCGCTGGTCGGGCTGGCGGTGGTGCCGTGGCTGAGGTATCCCGAGGTTTGGCTGGCCACGCTGGCCCTGTCCATGATCACAGTGCTCATGCCGTTCCGATTTTTGCTGGGCCGCCCCTATATCATCACCATCGCCGCGCTGCTTTCGCTGCTGTTGCTCTGGCGAAAGCACGGTTCCGCCCAACCCAAAGTGTGGATGGCGGCGGTCATGACCGGGCTGATCGCCGCGAGCGTTTATTTTCATGGCACCTGGTACTTGTGGGTGCTGCCGATCACGGCATTTTTTCTGGCCCGGCAGTTCCGTTGGGGTTTCACCGTAGCCGGCTGCTGGATCGCGGGGGTATGGCTCGGCTGCCTGCTGACCGGGCACCCGATTGACTATCCCATGCAGGCCATCCAGGTGGTGCTGCTGGCCACCAGCAAGCACCTGACCCAGCGCACCTTGGTGGGGGAATTGCAGCCTGAAAATGGCGACGTGTACGCGCTGTACGCGCTCGGCGGCCTGCTGGTGCTGCGCCGGCTGGCGGGGTTGAACGCGCCACCGTTTTTGCGCGACCCGGTTTTCTGGCTGGTCTGCCTGACCTGGACGCTGGCGTTTCGCGTGGGCCGCTTCTGGTTCGACTGGGGCTGGCCGTCCTTGATGGTGCTGCTAGCCAGCGACTTGCAACTGTTGCTGGCGTCGCGGCTGGCCGTGGATTCGTTCCGGCGCCTGGCGCTCGCGGCTGGCCTGGCCCTGATCGCTTTCCTGTGTATTACCAATGATGCTGGCAGCCGCTGGACGGGAAATCTGACGCAGCAGTATCTGACGGCGGACAACCCGGAACTGAAGGGTTGGCTGCCGGATAATGGCGGCATTCTTTATGCCTCGGACATGACGATTTTTTATCAGACTTTTTACAAAAACCCGCACGGCGACTGGCGCTATATCCTTGGCTTCGAACCCACGCTGATGCCGGCCGACGACTTCGAGACGTATCACAAGATCCTCTGGAATTTTGGCGATACCAAGGCGTATGCGCCCTGGCTGCTGAAGATGCGGCCGGAAGATCGGCTGGTGATTCGCGGCGGACGGGGCAGTCCGCCAACCCTGCCACAGTTGGAATGGAATTATGGCGTCAGCGGCCTCTGGGTTGGGCGGCTGCCGGGTCCGCGACTGGACAGCGCGCCGGCTACCCTGCCCGCCGCCGCCACGATGGCCTCACTGACCAATTCGGTGAGCAAGTAAATCGGAGGCCGCGCACAAAGCTGCCAGCTGGCAGCCGACGTGAGGCGTGGTCCGAAACCGAGGACGTCAGAGCCGCTTGCGCCGGCTAATCGCCGAAATGCAAACATTGGCGAAGTGGAAAGTGCGAATTGGATTGCGACCGTCCCGGAGGCGGCAGATCACTTGGCACCGGTGCCCAGCAGTACCACGGGAATAGTGCGCACCAAGATGGCCAGGTCCAGCCAGATGGACCAATTGTCAATGTATTGCAGGTCCAAGCGGACCCAGTCCTTGAAATCGGAGATTTTATTGCGGCCGCTGACCTGCCAGAGACAGGTGAGGCCAGGCTTGACGCTCAAACGGCGGCGATGGGCCAGATCGTGGAAGCGCCGGACCTCATCCACCGGCAGCGGACGCGGACCCACCAAGCTCATCTCGCCGCGCAGGACATTGAAAAGCTGGGGCAACTCGTCGAGACTGAATTTGCGGAGCCAGCGGCCGATGGGAGTGATGCGCGGATCGTTGGTCACCTTGAAAACCGGGCCGGACATTTCATTCATGGCGGCCAGCTCATGCTTGAACTGCTCGGCATTCGTAATCATGGTGCGGAACTTGAAGATGGAAAAGGGCGCGCCATTGAGGCCGGAACGCTGCTGCCGGAACATTACCGGTCCGGGCGAGGTCAATTTGATCAGCACGGCAATCGGGAGCATCACCAAGGGCCCCACGAAAAGCAGCGCCCCGAGCGCGCCAAAAAAATCGAGCAACTGCTTGAAGAGCATCTGCCACGAGGTTTCCGGGGCGGAACGGAACACCAGCAGCGGACGCCCGCAAATCTCATCGAAACTGGCTTTGGCAATTTGGGTGGCGAAGAAATCCGCCACGAGCCAGGCCTCGACGCCCTCCGTTTCGCAAAGCCGGATGATATTTTCGACCCGCTCAAAATTCGCGTGTTTGGCACTGATCAACACGCTGCTGGCCGAATGCTCATGGAGCAGCTCGATCAACTGCGGCATGGCCGCCTCGGTCAGGCTGAAATCCGCGACAATTTCGAGTTCGTCGCCGCTACTGGTCTTCAGCATCTGCCGGAGGCGGTTGGTTTCCGCCGCGGTGCCCGCCACAATGACGCGGCGTTTGTATTGGGCCTTGGCCATGGGGCTGCTCAGGGCCGCCCGGATGATCTCCTCCTTCGCCCAGACCAAGGCGCAACTGAACAGGAAGAAGATGATGGGCGAACCGCGCGGCGCGGGGGTCTTGAAAAAGAACAGCAACACCACAATGCCCAGCGTGATCAGCAGCGAACCGCGCAGCAGCGGCCAGACCAGCGTCCGCCGGGAATCCATCGTGGGCCGGTTGTAAAAGCCCTGCGATTCCAGCACCAGCGGCGCCGCGGGCACCAGCACGAAATAAAGCCGCCAGACGTCATTAAACATGTCCGGCGGAATGACATCGAGTTTGAACACGGCGGGGAGCACATGATTGATCCAGTCAGTGATGGTGACATTTTCGCGCACGAGGTAAGCCAGCCAAAAACTCACGGCGAAGAGGCCGGCGTCGGCTAGCTGAAAAACCTGGGTGCGAATCTGGCGGTCACGTTGCAACATGGAAATTCAACGACTCAAACTATTGTCCAGCATACACATCGGACGGGAGAATTCAATTCATTTGGCGGGAGGGGGCGCCAGTTGAAATTCCGGCACAGCCGCGGTGATTAATTGCTTCATGCGATCGAAGGTCGCCTGCTCCTGGCCAGGCAGGCACACGGCAAAGAAAGCCACGTACGCCCAGCGGTCCAGCTCGTTTCGCAACACCATATCCTGAGCCATCCACCACAGCCGGCGCGAGTGTTGGGCCGTGAAGCGGTCGGCATCCACAAACCAATACACGTAGATGCCCTTTTCGGTGACGGTCTGGCCATGCAACTGCGCGGGCCGCGAAGCGTCCAGCCGCATCACCGGCAGGTCGTACGGCACGGGCCGGTCCAAGTGCACCTGTTCTTCACGCGAGGTCGCATCGTTGAGAGTCCAGCCTTGGGCCGTCAGGCAAATCTGCGGCTTGTGGATGCTGCTGCGCGAACTGCCCATCAAGACCACATTGGCGAGGCATTGAAAGCCGTCTGGCGCCGTATAGGCCCGCTGGCCATAGCTCGTATCCCGGGGCAGCATATTGGTGACGACGGCCGCCTGCAGCAGCGCCTGGGATTGGTAACCGGGCAGGGACTCGGGCAGGAGCACTTCCAGATTCTGGCTGCCAGGGAGCGGGCGGGTCTTGATGCCGGGCAAACCGAGCTTCTGGCCCGCTTTCGCATGGGCCAGCACCCCGGCCGCAGCGCCGATCAGCGCCAGCACGGTGAGAAACAAAACTGGTTTCAGAGTATTCATGGCGTGGCGGGTTTGCCGGTTAACCTGGGCTCCACCGGGGACGGCTCGGTCTGACCCGCCGCCGCCGGCGGCACCCCGCCTTTGCTCTCGAGCCAGCGCGAAACCAGGAACGCGCAAACAATGGCCAGCATGAACGTAAAATAGCCGGCATCCGTTTCCACCGCCTTGCCGCCTTTTTGGCCGAAGGTTTCCGCCACCATAATGGTAAAGCACAGCCGCAGGACATTTTGCAGCACCGCCAGCGGCACGGCGATCAGCATCATCACGCCGCGCTTCCAAGCCGCTTGGTGATTCACGAAACCGAGAATGGTCGCCAGCGCCAGCAGCGCCACCAGACTGCGGATGCCGCTGCAGGCCGCCGCCACCTCGTACGCGTAACTGTGGTTGACGGAGTCAAAAAGCTGCGTGCCCGCGCGGCTCAAGTCCGGCGCGAGACCGAGATGCGCGATGAACTCAACGATCCGCGACACCAGCAAGCGCAAGGGCAGGGTCAGCGGCACGGCGTAATCCCCCACCGGCACGCAAAACACCAGCAGGAAAAACGGAAAAATACCCGCTTTCAGCCAGTGCCGGCCCCAGGCCAGTCCCGCCAGTCCGTAGAGGCCCAGAAAGAACGCCACCACCGACAAACGCTGTTGCTGTGACTTATAACCGATCACGTGCAGGAACAAGGCGAAGGCGATGAGGCCGATGGCCGGCGACCACAGCCCGGCTGGTTTGGCGACCAGTTCCTTCCGTTTCCACCAATACAAAGCCAGCACCACGAAGGGAATGATCAGTCCGTGACCTTCATCCTGCGCCGGGGAAGTGTACATGTAGAACAGCCACGCCGGCAGGGAACGCGTATCCACACCGTTGAAATCGGGGACGCCCAGACAGGCGAACAAGGCCACCCAGGCCAGCGTCAGCCAGCCCAGAAACCCTTGGTTTGGCAATTGCCGCCATTCTCCCGGGCAGCGCAAGGCCAGCACCGGCACCGCCGCCAGCATCGCGGCGCTGAAGAGGTAAAACGGCTGGGGCTTTCCAAAGTACTCGTCACCGCAGAAATATAAAGCCACTCCCAACAAAATCAGGAAACCGATTTCGTGCGGTCGCAGCCCGTAGGGCAGCTGCTTGCCATGGCGTGGTTCCGAAACAGACGTTGTCACAACTCATGGATACAAAATCCGGCGCGGCTGCTCAAACAAATTCCGCAAATTCCGCGTCCCCGGCGGCAGGGGGGAGGTCGTTTTCCGGTTCGCCGGCCGGCGCCTTCAGAATAAGCTGTAGATGAAGGGCGCCAGCGCGGAGCCTTTGGCAAACACGAGCACCAGGCCCAGCACCAAGAGAAAAAACACGATCGGCGCGAGCCACCACCGCTTGCGTTCGCGCAAAAACTCCCAAAATTCTTTGATGATGCTGAATCGGTTCATCGGATCAGGCGATTGGTGAGGGTTTCAAACAGGCGCTCCGCCACCATGGCGTTGCCCTGGGCTTCAAGATGGACGGAATCGCCCTCCAAATAAAGCGCTTTCCCTCGCGGTTTCAGGTCGGCCGTCATGTCCACCAGCGGCGCGGCAAACTTCAAGCCGGCCGCCCGCTTCACTTCATAAACCTCCGCCCGGTTGGTGGCGGCCAAGTCATCCGAAGTGGGCAGGTAAAGCAGGATGGGCTGAACCTGGTTGGTTTGGGCCACGCGGCAGACGCCTTCGATCGCGTCGCGGAAAACCGCATCCGGGTCACTTTGTTGCTGGGCCTTGAACAGCGCGTCTTGCTTGGGGTCCACAGGAATGAACTTCGTCCGTTCCCGTTGATATAATGCCTGTAACTGGACTTCCACGATAAAGTGATAAATGGCGAATCGCCGCAGGAAATTTTTTAACCGCACCCGTCCCATGAATTGGCGGACAAACTCCGGGCTGTTCTTCTCCGAAAATTGCGTCCACAAATTCGCATCCGCCAGGATGACAAAATCCGGCTGATATTTCAGTCCGAAATCGCGAAAATAAACCAGCATCTGGGGGTACGACCAAGCGTTGACCCCCGCGTTGATGACCTCGACCTTCTTGCCGGAGCCCAAATAAGTCTGCAGCGCCTGTTCCAGTCGGCGGGAATAGGTCTCCTGGTCCGCCAAACCCCAGCCAAACGTCCGCGAATCACCCAGCGACAAGATGCGAATGGTGTTCGCCGGCTTTTCCGTCTGAAATTCCGGCCCGCGCGTGCCTTGGGCATTTACGTGGACCCGCTGATGGCCGATTTTGGTGTAGCAATCCTGGCCCGCTTTGAGACGCCAATATAATTTCGGATCCGGCTGGTAAATTTCCAGGTGGCCATAGCCGCAAAGACGCAGCCCCAGTTCCAGACCGGCGAGGCACAGAAAGAAGACGACGACTGACAGCGTCAGGTTTTGCCGCAGCCGTTTCCAGCGCGTGGTTCGCGCGGCGGGCCGGGGTTCAGAACTGTCGCTCATATTCAGCAGGTGGTTTGGGTTTGCGGGCACGCGGCAGCCAGTAACTTGCCGCCGCGCGGTCGAGTTTCAAGCTGAGAAAATCGTTGCCGAAACAGCGGGCCGTCCAACCGACCGGCGTAATCACGACGAAGAAAAAAACCGTCAGCAAAACGCTGGCCACCACGAATCCCAGCACCAGGGCTGGCGCCATCCAGCCGAGGTAAACGGGTTTCAAGGAGCGCGGGAAAATGAGTCCAAACAAAATCAAAAATCCGCCGGCGCCAAGACAGTACGGCGCGGCGGGGCGATGCCGGAGCAGGAGCGCCAACCCCAGGGCGGCGAAGACGCCGCCGACCAGCAGGCCGAAGTTGCGCAGTTCGCGCGGCCCGGTTTTGAGTTCCCTGATTTCGTCGCGGAGGTTCATCGTCAGTCCAGTTCAAATTCCTTCCGCCAGTCATGGTCCTGTTCCAGCGGCTTTTGATCCTGCTTTTCGAGCAGGAAATTCCCGAGCAGCAGACAATCCATGTTGGTGCGCATGAAACATTTGAAGGCATGTTCCGGCGCGCACACCACCGGCTCGCCGCGCACGTTGAACGACGTGTTGATGATCACCGGACAGCCGTATTTTTCGTCGAACTTTTTGATCACGCGGTAAAACATCGGCTGGCATTCCTCCGCCACGGTTTGCACGCGCGCCGAATAATCCACGTGCGTCACCGCCGGAATGGTGGAGCGGAGCGGGAGCCGCTTTTCCAAGCCGGGCAGATTTTGCTCCGCGCCGGTCATTTCGCGGCGCCGGCTGTTTGCGACGGGCGCGACCAGCAGCATATACGGACTCTCCTCGGTCAACTCGAACCAGTCCGAAACTTTTTCGCGGAGCACCGCCGGCGCAAAGGGGCGGAAACTCTCGCGGAACTTGATTTTCAGATTCATCGTCTCCTGCATCTTCGGCGATTGCGCGTCGCCCAGGATCGAACGCGCCCCGAGCGCGCGCGGGCCGAATTCCATCCGGCCATGAAACCAGCCGACGACTTTGCCCTCGTGGATGAGGTCGGCGGTTTTTTCCGGCAGCTCCGCGTCGCTCAATTCGGTGAAGGGAATTTGATTTTGGGTCAGATAACCATGAATTTCCTCGCGTGAATATTCCGGGCCGAGCAAGGAGCCGCGCTGCGAATCCTTTTCGCCATCTGCTTGGCGCGGATGGCCGAGGTACTGATGCCAGGCCAGCAGCGCCGCGCCCAGCGCGCCCCCGGCGTCGCCGGCCGCCGGCTGGATCCAGAGGTGGTCAAAGATCTTTTCGCGCAGAATGCGACCGTTGGCCACGCAGTTGAGCGCCACGCCGCCAGCGAGGCAGAGATCTTTCAAGCCCGTTTGTTGGCGGACATGCCTCGCCATACGGCACATGATTTCCTCCGCCACCTCCTGGATCGAGCGCGCCAAATCCATGTCGTTCTGGGTCAATTTTGCCTCCGGCCGGCGCGGCGGGCGCCCGAAAAGCCGGTCGAATTTCCCGTTCGTCATCGTCAGGCCGACGCCGTAGTTGAAATACTTCATGTTCAGCCGGAACGAGCCGTCTTCCTTCAGGTCAACCAGTTCGCGCAAGATCAGGGCCTTGTATTTCGGCTCGCCGTAGGGCGCCAGCCCCATAAGCTTGTATTCGCCGGAGTTGACTTTGAAACCCGTGAAGGTGGTGAACGCCGAATACAGCAATCCCAGGGAATGCGGAAAGTGCAGCTCGCCCAGCATCTCCACCTGGTTTCCGCGGCCCACGCCATAGCTCGTCGTCGTCCACTCGCCCACGCCGTCCACCGTGAGAATCGCCGCCTCGGGATAGGGCGACGGGAAGAACGCCGACGCCGCGTGCGATTCGTGGTGTTCCGGGAAAATGAGCCTGCACTCGCGGCCCAGCTCCCGCTGAATCAATTGCTTCATCCAGATGCGCTCGCGAATCCACAGCGGGATGGCCATCATGAAACTTCGCAAGCCGCAGGGCGCATAGGCAAGATAGCTGTGCAACAGGCGGTCAAATTTCAGGAATGGTTTTTCGTAAAACGCGACCTGGTCCACCTCGGTAATTGTGATGCCGCCTGCGCGCAAGCAATAGGCCACGGCATTCGTGGGGAAGGCGGAGTCGTGCTTTTTGCGCGTAAAGCGCTCTTCCTGGGCGGCGGCGATGATCTGCCCATCGCGCAGAAGACATGCCGCGCTGTCATGGTAAAATGCGGAAAGTCCCAAAACATGAATGGAGGGGCGCGGCGATGACGAATCAACTTTCACAAATACGAAACTGGCTCAATGCTGAGTGAAGCGGGTGCTCCAAGTCAAGTGATAAGGTGGCGCCCTACAGCGAACCCAGGACCACGCCCGGGACTGGGCCTTCGGGATAGCACATTCGTAAGGCTGCCAGCTCGGCAGGGCTAAGCCGGCAATCCAGCGCACGCGGGTTTGCAAACGATGGATTCAACACGCGGCTGCCGTTATCCAAGCCCAAGTCCGCCTGAAAGTCGGCTAGCTTCGCATAGCTTTTGTGACGCCCCCAAGTGACACCCCAATTGAACCAGCCCTGTCCCGGCCCGGCAAAATAACAATTGTCCGCAAAGCGCAGCCGCAGCTTCTCCAAGGTCAAACGGGCGGGCAGGCCATCGCCGTTTTTGGCCGTGTCGGGACTCGCGATATCGCCCGGCTTGGTTGAATCTCCGTTCGGCGTCGTTTCCGGAGCCGGGCGCTTCGCCGGCCATTGGCGCCCGTCGCGCAGGTCGAACCATCCCCAAATCTGGGCGTCCCGGTTTAGCGCAATCACATTTCGGCGTATGCTTTCATCATGGTTCCATACCGGCTGTTCGGTTTTGTCACCAATCCGCCGGGTGGTGCGCCTTTGCTCACGGAAGTTGAAGCCTTCCCGATTCCCCAAGATGAGGTTCCGCTCGATCGCACTTTCCGGGCTGCTGGAAAGCGAAATGCCGGCCTGCGCGCCCCAGGCGCCGGCCGTCGCGGCAAAACCGTTGCCCACAATCACGTTGTCATGCACTTGGAGCCCGAAAGAAATCTCGTCAAAAATCCCGCTGTCCTCGTTGTCCGCAATGAGGCATTGGCGCACGACGCACCGTTCATTGCCGATGTCAAACCAGATGCCATTCCCGCGATTGTGCAGAAACCGGCTCCGTTCCAGGACCGCGTTGCGGCACAATACCAACTTGTCGCCGCCGGCTTCCCAGCCACGGCTAAAGCCTTTGGTGTTGTTGTTTTCGACCAGCGATTCCGTAAACAGCAAGTGGTGGGCGCCGTTGGCGCCAAACCCCAATTGGCCATTGTCCCGGAAAACACACCGCCTCACGATTTGGTTTTCACCGGAAAACGTCGCACCGCTGCTGTTCATATTCTCAATGACACAGTCCTCCAAGAGGTCGTGGCTACCCGCGAGCACCACGGCCCCATGCTGGGCCATGTTGGCGGCAAAGCAAAAGCGCAGGCCGCGCACCTCCACATAATCACCCGTGGCCTGCAATACTTCCTGCCGGACGGCGCCCTCAGCGCACACTTGGTTCAGATTCCGGCTGGCGGAATCCCAAACGGCCAGCACTTGATTGGAAAAATTGACGAAGAAAGTGCCGGGAGCCAGTTGCTCCTCTTGGAGCACCTGGCGGAGCAGATAGCCATCAATGATCACTTGTTCGCAGCGGCCGATGAGGCGGTGATATTGATCATCCGGGTGCGTCATGTTCTTGGACCAACTGATGAACCGATGCGGCCAGGCAATATCGTAAATCGCCCGGTCTTCCTGGGTTTTGTGCCAGCCGATCAAACCATCCGCCCCGGTGACGATCACCCGCGCGCCGGGAGCAGCTTCAAATACAATGGGCGCCTGTGGCGTTCCGCCGGCCTTCAGCGCCACGGTTTCCCGATAGACGCCGTCCCGAATCATCACCCGATCGCCGGCCTTGACCATCGCAGCCGCCTTGGTGATGGTTTTCCAAGGATGCTCCTGGGTGCCCGCGCCGTCGTCGCTGGCCAGTGGATTGTGTTGCGCCACTTCATAAGTTTCGGCCGCACCGCAAACGCAGCCGGCCAGCAAGAGCCAACTCAAGACCATGAACCATTTCCAATGCATGCAAGGAGTCATTTTGAGTGAATTGAGGATCGCCAGAGACTGCGAATCGGACAATTAGCCTAATGCCTTACGGGAATTCAAATTGGCTGCAAATCGTGGGGACGATGCAACCCCGCTGGGGTAAGTCTTATGGGGTGGGTCGTAGTTGGGGCTCTTACCCAGGGTAGCTCCTGCGTCGCAACCCTGGGCTGGGTGATGGAATCCCGTTGAGATTCAAACCCGGAATTTCCGAAAGGCATTAGGGCTAAACCAGCGCATCCCGGCAATACTTGAGCGCGCGGGCGATTTCGGTCATGCGGTCGGAGCTGGCCGGCACTTTGTATTCAAATTCAATGGCGGCCATGATGTTCCAGTGGTTGTCCCGGATCAAACGCAGGACATCCACGATCGGCGTGTCGCCCTGGCCAAACGGCGTGTTTGGCCCGTCATGCAGTTTGCGGTCCTTCAAGTGTATATGGGTGATGCGCTCGTGATACTCCTTGATGAACGGAATCGGAGAAGTATTGTTGCCGGCCACGAAGTGGCCGATATCCACGTTGGCCCAGTTGTATTTTGCAAAGGAAAACGCATTCTCCCATTGTTTGGGGCCAACGGCAGTGTGGCCATGATAACCCACCGGGAACTGATGTTTGTCAGCAAACTGACCGAGGCGCTTAAGGTCATCGTCCTTGCTGGAAATCTCGCTGGATATCGCCCGCCCGCCCAGGTTCTTGGCCAGCGTGAACACATAGTCCAGCTCTTCGTCCGTCATCTTGAAAAGCCCATCCACCTTGACAATGTCAATCAGCACTCCTGCCGTCTCATATTTTTGCCGAAACTCCTTCACGCGGTCCATGGAGACCGATTTGCGCCAATCGGCCAGTTGCCGCGCGGTGGCTTCGGTGCTTTTGGCAAAGAGCAGTTCGGGAGCCACGCCGAGGAACGACTCGACCGGCTGGGTCCGCAGTTCCACCGCGCTAATGCCAAGTTGAACGCAATTCTTCAAAACGTCGTCGCCGCTCATTTTCGGCGCGGCAAAGCTGTAGGGCACGTTGATGCCCAATTGCACGCCAGCCACCTTCGAGTTGGGACGCCCGGACTGAGCGGTGGAGCTTTCGGCTGCGTGGAGCAGGTCTGTGACCGGCAACAGCCCGGCTCCGGCCAATGCCGCCAACGACAATTTGGCAAATTCACGGCGAGACCGCGGCTCGCTCAACGGAGAGGAAAATCCGTTGCGTTCACTCCGGGCACGGCCGGAGGCAGGATGGTGATTCTGGTTCATGCAGACGAGCTTAGTCCTTTCCGCGCGGGTGGAAAAGTGATTTTTTAGTGATTCCACGGCGACGGGTAGGACGCAGTGATTCCCCGGTCGCAGCGCTCGGGATTCACGCAGAAACTCCAGAGGTTCGCCACGCGCCGCATGTTTGTACGCGCTGCGTGCCGGGACGGCGCGCGGTCCGCAGCCTTCGGACCGCGACCGGTCCCCCGGTCGCAGTGCTCGGGATTCACGCAGAAGCTCCAGAGGTTCGCCACACGCCGCATGTTCACACGAGCTGCGCGCCGGGACGGCGCGCGGTCCGGGCTCAAGGGCGGCTTACCCGATAGAAAGCGGCGGAACCGGGCGAATTCTGGTCGGCGTAGTTTGTGTAGCCGAACGGGTTCATCACCACGTTTGTCAACTGCGTCCAAGGTCCGTTTGCAGCCGTTGCCCGCTGCACCGAGTGGGTCGTGGCCGAGACCCCCGAAAAGGAGACACTCCAGCCGTTGCCGGCATTGACCGGCAGCTGCAGCCGCGACGGCGGCAAGTTGCTTCGGACCGCCTCCCCGAAACCCACGCCCAGCGCCTGTTGTCCGCCGGTGTCAAAGTGCAGACCAGGGCTGGCATAGGGCGTCAAGGTGGTGAATGGCGGGCCATCAATATTCAGCATGACGACATTGGAGTTGGCCATCGCTGCCGCCGTATAATTCTGGCTGGCACGCAGCACCAGGTAGTTGGCATAACTGCCATCGGTGGGGAGGGAGTAATAAGTCTGGTTGGTGGAAATCCGACTGAAGAAAAATGGCAAACTCAGACCGTAAGGTTTATTGGTGGCGAACTTGAGGCGCACATCATTGATGAACCGGATCAGATTCGTGCCGTAGGCGGTGGACGAAGCGGTCCCATCGTCAATGTCCGTTTCTCCCTGCACCCAGATCATGCCATCCAGTTCAATGCTTGCGGCAGGATAAGCCGCCGCCAAGCGGGCCAAGCCGGCACGGACCACCCGTTGAAAGATCAGGTAGTCAGGGCCGTCGCCGTTGGTGGCCACTACACCGGTGGCCGCCCAATCAGAAACCAGCGAGGTGCCGCCATGGGCGTATTTGATCAAGGCCACCATGGCCGTGCTGGTGGGCACGCCATTGGAAACCGCATAGTAATTTGCCAGCGCGTTGCCAAAGGTCAGCTCCGGCCCAAACGTGGTGCCGCCGCCAATGGCCGAGCAACCGGGACGCAGGGTCGTCAGGGTGCCGAGCGTGCCGTCGCTGTTGGCGGCCCCGCCGGTGAGATAATAATAGAAGGGGACGCTGGGTTGCGGCGAGAGCAGGTTGGCAGGCAGGCCATTGGTCTTGGCGCGGCCGTCGGAGTTGGACTGGCCGCCTTGAAGATAAACCTTGATGATCTGCACGGAGTTGGTGGCAGGCGTCACGCCGGAACCGCTCACCGTCAGGGTGACGGTCTTGGGTGAAACGGCGGTGTTCAAGGAAAAGCTGAAGGCGTTGGTGCCCAAATTGGCAACGAAATCGTTCGTGGCGCCGGCCAGCGTGCCAGTGCATTGACAGAGCGTATAAGTGCCGGCCACGGGGGTGCCGTTGGGAAAAACCAGATTCAGATTGATCGCCGGATTCAGGGTAAGGTTGCCATTGACGACGAGCAGGCTGTTGGCGCCGCCGGCCACATTGGGAGTATTCAGACTAAATCCCATCGAGCAACTGCCCAGCGCCACATCGCCGCTGACCGTCAGCGTGCCGCTATTCGCATCCCCGGGAGAAATGGTTGCCCCCGCAACCGAAGTCACCGCGCCAGCAACACTTCCGCTACCGGTCAGGAGCTGACCTGAAGCCAAGCCGAAACCGGCAACGGCCGAGACATCCAGAATAGTGCCGCCAGCCAGCGCGATCACCGCACTGCTGGCAATGGAACCGCTCGCGCCCAAAGCCAGCGTGCCAGAATTGATACTCGTGCCACCACTGTAGGCATTGGCAGCGGTGAGTGTCACTGTGCCCGTACCGGCGTGCACCACGCTGCCGGGACCACTGATGACGTTGCTGATGGTGATATTGTCCGCGCGGTCGAACACCAGCGAGTAATCATCGGTGACGCTGCCCGCGCCCAAGCTGCCGCTGGTGCCCCCATTGCCCACTTGCAACACGGCCCCCGGAACACTGTCCCCAGTGCCCCAAATATACCAGTTGCCGGCATACCCGCCGTTATTGCCCAGCAACTCTACCGTGCCCCCAGCATTGCCAGCCTCCGCGCGGATGCCAACGGTATTCGTGCTACCGCCGCTGATGGGTGCATAGATTGCCAAGATCCGGCCGCTGGCCTGTGGATCCAGATAGGAGTTGGTCAGCACGGTGATATTGCCGTAAACCGACATCGTCAAGCCGACCCCCCCATTGAAAATCGCCCCGCCGTTGAGTTTCAGGTTATTCACCAGCACGGAACCGCCGCCGGTGCCGTATTTCATGGTCAGCCCCACCACTTGATTGGTCGCGCAATAATCAAGGCTCAAGGAATTGCCGGCAAAGGTGTTCGAGCCCCCCGCGGCAGTTGGTGTGCGCAAGAGAAAGCCGGCGGTAAAATAATCATTGGCCGCGCTGGGTGCCTGCGCATTGCTCCATTTGCCGGCGGCATTGAAGGAAGCGGAGCCGCTGGCATCGCTGACCGTCAGCGAGACGTTCGCCGCATTCAGATTCAGCGAACTGCCGGCGGCAACTCCGTAGGCGAGCGCGACCAAGCGCGAAAAATGGCATGCTTGGCGGCTCCTCATTTCGCGTCCGGTTTGACGGTTTCCGTCGGACGCACCGCTTGCATGATCACCACCGCACTGCTGCAACCCCAAGAATACCTCCGGTCTGCCGGCGTGGGCTGCGGCCAGCGGCACCAGGAAAGATTATCCGATGAGCGGCGGGCCAGCCAGGCGGCCTCCGCGTTCTTCTGCAGCCACGGCTCAAAGGTGGCCTGCTCGCCGCGATCGTTCATGAATCGCGCAATCCAACGCACCCCGATGCCGTTGAAACCGCCTCCGTCGCCGTCCTCTCCGCCGGGAGGCAAATAGCCATTGCGACACAACCGATTCATGGTATAAAGCGCGGCCTGGCGCGCTTCGTTGGTATAACCCAGGAAATTCGCCGCGCCCACGAAGGTTCCTTGGTTATAGGTCAAAGCAAAAAAACCGACCCGGCCGTCTTCTCGGATGTTGTCACAAACCCTGCCCGTTTCCCGGTCAAATAAGGTGGCGAGCTCCCAGCGGAACAGGTTGGTGGCGATCACTAAATAGCGGGTCTCACCCGTGGCCTTGCCCAGCAGAAATGCCGCGATGGACCCCGGACCATTGACGCAGGCGTTTTTTGACCGGACATCCACTTTCCACCACAGTCCGCCGCCCAAGTTGGTGGACGCCGCCCGGGCATGGCACAGATCAAAGTTGGTCCGTGCCACGGTGAGAAATTCGGCGTTGCCGGTCAACAAATGCGCGCGGGTCAAGGCCATGACCATCCACATGATGTCGTCGTTGTATGGGTTGACTTCCCAAGTTTTGCCATGTTCGGCGAGAAAGCCTCGAAACAAGTTGGTGAACATCACGAGCGGCTGTGCGTTGGCGGTTCGTTCGTAGGTGTCCAGCACCATCTCCAGCTGTTCAGCTTCCGTCCAAAAATCGGCCGGCCGGTTCCCCTCGGTGTGTTTCCGATAAAAAGCGCCCTCGTTTGCACTCCGGTAAAAGGCCTTCGTGTGGGCCGCAAAGATGGTGTCCGCATCCACCGAAGTAAACGCTCGTGCGGGCAGGGCCAGGCTGCTGAGTACCGCGAGGCCGATCACGGTCATCCAGATCGCGCGCAGCGGCTGCAAAACGCCGCGGCTGATGCTGCTGAAGTCCCGAAGGCGCACGCCAGGGATAACGAGTGGCTTCATTTGGGATTGGAAACTTGCACGTTTAATTCCGCCACCGAGGCGAACGGGCGGCCGTGCTGTTCGCTCAACATCACAAACTTCAGATACCGAGCCCGCACTGGGGTCGAAAGCTGAATCGTTTCTTCGGGACTATCTTCGCGAAAATGTCCGCGCGCCACAGGCTGGCCCCAGTCTTGGCCATCCCGGCTGGCATAAAGTTCATAGTCCCGCACGTGCCCGTTATCCATATCCGTGCGCGCCGTGTAGGTCAGGCCGGTGATGTCCAGCGGATGAGAATAATCAAGCACCAGAAAATGCGGCGGCTGCGCTTCATTGTGGCTCCAGCGGCTGTGCCAGAAGGTATCCGTGTTGCCATCCACAGCGTGTTCCGGATCGCCTTCGCCGCTTTCAAAGCTACTGCACGCGATTACTTTTGCCGGAATGGTTTTCGCGGCTTCAAGCGCCGGCATGGCCGGCTTCACGCGATCATTCGGGGCTGCCAATCTGCCGGCGGCAGGCAGGTCTTTTTGCCGCTCCGGCAGCAGCCGGACAAGATAGGAAAAACTATCCGGCGCGGACCACAGCATATATGGCTCCAGCGGACGCGGGCCGCAGCCGTTGGAACCGACACCCAAGGTGTGGCTGGCCACGTTCACCACCGTGCCGGTGCTCTCGGGCAGGTCAACGGAATACTCAACGGGCGTCATGACTTCGTCGGTGTAGGGCAACGCCGAAACTTGCAGGTCGCTGGCGTCCGCTTGCACCATCAGCGTCGGCAGATGTGCGCCGGTCAAGGCCGCCCAACGAACATTCTCGTGGTTCCCGCATTCCATCGGCTTGGCGTAAGGCGTCATCTGCTCGCGCACCGTGCTGGCGTAGAGGCCGAAATCCGAACCGCGCTTGCGATCGGAATAATTTTCCATCGGCCCGCGTCCCAGGTAGGTGAACTGATTGAAGGCCTTGTCCAATTGCAGGCGGACACCCATTCGCGCGAGTGGAATCTTCCGGCCTTGCGGCAAGACCGCATTATCTACCGCAATCAAGCCGTCGCCGTAAACTGTGTAATGGGCGGAATGGATGACACTGAAACTGCCCTTGCCCACGCCTTTCAAGGTCGTTTCAACGCGCACGGCGGAATCGGAAATGACGCTGGCTTCCAGCCGGGTGACGGACCATTGCAAATTGTCCAGTCCAGAGGCGTGCCAGTCCTTGTAAGCCCACATGTCGTCCTGTTGATGCGGGGCCCGCCAGAGGTTCAATTGCGGTCCGCCCCCCGCGATGAGCAGGTTCTTTCCCTCGCGCGTCAACTGGGAAATCCGGCCGGTGGATTTGTCAAAGACCACGGAGAACCCTTTGCCGGCAATCGTGATGGCGTGGTCCCCGTTGTCCAGCCGAAGGGCAGCCAGGTCCGCCGCGGGCCTGAGAACGGCCGGGGTGGCGAGCGGCAGCTTAAGTTGCTGGGCCGCGATTTCAAAGCCGGCCTTGGCCCACAATTCGTCTTGGGCCAGGGTGAAGGAAACTCGCAGATCATACTCCGCGCCGGGTTTGGGAGTTGTCTTTTTGCAGGCAATTGCGACGGTTTTTTCCTCGCCGGGAGCCAGCTTCAGTCTATCCAGACCCCCATGGTCTATTTCGGCGCCGTCTTCCGACAAGGTCCAATGGCCGTTGAAGCGTTCCAGGTTGAGGAAGGCATAGCGGTTCCGAATTTTCACCGCGCCGGCAGTCAGATCATCCGCCTGGATGCTGATCCACTGATACACGTGTTTCATTTCCGGATAATGCGGTTTGGGCGAACGGTCCGAGAAGACCACGCCCTTGTGGATGAAATAATGGTCGTTGGGAAAATCGCCGAAGCCGCCGCCAAACGCGAGAAACTGGCGTTTCGGATCGCGACGATTCCAGAGGCCTTGATCTTCCCACTCCCAAATCGCGCCGCCCATGAGCGCCGGATACTTGTCCAGCACGTCATTGTAATCGCCCAGCGACCCCATCGAGTTGAACATCGCATGCGCGTATTCGCAGAGGTAAAAAGGCTTGGTGTATTTGCTGTCGTTCGCGATTTTTTCCACCTCGGCCGCGCCCGTGTACATGCGGCTGTCCACATCGGCGGGATTTCGCTCCCCAATCCCAAACGGCTCATAATGCACCGGGCGGCTGACGTCCAGCGCCTTGATGGCCTTGACGGCGGAAACAAAATTATTTCCACCGCCGCATTCATTGCCCAGCGACCACATCACAACGGCGGCATGATTCTTGAAATTCTCCACGTTCGCCACGCTGCGATCCACGATCGCCTTTTCATACTGGGGCTCGTGATCCAGCACGCCGTAGTAGCCGTGGCATTCGCAGTTGGCCTCGGCGTTGAGGTAAATACCCCATTCATCGCACAGCTCATACCAGCGCGGATCATCCGAATAATGACAGGTGCGAACGTGGTTGACGTTGCCTTGCTTGAGCACCTCGAGGTCGCGGATCATTTTTTCTTCCGGAACATAATGACCCGTGTCGGGCCAGTTTTCGTGACGGTTGACGCCCTTGAGTTTCACGGGCACGCCGTTGACCGTAAACACGCGGCCTTTGATTTCAATTTTGCGGAAACCTGTTTTCGTTGAAATGATTTCTCCCGTCTGGCCGCCGGAAAGCGACAGCACCGTGGTATAGAGGTTGGGGGTTTCGGCGCTCCACTTCGCGGGATTGGCCACGGGGATCCTGGCTTCCACCGCTGTTTCTTCGCCTCCCGCCAGCGCCGGCACGGCCGTCTTAGTCTGGGCAACGGAATGCCCTTGGCGGTCGAAGACTTCCACCTGAAGTTCACGGGCGGGCGCGGGCTGATCTGAGAAATTGCGGACTTTGGCGCCGACGGATAGCGACGCATCCTGATACTGGGCGTCCAGGTCCGGTTTCACAAAAAAGTCGCGGATGTGGATTTGCGGCGCGCTCCAAAGCGTGACATCGCGAAAGATGCCGCTCAGTCGCCACATGTCCTGGTCCTCGATGTAGCTGCCTGCGGAGTAAGTATAGACCTCCACCGCCAGCAGGTTCTTGCCGGCCTGCAAATACTTTGTAATGTCGAAGTCGGCGGCATTGCGGCTGTTCACACTGAACCCCACCTTGGCGCCATTGACCCACAGGAAGAAGGCGGAGTCAACGCCGTCAAAGGTCAGGAAAACACGGCGGCTGGTCCAAGCCTTCGGCACTTCAAATTCGCGGCGGTAGCTACCCACGGGATCGCGCTCGACGTAGGCGGTGAAATTCTTGGGCGGCTCCGTCAGCACATGCGGCCAGTTCTTTTGAAACGTATAACCATTGTTCCGATAGAACGGCGTGCCATAACCTTCGACCTGCCAGCAGGACGGAACGGAAATCTCCTTCCACTTGCTCGCATCAAAATCAGTCTTGTAAAAATCCACCGGGCGCAAAGCGGGCTCCGTGACCCAGTTGAATTTCCACCGGCCATTCAAACTGCGGGCAAAGGACGAGGCGTCCCGTCGGGCGGCGAGTGCTTCGTTTAGAT
>Ga0316217_10001250_pt1 | contig 33932 bp, 30 predicted proteins | sample 1anoAmetaG_FD_203633 | JGI IMG/M metagenome (GOLD analysis project Ga0316217, IMG submission 203633) | Freshwater microbial communities from Trout Bog Lake, Wisconsin, USA - 1anoA | ecosystem: Environmental > Aquatic > Freshwater > Lake > Hypolimnion/Profundal zone | place: USA: Wisconsin...
TGCCGTTGCTCCAGACCGAGCCGGCCCCGGTGACGAGGACGCTGTTGTTCGTGCCGTAATCGCCAATGATGCCGATGGTGTTGGTCACCACGCCGCCGTTGGCAATCGTTAGTGTATTGCTGGAACCGTAGTAGCCGACGCAAAGATCGCCGGCATTATACCAAGCGGAGTTGGTGCCGGTCACCAGCACGGTATTACTGGAGCCGCTGTAGCCGATGTCGCTACCTTGGCTGAAGACTTTGCCGGCATTGGTGATCGTCAGCGTATTGAAAGAGCCAAGGCCAGAACCAGTACCAGTATATCCGCCGAAGTAGAGGCTGCTGCCATTGCTCCAAACCGAACCAGCCCCGGTGACGAGGACGCTGTTGTTCGTGCCGTAAGCGCCAATGTAGCTCCAGCCGTTGGTCACCACGCCGCCGTTGGCAATCGTCAGTGTGTTGCTGGAACCTTGGTTACCGACGTAGAGATCGCCGTTATTGTACCAAGCCGAATTGGTGCCGGTCACGGTCACAGTGTTGCTGTTGGCACCGGTGTTGTAGCCGATGTAACCGCTGACGCTGAACACCGTGCCGCTGTTGGCAATCGTCAGCGTGTTGTAGGCACCGGAGTAGCCGACATAGAGGCTGCTGCCGTTGCTCCAGACGGAACCGGCACCGGTGACGAGGACGCTGTTGTTCGTGCCGTAATCGCCAATGACGCCGGCGCGATTGGTCACCACGCCGCCATTGGCAATCGTCAGCGTGTTGCTGGAACCGTAGTTGCCGATGTAGAGCTCGCCATTGTTATACCAAGCGGAATTGGTACCGGTCACCAGCGCGGTGTTGCTGTTGGCACCGGCGTTGTCGCCGATGTGACAGCCTCCGTCGAAAACCTTGCCGCCATTGGAAATGGTCAGCGTGTTGAAGGAACCGTCTTCGCCGACATAGAGGCTGCTGCCGTTGCTCCAGACGGAACCGGCACCGGTGACGAGGACGCTGTTGTTCGTGCCGTAATTGCCGATGTAGCCGGTGTTATTGGTCACCACGCCGCCGTTGGCAATCGTCAGCGTGTTGCTGGAGCCGTAGTAGCCGACGTAGAAATCGCCAGTATTATACCAAGCGGAATTGGTACCGGTCACCAGCGCGGTGTTGCTGTTGGCACCGGCGTAGTAGCCAATTAAGCTATCGGAGCCATCACCGCCCGTGAACACTTTACCGCCATTGGTAATCGTCAGCGTGTTGAAGGCACCGACGCCAGCGCAGCCGCCGACAAAGAGAGTGCCATTACTCCAGACCGAACCAGCCCCGGTGACGAGAACGCTGTTGTTCGTGCCGTAATCGCCAATTTTGCCGGTGCCATTGGTCACCACGCCGCCGTTGGCAATGGTCAGTGTGTTGCTGGAACCTTGGCTGCCGACGTAGAGATCGCCGTTGTTGTACCAAGCGGAGTTGGTATCAGTCACGAGCACGGTGTTGCTGTTGGCACCGGCGTAGTAGCCGATATTGCCACTGGCGTTGAACACCGTGCCACTGTTGGCGATGGTCAGTGTATTGAATGAACCATTCAAACCGACATAGGTGTCGGTTTGGTTGCTCCACACGGAGCCGGTACCGGTGACGATAACAGCATTGTTACTGGCGGTGGAGTCATGACCGATGTAACCGGTCAAGTCGTAAACGGTGCCGCTGTTGGTAATGGTCAGTAAGTTGAAGGCACCACCGGAACCGACGTAGATCTGGGTGGTGTTGCTCCAGACTGAGCCGTAATCGGTGACAAGGACGGCATTGCTGTTGGCGCCGGCATAGGTGCCGATAAAACCTTGAGTGTTGTACACGGCACCGCCGTTAGCGATGGTCAGCGTATTGCTGGAACCGGAGTCGCCGACGTAAATGACACTGCTGTTGCTCCAAGCGCTACCCGCGATTACCAGTGCCCAGTTGTTGCTATCATTGACGCCATAGCCGAGGTAACCATTGGAATCCTTCAAAAAACCTGCGTTCGTGATAATCAGGCCATCGCCGTAAAAACCGTACCCGATATCGTAACCGCCACCACCGATATCGGTGGTGGTGTTGTCAATGATGTTGGTCTGGATATTATCTGTGTAAGGATTTAACGCCTGCGCGCCGGCCGGGATGAGGAGCATGGCGGTCAGCAGCCACAGGAGCGGCTGGCGGAAAAGATTCAACTTTGAAAGCACACGCGCCCCACGGATTGATGTCGTTGTCATTGTGTTTTTCTCCTAACAAGGCAGCCGCTGCCGGCTCCCAATTACCAAACACCCAGCGACTGCCGCAGGGCGTTCAATATCTCTAGTTGACAGAATGCCGTTTCTACCAGTGAAAGCAAGCTTAATCCGGAAGATTTTTTGGGGGTGCGAACCACTCAAATCCCGAATAGCACGGCAGGATGCATCGCCGGCCCATCCCCGGGCAAGTCCCTGAGCGGTCCGGGGGACTCCCTGAGCCATTTGGGGAAGTCCCTGAGCGATCTGGGGAACTCCCCAAGTCATTTGGGGAACTCCCTGAGCCATTTGGGGAAGTCCCTGGGTCATTTGGGGAACTCCCTGAGCCATTTGGGGAAGTCCCTGAGTCATTTGGGGAAGTCCCTGAGCCATTTGGGGAAGTCCCTGAGTCATTTGGGGAACTCCCTGAGTCGTTTGGGGAAGTCCCTGAGTCATTTGGGGAACTCCCCAAGTCATTTGGGGAAGTCCCTGAGTCATTTGGGGAACTCCCCAAGTCATTTGGGGAAGTCCCTGAGCGATCCGGGGAGGTGCTGGAGTCGCCCGGGGACCCCCTTTTTAATGTATTACACTTGGGCGGCGGCAATGCGTGCGCGGTAGCGGCGCATGACCACGATGCCGACTAATCCCAAGCCAAGCAGCATGCCCACGCTCGGTTCTGGCACGGCGGCGACGCTCGGGGAGGAATAGACATCGGCGGCGCTGGTGCCCACGCGGATATCATCAAAACTCATCGCGCCATCACCGCTCCCGAGTCGAATCGTGTCAAACTGCATTGATGGCCCGGTGAACGTTCCGGTCGCCACTGCGAAACTATCAGCCAACTGCGAGGACGACGACGGATCAACCCACAGTGTCATTGTCCCGGCACCGCTCGCCGACATCGCATAGCGTTCGACCAACAATGTCTGGCCGCTCGCCGGTGTGGCCGAGTTCGCCAATTGGCTGCCGTTGGGCAATCCCGATGGCTGCATGCCCCAGGTGTTTGGCGCCCACATCGTATCGCCGATGAAGCCGCGTTCATTCCAACCCGAGAACGCCGACAATCCTGCATAGCTCGTGACTGGTGATGTTTCTTTCCCGGTGAAGCTAAACCAGATTTGATCGCCCGCGGACAACGTTACCGGCGCCGCCAAGGGCCGGTACGACCAAGTGTTCCCGGAGATTGTCGCCTGCTGGTTGTTGATGGCCGCTGAACCGAACCAAACCTGCCACGCACTGCCCCACCCTGTTCCGCCATTGTCGCCCGCCAACGTCCCCGGCGCATATGCGAAAGACTCGTCCGCGATCAAGTACGCTTCCGCCCGTCCGCCGAGCGTCAAAGCCAAGACAACCGCCGCGCCGCAAGCTGCCGTGCGCGCCGACCGTGAGATAAATTGATTGATGTTTTTCATTTAGTCCGTCCTAACGTTCCAAAACTGTTCGTAACGATGATTCAGAACTTGGAATTACTTCTGTGGGCAACAGATCGTTGGCCACCGTCCCGGCAAGGGAGCAGGATCAAACGTGGAAGACAGTCAAACGTGGAAGGCAATCAGCGTGAATTGATGCCCGACGGGCATACAACCATTGGATCTTCTCGGATTCCAACTGTGCAGTAAACTAACACAACTCCTAACAATGTCAAGCGGAGAAGATATTATTTTCCGAGGCTTGCATTCTGGGCAATGAAATGGTTTACTCTATCGTCCAGTAGCACAACCCGATGACACGCAACACGACAACCGGTTTCGTTTGGGCGCGACGGCGGAAACGCCGGCGGCGCTAACGGTTGGATTGTCGGCGTTCATCACCTCCTTTCCCGGATTACCCATGAACAAGAAGATTCGTAATATCGCCATTATCGCGCACGTTGACCACGGCAAGACCACGCTCGTGGACAAGCTGCTCCGCGAGGGCGGCGTGTACCGCACCGGCCAGGCCATGGAAGAACGCGCCATGGATTCGATGGACCTTGAAAAAGAAAAAGGCATCACCATCCGAGCCAAGAACGCTTCCGTCCACTGGAAGGATTACCTGATCAACATCGTGGACACCCCCGGCCACGCGGACTTCGGCGGCGAAGTCGAGCGCATCCTCGGCATGGTGGACGGCGTCTTGTTGCTGGTGGATGCCTTTGACGGCCCGCAGGCGCAGACCCGGTTCGTGCTCAAGAAAGCCCTCGCCCACGGTCTCAAGGTTATCGTCGTCATCAACAAGATTGATCGCGAACACGCCGATGCGCACGATGTGCACGACAAGGTTCTCGAACTCCTCCTCGAACTGCACGCCAACGAAGAGCAATTCAACGCGCCATTCATCTACGCCAGCGCGCGGGACGGCTACGCCATCCTGAATCTCAACGACGCGAAGAACGGCATGACACCGTTGTTCGAGACCATCATCAAACATATCCCGGCGCCGGTCGCCGACCGCAACGCGCCGTTCCAAATGCTCGTCAGCAATCTCGACTGGAGTGATTACGTCGGACGAATCGCCATCGGCAAAGTGACCGGCGGCCATTGCAAGATCGGCGATCCCATCGTTTGCATCCACAAGGATGGCAAACGCGACAAGGCGGTCGTCACCAAGATTTTTGAGTTTAGCGGCCTGAAGTCCGGCGAGACCGTTTCCGCCGAGGCCGGCAACATCGTCGGCATCTCCGGCGTTGAAGAGCTTTCCATCGGCGAAACACTTTGCGACAGCATTGACCGGGAGCCGATGCCGTTCACCGAGCTTGATCCGCCCACGATTCAAATGCAATTCGCCGTCAACGACGGCCCGCTCGCCGGTAAGGATGGTAAATTCGTGACCGCCCGCCACATTGGCGAACGCCTCCACAAAGAGACGCGCACCAATATTTCCCTCACCGTCACCGATACCAGTGCCGCGAATATCTTTCTCGTGAGCGCCCGTGGCGAAATGCAAATCGCGGTGCTCGTCGAACAGATGCGCCGGGAAGGCTACGAAGTGCTCGTCTCGCGGCCCGAAGTGATTTTGAAAAACGAAAACGGCAAAACCCTCGAACCGTACGAATCACTTTGGCTGGAAACCCCGAACGAATGTCTCGGCGATATTCTCCAGAACCTCGCGGCTCGGAAAGGCCAGATCGTCAACATGTCGCACAACCCGCACGGCGTGGACCTCGAAGTCACCATCCCCACGCGCGGCCTTATCGGCCTGGAAACTGATGTCGTCAATCTCACCAGCGGTCGCGGCGTGATGAGTCACATGTTCAAAGAATACGGCGCGTGCGTTGGCGAAATCCTGACGCGGCTCACCGGCACGTTGGTCTCGATGGAAACCGGCATCGCCAGTGCGTGGGCGCTCAACAATATTCAAGTACGCGGCCGGCTCTTTGTCGGACCGCAGGAAGAAGTTTACGAAGGCATGATCATCGGTGAGAATCCGCGCATCGAAGACATGCCGGTGAATCCGACCAAGACCAAGCATCTCACCAACATGCGCAGTCAAGGCGACGGCAAAGGCATCCAACTCGAGCCGGCGTTGAAGATGAGTTTGGAGCGGGCCATTGAGTACATTGCCGGCGACGAATACGTCGAAGCCACGCCGAAGAATCTCCGGCTCCGCAAGAAGTATCTCAACGCCGTGCAGCGGAAGCGCGCCAGCCAAGCCCAGCAATCCATTTCCGACGCCGAAGCGGATTAGTTTGGCACTGTGTGGTTCGTCAAGGCAGCGACTGTTCCTTGAAGAACTTGGCAATCATCGCGGAGCAGCCGGGCGGGGTCTCGTGTCCGCCGGGATGGATGCAGGCCACCACGGGCGCGCCGAGTTTTGACGGGTAAAGCGTACACCATTGCGCCTGTTCCCACACCTGCCCTGCCCCACATTCATTGAGCTGGCGCAGCTTGTCAATCGCCTCCTGTTGCCACGGAAACTTAACGCTCGCATCGTTCTGGCCGGCCAGATGCAGAACCGGTTTGGGAGTTAATTTCCCCAGCGAAGCGACAATTGCGGCCGCGGTCGGCGCCACGGCCGCCAGCTGATCGCCCCGCACCGACTAGAGCAGGTAAACAAAGAACCCGCCGTTGGAGTGCCCGGTCGCATAGACGCGTTTGTCGTCCACCCGGTATTCCTGACGGAGCGTGGCCAGCACCGCATCGAAGGCTTTCAAGTCCCGGTCGCCTTGGCCACCCACAACATGCTGCCAGCCGGACAGTTTTCCTTCCGGATCATACAACACGCCCGGCGTGTTGAGCCCTTGCATGTATACCACCAGCGCTTCCGGCCAGAGGGTGTGGAAGGCGTAGAGTTCGGCCGATCCGCCCATCGTCCCGCTGTGCCCATGATAGACAAAGATCACCGGCGTGGCGCGCGTCTTGGCCTGTGGCGGAACATAAACCAGTGCTTGGCGGACGACGCCGTCCACTGTCCACTCGCGAAGGACCGGGTTACTTGTCATGGTAGCGCATGTTCCTTGAAAAACTTCACGATCAGCGCGGGGGTATTCGGCGGGAAGACGTGTCCGCCGGGATGAATGTACGTCACCACGGGCGTGCCGAGCTTCGATGGATAAAGCGTGCAGCCCGGCTGCTCGTCCCACGGCTGCCCTTCCCCGCATTGATTAAGTTTGCGCAGACTGTCAATCGTCGCTTGTTGCCACGCGAACTTCACGAGCGTGTCATGTTGGCCGGTAACATGCAGAACGGGTTTCGGTTTTAATTCTCCGAGCGCAGAAATGGCCGCAGCCGCGGATGGCGCGACGGCAGCCAACTGGTTGCCACGATAAGCCCAGAGCAAATACGTGAAATACCCGCCGTTGGAGTGGCCGGTCGCATAGATGCGTTTGTCATCCACCCGGTAATCCTTGTGGAGTGTGGCCAATACGGCATCGAAGAATTTCAAGTCGCGGTCACCAAAATCGCCGGCCGCGTGTTGCCAGCCGGACAGTTTCCCCTGCGGATCAACCAACGTACCCGGCGTGGGCAGTCCCTGCGGATAGACGACAATCGCCTCTGGCCAGAGCAGATGAATGGCACAAAGCTTGGCGGCCTGAGCCATGTTGCCGCCGTGCCCGTGAAACACAAAGACCACCGGCGCGGCTTTCATCTTGTCAGACTCCACCCCCGACACCAAGGCTTGCCGCACGACGCCGTCCACCGTCCACTCCCGGTGTGCCAGCGCATTGTCGGCACGCACCGCCGTCAACGCCACAAAGCCGAACACCAGCCACAAACTGAACCCGCGGTAAATTGATTTCAACATGGCCGGCACCTTCGCAAACCGCATCCCCGGTTACAACAGATTTCCTCGACTGGGGCCGCAGCCGACTCGACTCAAGACAAATGGTTGCCTGTTCCCGGCGCGTCATAGCGCACGCCCGAATCATAAAATGCGGTTTCGTAATTGGGCATCGGATCAACATTCTGTCTGGTTCCATGCCTGACCAAACATTGTAGCGGACGATAATCTTTTGGTACCACAAAACGGTTTTACCCCACTAAAAGATAATCTTTCAGCACCCCAAAGCGTCCGGGCTGGGAAGAAACTACGATTTTCCACAGGAAAACGCATATTTCATGCGCTGGCGGAGACAGTTTTACCGCTGGTGCGATTCAAACACACTCCTTGCCGAAGACATTTTACGGATACTTGTTCCCTGCCCCCACCATATTCGATGGCATTTGTCTAGAGTCGTCCCTTGGCTATCAATCCGGTGAATCCCTAACTCAGCTTGCCACGCTTGGAGCGTGATGAAGGTTTAGCCGGAGCGATATTGCGCTTCCGATACGCGCCAACCTTCATCCCGGCAACCGATTCTTGACAATTTAGCCAGTTAGTCTTTGACTCCTGAGCATGGCTGAATACTAATGTTAGCAGCATGAGACAAAGCATGTTTCGACTCCGGTACTCCTCATTCCTGCTCGGACTGATTCTCGCGTCCGTCTCGGCGTGGCAGACGCCGGTACGAGCGGCCAAGGGCCGGGAGGACATCGGCCAGTCTGATCCTATCTACGAGTGGATCGATCACCCACACAAACGTGATCCCGGTTTGGTTTTGGCATTCGTCGAGATCGTAAGCGTGCGCGAAGAGCACGTCACCATCACGAACGCTTCAAATGCGGCAGTGTCATACGATGGCGGCAAGACTTGGAATAGTCTGATGGCGGTCAGAACGGGTTTCGTTACTCTGAAGGTTATCGAGTGCCCAGATGCCGCGATGCCACAGACCCTGACCGACCGCTTCGAGAGCGGCGGATATATTCCGACGCGAGACACGGCTTGGCAAGATCGCAGGATGCAGCCGAGAAATCGTTTCCTTGCCTTTTTCAGAAGGGCAAATGGAGACAAGTGGAGCTTGCAGCATCCGGGGGCGTTCTACGACCCTGTTGATTATCTCCTCATCCCATCGTACGCCAAGCGTCTTCAAGCGATGTTCAACACGCGTCTGGCGGACGAGGATGCGGTTAAGAGGCGGCGGAAGGAGTTGGATGATGCAGCGGAAAGGGCGCGACAAAATGCGGCAACTGCTAACAAATCGGTCGAGCCAACGCCGAGCCGCTAGCGCGATTCGCCGTGGCTCACCTTAGACGATAGGCAACAGAGCGATATGCTAAAGCGAAACATCATACGGTTCGGCGTTGCGCTCGTGGGCGGGATTGTCCTCATTGCCCTTTGCTCATTGTGGTATTCCGGCTTTTGTTTTCGCCGAAGTTCGCGCCAGCTAGACCTTCTTCGGAGACATTGTCAGGCGTATCAGCAGGATCATGCCGGCCATCTGCCGACTGACCTTCAGACGCTGGTTTTGGCTCGCCATCTGGAGCCAGAGCTTCGAAGCCTGATTCAGGCCGGACAAGTCTCATACACTGCTTCTAACAATCATTCCTTTGAGTTGAGCGTCGATGGCTGTCGCTCCCTCACTGTCAGCAAAGGGGTTTATTGAGCACCAAGCCTATCAATCCAGTGCAGCAGCGAACTCGGGCTGACGCCATCGCCGCTGACTTCAAGCGTTCGTTAGACAAAGGACCGATTCATGAATAACAGAGAAAACATGCTGCGGGCCGCGCGGTTCGAGCAGCCCGAGCGCATTCCCATATCCGTTGGAATCAGTGAAGGCTGCTGGGATCACTACTCGCAGGATGCACTCCAAGAATTGATGGCGGCGCATCGGCTTCTGTTTCCGGGGTTCAAGCCGACCAAGGACAAGATCACACCGGACTGTGTGCCTTGGCGCCGGGCCGGCCAGCCTTACACTGACAGTTGGGGTTGTGTCTGGGAAACGGCCGAGACCGGCGTCACCGGAGCCGTCGTGAAGCATGCGCTCGCAGACTGGGATGCGTTCAGCGCGTACCGGCCACCGTCGCCCGAGCAACACAACGGCTGGTGCCCCATTGATTGGCCGAGTATTCGGGAAGGCACCTCAAAATGGCGGAAAAAAGGCGGCCTGACCTGCGGGAGCCTCCGCCACGGCCACACCTTTCTCACACTAACCTATCTTCGCGGTTACGAAAATCTCATGTTCGACATGTGCGACGACCATCCGCAGCTGCCGGCACTCATTGCGATGGTCGAGCAGTTCAACCGTGGTCTGGTTGAGCGCTTCGTCGCAGCGGGAGTTGAATGGATGAGCTACCCCGAGGACCTCGGCATGCAGCAAGGCCCGATGTTGAGTCCCGACCAATTCCGCCGGTACATTAAACCGACTTACGAGCGGCTGGTTGCGCCAGCGCGGCAGGCCGGTTGCGTCATCCATATGCATTCCGACGGCGACATTCGCGAACTGGCCGGCGACCTGATTGATGTGGGTGTTGCGGTGATTAACCTGCAGGACTTGGTGAATGGCATCGCCTGGATGGAAGCGAATCTCAAAGGTCGGCTCTGTATTGATTTGGACATTGACCGCCAAAGCGTCACTCGTTTCGGAACGCCCGCTCAGATCGACGCTCACATCCGTAACGCGGTAGAGCGACTTGGAAGCCGTGCGGGCGGGTTGATGTTGAATTCCGGGCTGTACCCTGGCGTGCCGTTGGAGAACATCCGCGCCTTGATGGACGCAATGGAGAAGTACTCACAACATTTCTCGTAATAACCTGCCGAACTAGACTAATAAGAGAGGACAAAACATGCCTCCGAATATACTTTTCATAATGAGCGATGACCACGCGGCGCATGCCATCAGTGCCTACGGCAGCCGGATCAACAAGACGCCCCAGATTGACCGCCTCGCACAGGACGGCGTCCGACTCACGAACTGCCATTGCACCAATGCGCTCTGCACGCCGAGTCGTGCCACGATTCTTACCGGGCAGTACGGCCACATTACCGGCGTGCGCGAGTGGCAGCCACTCGATAATCGCCGCCCCGTTCAACTGCAGAAACTTCTCAAGGCGGCCGGCTACGCCACCGCCATTTTCGGCAAGTGGCACCTCGGCCACGGCGTCACCAACAATGTCGATGAAGTCAACAACGGCAAGCCGAACGCCGTACCGGCGGATCCGCAAGGGTTTGACTACTGGTCCATCATGCCGAGCCACGGGCGCTATCATGATCCCGAGTTGCTCACGCCGACCGGCAGCACAACCGTCAAGGGCTACATCAGCGATATCATTACCGACCAAGCCTTGGCTTGGCTCGCTAATCGGCCCGATCAACAGCAACCATTTTTCCTGTGTGTGCACCATAAGGCGCCGCACCGGAACTGGGAACCGGGCGAGCGCTACCAGCATCTTTATGCCGACGAGGAGATTCCCCAACCGGAAACATTCGATGACGACTACGCCGGGCGACCGGCCGCCGCTGCCGCCCGGATGCGGGTCATGGGCGACCTCAATGCCAACGATGTCAAAGGCGAACCGCCCCCTGCGCTAACCGGCGCCGCATTGAAGAACTGGTATTATCAACGCTACATCAAGGATTACCTGCGGTGCGTGGCGAGCGTGGATGCGTCCGTGGGCCGGTTGCTCGACTATCTCGATGAATCCGGGCAGAGCCGGAATACCATCGTGATCTATACCAGCGATCAAGGGTTCTTCCTCGGCGATCATGGTTGGTATGACAAACGCTTCATCTACGAACAGTCCGTGCGCATGCCGTTCCTGATGCGCTATCCCGCCGAGATTCAACGCGGCACGGTCCGGCAGGAACTGCTCACCAACCTCGACTTCGCACCGACCCTGCTCGACTATGCCGGCCTCCCCGCCCCGGCCGAAATGCAAGGCGTCTCCGGGCGCGCCATGCTGCGGGGCGCGGCGCCGACGGACTGGCAGCAGTCATTCTATTATCGCTACTGGGATCACGGCGGCCACAATGTCTGCGCCCATTACGGCCTGCGCACGATGACCCACAAACTGGTCTATTTCCATCCCACGGCGGCAACCTGGGCTGGAGTTGTGAACGCTGAGCCGCGCCTTGAGCCGTACTGGGAGTTGTACGATCTCGTCAACGATCCAAACGAGTTGCATAACGTTTACAACAACCCGACATATGCTGCGGTGCAAAGAAAAATGAAACAAGAGTTGGAGTCTCGGCAGCGATACTATGGCGATCAGCCGCTGCACTCCACCTGAGTTCGACATGAAACTACGTTATTCCATTCTGCTTTGGCTTCTCGGCCTAAGACATCGGGAGGATCGATGACGCGCGAAGAAATCGAAGCTTGTTGGAAAGACTCGCACAATTGGAAGTGGGGCATCTATTATTGCAAGGCCGATCCTCGCGTGATTGTGCCGAAGCGTCTGAAGTGGATGGGGTGGACAGTGAATTTCGCGCGCCCGAGCGCAATCCCAGTGGTCTTGCTCTTGCTCGCCATGGTGACAGTGCCAGTCTGCATCGTCGCTATTAAAGATGCGAGGATTGGCAGTCTGCTTATTACTGTTGCCGCGGCCACTACAGTCATGTGCGTGATGTGCGCCTACTTGTCATCACGGACGGAGTGAAAGCATTTATGAAACTTGGCAATGATCGCTGCTTGCTTGCGTTTCCGGATTTGGCGCGACATTATGGTGCGCGGGTAAAACATTAATCAAGAGGTCAAACTATGAGCAGGAAATTAAAAATTGGTGTACTCGGTGCCCGGCGCGGTAGTTGCATGGTCAATGTGATGGCGCGACACCCGGACGCGCAGCTGGAAGCCGTTTGTGACTTTGATAAGCGGACCTTCGCCTTGGCCAAGCGGCAACAGGGCGACGCGAAGATCCATTACTACACCGACTTTGACAAGTTCCTGAACCACGACCTGGATGCCATCGTATTGGCGAACTATGCGACCGAGCATGTCCCTTTCGCGGTCCGCGCCCTCGACTCGGGCCGGCACGTGTGCAGCGAGGTGCTCGCGTGCAGTACGTTGGCCGAAGCCGTCCAACTCGTCGAGGCTGTCGAGCGGAACCGGAAGGTCTATACCTACGCGGAAAACTATTGCTACTTCCGGGGGACGATGGAGATGCAACGGCTCTATCGGCGCGGCGATGTGGGTGAGTTCCTGCACGGCGAGGGCGAATATGTCCACGACTGCGAATCGATCTGGCCGGCCATTACGCGCGGGGAGAAAAATCATTGGCGCAACTGGGCGGCATCCACGTTCTATTGCACCCACTCCTTGGGGCCGATCATGACGATCACCGGCACCCGCCCCACCCGAATCACGGCTTACGAAACCCCGAACCGGAACAAACAGCGTTTTGGTGCCCGCAGTGCCGATGGCTCGATCATTGTCTGCCAGATGAGCAACGGGGCCACGACCAAGATTCTGCCGTGGTGCAATTTCAAGCGCCGGCCTGAGGCGATCTGGTATTGCGTCTACGGCACAAAGGGAATGATGGAAACCGATCGCTGGGGAGCAACCGTCAACCGGCTCAATGTCTACATCGAAGATGACAATGGCGCGGTTGATGAACGGGCGTACAGCCCGCGCCCATGGTTGGAGACGGAACTCTCAAAGAAAATCGGCGGCCACAGCGGGTCCGACTTTTTCACGATGCACTTCTTTCTGGAATCAATCTTGAAACGCCCGGGCGCCAAGCATGCCATCGACGTTTATCAGGCATTGGACATGACCTTGCCGGGAACGCTGGGGTACCGGTCGATTTATAATGGGAATATCCCCATCGATGTGCCCGATTTCCGCAAAAAGGCGATCCGGGACAAGTACCGGAACGATCACTGGTCGCTCAATCCAGCGCTGGCCGGCCCCGGCCAGCCGACCGCCAGTTGTTCGCAGGGAAAAGTGGTGATCCCGTCCACGGTCTACCGGAAACAAGCAGCCGCCGCCGAGGTTTACTACTAGCCTTCCGTGGAGGTCGACAGCTTGGACTGAAATAAGGTTAGGAACTGATGTATACAACAATCCGGCAACGGATCGCGCAGGCCGCGCCACATCCGCGTCTCTTTTGGCCAGCGGGCGGCCCGGCAGCGGTGCGCGCGAAGCTGAATGCGAACCCGCTCTGGCAAGCGACGGCCGACGCGGTGCGCCTGACGGCGGACCACATGCTCACCGAGCCAACGGTGGTTTACAAACTTGAGGGCCGCCGGTTGCTGGAACAATCGCGGACGGCCTTGAGCCGAATCACGCATCTCAGTTTTGCGGCGCGCCTGACCGGCGATCCACGTTACTGCGCCCGCGCCATCGCCGAAATGCAGGCGGCGGCAGCGATGCCGGATTGGAATCCATCACACTTCCTGGACACGGCGGAGATGACCTTGGCGCTGGCAATCGGGTACGACTGGTTACACGCGGAGTTGGCACCAGCGGACCGGGAAACAATCCGGATGGCGATTGAAGAGAAGGGGCTCGGCCCGTACTTAAAGCCCGGCGCGCAACATTGGTGGGAACAAGGCAGCAACAATTGGAACCAAGTCTGCCATGCTTGCATGGTGTCCGGCGCACTGGCGTTGCTGGAGGAGAATCCGGACCGCGCGGCGGAAGTTGTTGCCCGCGCCTTGGCGGGTTTGCCAAAGGTGATGAAGGTCTACGATCCCGACGGCGCCTATCCCGAGGGTCCCGGCTACTGGAACTACGGCACGACCTTCAACGTCATACTTATCTCCATGCTGGAGTCGGCGCTCGGCACAGATTTCGGCCTGTCAAAAAGCCCAGGCTTCCTTAAGACCGGCGACTTTCTATTGCAGACGACCGGGCCGACCGGTCAACCCTTCAGCTTCAGTGATTGCGGCACCACCGCCGACTTCTCAGCGGCGATGGTGTGGTTTGCCAGCCGGACCCACCGGCCCGAGTTGCTCTGGTTCGAAGCGGGGCTGCTTGAGCGGAAGGTTGCCGTAATCCGCGACAGCCACGGAGCCAGGCAGGGCGACCGATTTCTCCCGCTGGCACTCCTCTGGGCGGACGCGCAACTGCAACGCGTCGAACCAGTCGCGCGCAATTGGTTTGGCGTTGGGCCAAATCCGCTGGCCGTGTGCCGGAGTTCGTGGACGGATCCAAACGCGCTCTTCCTCGCCATCAAGGCCGGCAGCCCGAGCATCAGTCATGGACACATGGACATCGGCTCGTTCATTCTGGAGGCGGAGGGTGTGCGTTGGTCGCTGGACCTCGGCACGCAAGATTACCACGCCTCGGAAAGCCGCGGACTAAACCTTTGGAGCCATGCGCCGGGATCGGATCGCTGGCGGATCTTCCGGCATCATAACCGCGCGCACAGCACCTTGCTGGTGGACGATCAGGAACAAGTCGCCACCAGCCACGCGTCGATTACGGAGTTCTCCGCCTCGCTTGGCGGGATGGTGGCCGTCGTGGATTTGAGCGCGACCTACGCCGGGCAACTCGCCGCCGCCAAACGCCGATTCAGTGTGGAACAGGATTACAGCGTAATTATTGAAGACCAATTAACCGGCGGAACCAAACCGACCAATGTTCGTTGGGCCATGGTCACGCCTGGCAGGTTAACGCCGGACGGCTGGCTGGAAAAAGACGGGCACCGCCTGCGCATCGAAGTGTTAGCCCCGACCGGCGTCAAGTTGCGCGTCTGGCCGGCGGATCCACCGCCTCACGATTTTGACGAACCGAATCCGGGCGTCAGCATTGTTGGCTTTACCGCGCCACTAGCGGCCGGGCAAGCAGTGACTTGGCGAGTGATCTTGACGCCGGATATCCAACTCACAAACAACGTGGCGAAACGCACGGCCTGAGCATCGGCGCCTGCCGGTAATTATTTAATCGTCACCCAGACTTGCCGGGTGCGGGGGCCGTCGAACTCACAGAAGTAGATCGCCTGCCACGTGCCGAGTTTGAGGCGACCGCTTTTCACCAACACATTGACACTGCTGCCGAGCAGGCTTGCCTTCACGTGGGCGGCGGTATTGCCCTCGGCGTGCCGGTAATGCGAATCGCAGAGCGGGACAGCTTTGTCGAGCGCGTAAAGCATATCGGTCACAACATCAGGATCGGCGTTCTCTTGAATCGTAATCCCGGCAGTCGTGTGTGGAACGAAGATGGTGCAGAGGCCGTCCTTCACGCCGGCCGCGATGACTGCGTGCTGGACTTCGCCGGTAATGTCAATGAGCTCTGCAGATTGATGCGTTGCGACAGTCAGCTCGGTCATGATTTGGTGTCTTGGACGAATTGATTGTGTAACTCGGCGTAATGACCATTGAGCGCGAGCAACTCGGTGTGCGTGCCATGTTCGATGATCCGGGCATTGTCGAGTACGAGCACGAGGTCGGCACTGCGAATCGTACTGAGCCGGTGCGCCACGACGAAGCTCGTCCGCCCTTTCAACAGCAGAGCCAAGGCACGCTGGAGCCGGGCTTCGGTCAGCGAATCCACCGAGCTGGTGGCTTCGTCAAGAATCAGGATGCGCGGATTGGCCAGCATGGCACGCGCGAAACAGACCAGTTGCCGCTGGCCGAGCGAGAGGTTTGCGCCGCGTTCGCCGACCTGCGTGTTGAAGCCGTTCGGCAGCGCGCCAATCATGTCGAGGAAATCAAGTTGTCGGGCCACGGCGATGATTTCCTCGTCCTTTGCCGCCGGTCGGCCGACGCGAATGTTGTCCATCACAGTACCGGTAAAGAGGAAGTTGTTCTGGTTGACGATGCTCATCTGCTGGTGCAACGAATCGCCGGTGATGTCACGGATCTCGTGGCCGTCAATCAACACCTGCCCGGCTGTCGGCAGGTAGAACTTCGCGATGAGATTCGCCACCGTGGACTTGCCACTACCGGTATGGCCGACGAGCGCGACGGTCATGCCGGGTTCAGCGACAAAACTCACGTCCTGCAACGCGAGCCGGTCAGGGACGTATCCGAACGCGACCTGCCGGAACTCCACCCGGCCTTGCAACTTCGCCAATGGTTGCGCCGCAGCACTGTCTTGCCAGTCGGCCGATTCATCGAGAAGTTTGAAGACGCGTTCTGCGCCGGCCATTGCGGTTAGCGCCTGATTGTACTGAACGCCAAGAACCGGGATTGGCGAGAGAAACAGGTTGGCGAAGAATCCGAGCTTGATCACGTCGCTCAGCGGCAACCGGTGCGTGATGACCTGCCAGCCGGCCAGCCCCAACAACACGGCGTAGAAGAGTTGGCCGTGCAATTCGAGCAGCGGAAGGAACACGCCACTCGCGCGCGCCACGCCAAGGTTGTATTTCGAATGGTCGGTCACCAGTTCGCGAAAGAAGCTCGCGTTCAATTCCTGCCTGGCGAAGCCTTGCGTCACGCGGATGCCGTTGACCGATTCGGCGAGCGTGGAGGTGATGCGCGAGAAGCTTTCCTGCACCGCCCGGTAGGCATCGCTGAGCTTGCGGCGGAAATGCCGGTTGAGCAGCCACAAGGCCGGCGCCATCGCCAGCAGCACCAGAAACATCGCCCAGTCGTAGTACAACACCGCCAGCCCGGCGCACACCATCTGCCCGCCCTGCACCAGCGACACGAACAACACATCCTGCACGCCCACCCGCACCGCGTCGGCATCGGACGTGACGCGGCTGATCATGCGGCCGAGCTTGGTGCGGTTGAAGAAGCTCATCGGCATCTGCAGCAGGTGCGTGAAGATGTCGCGCCGCAAATCCTGCATCACCGCCTCGCCGAGTTCGAGCGCCAGCCGCATCCGGAAATGAAACGAGATTTGCGTTGCCAACGCCATCACCAGAAACGCGACCGCCCAGCGGATCGTGCCCGGCAGGTCATGCTGCGTGATCGGCTCGATCACTTGACCGATCATCCACGACAACCCCAACAACTGGAGCGAGCGGAGGGCGGCCAGCAGGAACAACCAATTTCGTTTCGCGGTATACGGTTGCGTGTAAGAGAACAATCGGCGGATCAAGCCGAAGTCCAACGGCCGCTCCTGCGCCTCATCGTTCACCTCCCGGTGAAAATGCGTAATGGCCGATTTCGCTCCGCGCTGGGCGGGGCTGACTTCGGACTTTACATGGGAGGTTGACGTGGTCATCTTCGAGTGCAGAGATTGATAACCAGTGAACAACAGTCCCGCAAGCCAAGATTCCACACACCATAACCCGCCGGTTGCGGTGGGTGGCTCCAGTGTGAACATGTTGCGCCCAGATCTGAACAACATCATGGAGGTGCCCTTCCCAGACGGTTACGGCATCCGCCCCATGACGACGGATGACATTGGTCTGTGGACTGACATCCAGCGTGATGCCGAACCGTATGTCGAGATCACGGACTCACTCTTCCGCAAGGAATTTGGCGATGATCTGGAAGCCATCAAATCGCGCTGCTATATTGTGACCAATCCCAAGGGGCTCGGAGTCGGCACAATCAGCGCGTGGTACGATAATGACTTCCGCGGCCAGCGTTACGGCCGAATCCATTGGGTATCCATCCGTCCGTCCTGCCAGGGACTCGGCCTTAGCAAATCCGCTCTATCGTACAGCTTGACGCAACTGGCCCAATGGCATGACCGGTGTTACCTCGTGACTTCGACTAAGCGCGTCCCGGCCATCAGCCTCTATCTCAAGTTCGGATTCGTCCCGGATTTAACACTCCCGAACGCCCCGGCCGTCTGGCGTGAGCTAGCCATCCGGCTGAAACATCCGGTGCTTGAACAAGTATTGACCAGCTTTCGTAACGTAGAAGAGTTATGATAGTCGCTTGTTATTATTTTCCGAACTACCACCCGAATGATCCACGGAATGCGCGACTGAAGGGGCGCGGATGGTCTGAATGGGAGTTGGTCAAGAATGCCCGGCCATGCTTTCCCGGACACGTGCAGCCAAACGTGCCGCTCTGGGGTTATACCGATGAATCTAACCCGCAAGTCATGGCGCAGAAGATTGCCGCGGCAGCCGACCACGGCATCGACGCGTTCATCTTCGATTGGTACTGGTACAATGACGGGCCGTTCCTTCAACGGGCATTGGATGACGGCTTCTTGAAGGCGACCAACAATCGCCGCCTGAAGTTTTCGCTGATGTGGGCCAACCACGACTGGCTTGACATCCATCCCTGGAAACGCGACACGCCGCAGACCCTGCTCTACCCCGGCACGGTGACGCCCGCGACGTTTGACACGCTCGGCGACCATGTGATCGCCCACTACTTCCAACACCCGTCCTACTGGAAGATTGAAGGGAAGCCGTACTTCTCCGTGTACGAGTTATTCCGATTGGTGGAAAGTTTCGGTGGCATTGCGCAAACACGCGCGGCGCTTGACCGGTTTCGCGTCAAGGCCCGGGCCGCAGGGTTGCCGGGCATTCACTTGAACGCCGTCACGTGGGGCGTGCAGATTTTGCCAACCGAACAAACCGTCAAGAACCCCGCCGACCTGATCGCCCGACTCGGATTCGATAGTGTCACGTCGTATGTGTGGATTCATCATGCCGGCTTGCCAACCATGCAGACGGACTACGACTACGTCTGGGAGAAGTACCAAGCCTACTGGGACGAAGCAGAGCGGACGTTTGGCGTCCCCTATTATCCGAACGTCACAATGGGTTGGGATTCCAGTCCGCGCGCGCATCAGGCCGACAAGTTTGAAAACATTGGCTATCCGTTCATGCACACGATCAGTGGCAACACGCCTGCGAAGTTCGAGTCGGCTTTGCACGCCACCATCGCACGGCTACAAGCTCGACCGCCCGCGCAGCGCATCCTGAACATCAATTGCTGGAATGAGTGGACCGAAGGCAGTTATCTCGAACCCGACACCGTGCATCAGTTTCAATATCTCGAAGCCATCCAAGCCGCGACGAGAATATATAGCTGACTCTCGATTGTTGATATTCAAGTTGACGTGGTGGTATTGGGGTTTCACACTTGCTGGCGAAACCCACAAGACACAAAACCGTCGGTGATTAGGAAAGGAAACATGCCAGAACAAATAACATTCAAAGTCCCCACAGGATTCAAACGTTTATATATCGGCGATGTCCGACCACAAATCTACTGGGGATGGAATATCGCCCAGAAATTGTGGATCAAAGGCGTCTATCCCGGCAAGGTGATTAACGAGAAGACTGCCTCGGTAATTACCCCGATTGACGGATTATCTCAGATCGATCCAAACACTCTGGCCTCGACTAATTCCAATGCCTAACGGCGAAATGAAGTGCAGCACCCATGGCAATCCAATTAAGCAAACCAGAAATTGAAGCAATCGTCCCGTCCCTGCGGAAGTATTTCAAAGAGGAACTGGAACTCGAACTCAGCGAAATGCGCGCGAAGTTTGTGTTGGACTACTTTCTGAAGGAAATCGCGCCGTTCGCTTACAATCAAGGCGTCAAGGACGCCGAAACGTTCTTCCGCGCCAAAATCGAAGACTTGCCGGCCGTTTGCTTCGAGGAGGGCCTGACGTATTGGCGCCAGAAAAAGAAATGAACGAGACCATCCACATCCTCGTGCGGGGTGTCATCATTATCGATGACCATGTGCTGCTGGCGCATGCCAAGGATGCGGCCAACACCTTCCTGCGGGCGGCCACGTTGAAGTTGGCGAGAGCCTGGCGCACGCGCTCAGCCGCGAGCTGGCCGAGGAACTCGGTTGCGCCTGTCACGTCGCCGACTACCTCGGTCTGGTCGAGCACCAATGGAGTGCCGGCAAATACCGGCAACATGAACTGAACCACTTATTTATCGCTTCCCTGACCGGGATTACTTCCACTCAGGCCATGCCATCCCGCGAATCACATCTTGAGTTTCGTTGGGCCCGGCTGGCCGAACTGCCGAAGCACAACCTCCTCCCTGCTCCGCTCACCGGCATCATCCAACACCACGTAACGGGCGAACGCGGCCCGGTCTGGGCCTCTACATTCCCGGCCCAATGACGCAGAGTCTGACGTTTTTGAACGGGTTGGCCTGACAAAATCGGCCAGTTTGGTATGTCACACATTTGAAATTCGACAGAACGCTGAGAATACCAGCATTATCGCGGCTGGCATTGTTCCTGCTTTGAAATCGGGTTAATGGAACTGTTAAGTTTAATGCCGCAGACTGTTCGGTCACCGCGTTCGGAAATCCTGGGCAATGTCCAAGCTGACCACGAGTTGCTTTCTCTGAGCATTGAGAATTTCCGCAGCTTGTTTACAGGGTTCCGCCCACCGGACGCCGCCCAGCAATTTGCCGACATCCAGCAACTCATCACCAAAAAACTTTCGAACCATTTTGCCGACGAAGAGCAGCGGATCTTTCCATTGCTGTTGGCGAGCAACCCCACTGCGGAGGAAGAACAAGCCATCGCCGATCTTTGCCAGGAACATGCGACCTTCCTCGCAACAGCGCATAACTTGAATGCCTTACTTCAGACGGTCAACCTAGCTAGGTGCAAAGGCGAACTTTGGTCGGCGATGCGGAAGTTTCTCGCCGATCTGGAGAAACATGCTGCTAAGGAAGACCGCTTATTCGAGTCGTTCACTAACTTTGTTGAGTTTGGAAATGCCGCGCCAATCGGTGACAATTCTTATCGTCACGTGCATGCGTTAAAGAATGTGGCCACGACGTTGGCCAAAGCCGGGGACACCAAGCACGCCCATGCGGTTTTTTCACGAGCCCTCCAAGCCACCAATAATCTCTCCTCTGCAGTCGCCTCCATGTTTATCGCACCGGCGTATTCCCACAACGATTTCCAGTACGCGGACACGGCGCGGGTGTAGCCGCCGCATCTGGCCGGTGGTGTCCCTGCCGCTGAGTTTGTGCTAATAGTACTGCCTGTGAACAATTGGCAACCGGAGCAATCGCCATGCATCTTGTGACCCTTGGGTTTGATGATGGATTCTTGAAATCCAATCTGAAGATCGCGGAGATCTTTGAGAAACACCATCTCGCCGCGTGCTTCAATATAGTCGCCACCGGCCATCGCAGCGATTACGTCCCGCCCGACCAATATCAAGTCGAGCCGACGAAGGGCGCTTTCAAAGTCTGGAATGAATTGCAGGCGCGCGGCCATGAAATCCAGCCGCATGGTTACCGGCACGCCAACAAAGCCGGCCTGCCCTTCCCCGCCGCCCAGACGCTCATCCGCGATTGCCTCGCCATCTTCCAATCCGAGCTTGCCGGCTTCGACCCCAAACAATCCATCTTCGCGTTCCCGTACAGCGCCACCACGCCCGAACTGGAACAATGGCTGCCGACCGTCGTGCGGGCGTTCCGCGCCGGCCACACCGGCATCAATCCACTCCCACATCCGCAAATGACCCGCCTCAGCACGATCAGCTTCGGCCCCGGCAACGGTGACCAGCAATTGGACGCGGAAGTTGACCGCTTCCTCGCCCAACCAAACGGCTGGCTGATCTACACCGGCCACGGCTTGGCCGATGAAGGCTGGGGCCCGCTGAGTGCCGATTACCTGGACCACTTACTCGGCCGCCTGACCGCCATCCCGGCCGTCAAAGTCTTGCCACCCGCCGCCGCGCTCAAACAGAATTTTGTTTGCAAATAGGAATCAATCATGGCCAACGCCCGCACAACCAATTGGAGCCGGATTTGCAGTGACCAACTCACGCGCATCCGCGCCCGCCACCCGCTCGTCCACCACATCACCAACTTCGTCGTCATGAACGACACCGCCAATGCCACGCTCGCTCTCGGCGCCACGCCCGTCATGGCCCATGCGCAAGCCGAAGTCGCGGAAATGGTGGGCATGGCCGGCGCGCTTGTGTTGAATCCCGGCACTTTAACTCCCACGTGGGTGACCGCGATGAACATTGCCGGCCAACGCGCCAACAAACTCGGCATCCCTGTTGTTTACGATCCCGTCGGCGTCGGCGCGACCAAGTTGCGCACCGCCACCGGCCGTCACTTCTTGAAAACGCTCCGCCTCGCCGTCATCCGCGGCAACTCGGGTGAAATCGGCGCCTTGGCCGGCGCGGGTGGAATCGTGCGCGGGGTTGACTCGCTGGAAGGCGTGAAAGACCCGGCCCGCGTCGCGACCAACCTTGCGCAGCAGTACGCAACTGTCGTCGCCATCACCGGCAAACGCGATCTCGTGTCCAATGGCCGGCGCGTTCTCGGCGTTGACAACGGCCACGCCCTACTCCAGACGATTACCGGCAGCGGCTGCATGGCAACCACCGCCATTGCCGCCTTCTGCGCCGTCGAACCCGACCCGCTCCTCGCCACGGCGGCGGCCCTTGCCTGTTACGGCTTGGCGGCCGAACGCGCCGCGCGCCACGCCAAGGGGCCCGGCTCATTCCGCGTTGCGCTGATTGACGCCTTGTATCAATTAACCCCGGCCCAAATCAAAACCGGCGTGCAGATCGCTGAACTCTGAAAGCCAACCCCCATGCCCCAACGATTCATCATCCCCACTCCAACGCCCGGCCCGTTCCTGCTCGGCCCGGATTCGCACCGCCAACCGGGCGTACCCGAAGGCACCGTCACCAAGCATGAATGGCGCAGCGAGATCTTTCCCGGCACCGTCCGTCCGTATTGGATCTACGTGCCCGCGCAATACACGCCCGACCACCCGGCCAACGTCATGGTCTTTCAGGATGGCGCCGCCTACGCCAATGTCGCCGGCTCGATCTACCCCAAGGAGTCCGGCGAGATCCGCGCCCCCGTGGTCTTCGACAACCTGATCCACCAAGGCAAGCTACCGGTCACCATCGGCATCTTCATCGAACCCGGCCGCTACCCGCTGGGCAGCGACGGCAAGGACCCGGTCAGCCAGCGCGGGGTCGAATACGACACCATCAGCGATCAGTACGCCCGGTTTCTGTTGGAAGAAATGCTCCCGGCAGTGGGCGCGAACTACCGGCTCACCACTGATCCGAATGGACGGGGCATTTGCGGGGCGAGTTCTGGCGGGATCTGCGCCTTCACGGTGGCCTGGCAACGGCCGGACGCGTTTCGGAAGGTGCTCAGCCATGTCGGCAGTTTCGCGGATCACCGGGGTGGATATATTTATCCGTCTCTGATTCGCAAGACGCCGCCCAAACCGCTCCGCGTATTCTTGCAGGCCGGGTCGAACGATCTGGACATCTCGGCGGGCCACTGGCCGTTGTGCAATCTTGACATGGCGGCGGCGCTGAACTTTGCCGGGTACGATTACCGGCTGGAATACGGCGACGGCCCCCACGACAAGTATCACGGCGGCGCCATCTTCCCCGAATCCCTCTGCTGGCTCTGGCGCTAAAGCCAAAGGCTTATTTTGCTCCGTAAAATGCTGGTCGGACGTGCCAGACGCATTTTTTGCTCCGTTTTTATCGTCCCGGATGCGCGAATAGAAATTTTACTCGGAGCGAGACCTGGGGGAATCTCCGGTAAGTATTAATGAACCGGATAGCTATAAGGTGAGGAACTGTCTTGCAAAATTGGATAGGTTGGCAGTACTACCAGTAGCACAACAGACGAAAGATATCGGGATGAAGATTCATATACTTGTAGCTGCGCTCTTAACCGGTTTGTTCGGCCTCGCTGGCAGCGGTCGGGCAAACGCCGAGCAAGCCAGCGCGGTGCTGGCGACCAATTTGACGGTTGATCTGGGCGGCGGGGTGCTGATGGAGTTTGTCTTGATCCAGCCCGGCGCTTTTCAAATGGGCTCGACGAAACGTAGCGACGAGCAACCGGTCCACACGGTAACAATTGCCAAGCCCTTCTACATGGGCAAGTATCCGGTCACCCAAGGTCAGTGGCAACGCATCAATGGTCCGATGAATGCCAGCAATTTCAAGGGCGCGACAAATCCAGTGGAAACGGTCGGCTGTAATGAATGCGAGTGGTTCATGACGAAGCTGAAGAAGCAGGCGCCCGGTCACACATACCGGCTGCCGACCGAAGCCGAATGGGAATACGCCTGCCGGGCCGGCAGCACCAGTGATTATTGTTTTGGCAGCGACACAAACATCTTGGGTGAATATGCTTGGTATGGCGCGAATTCGAATAACAAGCATCACCCGGTGGGAGAAAAGAAACCGAACGCTTGGGGGCTGTACGACATGCACGGCAACATCTGGGAATGGTGTGCGGATGTTTATCACGCAACCTACGACGGCGCGCCGGCCGACGGGAGCGCCTGGACGCAAGGCGGGACCGGCCAGCGCGTGTTGCGCGGCGGGTCGTGGCTGGCGGATGCGAGCTATGTTCGCTCGGCAGTTCGCAACGCTCTCGATATCGATATGCGATACATGTACTACGGGTTTCGGGTCGTGGCAGAGGTCGACGAGGCGCCGGCGAAATAGCAAGGAGCACAATGCAGTTACAACTAACTTTCCTAATCATGGCCGCGGTCGCGGTCCAATTGCCATTGTTGCAGGCGGAACCGGAGGAAAAGGTTTTGGTCATGCCGGAGGTTAAGCAACTTCCACCCGGAACCATCGCGGGACGCAAGGTGATCCGTTGTGAACACGGCAGCGCTGAGTCGTGGGGCTATGCGACGCCGCAGCGCGACTATTTCTATGTCGAGCTTCCGAAGGATCCACTCAGCGGGAAAGCGCCATTGCGGGTGGTGTTGCATAGTGCCGGTGGGGGCGGTCAGTCCGAAATGGGGCCCAACATCGCGACCAACCGCGCGCACGTCATTCAGGCGTATGTGGACGACGATAGCTATGGGCTGTGGTTGGACTGCCGCGACAATCGGCCGGTGGATTGGTGGTGGGGCTATCATTCAATCCTGAATATGCCCGGCCGGTACAAGACCGAACTTTGTCCGATCGAAAACCGCATGCTGGCCACTGTGCAATGGGTCATGCGGACGTTTCCGATTGATCCCAACCGGGTTTACCTGAGCGGCATCTCCATGGGCGGCAGCGGTAGCTTGGGATTGGGCATGAGCCATGGAAATATTTTTGCGGCAATTTCGGTGGACGTGCCTGCCCACGCTGATCATGCCTTGTATCGCCTGGGCAACAGTCAACACGCCGACCCGCCGCCCGTTTTCAACTTCTCCTCACAGAACGATGGTTGGTCCAAAGGCCAGGAACAACTGATCGCCTACTGCCAAACGAATCGCTATGCCATGGCATTTGCCTGGGGTCCCTTTGGCCATACCTACGACGCCAGCAAGTTCAACGCCGCCGTTTATGAATCTCCCTGGCTCGCCATCCGCAAAGACGAGGCGTATCCAGTCTTTACCGGCACCTCCACGGACAATACCTACCCGGGCTTTGGGAATCTGAAGGCGCCGGATCAACAGGGTCAAATCAATGGTTACTTCCGTTGGAAGAACTTAACTGACACACCCGACAAATTTGCCATGGAACTCCGGTTGGTGAAGCAGACCGAACTCAAGCGACCAATCGAAACGCCGGTGCTGGCCGTCACTGACGTAACCCTCCGGCGGCTGCAACATTTTCATATCCAGCCGGGAAAAACCTACCAGTGGCAGATGGTTGCCGACAATCAGCACCCCATCCAATCCGGCACAGTACCGGCGGACGCGGATGGTTTGCTGACGATCCGCCAGCTTAAGATCACGGACACACCGGGCCGGTTACAAATCGCACCGAATTAGACGGATCCGCCCTACCCCGCCACGCCTTCGGAGAATTGGAGCTCGGCGATTTGCCGGTAATGGCCGGGGACTCGCATTAGCTCGGCGGGGGTGCCGACTTGCGCGATGCGGCCTTCGTCGAGCACAACCACGAAATCGGACCGGCGCAGGGCGCTGAGCCGGTGGGCGACCATGAACGTAGTCCGGCCACGCATGGCGTTGTCCAGCGCTTCGAGGATTTCGTGTTCGGTCTGGGAATCCACGGAGGCGGTGGGGTCGTCGAGCAACAGGATCGGCGGGTCGAGCAAGATGGCGCGGGCGAGCGCGAGCCGTTGGCGCTGGCCACCGGACAGGTTCGAGCCGGTCTCGCGGAGGACGGTGTCGTAGCCTTTCGGCATTTGCATGATGAACTCGTGGGCGGAGGCAATCGTGGCGGCGCGCTCGATCTGGTCGCGGCTGGCTTCGGGATGGCCAAAGGCGATGTTGGCGGCAATGGTATTGCTGAAGAGGAAGCTTTCCTGGAACACGGTGCCGATGTTGCGACGGTGGTCGTCGAGGTCGAGCTGGCGGAGGTCCACGCCGTCAAGCAGGATGCGGCCCTGGGTGGGGTCGTAGAACCGGGGGACGAGGCTCATGAGAGAGCTTTTGCCGGCCCCGGTCGCGCCGAGGATGGCGACGCGTTGGCCGGCTTTGACTTCGAAGTCCACATCCTGCAAGACAACTTCGCCGGGGATGTGGCTGAACCAGACGTGTTCGAACCGGATCTGCCGGCCGCCTTTTGAGACCGGCATGGTGACAGGCCGGGATGGCGATTGGATTTCCACCGGAGCGTCAAGGATTTCAAAGACGCGGCGGGCGCCAGTGAGGCTTTGGAGGGTGGTATTGTTGACGGTGGCGAGGTTTTGGACTTGGGCGGAGAATTGTTGGACGAGGCCAACAAAGACGACAAGGCCAATGCCGAGCGGCAATTCGTCGTGGATGACGAGGTAGCCGCCGTAGAGCAGCGCAATGAAGACGTTGATCTGCGTAATGAAGGAGATGCCGGGCGTGAAGAGGCTGATGTTCCAGAAGATTTTTTGTTGCTGATCGCGCACGGCGCGGTTGGCAGTCTGGAAGTCGGCGGTGACTTCCGGCTCGCGCGCGAACCCCTTGATGACGGCAATGCCCTGGATGTATTCGGCCAGTTTGCGGATCATACTGTCCATGAGTTCCCGGTTGCGGAGGTATTCCGGTTGCAGGACACGCGAGTAATGCGCCGCGATCAGCCAGAGCAGCGGCGTGGTGGCCAGACAGGCGAGCGTGAGCTTGACGTGCAGGCTGAGCATGTAAATCAGATATACCGACAACGACAGCGCCATGATGATGATCTGGATGACGACGCCGTCGACGAACGAGCGAACCGCCTGTACGTCGCCGGTCACGCGATTGATGATGGCGCCGGTGGCGTTGTCGTCGAAGAAGCGGAAGCTGAGGCGCTGGAGCTTGTCGTAGACGGCGGCGCGCAGGTCCACGACGATGCGGCTCTGGGTCAGGTCGTTGAGGGCGATGGTGAAGTAGAAGTTCAGCATGGCGCGGATGGCCGCGAAGACGAGGATGGCGCCGCCGATGGCCGCGACGACTGTGACCGGCGCCCAGCCGACTGGCGGTTGCCAGCCGAACGGCCAGTGCATCGGGCGGGCGCTCGGCAGGACTTGTTGCCGGAGGTAATCAATGCCAAGCCCCCAAAAACTCAGCCCGCACAAGCCGAGCGCGAGGATGAGAACTTGGACGCCGAGGACTTGGAGACAGCCCGTCCGGTAACGCCAAGCCAAGGCGAACAGGCGGCGGAGCAAGGTCCAGTTGGAGTTTGCGGCAGACAAAGGACTTAGTCTTCGGGCGGCGCCGGCGGAATGTGCCAGAGGGTCAGGGCGCCGCGCTGGTAGAGTTTTTGGAAAGGCAGCTTCACTGGACGGCTCGTAATGAGATATGGCACATCCCATTGTTTGGCCAACTCCTGCCAGTCATCCGTCGTGGTGGTGTAATACACCTGCTCGGACCTGTCGGCGGTGGCGTTGCGGCTGGTCGCGGAAACGGTCGAAAAGCCAAAGACTTTCATGCGCTCCAAGACATCGGCAGCATAACTGGTATTGAAAATGGCCGGTTCGCAGTCGTAGATCTCAAGGAAGGCATTGCGCTGCGAAAAGACACGGAAACCGTTCATGCCCGGCGGAACGAAGAACATGGTGGCGGGCGGGGTGTTGTCACGTACCCAGAGCTGGAACTGAATCCAATCGTTTTGCATCTTCTGCCCCGGCCATTCGAGACTCTCCCGTGTGCGATCCACCATGCGCTCCCAGTGCTCTTGATTTGTGAGCGTGGCCTTTGACCAATTCGAGGTGAGCTCAACCATAGTGATCCGTTCGAAGGCGACCAATAAGCCGAGGCTGGTCAGGCAAACAACGAACGTTGTGTTTCTGATAAAGGCGCGCCGGTTGGGCAGCGTGGCAAACCAACCGGCAAAGAAGACTGCCGCAATTGCCAGCATGCTAACGATGAACGGCGTCCAGATTGGCCGGCGCAATGAGCCGATGCCGAAATTGGCTGGATAGCAAAGTTGCGCAAAGATGAAGAGAAGCAGGACCACAAAGGCCGGGATCGTGAAGCGGCCGGGGTGCGGTTCCAGCACCAGCAAGATGAGAAAGAGCGTGGCGGTGGCGAGCCAGACGCCATTCATGCCCGGGGTGACGGTGGCGACGAGAAACAGCGCGGCAATGGGGGCCGTGAGCCAGCGCTGCCAGCCCATTCGTTGGGCATGCACGGCGAGAATGCGCGCCGCGCCGATCATGGTGAACAATCCCAGCAGATCAATGATGCGGCACATTTGATACTTGAGAATTGGCTGGTAGAAAAACACGTCCGCCGCAAGGAAGTGAATTCCCATCACTGCAATGACCGCAAAGATGAACGGCACATACCACCGGCTGCTGTCGTTGACCGGCAGGTAGCGCAAGGCGAGCACGATGATCACGACAAAGAGAAACAGCGTCTTCCACGTCAGGGGATCGTAGTCCGTCAGGAAAATGTAGCCGAAATGGTTGTGGATCAAATCAATGAAGTCCGCATTCGGCGCCGGGTTCGTCACGCCTCGTTCCGCGATGACAAACCAAATCAGGATTGGGAGCGCCAGCAACAGAAACAACCCGATTGACTGGGCGATGTGCCGGTAATTGATTGGCGGATTGGTCTTGGCCGGCGCCGGTTTGTTATAGAGCCGGTAGAAACCAAACCCAATGCTGATTGCCAAAAACCAGTAGGCAACACTCAAAATGTGAATCTGGACGCCGATCCCAAAGAGCAGCGCTGCGCCGAGATATTTCCGTTCCCAAAGTTTCTTGATGCCGAACAGCATGAATGGCAGCGCGACATACCGGGTGATTGTGTCGGCCATGTAGAAGTTAACGCCCCCGCCGATGACCGCCTTGTTCATCAACATGAGCAGCACACTGAGCCAGGCGGCCAGGCGGTCCTTCGTGAACGCAAAGGCCAGCGACCAGATGCCGTAGAAAATGAAGAACTTGGTCAGCACGTGGATAATGAACAGCGGCCATTCCCAGCCGAACATCTGCTTGAGCGGGTAAACCAACATCCAGAACGTCGTGTAGCTGTGCCAGAGGAAATGGCTGATGTAGAGATCGCCGGGATGATCGAGGATCGGTTGGAAATACCGGTCGACGAAAGTCATGTACAACAGTTGGTCCCAGACGGCGAACCGGTAGCCGATGATGATCAGGCTGACGAACGACAGGAACGCGAGCAGGAAAAACGATGGCCGGCTGCTTTTGTCGGCGCTGCGGCTGCGCACCCAAGTGAAAACTTTATTAAGCATGGTCGTGATGGTGAAAATGCTAAAGGCTTTATCGTTGGTGAGCAACTCTAAAGCTTGTGAGGAATTGCGTTCAGTTGCCGGCTGGCGGTTTCTGGCGCTTCTGTTTCTGGAGCGTCAAACCGGCGCTGATCGCCATGACAAGACAGAAGATCATGACCGGCGCCGAAATCCACGCCATGGCCCGGCTGAAGGGAATGTGATCGTAATCGGGTCGGAACCAGCCATCGCGAATGCACCAGATTTCCCACGCGACCAGAAACAGTGCGCCGACACCATAGTCGCGGAACACCTCACTGGCATTGGCGCGTGGTCGATTGTCAGGAGCAGTTGGTGGCATGGGACTGTCGGGCTAGAACATCATCGCGGCACGCACCACGTTCACCAAGGACCGGTGCTTTCGGTCTTTAGCCTTGGGCGCGTCCATCTCGGCAATCTTCTCCATCGGCATCTGCATCAACTCATACTCCGCCTGCAACCAATCATCCATTTCATAGCCATCTTGCCGGCCGCGCTGAACATAAAGTTCGTAGGCGCGCGCCGCAATCTGGGCCTGTGTTGGTTGTGTAACGCTCACGCTGATAAGTATGAGAAATTAAAAACCGGTTTGCAAGCTCGAACTTACTGTCGCAATCACCGGTAATAATCATCGCTGCGCTGGAGATATATTATTTCCCCGGAAACACCTTGGCCAGCGCTTCGCGCAGTGATTCCTGAGTAATCGGCTTGCTCAGGATCGCGCTGATGTGCGGCGGCAGTTCACCGGCGACTTTCATCAGATCGCCAAACCCGGTCATCAGGATTACCGGCGCAATCGTCTCGCCCTTATAAATAGCGGCAGCCAATTGTTCGCCATTCATATTGGGCATCGCTTTGTCGGTGATCACCAAGTCAAACTTGCCGGTCGTGGGCCGCGCCAACGCCGCCGCACCGCTTTCGGCAGTCTCAACCGTATGGCCATCTTCGACTAGCCAGGCCTCGGCCACGGTACGCAGCAGCGGTTCATCGTCCACTACCAGCACATGCAACGACTGCGGCAAAGCGGGCACCTTAAGCGGAACCGGCGACGGCGTGCCATGTTGGAGCGAGAAGCGAATGATAAAAGTCGTGCCCTGCCCCACTTGGCTTTCAATGTCCAGCGTCCCGTTGTGCCGTTGCACGATGCCCTGCACCATCGCCAGCCCCAACCCGGTCCCTTCGGCGCCCTTCGTGGTGAAGAACGGCTCCAGACAGCGCCGCCGGACTTCCTCTGTCATCCCGGTCCCGGTATCGCTGACTGACAACCGCACCCATTGCCCGTCCAGCATCGTCCCCAGCGTGATTGTCCCACCGGCCGGCAACGCGTCCACGGCATTAAAGATTAGATTGGTCAACAACTCGCGGATGGCCGACTCCTCGCCGGTAATCTGCTGCATCGGCAATAGATCGGTCACAATCTGAATGGTTCGTCCGGTGGCCTGCGCCTGGTCTTTCCAACGCTGTTGGGTGTGTTCAATCGTTTGCCGGACCAACTTGTTGATGTCGAGCGGCCGGTAATCCTCAACGGTCGCGCGTTGCCGGCTAAACTCCCGCATCTGCCGCACCACCCGCGCCGCATCAGTGCCACAGGTGTTGATGTGCTGCAGGTACTTCACCACCAACTGCTGATCCGCAACTTTCTCCGGATGTTTCAGGAGCAACTCGCTGAATCCGATGATGGGCGCCAGCGCATTGTTAAAGTCGTGGGCAATCCCGGACGCCATCTGCCCCAGCACGCGCAGCTTTTCCTGCTCGACGACCTGACGTTGCGACTGGCGCAACTCTTCCTCCATCCGCTTGCGCGCGGTGATGTCCTGTTTGACGGCAATGAAGTTGGCAATCTCACCCCGGTCGTCGCGGACGGGTGTGATCGTCATCTCCTCGGTGTACAGGTGACCATCCTTATGTTTGTTGACGATTTCGCCAGACCAGACCTGACCGGTAGTGAGCGCTTCCCACATCTGCCGGTAGAACGCCGTGTCATGTTGGCCGGACTTGAGCACCAGTGGATTCTTGCCAAGAATCTCGCTGACCTCGTAGCCGGTCAGTTTGGTGAAGGCCGGGTTCGCCCAAACTACATTCCCTTTCTGGTCGGCAATGACAATCGCATTCGCCGACGCGTTTAGGGCGCTGCTCTGCAACCGCATCGCTGCTTCCGCCTGTTGGTGTTCGGTGATGTCCCGGATGGTCGCTTGGACGACCACTTTCCCGTCCCGCTCCATCTTCGTCAAAAGGACGTCGGCTTGAAATTCCCCTCCGTCGAGCCGACGATGCGTCCACTCAAAAAAATGCGAACCTTCACGGAGCGCAGTCGCAATCATCTCCTGCGCCTTCTCCGCCGATGCGCGCCCATCCGGCTGCCGGTCCGGCGACAAGTCCCCTGGCGCAAGCGAAATGAAATCCGCCTCGTTCTTCACCCCGAAAATCTGCAAGGCGGCCTGGTTGCCGGCGGTGATCATCCCTAACGGCGGCTCAATAGTCATGAGGGCATCGCGGCTGCCTTGGAACAGATCCCGATACTTATTCTCGCTTCCCTGTAGCGCCGCCTCCATACGCTTCCGCAAGGTGATGTCGCGGATGTTGCACTGAATCACCTTGCCACCGTTCACCTCATAGACCGTGCTGACAAACTCCACCTCGATCTGCCGGCCATCGCTTGTCTCCAATGGCAGGTTCTCGTAGCGGATATGTTCATGCTGCTGTAACTCCGCGAACTTGGCCTGGTTGGCGGCGATGTCCTTGAACAAGCCCACTTCCCAGAGTTTCTTGCCGAGGAACACGGCGCGCGAGTAGCCCAACAGATCAATCAGGAACGGATTCACATACACGATCAACCCCGTCACCGCGTCGAGGATCAAAATGCCATCCTCCGCCGTCTCAAACAGCCGGCGATACCGGAGTTCTGAAGCGAGTTGCAGGTCGGACACCAGCTTGCCGGCGGTGAGGTCGCGGCCGGTGGAGGCAATGCCAATGGGGCGGCCGTCACTGTCCACAAGTTTCGTCACCGTCAACCAAACATCCAGAATCCGCCCGTCCTTCGCCATCCGCTGGGTGGCAAACGAAGCGATCCACTCGCCCGCCATCAACCGGCGCACGATCTCCTCCAACCCCGCCACTTTACCGGGCGGAACCAGGCACCAACTCGTCATCTGCAACGCCTCCGCCTCGCTATACCCATACATCAATTCCGCCTGGTGGTTCCAAGTGGAAATCCGACCCGTAAAATCCTGAACGATGATCGCATCGTTGGAGTCGCGCACCAACGTCGCCGTGTACCGGAGATTGCTCTGCGCCGCCATGCGCGCTTGGCGGGGATCGCTGTCGGGTTGCTGGTTCATCAATTCAATTCGCATACCGTGACGAGTTTGTCAAATTCTCCAGCAATCGCTCGCCCGGTCGCATCCAGTTTTAGACGGATGTTCACACCATAATGATAGCCAGCGCGACCGGCGCCCGCTATGGGGTATATCCCTACCACTGACGTGGCGGCTACCATGCCCACGCAGCGTAATCAGTCCGCCGGGTTTGGGCAAGCTTGGGGGTGGAAAAGATTTTTCATTTGTCCGGAAATCCGGACGCTTTCTATGCGAAAGTCCATGCACGTGATTCAAGATTACGATACGCCAGTGAGTAATTATGTGCGGATGTGGCTCAAAAAGATTAGCCACCGAAAGTTCGCAAAGCGCACTCACACAACGATGGGGATGGTGCAGGCTTTGTATATGTGCCATCATAAAGTCTCCCTCCAAACGGTGGCCAAGTTTGAGTATCATCTGGATTGTCATTTTGACGTAATCATTGGCCGTCAGCCCTGTCTGGCCAAGTGCCAGCATTGCGAGATCAGCCAGCCATGACGCCCACCCCAGCTATTGCTCGAAATGCCAGTGTTTTTACACTTTCCGCACTTCCCAGCCCGATATTCCCCCGGGGCGAAATGAAATTCCCCCTTTCCAATGTCGCGTCCCCCCTTTCCAATGTCGCGTCGCCCCTTTCCAATGTCGCGTCGCCCCTTTCCAATGTCACATTCCCCCTTTCCAACGTCACGTCCCCCCTTTCCAATGT
>Ga0316217_10001252_pt1 | contig 33891 bp, 23 predicted proteins | sample 1anoAmetaG_FD_203633 | JGI IMG/M metagenome (GOLD analysis project Ga0316217, IMG submission 203633) | Freshwater microbial communities from Trout Bog Lake, Wisconsin, USA - 1anoA | ecosystem: Environmental > Aquatic > Freshwater > Lake > Hypolimnion/Profundal zone | place: USA: Wisconsin...
GCGGCCGCGTTCACGTTGGTCACCGCCGCGCCGTTGCCGGCAAAGGCGCCGGCGGTGACGGTGCCGCTGACGGTGGGGCTGACCGGCAGGTTGGCGTTGGCCAGCGCGCCGCTGATGCTGGACGCCGCCACCGCACCGCTCACGTTTTCGGACGTGATGGCATAGGGCACGGGCGCGAGCTGCTGGCGCGGGGCGAGTGTGCTGAAGAGGTTCGCGGCGTTGGTGCTGACCGCGATTTCCAACCAGTTGCTGCCGCCGGTGAAAACGCCCGGTCCAAAAGCCACGCTGGTGGTGAACAGGCCGTTGGTCACGGCCACCGCCGTGTTCGTCACCGGCCCGGCGAGGGCGGTGCCGGTGACGTTGGTCGTGTACAGCGTAAACTGAAGGTCGTAGCTGCCATTCGCCACCGCGCCGCTGTTGTTCAGCCGGCCTTGGTATGTGAAGGCCGTGCCTTGGGCGTGGAGTTGGAGGATTGCGCCGGCAAGAAAAAACGCCGGCAGGAGTTTTTGGATTTTTGTTTTCATGATTCTTGGATTCATTGTTGTTTGTTCTTCGTGAGTGCTGGCACCAGTGGTTTCAATTCGGCCACGCTTTGTTTCACATGGCTTTGATCGGATTTAGCTCAGTACCGGGTTACTCTGCATGGTTATATCCTGCCAACCTGAGGCACGTGCTCATGGATAATAAACCCGGTAAAAGCGGGTCCGACTGTTGGTCCATTTGGCGTCGCTGAAGGTCCAAGTGTCGTTGCTGAGCGCATTGGTCTGCACGGGCAGCCATTGTGGATTGGCGAGGTTGGTGCAGGCCTGTACGATGACCGTCAGGTTCGTGGCCCAGGCAATGGTAAAGGTGAATTTGTTGGTCTTGATGCCCAGCGGCGAACTCAAGATGACGGGGTAGGGAAGCGTCCACATGACCGTGGGCAGGCCATCGTAAGTGCTGCCCCAGCCGGTGGTGCCGGGCAGATAATACACCCTGGTCAGCAGCGTGGCACCGGTAAAATCACCGTTCCCGTAGGCGGGGGGATTGCCCATGAACAGCATGAAGTCCAGGCTGTTGGGACCGCTGTAATCGTCATAAAAAGCATAATTTCCGATGCGCTGGACCGAACTGCCAATGATGACATTGGTCAGCTCAGAGCAAAACTCAAAGGCCCCATCGCCCACCGCCAGAACTTTGTTGGGCACCGTGACGCTGGTGATGCTCGAGTAATAAAAAGCATTGGTGCCGATGTTGGTGACGCTGTTGGGAATGGTAATGCCCGTCAAATTGAGACAGCCGTCAAAGGCATAACTGGCGACGCGGGTGACCGTGTTGGAAATGATATAAGGGCCGACCGTTTTGGCTTCGGGATACTCGATGATCATCGTCTGATTGCGGTCGTATAAGACCCCGCCCGGACTGCTCAGGTTTGGATTGGCGGCATTCACGTTGATCGCCGGCAGACTCGAACAGTTTTCAAACGGGGCACTGCCATCGCCCACATTGCTCACGCCCGAGCCAATGGTGGCATTCGTCAATTTGGTGCAATACGCAAAGGCAAAGGCATTAAGGCTGGTAACGCTGTCGGGAATGGCGACCGAGGTCAGGCTGGCGCATAAGCCAAACGCGTCGAATCCGATGGTATTGAGGCTCGTGGGGAGGGTGAAATTGGTGAGGCTGCTGCAACCATAGAAGGTGGCATAGCCGATGTAGTTGACATTGGTGCCGAAGTTGATGCCCGTCAGTCTGGCGGTATAGGCGAACGCGTAATCCTGGATCGTGGTCACCGCGTTGCTGACTGTGTAGTTGCCGGCCTTGCCGTTTGGATACTGGATCAACGTGTCCAGGGCTTTGTCAAAAAGGACGCCGCCCGGGCTGGCGTAATCGAGGTTGTTGGGGTTGACGTTGATGGCGGTGAGGTTGGTGCAATCTTGAAACGGCGAATTGCCAATGTAGTAAACGTTGCTGCTGAGGGTGGACACATTCGTGAGGGCGGTGCATCCATAGAAGGCGTAGGCCCCGACGTAAAGCAGGTTGTTGTCCAAGGTGGCATTGGTCAGGGCGGTGCAATTGTAAAAGGCTTCAACGTTCAGCATGGTGATGTTGGTTCCAAGCGTGACACTGGTCAGGTTGGGGCCGGAGAGCGATTGGATTTCGGTGACGGGCAGGCCGGTGATAGTGGCCGGTATGGTCAAGGCGCCCGGAGCATTGGTGGTGTAGCCGGTGATGACGATCGCGCCGGCGTTGGTGGTCCAGGCCAGCTGGGCTGGCGCGGCCACCGGCAGGAGGCAGAACGCGACCAGGAGGCGCAGCTGTTTTGCAATCGAACCTCGCAATTCTTGCCGCGGCCATCGCAGGCTTTGAGGCTGGCGCCCGGGTTGGCAATCTGTTGGCGATTTAATTCTATTCATGCCATCTTTTAATGTAAAAAGCGGGCGTTGGGTAGTGTGCGAATGGCGCACAGGGGGGGCTCGGCGCACCGGGGATAAAACGCAAAACGGCGCGGATTGCGCCGCGCCGTCTGCCTTCTCCCCATCCCCGCATCCACTACTCCTCATTGGCGATTTCCTGATTCCATTCAGGATAAATTTCCGGGGGCAACTGGCCGCGTTTGATGAGATCTTGCAGGTCGCGGATGATGGTCTTGCGCGCCACGCTGAAGTCGCGCGCCAGTCCGGAAATATTCGGCCGCTCATCCGCGCCGCGCAAGCGCTTGAACAGTTCGTGTTGGCGCGCCAACCGGTCGGTGAAACGGCGGTCCGGTTCCGAAACGCCGGTTTTTTCCGCGCGCTCGAACGACTGCAGCGCCGCGACCGTTTCGCCGAAACCGCATTCCGTCAGGGCGATTTCCACCGTCCGATCCAGTTCATCCAAATCCACGGGCTTTTCCAGGGTGAAATGCGCGGCGCGCGGGCCTTGCAGCGCGGCCAATTGTTCACGGATCCGGAGCGTGCCGGAAATCAGGATGATCGGCACATGCGCGGCGGCGCTTTTGAGCCGGGACAAAAAATCCACGCCGCGTTCGCCGGCGTCCAGGATGTTGTCGAGAATGATGAGGTCGGGCTTGGTTTCACCCAGGGTTTTGAGCGCGGCGGAGCCGGTGGTCACACAAGTCAGCCGGTAGCCGCGCAGCGCCCGGGCATACAACTTGAGCTGTTTCGGGTCGTCCTCGACAATTAAAATGGAAGCCAGCTTTTCCATGCACTCTGTCATTCGTGAGCGAGCTTAATCCGGGTTGGGAGTTTTTGCACTGTGCGTCTCGCGCACAGGTGGTGCCTCGACCGGAATCAACAGCGTGAATTTTGCCCCTTCGCCGGGTTCGCTTTCCACCCCCAGCCCCAGTCCGGCCTGTTGGGCGATGGCATAAACGAGCGAGAGGCCGAGACCCGTCCCGACTTTGGCGCCGCCGCGTTTGGTCGTGAAAAACGGTTCAAACAGGCGATTGCGAATTTCCGGCGCGATCCCCGGCCCCGAATCCACCACCCCCAGTTCCAAGCACTGCGGTGTGGGGCGCGGGCGCAGGACATACAGGCTCGAAGGCAGGGAGTCGCGCGCGCGCAAAATGATTTTCAACCGGCCCTGGCCTTGCATGGCTTCCGAAGCGTTCACCAGCAGGTTCAACAGGATTTGGTTGAGGGAACTGCGCGGGATGCCGGCCTTGGGGAGATCGCGCTCCAGTTCTAGGGTGAGTTCGAGGCCGCTCAAAAACTCGCGGCTCAAGAGCGAGATCGCGTCTTCCACCACGGCGCCAACGTCGGTCAGTTCACCGGAATCGTGGTCCGTACGGGCATAGCCGAGCATGGAACTCACCACGCTCTTGCCCTGCAGCACCGCCTGCTCAATCTCGGCGACATTTTCCCGGATTTCCGGATCGTCCGGAGCGTGTCGGCCAATCAGTTTGTTCGACATGCGGACGATCGAGAGCAGATTGTTGAAATCATGCGCGATGCCTGCGGCGAGAGTTCCCAGCGCCTGCATCTTCTGGCTGTGCATCAACTCGACCTTGGCGAGGTCCAGCTCGCGGTTGCGTTGCGCGGCCTGGGCTTCGGCCTTCACAAATAATTCGATCGCCAGCCGGTGCCGGCGCAGGGTGAGGAGCGCCAAAAAGGTCACCAGGGAAAAGCCGCCCAGACTGGTCAGCGCAATGATCCGCCAGTTTCCCGACCCGAACCAGCCGGCCGGGGGGCGGATGGTTTGCGGCGCCGGTGCCGCACCCCAATCCAGGTCCATGGCGGCCAGCGCCTGGCGCAATGGGCCCAGACGCCATACCTCCAGCATATCGTTGGCCGTCGCCATCACCAGCGTGGATCCGTCCAAGGACCACCGCACGCTATTCACGCTCTGCGCCAGGGGGGGAATCAAGTCGCAGATCTTCTCGTCGGCCCGCCAGTCGCGCAATTGCACCACTTGGCGGGTGCGCGAGACGGCCAGCAGCTTGTCGGCCGCCGCGAAGGCCAGCGCGCCGTGGATCAAGGAAGCTTCGTCGCGCGCATATTTCCTTTGGAGCCGCCAATCCCCCACCGACCAGATGGAGTTTTCGTTCATGCCGGCCAGACCGAGCCAGCGTCCGTCCGCAGAAAAGCCGGCCAGGGAAGTATCCGCGGGCAGGGCCGTGACGAGCGCCCCGCTGTTGCCGTCCCAGACCTTGGGGCCGCCGCCCTCGAAATCGAACCCGGTCACGATCCACCGACCGTCGGGACTGATCGCGAACCGTCCTGCGCCCGTCGGACTGGCAGTTCCCTTGAAATTGACGGTGTGCCATCGGCCCTTGAGGAGCACCGCTGGCAGGCGCCCAGCCAGGTCAACTTTAACCAGGCGCCGGTCCGTCAATTCCACTAGCCCCCAATGGCCATCCAAACTCAACGTCACTGCCCGGGCCCCCAGTCCCTCTGGCAACGGAATTCGCTTTGCCGCAGCCGGTGAAAACTGCAGGGCGCCAGCCGCATTGGTGGCCAAAGGCCATGATTCCAGCCCGTTCGTGCGACAGACCATTAGCGAGTTTTCATCCATGGCCACCCGCACCCCGGAAACCGCCCCGGCCAGATACGTTTCGCGATCACCCGCCGCCAAATCCCACAGGCGAAAGCCCTTGCTCTGCGTCACCACACACCAGCGGCCGCTCGGAGACAGATCCACGGACAACAGCGGTCCCGCGTCCTTGTCACATTGATGCAGCGCGTAAAAACTGCTGGTGGAGATGCGCCACACGCCAAATCCCTGCCACGGCCGCCAGAATCCGATCCGTTCCCCGTCCGGCGTGAAGGTGTGGCCCATGCCCTGGCCGACGGCAATCATCCGGCCCAGCACCACATCCCAAAGCCGGGTGGTGCCATCGCGGGAACTGGAGAATAGCAACGTGCCGTCAGGACTAAACTGCAGGCGGACGGACCGCTCGCTATGGCCGGTGAAATGCCGCTGCACATTGTGCTCCGGATCCCATAAATAGACGTCGCCGTCGTCGCAGGCCACGGCCAACCGCTTGCCGTCGGGCGACCATTCCATTATGCCGACGCTGGCCGGATGGAGCAGCGTTTGCTCTTTGGTGGCGTCTGGATAATCCAAAATGTCCACCCGTGTATCGGAAACGATTGCGACTTGTTTGGCATCCGGGCGCAGGCGAAAACTCTTCCCTGAAACCTCCGCAGCGCTGGTGGTTTTTCGCCTCGTTCCCAAATCGAAAATGGAAATCCGGCCGGAGGCCTCAAGATCTCCGAAAATCAAGCGCTGCGAATCTTTTGAAAACGCCAGCCCGCTGAGCGGCGGTGGCAACGGGGGATTGGGTTCAACGAGGCTGTTTGAAAAGACGATCTGGTGCGTTGCCAATTCCCAAACCACCAAGGCGCCGCTTCTGAATTTTGCCGCCAACATCAATCCATCCGGACTGAAAGAAAGGACGTCTGCCGGCCGGCGCGTCCGGCTGCCCAGTTCCGCCGCACTAAGCTGGAAGCACTTACGGCCATCGCCCAGACCACATACCTGCACATTTCCTTGGTCGTCGCCGTAGGCAAAATAGCGCAGCCGCGAATCCATTTCCACCTGCGGCAGACCGGTGGGCGATGGAACCACCGGGCCTTCCTGTACCAGATCCGACATGGCGAGACAGGCGATGGCCTCGGTGCGGAGCTCCGGCGAAGGGCGGATGGCCACCGCATTGCTGATGATGGCCATGGCGGCAGCGCGACTGCCGGCTTCGGACGAAACCCGAATGGCGCGGGCCTCCTCGGTATAGGCCCGGTGCAATTCCTCCTGGCTCATCGCCTCCGCAGTCTGGGCTCGTTCCAAATTCCTGGCCGCACCCAAACCCGCGAATACCGCCAACAAGGAAAGCGCGAGCACCGCCATCAACACCATCGCCACGGCTGTATTGGCGCGCAACAGTTCGTGCCGCATGCTGTCGCCGGCGGCGCTCCCGGCGGACAAATCATGGGCAGGTTCCAATCGGCGTTCACTCATGGTTTCGACAAGTGGACAACACTGGCAAGTAACCTTTTAAAAGTCAATTCCACCCCTTGTGCACAATCGCCGCGGCCAACGTTGGACGTCCGCGGCTTTGATCGGGCGCACCGTTCGCGGCAAGGCCAGGTCGACGCTCTACGTTCGTTTATGGCGCGTTCTGATCCGCAAAAAGCAAACCCCGACACGAGGAATTGCAAGAGAGAGCTTCGTTTTGATGGCACCCGATCTTTGAGCCCTTGGGGGCGCCGCCGGTTACGGCTGGCGCAAAATGTAAAATCCCATCGGGTTGGTCGCCGCCGGATTGGCGAATTGATAATTGCCGGAACCGGCCGGACTTTCAAGCGCATGCCCCACCACCGGCCAGGTGGCCCGGGGAGCCGTCACGTTGTTCGTGGCCAAAACACTGAAGCTGGCGCCGGTGGTGTTGGTAAAGGCAAAACCGAAACTGCCACCGTTCAGCTTCACTCCCGCCAACAGCGGCGAGGTGATGCCCAGCGTGGTGAAACTCGCCATGGCGCCCGAGCCGTCGTATAAACCGATACTGTTGCCGGCAACAAGGTAGAAGTTATAAGTCTTTCCCGGCAGCAATCCCGCCACGAGATTGCTGACGGACACCGACACTTTTCCGGCCGGCAAAATCACTGTTCCCACATTGTAATACGTGGCGGAGGCACCCGCGTTGGTGTTGCAGAAAAAGGCATTGGTGGTGAGTTCGCCATCGGGATTCACCGCGGCAAATAAAATGGCGCTGCCGGCGGTGACATTCGAGGCGGCCAGCATCGTCACTACGGGGGCGGCGGGAGCCGGCACCGGCGCAAAAGCGATGCCTTTCAAGGTGGCGGTCAAACCGGCGGTGTACAGGGTATTGGTCGCGGTCAGGTTGATGCCGGCATTCCAACCAGCCGAGTCGGTCAACGCCACGAGACTGTTATTGGACGTGCCGCCGGAACCCGTGGTATAATAGAGATAGGCCCCGCCAGCGCCATTGGTCGCGGCGCAAAAGCCGTCGCCGCCATTCGCGGTGGGCCAGCTGCCGTTGGCCAGCCAACCGCTCCCGCCGGCTTGCAGTGAATATTTGTAAATGGCGCCGGCTGTGGCATTGGTTGCGTCTAGATAATAGAGGGTGTCGTAAGTGCCGTTGTTGCGGGACGAAATCAGATAAAAATCAACCGCATTGCCATCCGTCGGCAAATAGGCGCCGGCGCCATTGGTTAGCCCGGTCAGGACGGCGCCGGCAGGAGATAACGTGGAGATGACCGTGGTGTCTTGCGAGAGGACGTAGAGCGTGCCGCCAAAACTCCTGATGGAACGCACATTATTGGTGTTGGCCGGCGCGACCAGTCCGTTCGTATAAATTCCGCCTTTGTCACTGATTAACCAAGTGCGGTTGTCCAGGCTGGTGGCCCCGCGCGCCTGATTGCCGGAGACGCCGACGTAAGCACACTCCAACGTGAACTGGTCATTGGCATTCAGCGTTCCGACGGCGCGGTTGGTGATGGTGGTTTCGTCCGTGACCGCCGAGCTGCCGCTGGCGAAAGCGGCAAATGCCAACAGGGTGCCGTCATTGCTGTCCGCCAGCCGGCCGGTGGAACCGGCGGAGCCACTGCTGCGCAAGGCTTGCGCGCCCGTGGCACCGATGGGAATGGCATTGACGGGAAACGGATTAAGCGAAACGGGGTTTAACTCCAGAATGGTGAGAGTGGAGTTTTGCGCCGCCGCGCTGTCCGCTTGCAGCACGGCCAGATTGCCAGGAGTGAAGGCGGTTGGCGGCGCAAGAATCGTCATCCCGCCGGAAGTAACGGGATTCAAGCCCGGCGCGGTGAAACTGATGGTCGCACCATACACTGCAGCCAAACCGTTGACCGTGGCGGATAAATCGGTAAAGCCGGCCACGCCGCCGACCGCGGTCTGATTGGTGGCGCCGCCCAGAGTCCATGCTCCGGCACCCACGGATGCCAGAATGGCGGCGGTGCTGGTGTTCGCCGTGTTGCCGTATTGGTCTTGCACGGTCACCACGGGCTGGGTGATCAGAGTGCCGCCACTGGCAGAGGGCGCGGCGGGTTGCACGGTGAGCGCCAGTTTGGCCGCGGCCCCGGCCCCAAGGGCTTGGGACACCGTGTCCGGATTGTAACCCGTCGCACCAATCACGAGGTTCAGCAAACCGGCCGTTTGCAACAGATTGGCGGGCACGGACGCGGACGGAGTGAAGGTGATATGATTGGAATAGACGGCATAGCCCGCCGCCAGCGTCACATCGCCGACTGAAAGGTTGGTAATGGCCAGGTGCCAGCCGGAGGTGTCGGTAAAGGTGACGTTGAACGGGGCATCCACCGCGGCGCGTGCGGCCGCGGTCAGCGTGGGCGGAGTCAATAAATTGGAGCTGAACGGAATCACCGGTGCAAAGGCAATGCCTTTAAGAGTGGTTCCACTGGGCGCGGTATAAAGTGTTATATTATTTCCGGCGACCAGGATGTTGGTATTGAACCCGGCGGTGTCGGTCAATTGCACGACTTTGTTGGCGGAGGTGCCCCCAGCACCGGTGGTGGCATAAAGAAAGGCGCCGCCGCTGCCATTGGTCGCCGCGCACAAGCCAGCGCCGCCGAATGAGGTGTTATAGAATCCATTGGCCGTCCAATTTCCTCCCACCAATGAATACTTGTAGATCGCGCCCACCGTGGCGCTGGTTTCGTCCAGATAATACAAAATGTCAAACGTGCCATTGTTGCCGGAGGAGATCAGATAGAAGTCCGTGGTCTTGCTGTCCGCTGGCAGGCCCGGCAGCGGCGTTAGACTGGTGGCATTGGCCGCCAGGGTGGAAATCACCGTGCCGAATTTTTGCGACAGGACATAAACGGCGCCGCCAAAACTCTTCATGCCCAGAACATTCGTGACGTTTAGCGGCGCAGTGGCTCCATTGGTATAAACGCCGCCTTTGTCACTGATATACCAAGTCTGGTTGTCCCGGCTCGTTGCCGAGCGGGTCTGGTTCCCGGAGACGCCAGTGTAAGCACATTGCAAAATGAAATTGTCATTGACGTCCAGCGTCCCGACGGCGCGGGTGGTGATGGTGGTCTCATCGGCCACCCCGGTGGCGTCTTCAAAACCCGTAAACGCCAGCAAGGTCCCGTCGCTGCTGTCCGCCAGCAGCCCGGTGGTTCCGGCGGAGGCGCTTTGGCGCAACGCGGTGGCCCCGGTGGAGGGAATGGCAATGGTATTGACGGGCGTGCTTTGATTGGCGGTGCCCGGGCTCAACTCAAGAATGGAGAAGGTGGAACTGGACGTGGTATTGGTGCAGAATTCCACCGCCAGATTTCCCGGTGTAAAGGCTGAGGCTTGCACTTCCAAGCGCGCCAGCGTGAGCAAGGCCGAAGCGACTAACAAGGAGGTGACCGCAAATGGGTTCGGTCGTTGCAGAGGATTGAGCATGATTTGTGTAGTCTAAGGTTTACAGATTCAATTGACCAGCCGCAGTTGGAAGAAGCGTTGCGGCGAGGTGCTGGAGTTGTTGGTAATGGTCAGCGTGCCGCCCGTTCCGGTCACGGGATTGCCCACCGGCGTCCACGCCGGGTCGGTAAGATGGTTTTTGTATTCCAACTGGTAGATCTGACCGGCCGCGCCCGGCCAACTGAAGAGGAGGTTGGTGCTCGAAGCTTTGGCATTTAGCGGCACCGGCAGCGGCACGCTGGCCGAGAAACTCAGGTTGTCAATGGCCAGACCCTGCGCCTTGCCAGTATCATCGGTCATCTGCCAGACCAGCCACAAAGCCGCCCCCGGCGGCCAATTGGTGATCGTCTGATCCAGCACCCCCAGGTGGGTCTGGTTCAGCGACGAGGTGCCGTCCACCGCCACCCCGCCCGCGTCGGCCGCATTGGTGGGAAAGTTTACATTCAACGCCGGCAGAAACGCCGTCGCGTTCGCGGTGAACGTGTTGGTGCCCGCGAGATCCACAAAATAATAAAACTGGAGCGTCTTGGGCAGGTTGGATTGCCGCCACACCGCGCCGGTGTACTGCAGGTTCATCCGCGTCAAGGTGGTGGTCGTGCCGTTGATGAACCGCACCCCGAACGCCGTGCTGCCGGTCGAACTGGTGGCCAGCAACCCCAGCGCCCGGTTCGCTCCGCCAGCCGGGCCAAAACTCAGCTGGCCGCCGGTGGTCTGATCGCCATCGGTGGCCCCAAACTTGACGGCGGCCACCGCCGAGCCATACCAGCCGGCCAGCGCCGACAGCCCCAGGCCACCGTTGCCGCTGGCCAGCACGGGGAAGGCAAAATCGTAGGGATTGCCCAGCGAATAAGTCACCCCGTCAATGGTCACCGGATTGGCGGTGTTGACCGAAGTGGCCCCGGGATCGGGCAGCGTGTCAAAATCCTGGGTATAGACCGAGCCCATCTGGAGGTAGGCAACGAACGACGAAGGCGGCGTGGCGGTGGCGTTGTTGCTGGCGCCGGGGGTGGCTTGGAAAAACTCCTCGCGGTTGAAACTCTGGCCGTCGGGGTACGAGCCGTAGGAGTCGTTGAGGGCGATATTCTGGTAGTCCATATAGTCCAGCACCTGCGGCGGCCCATTGGTGGCCCGCCGGGTCAAGGCCACCGAGCCGGTGCCGCTGGGCAGCACAAAGCTGGTGTGCAGTTCGTTGGTGACCGACAGGTTTGTCTCCCCGTCGGCGAAGATCACTGCAAACTGGCCGGCCCCGATGCTGGCGTTGGTCGGGAAGGCCCATTGCAGCAGGTTGGTGTAGTTGTTGGCCAGATAGAGTCCGTTGAAGGAAACGAGGTTGGTGCCCGGATTGAAGAGTTCCACCCAGCCGGTGTGCTGGCCGGCTCGGTTGGTGATGCCCGTGAGATTATCCGCCTGGAGTTCGTTGATCCACAGCGAGGGAAAAGGGGTGAGCGCAGCCGCCACACTGTTGACATTATCCGGGGTGGCGGAAAAGGGTGCGACCGCCCAGTTGCCTTCGCGCCAGTTGTCCTGGTGCGAATCAATCAATTGCAAGGACGCGCCGGTGCCATTGGCGTTGGTGGGCCAGGGCAACTGGTCCTCGTAGGCCACCTCCGCCACCGTCACCGCATTGGCCGTGCTCAGGGCCAGGAGGCCGCTGTCCGGCAGGGGGCCGCTGAACACGCCAAAGACCGGATTGGTCGCGCCATAGGCGGCCGCAAACGCGGCGTTGTTGGCCGCCAACACCAAGTAGTTCGTCGGCGCGATCGTGGCACCATTCGGGAAGGTATAAGCCGCGCCCTGCAACTGCCAGCCCGACAGATCAAAGGTCGTGTTGGTCGAGTTGTTATACAGTTCGACATATTGCGCGTTGTCCACCAGCGGCGCATACATGATCTCATTGATCACCACCTGCCCCGCTGGCGAGGCATTGGTGAAGGCATACACGAGACTGAGGCTGTTGGTGGTGCCCGCAATGGGCTGCCCGTTCTGGCCGACGCCTGTCACGCTCAGTTGGTTGACCCCATTTTTTAGCGGCACTGCCGCCACCCAATTGGTCAGGGTGGTCCAGGTGAGCGGATACGCCGCGCCATTGATCCAGACGGTCGTCACATTCACCGGTGCCGTGCCGGTCACATACGCCACATTATTGCTGGTGGTGACGCCACTGTTGACGGTGAAGTTCGTGGCGTTGACCACCGCCAGTTGGGCGGCAATGCTGCTCTGCGCTGCGGAGAGCCACGCTTCGATCCCCGGGTAGCTGCCCCCGGAGGCGCTGGCGGCGGTGGGGTTTTCGACGTTCAGGCCATAGGCGGTCAAGGCATTGTATTTGGCCATGAGCAAGGGCCCGCTGTTGGCCACATTGAGTGGGCCGTTGACCAGATCCTGCAGCGCCCGCCAGTACATGCGCAGGAAGGTCGGGTTGCTATAGATGGCCGCCATGTTGGGATCTTGCGAGTTAATCGCGAACATATTCTGGCCCGGCCCCCAGGAACCGCTGTTGCCAAACACGATGTTATAGTCCCACATCAGGAGCGAATACTTGGTCCCCTGCGTGCCGATGTAGCCGTAGAGGTTCTGGGCGTTTGGCGCGCCAAAGGAATCCCAGTTGCCCGCCGCATGGTTGGCCGCGAACACCCGCATCCAGTTTTCCATGTTCGCCATGTTTTCCAGGTTGGCCACATAATTGGGCGTGCCGGAGGAATTCGCCGCGTCAATGAGCGAGAACACATTGGTGAAATCGCTGAAGGAATCGGGGGTGCGGCGAATCTCAAAGTTGTAGCGATAGCGCGCCACTTTTTTCACGCCCCCTGTGGTCGTGTAGGGCATCAGATTGCACCACGCGTTGTTATTGAAGTTGAAGACGGAACCCGTGGGGAATGGCCCCATTTCAAACCATGGCTGCATTTTATAGAGGAAGCCGTCGGCGTCGTTGGGGAAGTGTTCCTTGACCAGGTCGCCATCCGGCACCTGCGCATCTTCCATCAGCTTGCCGCGCAGATTGCCATTGACGTAAACGGCCACATAGCGGCGATTGAGCCAGGGCACCCCCAGCGATCGCAAGAAGGTGTTGGCCAGTTGCTCCCGTTGCAGGCTGGCGTCATCGCCCGGACCATTGCCCGGCACATGCAGCTTGTTGAAGCTGCTGGTGCCCAGCATCAGGTCATCGTCGTTAAAACTCCAGTTGTAATGGCACAGACTGCCCACCGGGGTGTCAAAATCCTGGTGGTAAGGACTCCCGGAGAAGCGGCCCCGCATATTGTAAATAACCCGGTTGCCGTTGACGACCGTGCCATCATTGCCTTCATTGCTCAAATCCCCCAGGCTGGCCCAGCGGTTGATGTTGGTCTGCGTGAGCCACAGATGATACGCGCCGAAAGTGCCCACGGGAATGGGGTCGCCGAACACGACCACGCATTCGCGCACCGGCTCGTTGTCATTGGGCCGGAGCGCCGGAAAGCGCGTCGCCGCCCCGCGGCGGTCGGTGGCGGCAATATAAAACGCGGCCACCTGATTGGCCGCCTGGCCCGGAATGGACGCGCTGAATACGCCGTCCCCCGGAACCGCGTCGCCGCCCGTGCCGTTGTCCAGCATCGGCACGGCAATGTAGTTCGTCGCCGGATCCAGCCGGTAATACAGCGTCAGGTTGGTCACCCCGTCCGGGTCGCAGACGTTAGCCGTCACCACCGCCGGCTGGTTGGCCGCCGGCAACGGCGGATTGTGGGTGACGTTGTAAAGCGCCGGTCCGGCATTGGTGATATAGGTGCTGTTGGGCATGCCCGGACTGCCCAAGTTGTTCGGCACGGGCAGCACCGCGGTCGCTTCCAGCCAGTTGCCGTTGAGCCGAAAATCCGGTTCGGGCGTGCCGTGCAGCCACCGCGCCATATAACTCATGGTCACGGTGTCGCCGGCGACCATCACATTGGTTTTCAAGGCGACCTGGCAGGAATTATCCCCCGTCCAAAATTTGTCGCTGGACCGGATATGCAGGCAATAACTGCTTTGATAGCCGGGGCTGTCCAGGCTGGACCGCACCATGCAGCCTTGAAGGGACCAGTTGGTCAGCCCCAGGCTGCCTTCAAACGCCCCATTGGACACGTAGTTGCTCGCATTGTAAGTGACCTGGAGGTTGTCCACTTGGCATTCGCCCGCGTCCAAGATCCCGATCTGGGCGTAATCTATGGACGGGTCATAATTGGCCCCGTTGTCGAGCACCCCGGTGCAGGTAATGTTCGTCCACACTGATTTGGCCGTGTCGTTGCTGTCCGCCCAGTTGGCCGCCAGGCGGTGATTTGCATGGGGGTCAATCAGTTCCAAGCTGCTGCCGCCGCCCGAAGACCACTCCCCCCAGCGCCCCCCCGTCCCGTAGGTCACCTGATCTTCCGCCACCAAAACCGTCGTGTTGGTGTAAAACGCCTGGGGCATGGACAGCGTCACCTGCTCCCCTTTGTGCGAGAGCTTGCCGCCGTAATTGCCCACCGTGTTGCCGCTGTTCAAATTCGTGTACTTGGCAAACAGATTGGTCAGGTTTTCCGCGACCACCAGGTAACCCTGCGGCGCCAGCGTCACGCTGGGAAACGTAAAGTTCACGCCCGAGGTAAACTGCCAGCCCGCCAGATTGATCGTGTTGGTCCCCTGGTTGTAGAGCTCGATATATTGATCGTCGTCGTTGCCGCTGATCGGGTCATACATCAATTCGTTGATCACAATGTCGCCGATGACGATGCTGCTGTTGTTGGTGCCGGGCGTGTTGGTGGTGAAATTGTAAAAGTCATTCGCCCCGTCCGGCCAGCGCCCATAGGAAATGCCGTCCGGCTGCGCCCCAAATTGCACCGCGTCCAAAACCCGGCTGCCGTCGGGCTTGATGAAATACAGCGTTTCCCCCGCGCCGTTGAGCGTGAACCCGAATTGCGGTTGCAAAAATGAAATGAATCCCGCGGGTCCGATGACCGTGCCCGCAGGGATCACGAATTTGTTGGTCGTGGGATCGTCGGTCAAAATGCAGCCCGACACGTCCACGCGGTTGGTGCTGTGATTGTAAAGCTCGATAAACTGCGGCACGGCGGGATTCTCTGAATGCGGCAGAATTTCGTTAATCAGAACATTGCGCAGCGGGCTGGGCGTGAACCCGTCCATCTGGCCGGGCGAGCCGCCCACCACATCGCCGATGTCCCAAGCGCGCGGATCGCCCTCGCCGTAAGTCGGGTAGGCCAGCACCAGCGAATGCCCCGTGCCATCCGTCGCCACCGGCCACGGGTAGGCATCCGTGTAGGGCAGCGTTAGCAGCACGTTGGATTGTTCATCCAACAATTGCAGCGTCTCGGAATGCTTCAGGCTGCCGGTGTAGGGCCCCATGACATTCGTAATGCCATACACGCTGGTGATGTCCCCCGGCGCCCCCGCCACCACCAGGTAGCCGCCGCCGGGAATCTGCGTGCCCGCCGGAAAGGTGTAATTCATGTCCGCGCAGGTGAGCTGATAGCTGCTGATATCCTGAAACCAGGGATTGGAATTATAGAGTTCCAGAAACTCCAGATTCTTTCCGTCCGTCCGCGGCGCGGGTTTCCACATGATTTCCGAAAACGCGATCGGCGTCAGCCGGCTGGTCGGACCCATGGCATCATGCGGATTGGCGACCGTGGCTAACATCGCGGCGGCTGGCGTCGTCTCATAATTCACGAATTGCGCCGTCGTTGGCGTATGGGTGCTGTCACTGGCCACGGCCAGGCCAAGGTAAATCTGGGCAGGCATCGCAATGGTTACGGCACCCAATTGCGTCCAGTTGGTTCCATCGTAGCTGCCGAAACCTGTGAACACATTGCCGACGCGATTGAGCCGCAGCCAAGTGTGTGGATAGTTGACCGGCAGATTCCCCGCCGTGACCACGGTGCCGTTGGTGGTGGGGCGGTCGGCAAAATACTCGCCATTCATCCCCGGCGTGGCCAGGGTGGCGGCCAGCGGACTGCCCGCCGCCAAGCTGGCCCGGGCCATCAACCCCGCCTGCGCCCACACATCGGACAACCCCAGTCCGGCCAGGCACACTGTAACGTCGAAATTTCCGTTCTGGACTTGGTATTCAAAATTGAACTGATCACTGGTGCCGCCGATGACGGCACCCGCGCTGGTGACATTCACGCTGTTGGACGTGTAGGTGGCGGAGGAGGCGATGGCCGGGGCCCCGATGTCCACCGGCGCAAACGGCGAGGCAGTGAAACTGGCCGGCGTGTTGGTGGCAATGGTGTTGGGCGTGCTGGCGAGATCTTGGATATTATTAATGACAACGGTGTAATTGCTCCCATAAACCAGCGGCGCGTTCGTGAGCGTTACAGTATAATTGTTCACGGCCAGCGCCGCCCCCGTTACCGCCAGCCCGTTCGTGAAGACATAGTTGGCAAGGTTGGTGGCGCTGGTGACCGCGATCGGCTTCGAGAAGACAATCTCGACGTTGGTGGGACCCACGTTAAAGACGGTCGTCACGGTCGGCGGCACGGTATCGCGCAGCACGGTGAGGGTGACCGGGGCGCTGGTGACTGAACCCACGCTATTGGTAATGACACATTTAAAAATCTGGCCATTATTGAGCGCCAGGCTGGCGTTGGTCAGCGTAAACATGGGCAGGTTGGCTCCGGCCAGTCGGGCCCCGGTATTGAACCATTGGTAAGCCACCGGCGCCTCGTTGGTGACTAGTACTGAAAAAGTGGCGCTGAGATTTTCCACAACAGCCGTGTTCGTGGATTGGGCAAAAATGCCGGGGGCGGTATTCGTGCCGTTGCAGGGGATCATCAGCGTGCCGGCGGCACTGACGGCGGCCATCGGCTGCTCAAAGGTTCCATTCGGCAGTTGCCAGCGCACGGAGAGGTTTTCGCCGCCGCTGCCCTGCTGCATCCGCGCCTCCAGATAATAGCGGCAGCCGCCTTGCAGATAAATCGGCGCCGATTGCTGGTTGGTGAACTCGGTCCAGTTCTCCGACGCCGTGTAAGAAGTCTGGGAGGCAATCGGCTGCATGGCGGCGGGGTTCTCATTGGTGCTCAAGTAAAGCTGCGACGTGTCATCGCTGGCGATCCAAAAGGTGTACAGCCCGTTGGTCGGCGGCACCACAAACGTCCGCAGACGCTGGCCAAAGTAATTCATGGCCACATTGATCTCGGTTTCGAAATTCGTAAAGACATGGGTATAGGACGCCACGGGACTATTGGGCCAGCCGGGGTTGTACGTGGTGTTGGTCAGTGCGGCCAGGGTGTTGCCCACGCTGGAGTTAAGGTTGGTCCACAGCTCCCGGTAAATCCCGAAGGTGGGCGGGGTCAGACTGACATTGGTAAAGTTGGCGGTGTTCAAGGCCGCATTGTTGTGGGCCGACACCGCCAGCCCGGCCAGCACGGTGCCGTTCATCTCGATGGTGGTCGTGCTGCCCACCTGAATCCAGTTGATCCCGTCATAACTATAATAGCCGCTGTATTGGTCGCTGGACCGAACCAGTTGCACCCAAATTGGCGGGTTGATCCCGGAAATCTGCGTGTTGTCGGAGACGCCTCCCGCCGTGTTGCGATATTGAAAACTGACCCCTTGCCCGGCGGTGGCGGCCATGAAGACATTGATTGCCCCGGCAGTGGTGTCATTGCGGAACATCACGCCCGCCTTGGACCAGCCGGTGGAGGGATCGGTGTTCTGGACCCCTGTGACCAGCGCCGAAATCGAGCCGTCGCAAGTGAAGTTTTGACTGGCAAAATTAAATTGGTCGGCGGTGCCCCAGATGTCCGCGCCGCCGCCACGAATCGTCCACCCGCCGTTGGTGTCCGCCGCCGAGCCGGCATCCGCCGGCGACCCGATATCCGTGTCGCTCCACCCGGCCGGCAAGCCGGCTTGGGCGCAGGAAAGTGACCCGAGCAAAAACAGGACGGCCAGCAGAATTGAGGGTTGCTGCTGACCGTCCTTTTGGCTGGCGCTATCCTTATTGATTATCCGGGCCGGGCAAAAAGGTGAGACTTTTAAAATATTCATCGCGGGGACTTATTAGCATCAAAATGCTTAAACGCTGTGACTTATGCGAGTAAAATCAGCATCGGCGGGGCCTAATAATAGAAATCAGACCCTTGCGGTTTTGAACCCGAAGTTCCTCCATCGTGCGCACTCCTGCCTCCGTCTCCTCGGTTTTAGCTTTCGCAGGGTGGCGCCGGCGGAATAAGCTCAAGGGAGTATAAGCCGCATGAGCCTGTTTGGAAATTTATCGGGCAAAAGCCCGGATCACCAGAAGCCGCCGAAGGTTCCGGCGCCGCCCCCGGCCTCGCCGCCGCCGGTCACGTCTCCGCTGGCGCCCTTTTCGCCGGCACCGTTGCCGCCCGGAGCGCCGGCCCGGTTGAAAGCCTGGGATGCCTACGGCCGCACCTGCGAAATTCCCCGCGAAGAATGGCGCACTAAAGTGCTGCCCGCCAATTTCCGGGATGCCTGGAACAAACCGGACGATCTGGCCAACCTGATCAGCCTCTGCCTCGACGACGGATTTTTCGCCGATTGCCTGGAACCGGCCCGGCAATTGCAGCGCATTGACCCGCAGCCCAAACGGGGCGCCACGTTCCTGGCGGTCATTCTGCTCCAGCTCCAACAATTTCAGGAGGCCGAGAGGATCCTGACCCGCGCCCTGCGCCGGCTCGGCGAGGATGGCGTGCTGCTGACTAATCTGGCCAAAGCCCAGGCGGGCCGCGGCGAAGCCGCTGTGGCGGAACGCACCCTCTGGCACGCGCTGGAACTGGAGCCCAATCAAGACAACGGGTTCGGCTGGTATGTGACCATTCACCGGGAACGGGAGGGCGAGGACGCCGCGCTGGCCGCCATGCGCCGGGTGGCCGCGCTGCCCGGCAGTTGGCGGGCCCAGCTCTGGCTGGCGCGCGCCGCCCTGCAAGCGCGCAACTTGGAACAAGCTCTGGGCCTGTACCAAGAGGCGCTGGGCCACGCCGGCAAACCGGCGCCGTGGGAACTGTTGTATCAGATGAGCGGCGATCTGGGCCGGGCCGCCCATTTGCCGGAATTGCTGCGGCTCACGGCGCCCCATTTCGTGGCGGCCGTCCACGGCCTGAACGTGGGCAACAATCTCATCAAGGCCTTTCTCGAACTCGGCCAGTTCGACGCCGCCCGCAAAATCCTGGACCAGCTCTACGCGCTCAATCGCAGCGACTGGAAACAAAACCTGAGCTTTTGGGACACCGAAATCGCCAAAGCGCGGGTCGCCATTGCGGCGCCCGACCCCAAGGACGTCATCCGGCTGGCGATGCTGACGATTGACGGACCAGTGTGGCTCAGCCCCGGCTCGCCTGCCGCCGAGCTGTTTCCCGTCCCTGCCGGCGAAAGCTTCAGCATCGCCTTTCTGGGCGGCACCGCTGAAATTGCCACCAACTCCAAGCGCCTCGAACATCAGTTGGCCGATGCCCCCGGCCGCATGAGCCGCGTCTTGCCTTTGTTCCTGTCCGAACAAGTCGCCTTCAGCTCCAATGCCCACGTCCAGACGCTCATCCCCTGGCTGGTCACCGATCCTTCCGGGTTCGTGCTGGGGGGCGTGCCTTGGAAAGACGACGAGGCTGCCCAGTACGCGCGCGAAGGCGAAATTAAAAGCGATTACGTCGTCGTGACCCATCTTCATCCGCATGCCGATCCGTGGAGGGTGGAGGCTCGGTTGGTGCGCACCATTGACGGCCGATGCCTCGGCCAACTGTCGGCGGGGTGGCCGGCGGCCAAACCCGAGGTGGGCTTTGCTGAACTGGTCCGGCAACTGCTGGCGCTGCTGGCCGAACAGGCCGAGCTAGTCGTGGTCGCTCCGCCGCCGGTTTACCAGGTTCCCCCCGCACCGCAGTTTGGCAATTACCTGCTGCGCCTGGAGCAACTCCTGGCCGTCCGCTGCGCCGGCACGGAGGGCGCCAAAAACAACGATTTCCTGAACGGGGAACGGGAAATCATTGACGGCAATATCCAGCTCTGCCTCGCCCAACCCTTGAACGTCGGCACGCGCATTCTGCTGGCGCAAACTCTGGCGGGGTTGAAACTGGTGAGGCCCGACATTCCTCCGGAGTTCAAGCACAAGATTGCCTTGCTGCAAAAGGAGAAACCGCTGTCCGAACCCGCCCACGGCGTGGTGCAGCGTCTCTTCAATGAGGTCTTCGCGGGCTGACCGCGTCCTGACCCGTGCCACGGATCGCCAATCCGGACTGTGCTGAAAGCCAGCCGCAGATGCCAACGAAACAAAAGCTTTCGTTTTAATTGCCAAGGAACCCAGGTTGGGGTGGTTTTGGCTAACTCCCACAAGATCAAACTGTTGCATAAATGGTTCCTTGGCCGCAACGATCTACCTTCAGTGGGCTTGATCCGTTCGGCCGATCTTCTCGCTGGCCACGCGTCTGCGACTGGTCTGCGACACAGTCGCGCTCCGCCAAATGGGACGCCCATGCGAGCTTGGGACAGGCCCGAAGAATTTTGTCGTGCGCCGACAGTCCGCTGTCATCCCGCTTTTTCCTTCGGATTTTCCTTTGGGCTGTTAATCTGGCCGCGCTATTGCATGAGTATTCCACTGCGCTTTATTGCCTGCGTTTCCGCCCTCGCGCTGCTCGCCGGTTGCGGCGAAAAATCCCCCGGCGCTTTTCAGGGCTACGTCGAAGGCGAATATGTTTATATCGCCGCGCCGTTGGGGGGCGCGCTTACCAATCTGGCCGTGGCCCGAGGCGATGCGGTCAAGGCCGGGCAACTGCTCTTTGGGTTGGAACGGCAGTCGGAGGCCGCCGGACTGGAGCAGGCGGAAAAAAATCTCGCGCAAGCGCAGGCGGAACTGGACGACCTCCTCAAAGGGCGGCGGCCCACGGAAATCGAATCGGCCAGCGCACAACTGGATCGGGCGCAAGCGGATTTGAAATTGTCCACAGCGGAGCTGACGCGGCGTGAACAGCTCGGCGGCTCGGACGTCATCTCCCAGGAGGAACTGGACCAGGCGCGCGCCCAGCGCGATGCCGACCAGGCGCTGGTGGCCCAACTGACGGCTGACCTGGCCACGGCCCGACTGGGCGGACGCGAAGACGCCATCCGCGCCGCGCAAGCCTTGGTGGCCTCCCAGCGCGCCGCGCGGGATCGGGCCCGATGGGACTTCGACCAAAAACAGCAGTTCGCGCCGGCGGACGCGGCGGTGCATGACACCTTGTTTCGGCAGGGCGAATACGTGGCGTCAGGAAACCCGGTGGTTGTGCTCTTGCCGCCGGAGAATTTGAAAGTGCGCTTCTTCGTGCCGCAGTCGGTGCTCCCGCAGATCCGGACCGGCGCCACCGTGGCCGTCCTGCCCGACGGTGCGGCACATCCGTACAACGCCACGGTGAACTATGTTTCCACCGAGGCCGAATACACGCCGCCCGTCATCTACAGCCGCGAGACGCGGGCCAACCTGGTCTTCATGATCGAGGCGAAATTCGCCCCGGCGGACGCGGCCAGCCTGCGGCCCGGCCAGCCAGTGGATGTGACGATCAAGTGAGGCGCTCGCATGTCTTCCGACTTGGCCATTGACGTCTGCGGCGTGACGAAGAAATTCGGCACCCGCACGGTGGTCAACAACCTCGCCATGCAGGTGCGGGCCGGCGAGATTTACGGTTTTCTGGGTCCCAACGGCAGCGGCAAGACCACCTTCCTGCGCATGTTGTGCGGCTTGCTCACGCCCGACGGCGGCAGCGGCCAGTGTTTGGGCCTGGACTTTCGCCGCGACTCCGCCGAGATCAAGAAGCGCGTGGGCTACATGACCCAGCGGTTCAGTTTCTACGAGGATCTGACTATCGTGGAGAACCTGGATTTCATCGCGCGCCTGTATGGCATGGCCGGGCGCAAGGCCGCGGTGCAGAAGAGTCTGGAACGCCTCGGCATGGTCGAGCGGCGCCGACAATTGGCCGGCACGCTGTCCGGCGGCTGGAAACAGCGGCTGGCGCTGGCGGCGTGCTTGATTCACGAACCCAAACTGCTCCTGCTGGACGAGCCGACCGCCGGGGTGGATCCGAAGGCGCGGCGCGATTTTTGGGAGGAGCTTCATCACCTCGCGGCCGAGGGCCTGACGGTGCTGATCACCACTCATTACATGGATGAAGCGGCGCGGTGCCACCGGCTGGCCTACATCGCCTACGGTAATTTGCTGGCCAGCGGCACGGTGGAGGAGGTGGTCCGCGCCGGTCGGTTGACCACTTGGGAGGTGATGGGGGACAATCTCTGGGCGCTCGCCGACAAAATTCGCGGCTTGCCGGGCGTGGAGCAGGTGGTCGCCTTCGGCACCACCCTGCACGTCAGCGGGCGCGACGCGGAGACCTTGGCGGCCAGCGTGGCCCCGTTCCGGGCCAACGCGCATCGCTGGACCCAAATCGAGCCCGGTTTGGAAGACGTCTTTATCAGCCTGATGGAGACCGCCAAAGACAACTTCGTTTGAAAGGACGAATACATAAATCGTGACGCCTAAATCACATTCGGAGGCGGGTTCGCCCCAAGCCGGGGCGCGAAGAATCGTCCAGCGCCTGCAAAGCGCCGGCTTTGCGGCCTTTTGGGTGGGCGGCTGTGTGCGCGATTTCTTGCTGGGCCGCGAGCCGGGGGATTTTGACATTGCCACGGACGCCCCGCCGGCGGAGGTGGAAAAACTCTTTGCCAAAACGATCCCCGTCGGCCGGAAATTCGGGGTGATCGTCGTGGTGGAACAGGGGTGCCAGTTTCAGGTGGCCACTTTTCGGGCCGAGGCAGAATATCGCGACGGCCGCCGGCCGGAGCACGTGGTTTTCGCCAATGCCCAAGCCGATGCGTCGCGCCGGGACTTCACGGTGAACGGCCTGTTCTTCGATCCGCTGGCCAATCAAATCCACGATTGGGTGGGGGGCGAGAAGGATTTGCGAGCCGGCATCATCCGCACCATCGGCGCGCCCGCCGAACGCTTTGGCGAGGATCATCTGCGGATGTTGCGGGCCGTGCGGTTTGCCGCGCGGCTGGGGTTTGAAATCGAGCCGGCCACCTTCGCGGCGATCCAAGCCCTGGCCCCGAAAATCAAGCTGATCAGCGCCGAGCGGATCCGGGACGAACTCCTCAAACTATTCGCCCCGCCCGCCGCCCCGCAGATCGCGCCGAGCCGGATTATTGAATCCGGGGATGCAGGGGTTGGCGGGGAAGGTCTCCGCGAAGCCGCCCCGCTCATTCAACCCGCCGCCCCGCCCGCCCGTCCGCCCGCTGGCGCGGCACCCGCGGCGCGCGGACTGGTGCTGCTGCACGAGAGCGGATTGCTCGCCCCCATCCTACCCGAATTGGCCGCGACGGTCACCTGCGAACAGTCGCCGGATTTCCACCCCGAAGGTTCGGTGTTTAATCATATCCGGCTGATGCTGGAGAAAATGCCGCCCGGCAGCCCCGAATCCCTGCCGTGGGCGATTTTGTTGCACGACATCGCCAAGCCGGTGACGGCGGAACGCGACCCGGCCACGGGCAAAATCCATTTTTACGGCCACGAGAAGGTGGGCGCGGCCATGGCGGAGGCGATCCTGCGGCGGCTGCGGTTTCCGAACCAGCAAATGGACGAAATCGCGGCCTGCGTGCGCCACCACATGCAATTCAAGGACGTCAAACAAATGCGCAAGGCCACGCTGCGGCGGCTGCTGATGCGCGAGACGTTTTCCTTGGAGCTGGAGCTGCACCGGCTGGACTGTCTCGGCTCCTTCGGCGGCCTGGACCATATCCATTTTCTGCTGGAACAGGCGGAGGCATTGAAACAGCAGCCAGCCATCCGGCCGCCGCTGGTCACGGGCAATGATCTGATGCAACTGGGCTTCAAATCCGGTCCGGCCCTGGGCGCGCTGCTGGCGGAAATCCGCGAGAAGCAACTGGCGGACGAATTGACCACGGCCGCCGAGGCCCGGGCTTGGGCCAAACAACGCCTGGCGACCGATGGCTGACGAACCGATTGAACTGCCCATTGACGGCGTGCTGGACCTGCACACGTTTGATCCGCGCGCGGTGAAGGATTTGGTGCCGGACTATCTGGCGGCCTGCCAGGCCCGCGGGATCTTGCAGGTGCGCATTATTCATGGCAAAGGCATCGGCAATCTGCGCCGCACTGTGCATGCCCTGCTGCAACGGCATCCGGAGGTGGTGTCGTTTACGCTCGATCACCCGCAGTTTGGCGGATGGGGCGCCACTTTGGTGCAATTGCGTCCGGCCGCGAGCTGAATCCACGGCATCGCCTTTAACCGAAATTGAGGCGGCGTTCAAAGCGCTCAAGAGCGATCGGCCATTGCGGCCCATCCGTCACCACGGCGAGTTGTTGGCCGGCCCACTTCTTATTGCATTTGCGACAGGATCTGGTCGGTGATGGCCTTGACGGCGGCTTCCGCCTCGGGATCCAGGCCGGTGACGACTTCGCCGGACGGCGGAGCCTGACAAGTGGCGCCGGGGCGCCATTCGCCGCTGTCGCACAGTTCGCATTCCTTCATGCCAAAGCGCGGGTCCACAAAACCCAGGCTCTGCTTGATGTTCAGCAGCTCTTTCATCTGCGGTCCGGTGAAGGTGTTGATCGGCTTGCCCAATTGCCCGGCCACGACGATGGTGCGGCAATAGGCCTCGATGATTTCCATGCGCCAGTAGGCTTCCTCGATGTTGTTGTGGCTCCAAGTCACCACGCCGTGATTGGCCATGAGGATGGTGTTATACTGGTCGGTGAGTTCGGCGACCAGCTTGCCCATGTCCGGCGAGCCGGGGGTGCGGTAGGGCGCCACGCCGACCGAGCAGAAGACTTCGTACTCCGGCAGCATGCATGTGGGCGGCGCGATATTGGCGATGGCAAAGGCCGTGGCGTGGGGCGGATGACAATGGCACGTGGCCACGGCCTGCGGCTGGCGCTTCATCATCTGCAAATGCATCAGGATTTCGCTGGTGCGCTTCTTGGTGCCGAGCAACTGGTTGCCCTCGAAATCCACCAGACACATGTCGCTGGGCTTCAGCGAACCTTTGCTGACCAGCGTGGGCGTGCAGATGGCGATGTCTTCGCCGACGCGGATGGCCATGTTCCCGCCGTTGCCGTCCACGTAGGCGCGCTTCCACAGGCGGTGGCCCATCTCGCAAATCTGCTCCTTGAGACTGTGCGCGTAGGGCGAATTGAAGAACGCCTCCAGCTCGGCCTTCGGCGATTTGGAGTTGAGCTTCTTGGCGGGCGGCGCCGGCGGCGCGGCGCTGGTGGACGCCGGGGCCGCGGCTTTCACCGCGGACGGGTGGGTGCCGCCGTTGGCGGCCAGTTCGCCCAAAAAATCGCGCGCGGACGGCGTGATGAGGGCATCGTCGGGGATGCTCACGCCCTGACCGCTGCGGATCATTTCCTGAATGTCACGGACACTGATGAGTCGGCTCATAAATTATTTTTTAACCTTTCCACGGCTGATAGAACATCTCGTCCACGAGCGCCACGTTGATGGCGTCAATGGGCGTCGGCTGGTCGAACGGTTGCGCGGCCTCGCGGCCCTCTTCGTAGCCGATGACCCCGCCCACGCCGCCGCCCAAATCGTCATAGACGACCAGGCTCGGGTCCTTGCCCATGCCGGGCTTGGCGGCCAGGCCGGCGGCGTATTGCTCGCGGCTGAAAGGGCTGACGACCAGAAAGCGTCCCCCTTTCAGCGCCTCCGCGCTGCGGCTCAAGGTCACGCGGCCAATGACAGTACCCAGTTTCATACGCGTTTGCCCGGCTCCTGCTCGTCCACCACGCCAATCACCAGCCAGCGCACCGGGCTTTTGTCCACGCCCACGGCTTTGCGCGCCGCCAGGCCGTCGGACGAAATCACCACCTGCTGGTGCAGGCCCGCGCCGTGCGAATCAATCGCCACGATCGGCGCACCTTCGTTCTCGCCGCCGGCGCCGATGGGCTGGCAGATCACCAGGCGCCACGCCTCCAGACTCGGATGTTTCCGGGTGGCCACCAGATTGCCTTCGACGCGCGCAAGTTGCATATTTTCAAGCCACAGATGGACACAGCTGAAACCCAGATTCAGCGAACTGAAATCCGCGTCCTGCCTGTTTTTCAAATCCGCGTTTCATCTGGGAGTATCTGAGGCTAATAAATCCGCAAATTATCCACCATGACGCAGCGGCGGACGCGCGTGAAGGTGCGGGGATTGGTGATGCCTTCGCCGGTGGGCGTGGCGATGGAGAAACTCAAATAGCCTTCGCCGCCCAGACCCAGCCCGGCGGGCGACGCCCCGTTTTTGACGAACAGGGTGGTGTCCAGCGCCCGCGCCATGGCGGTGATGTTCTCCACATCATGCGAATGGATGATGGCGGTGTGCTTGTAATTGTGTTCGGCCACCAGCGAGCGTTCGATGCCTTCCTCGACGCTCTTGACGCGCACGATGGGCAACATGGGCATCATCTGCTCCTCGTAAACGAAGGGATGCTCCGCGTCGGTCTCGGCAAACAACAACTGCGTGCCGGAGGGGAGATTGATGCCGGCGGCCTGCGCGAGCACGGACGGATCCTTGCCGATGAAATCCCGGTTGACGCTGGCGTGCGCGCACCCGCCGCCCTGGCCTTCCTTGAAGGTGAACGCCGCCTTGGTGAGCTTCTCCAACTGCGCGGCATTCAGGCGGACCGCGCCATTTTCGGACATTTTCTGCATGAGCTTGTCCGCGACCTGATCCAAGACAAACACTTCCTTTTCGCCGATGCAGAGCAGATTGTTGTCGAAGGCCGCGCCTTCAATAATGGCCTTGGCGGCGCGGGTGGGACAGCAGGTGGCGTCCACGAACACGGGCGGATTGCCGGGGCCGGCGCAGATGGCGCGCTTGCCGGTCTGCATGGCGGCTTTGACCACCATGGGCCCGCCGGTGACCAGCAGCAGCCGTGTGAATTCGTTTTTGCAGAGGGCGTTGAAGGAGTCGAGCGTGGGCTTCTCGATGATGCACGCGATGTTCTCAATGCCCGTCGCGCGATAAATGGCCTCGTTGTAGGCGCGCACCGCCACCGCCGCGCAGCGGGCCGCGCTGGGATGCGCGTTAAAAACCACGGAATTGCCGGCCGCGCAGATGTTGACGATGTTGCCGCTCAGCGTGGGAATCGAGTGCGTGCTGGGCGTGATCGCGCCCACGACGCCGAACGGCGTGTATTCCTCCAGCGTGATGCCGTGGTCGCCGCTGCGCGCGTCCGGCCGCAGCCAGTCCACGCCGGGCACCAGCTTGATGATCTTGAGCTTGGCGATCTTGTGGTCCAGCCGGCCGATTTGGGTTTCGTCGTATTCAATTTTGCCCCAGGCTTCAGCGTTCGCTTCCGCCAGGGTCTTGACGATTTCCTCGATTTTGCGGCGGGCCTCCACGCCCTTCTGCTTGAGTTGTAAAAACGCTTCCTGCGCCGCGGCACAGGCCTCGTCCGCCGTGGCAAACACGCCGAACTTGCCGCGCAATGCCGGCGCGGCGGAAGCTCGCTTCACGCTCGGGCTGGCGGCCTCGGGTTTCGGCGCGGGGGCGGACGGCGCGGGGGATGGTTTGGCCATGGCGGGAGCGGCCCCGCCCAGTTTGCCGAGCACTTCGGCCACTACGTCACGGATCAAAGTTTCGTTTACGGCACTCATATTATTTCATGGTCTAACTGGATTGTCGGGCGCTGAAAATCTGCTTCCCAAACACATCCACGGTGTCCACCAGCCCGATGATGACGGCGTCCACGGGTGCTTCCTTCATGCCGCCCGCCAGCCGGGCGCTGCTGCCTTGGCAAAAAAGCACCATCTCGCCCTCGCCGGCGCCCAGCGCATCCACCGCCACAATCGTGTTGGCCCCCGGCCGGAATTTCGTCGGGTCCTTTTCGTCCACGAGCTGCGGGCGCAGCAGCAACAATTTGCGGCCCGACATGTTCGGGTCTTTCTTGGTGGCCACCACCTGGCCTTCGACTTTGGCGAGGAACATAAATCAATTAAAAATCCGAAATCCGACTGCCCGAACCCTGAACATGACCCGACTGGCCGGCTCGCCGCGCTAACGCGGCGGGCGCTCCGGCCTGCGGGCTTCGGATTTCCCTATTGCTTCTTCTTGGGCAACACCGCTTCCACATCCGCATGCGGACGGGCGATGACATGGACGCTGACCAGTTCGCCTTTGATGGCTTTGATGGCCTGCGCACCGGCATCAGTGGCGGCTTTGACGGCGGCGACGTCGCCGACCACACACGCGGTCACGAGGGCGTTGCCGACCTGCGTCACGGGGCCGACCAGCTCCACATTCGCGGCCTTGAGCATGGCGTCGGTGCCCTCCACAAGGGCGACCAGTCCGCGCGTTTCAATCATTCCAATGGCTTGAGGCATAATTTATTTGATGGTTAATTTGTTTTGGTGTCTAAAAATCGTTTCGCTTCCCGCGCCACCACGAGTTCCTCGTTGGTGGGAATCACAAAAATCTTCACCGCCGAGTCGGCGGCGCTGATCACCGACTCGCTGGCGCGCGCGGAATTGTTTTTGGCCGCGTCCAGCTTGAGTCCCAGATTGTCCAAGTTGGCGCAGATCGCCGCGCGGAGACTGGCTTGGTTCTCCCCCGCGCCGGCCGTAAAGACGATCGCGTCGGCGCCGTTGAGCTGCAAATGATAGCTGCCGATCCAGTGGCGCGCGCTGGCCACATACACGTCCAGGGCCAGCCGGGCGTTGGCGTTGCCTTGGGCGGCGGCCTCGGCAATGTCCCGCATGTCGTTGGAGACGCCGCTGAGGCCGAGCAACCCGGACTGCTTGCCAAGCTGGCGCTGCGCCTCCTCGAGGCTCAATCCCAGCGTCTTGACCGCGTACGGCAGCGCTTCGGCGTCGAGATCGCCCACGCGATTATTCTGTGGCAACCCGGATTGCGGACTCAGCCCCATGCTGGTGCCGATGGATGCGCCGTTCAAAATGCCGGTGATGCTGGAGCTGCCGCCCAGATGGCAGGAAATGACCCGCAACGGCGCGCCGGTAACCGGCGTGGCGCCACGATTGACATACAATTGCCGGGCCCGCTCGGCCACATCCGGCCGGCACAGCAATTCCGCCGACCGCTCGGCAATAAACTTGTGGCTGGCGCCATGAAAACCCCAGCGCCGCACTCCAATCTGATACCACGCCTCCGGCACCGCGTACCGTTGCGACGCCTCGGGCGCAAACTGGTGAAACGCCGTCTCAAACAGCGCGATCAGCGGCACGTGCGGCACCCGCTGCGCAAAGAGTTTGATGCCCGTGATGTACGGCGGATTGTGCGCGGGCGCCAGACCGTTGTAATCCGTCATCGCCTGCAACACCCGCTCATCCAGGCGCACGCAACCGGTGACGTCCTTGGCGATGACCGTCTTGAAGCCGACCGCGCCCAGTTCATCCTCGCTGGCAATGGCGCCGGCCTGTTTCAGCGCCGCCAGACAATCCTCCACCGCCTTGGCATAATCGGTCACGCGCTCGAAGCCGCCCTTGTGCAACAGGCGTTCGCCGTGGTTCGCAAAGTCGAACAGCCGCCACTTGAGCGACGTTGAACCGATATTGGCGACGAGGATCTTCATGCGATCAAAACCGCATTCGGTGGTTACTCGAGCCACTTGCCCAAACCGCTCAATCCGTCGTGCGGACGCGGAATCACCTGGACACTGACCACCGAGCCGACCTGCGCGGCGGCGGCGGCGCCGGAATCGGTCCCGGCCTTGACGGCGGCGACGTCGCCCCGGAAAAACACCGTGACATATCCGCTGCCGACCTTTTCCCAGCCGGTGATGTGGACATTCGCGGACTTCAGCGCGGCGTCAGCCGCTTCCATGGCGGCGCAGAAACCCTTGGTTTCAATCATTCCAACAGCTTGATTTGACATAGATTTATGTTTGAGAGTGGAGGTTGCGGTTATTTCTTGACGGCGGCTTTGCCGAGGAAGGCTTCCAGCAGCTCTTCATGCGGGCGGGCAATGATGTGGGAGCCGACCAGCTCGCCGACCTTGGCGGCCGCCTTGGCGCCGGCGTCCACCGCCGCCTTGACGCTGCCGATGTCGCCCTGGGCCAGGACGGTGATCAGCCCGCCGCCGATCATGATGGTCTTGATCAACGTGACATTGGCCGCCTTGACCATGGCGTCGCTGGCTTCCACGCTGCCAACGTAGCCCTTGGTTTCAATCATTCCTATTGCTTCGCTCATATTTATTTGATGGTTGTTAGTTAATGTTGATAAATCAGTTCGTTACTCGGCTTTCGGTTGTCGCATTCACTTCGTCAATTCCACCGGGGTGTCGGGCTGCAAGTTGCAGGCATTGCCTTCATCGGTGTCAATGTGGACTTCCAGTTTGAAACTCTTGTCCACGCGGCAGAGCATCTTGTCGAGCGTCAGCCCGCACTCCCCGCCAATTTTGAGCTTCATCCAGTCGCCCGGCTTCACGCCGTAAAAATCCGCATCCGTCGGGCTGAGGTGGACGTGCCGCAAAGCCCGAATCACGCCGTCTTTCATCTCCAAGAAACCGGCCGGCCCCATCAGCATGGCGCCGGGCGTGCCCTTGATGTCGCCGGACGCGCGCAACGGAATGTCAAAGCCCAGCGCGATGGAGTCCGTATAGGCCAGTTCCACCTGGTTTAAATTCCGGCAGGGGCCGAGAATGCGCAAGTTGGAAATGACGCGGCTGCGCGGTCCGATCAGCGTGACGGTTTCCTTGGCGGCGAACTGGCCTTCCTGATACAGCCATTTGTGCACGCCCAGCTGGTGCCCTTTGCCAAAGAGGGCTTCCACGGCTTCGGGCGTGAGGTGACAATGCCGGGCGCTGACGTTGACCACCAGCGGGTTGGGCCCGCTCGCAGTGCGAGGCAGCGGTTTGCCAAGACGCGCATAAACCGCCTGGCGAACCAAATGTTCGACCACGGCGCGATGAGGTGCAGATGCGGCAACAGCCATAATGTTTGAATGAGTTTGGTATTTTTTACGGTTTGAGTCAACATTTTTCTTGCAAATTATTCCAAAATCTTCCAAAGTAATGCAAATATGACCGCCGAAGAGCGTAAACATCGCATTGAAGAATATCTTCAGCGGGTCGAATTTGCGTCGCTGGAAGAATTATCACAGCACGTCGAAGCGTCGGTTTCAACGGTTCGACGGGATGTCTCGGTGCTGGAAGCGGCGGGCAATGTGCGGCGGACGCATGGCGGGGCGCGCGTGGTGACGCCCAAGACGGATGAATTTGCCTTCTCCTCGCGCGATGCGCATCAGTTGTCGGAGAAGGAACTCATCGGCAAGGCCTGCGCCGAGCTGATCGGATCGAATCAAAGTGTGATTTTGGATGCCGGCACCACGATTTATCATGTGGCCCGGCATTTGGAAGAGAAAGCGCCGCAGATCGTGACCAATTCACTGCCCGTGGCCAATTTGTTTGCCTCGGCGTCCCGGGTGGAAGTGATATTGGCCGGCGGGGTGATTTATCCCCGGCTGGGCGTGCTGGTGGGGCCGATGACGGTGGAGGCCTTCTCCAAAATGCGCGCCGACGTGGCGGTGATGAGCGCCGGCGGCATTACGCTGGAAGGCATCACCAATTCGCACGCCCTGCTGATTGACATTCAGCGGGCCATGCTGCGCGCGGCGCAGAAGATTATTTTTTGCCTGGACCACACCAAGTTCGGGCGGCAATCGGTTTCGCCCTTGTGCGGCCTGGACCTGGTGGACACGATCGTGACCGACAGCCTGGCCCCGCCGGAGCTGGTGGCCGGTTTGCGCGAGCACGGCGTGGAAGTGGTGATCGCGCCGAATCCGCACGGATCTGAAAATTAAGCCACAGATGCACACAGATGAAACACAGATAAAGCCGACGGATAAGGACTTTTCACTCCAATCGGTGACGCAGCATCTGATTGGGGCCGCGTTTGAAGTTCACAATGTGCTCGGCTTTGGGTTTCTGGAAAAAGTTTATCAACGCGCCCTGCAGACTGAACTGCAACTGCGTGGCGTTAAGGTGGAACTGGAGCCAAAAATCCAGGTTCAATTCAAAGGCGTTATCGTCGGTGATTACGCCGCTGATTTGCTGGTGGCTGAGAAGATCATCGTGGAGCTGAAGACGGAAGCGATTTATCAGCCGGCGCATGAAGCTCAATTGCTGAATGAATTGCGTGGCACCGGAATCCGGCTGGGCTATTTGATTAACTTCGGCCGCGAGCGGGTGGAATACAAACGCATGGTGTTCTAATTTGAATCTGGGTTTCATCTGTGTGCATCTGTGGCCAAGAAAAAATTTGATTTAATATGAATCTTGCAGAAAAAGTCCGGCAGGCCGGGGTGGTGGGCGCGGGCGGCGGCGGTTTTCCGACGCACGTCAAGCTCAACGCCAAGGCGGAGACCGTCATTGCCAACGGTGCGGAATGCGAACCGCTGCTGCACAAGGACGCGGTCATCATGGAGCAAAGCGCCGCCGAACTGGTGCGCGGCATGCAACTGGCCATCGAAGCCGTCGGGGCCCGCGAGGGCGTCATCGGCATCAAGGGCAAGAAGAAGCACGCCGTCGAAGCCGTGACCGCGGCATCCAAAGGCACCAACGTGCGCGTTCATTTGCTCGGCGATTATTATCCGGCGGGCGACGAATACGACCTGGTCCATAACGTCACCGGCAAGCTCATTCCGCCCGGCGGCATCCCCATCGCCGTTGGCGTGGTCGTCAACAACGTGGAGACGTTTATCAACATCGCCGCCGCCCAGGACGGCCGGCCGCTGACGCATAAGATGCTGACCATTGCCGGCGCGGTGAAAGCGCCCGCCACCCTGCGGGTGCCTATCGGAACGTCTTTCCGCGAGTGCATTGAGCTGGCCGGCGGCCTGGCCACCGACGATCCGGTGTTGGTCCTCGGCGGACTGATGATGGGCACGCACACCGATAATCTGGACACCCCCGTCACCAAGACCTCCACCGGCGTGGTGATTTTGCCGCGCTCGCATCATGTCATCCAGCGCAAACTCAAGCCGGCCAAGGCGCAGGCCCGGATCGGCAAGTCGGCCTGCGACCAATGCCGCTACTGTACGGAATATTGCCCGCGCTTCCTGCTGGGCTACGCCGTGGAACCGCATCAGGTGATGCGCACGCTGGCCTTCTCGGGCACCGGCGAGGATTACTTCAACCAATGGGCCGCGATGTGCTGTTCCTGCGGACTCTGCACGCTGTATTCGTGCCCGGAGGAGCTGTTCCCCAAGGAGGCCTGCGACGACGCCAAAGCCGTGATGCGCGCCAAACAAATCAAGTGGACCGGCCCGATGGATCCCAAGGTCCATCCCATGGCCGACGGCCGCCGGGTGCCCATCAAGACGCTTGCCCGCAAACTGCATGTGCTGGACTACGATCTGCCGGCGCCGTTTATCGGCGGGGAGTTTGCGCCGCGCCGCTTGGTGCTGCCGCTCAAGCAGAGCGCCGGCACGCCGTGCGGCGCCAAGGTAAAGGCCGGCGACCGCGTTCGCGCCGGCCAGGTCATCGGCGAACCCGCCCCCAACGCGCTCGGGGCGATTTTGCACGCGCCGATGAGCGGCGTGGTGCGCGAGGCAAACGACAAACACATCATTTTGGAGAATTAATTTTATGGCCGAGAAATCTGTTGGATTGATTGAACTGTCGAGCATCGCCGCCGGTTTTCAGGTGGCGGACACCATGCTCAAAGCCGGCGACGTGCGGCTGATTTTGTCGCGCTCGATCTGCTCCGGCAAATACATGGTGCTCATCGGGGGGGACACCGCGGCTGTGACGGCGGCCGTCGAGGCCGGCTGCGTGGACGCGGGCGGCTGTCTGATTGACAGCTTTGTCATCGCCAACATCCACCCGGACGTTTTTGTGGCGCTGGGCCGCACCCAACCGGCCGCGCCCAACGGCGCGCTGGGCATCATCGAATCGTTCAATGTGGCCACCCTCATCCAGGCCGCCGACACCGTGGCGAAAACGGCCGCCGTGCAATTGCTGGAAGTCCGGCTGGCGATGGCGATGGGCGGCAAGGCGTTTTGCACCATGACCGGCGATGTTTCGTCCGTGCAAGCCGGCGTGGCGGCCGGCCGCCAGGTGCGCGCCGATG
>Ga0316217_10001253_pt1 | contig 33880 bp, 34 predicted proteins | sample 1anoAmetaG_FD_203633 | JGI IMG/M metagenome (GOLD analysis project Ga0316217, IMG submission 203633) | Freshwater microbial communities from Trout Bog Lake, Wisconsin, USA - 1anoA | ecosystem: Environmental > Aquatic > Freshwater > Lake > Hypolimnion/Profundal zone | place: USA: Wisconsin...
CTCCCGTGGGCGAAAGCATGAAATCCTTCTCCGAGAGCCGGATGCGGCAAATCCGCACGTCCGGTTCGATGAGCGGGACGTGGAAACGGAGCGCTTCGCGCCACCGCGCCACGTCTCGACTCTACCCTTGTGCCACCGCCCAATGGCGCGAACCCCGAAAGCCAGTTGGCGATGGATTCCCGCGGCAACCTATTCGGCACCACTCCTGAAGGTGGTGTCTGCAACTACGGCACGGTCTTCGAAATTGTCCACGGCACGAACGCCATCACCACTCTGGCCAGCTTTAACGGCACCAATGGCGCGAATCCCTATGCTGGCGTGACCCTTGATACCGGTGGCGACCTCTTCGGGACGACTCGTTCTGGTGGCAGCAACGGCAACGTGTTTGAGATTGTCCACGGCACGGCGGGCATCACTGCACTGGCTAGCTTCAACGGCACCAATGGCGCGTATCCTGACGCCGGCGTGACCCTCGATGCCAGTGGCGACCTCTTCGGGACGACTTACTATGGCGGCGCGAACAACGCCGGCACCGTGTTCGAGATTATCTGCGGCACGAACGCCGTCACCACTCTGGTCAGCTTCAACGGCACCAATGGCGCGGATCCCGACGCTGGCGTGACCCTCGATGCCAGTGGCGATCTGTTGGGGACGACGGAAGTGGGGGGTATCAATAATGAAGGTTCCGTTTTCGAATCATCCCCTGACACCAGCGCGATCACCCCGCTGAATGTGTCGCTGAACGAGAACGGCGGCTATACATTCGCTGCCGCCAATTTCACCGCTGCCTTCAGCAATTCACTCAATAATCCCCTACAAAACATGCAGATCACCAGCCTGCCGGTGAATGGCCAGCTAACGCTGAACGGCATTCGCAGTGACGTTGAACCAGGTGATTGCCGCCAGTGCGATTGGCAGCTTGGTTTATATGCCAGCCACCGGTTATGCCGGTGCGGACAGTTTTGGCTGGAACGGCACTGATGGCACGGCCTACGCGACATCCCCCGCGAGTGTGAACTTGATGGTTGACCCTGCCTGGCTTGGCACCGGCAGTGCTGCCACTTGGAATGCCGGCACGCAAACTCTGACGATCAATTCCGGCAACGTCACCATCAACGCCGACCCCGGTGCGTTGGGCGATGTACCCAACATTATCGCCAGCGGCAATGCTAATGTGGTGGTGAACACCGGTGGCAATGGCGCGGAGGTGAATCTCGGCAGTCTGACCCTGGCCGGCAACGCCACGCTGGACGTGCAGAACAACGTCGTGCTGGTGGGCAACACTGCCGCCGATCCCGTCAGCACGATCCAGAGCTACATTGCCGGCGGGCAGGTTTTCAGTTCCAGCCTGAACGCCAGTTCCAATTACGGGATTGGCTACAGTACGGTGACCGTGGGCAATACCACCGAAAGCGAGTTCCGTTATGACATCAAGGGTGATACCAATTTGGATGGGACGGTGAACAACACCGATCTGACTACCGTGCCGCAAAATCTGGGGCTGAGCACCAACCTGTGGAGCCTTGGTAACTTTGAATATAACGCCGGCAGTTCCAATGCCACGGTGAACAATAGTGACTTGACGGATGTGCTGCAAAACCTGGGGCTTGCCATGCCGTCGGCGGGAGTAATCAGCGCCAGCACGGCGAGCACGGTGCAAACCAACGCGACAGTGGTTGATGCCACGGCGATCCAGACGACGGTGGCCGTCGTCGCCACGCCGCTGGTGGCCATTGCCACGCCGGGCGGCGACCAGATTAGCGCGCTGGTGCAAGCGGTGAGCGCGGCAACACCGGCGGCCACGGCGGCCGCGGCCAAGCCAGTCCTGGCACCGGTGGCGGCGGGCACGCCGGCAACGGCGGCAGGGACCATGGCGGATACAGCCATCGGCGCTGATGAGCTTTATCTGGGGGTTTCTTATCAGCCGATGTTCGCGGATTGAGTTATCACACGTTGGAGATGAAACCGGTACGTGGCGCTTACCGCCGGTTAGACGAACAATACTTCCGCCACATCTGCTGGCAGAGTTGGTCGGCCTCTTGCCGCAGCCCGGTTTGATGGTGCTGGATCGCCAGGTTGAGGGTTGGTTGGATCGTTGATTGGGATCTATCAGGCATTCGCTGCCAATAGCGTTAAACCTAACCGCGTTGAACGAGGCTCGCTAATGCTGCGGTTACCTGCTGAATAACGCCGGCCCAATCGCCGATGGCCGACTGGCGAAACAAGCGCATGGTCGGATACCACGGACTATCCGTGCGGTCGCGCAGCCAGCGCCAATCCGGGGCGTAGGGCAACAAGGTCCAGACCGGCTTGCCCATGGCACCGGCCAGATGCGCCACCGCAGTGTCCACGGCGATGACCAGATCGAGATTGGCGATCAAGCCAGCCGTGTCGATGAAATCCTTCAGGTCATCGCTCGGGTCGCTAAGATTCATGCCCGGCGGCGGGGATTGGGCCGCCGCGGCGCCTTTCTGGAGGCTGTAGAAATCGACGCTGGATACCTGTGCCAAAGGAGCCAAGGTCGCCAGTTTTATGGAACGATTGCGGTCATTTTTGTGCTGCGGATTGCCGGCCCATATCAGACCGACCTTGATCGCCGGGCCATGGTTTGCCAGGCGGTTGCGCCACCATTTGGCAGACTGGGCGCTGGCGTGGAGATAGGGCACCTGACCGGGAATAGTTGGCAGCGTGGTTGCCAGCACCCGCGGCAAACTCATTAAGGGGCAATGGACATCAAATTCCGGCAGGGGCTGGCCGCGGGCCACCACCGTGATGTCGCCGGCCATGGCCTGCAATAATCGCTCCAGCAGCGGTTGACATTCGACGCGCACGCGCCCACCGCGCCGCACCACCAGCGGCAGATAGCGAATGAATTGGATGGTATCGCCAAGACCTTGTTCGGCATGGAGCAGAATGGTACGGCCGTGCAATGGGCCACCATCCCATTCCGCTTGGCGGAACTTTCGCCGGGAACCGCGCGCTTCGGTGCAGTCCCAACGCCATTCGTATTCCTCCCAGCCTTCGGCAAAATCGCCCCGCGCCAGCAACGCCAACGCCAGATTCCAGTGGCCATCGGCAAGGTCGGGTTTCAGTGCAATAGCACGACGATAGGCGGCGACGGCTTGGTCCAGGCGCCCTTGGACACTCAAGACCAGCCCGAGATTATTGTGCGCTTCGGCATAGGCGGGCTTGAGAATCGTGGCTTGACGACAAGAGGTGATGGCTTCCTCCAAGAGCCCTTTGTCGATCAGGGCGATGCCGAGATTGCTGAGCGCTTCGGGATAATTGGGATTGATCGCCAGCGCGTGGCGATAGGCGTCGATGGCCTGATCCAATTGGCCTTGCTCTTTCAAAGCCATGCCAAGATTGCTGAGCGCTTCGGGGTAATTGGGATTGATGGTCAGTGCCTGCCGATAAGCGTCGATGGCCTGATCCAATTGGCCCTGCTCTTTCAAAGCCACACCAAGATTGCTGTAAGCTTCGGCGTAGCGGGGATTCAGGGCGATGGCCTGGCGAAAGGCGGCGACCGCCTGCGCAAAGCTTCCCTGGTCTTTCAGCGCGGCGCCAAGATTGTTGTGGGCTTCAGGGAAAGCGGGCGCCAAGGCCAGCGCCTGATGGAAGGCACCGATGGCCTGATCCACCTTCCCATGGTCGCGCAGGGCATTGCCGAGATTGTTGTACGCCTGCGGATAATTGGCTTGCAGCGCGATGGCCTGCCGGCAAGCTGCAATGGCCTCCGCGGCGCGGCCGGCGGCTTGCAGGGCATTACCCAGATTGTTATGCACCTCGGCCCAGTTGGGCTTGAGGGCGATGGCCCGCTGAAAGGCGGTGATGGCCTCTTCCAATTGCCCCAGTTCTTTCAGGGTGTTGCCAAGGTTGTAGTACGCTTCGGGCCAGTTGGGATGGACCGCGATGGCCTTGCGGATCAGCGCCACGGCCAGTTCATGCCGTCCCGTTTGATAGGCGATCACCCCCAGCATATGCAGGGCATCGGCGTGCGCCGGCTGCCGGGCCAGAAGCTGCCGGTAAAGCTGCTCGGCCTCTGACAGCCGCCCGGCTTGGTGGTGCTGGATGGCCAGATCGAAGGTTTGTGGGATCGTCAATTGCGCCATGGCGATAGCGGGCAGTATGCGTTGCCGGAAGTGCGATGGCAACAGCGTTGGCGCCGTCAGCCTGCTGCCGTCACAATCACCGCGGCCATGCGGCCGGTTAGACCATTCTCCCGCCGATGCGAGAAAAATTCCTCGGCGTCGCGCACCGTGCAGCGATCGGTTGTGTCGATATTTTCCTCCGCCATGCCGGCCTGCAACAATTGCCGCCGCACTGCGGCGCGCAGATCGACATAACCTTTGCCCCCGGCCCCGTGGCGAATCGGCGCGGCAGGGCCGAAAACCCGCGTAAATTCCGCCAACACTTCACTGCCCACTTCAAAAGCATCGAAACCAATGCACGGCCCAATAGCAGCGCGGATGTTTCTCACATCGCCCATGCGTGCCACCGCTGCCGGCACCACGCCGGCGATCACCCCACGCCAGCCGGCATGAACCGCCGCCACGGTTTGGCCATCAACGGTCGCCAGCAGCACCGGCACGCAATCCGCCACCCGCACCGAAACCACGCGCCGGCGGTCCCGGCTGACGATCGCATCGGCCTTCACGCCGCAATCGAACGCCTGATCGTCACCAACTTCCACCACCGCATTGCCATGCACCTGATGCACGCGCAGCGGCGTGGGATCATCCACGCCGATCGCGCTATGCAGCAGGCGATAGTTGTTCCAGACATTCTGGTAATCATCCTGCACCGCCTGGCCGTTGGGATTACCGAGATTGAGCGAGGCAAACGGCCCGCCGCTGCACCCGCCAATCCGCGTGCTAAACGCATGGCGAACGGGGAGCAGGGAAGACGTGTAGTAAGTGACGCCATTAGCGGCGGTGATGCGTTGGAGCATGGTTGACCTAACAGCAAGTGAAAGTCTGAAGGTGCGAAGGTAAAAGCAATCAATACCTGTTCAGCACCTTCACACTTTCACACCTTTTCTTCACGGCCGCGTTGCCGCCGACTCTGCCGCTGCCACCCTCTCCCGGCTTTGGCTGACCACTTTCCGCAGCACCTGACTGGTCAGTTGCCGATGGCCCACGATATTCAGCACGTGATGGTATTCCTCGGCGGCCCGGCAAAATTCCCCGCCGCGATAATCATCTTCCGCCTGCTTATAGATCAGCACCAGTTGATCGACATTCCGCTGCTCCCACGTGGGCCGGTAGACGTGCCAAACCACCGCGGCAAAACCACTGGCGGCCAGCACGCAAACCATCGTCCAAACCAGGCCGAAGCGGGGTTCCGATGCTTCGCCCGCCAACGCCTGGTTGGGGTCAAAATCGCGCAATTCCTCGGCCACATCGCCGGGAATCGGCACGTCGTTTAGCTCTTGGCAATACGGGCAACGCTCCGCTTTGCTGGCCAAACCCGCCGGCGCGGAAAAACTTCCACCGCACGCGGCGCATTGGATATCGATATCGTCGGATTCCATTTCTGGCATGACCGCGGCATTTTAATCAAATCCGCCAGCGGGGAAAATCACGCCAGGCGAAAAAATCGCCTGTGGCCAGCGCCGGTAACCCATCACGTCGGCTTATTCTGCAAGCGGCCTCCCGGCGAAGTGGGATGTCACCGGCCAATAGCCATGAATCACGGGGAAGATTCCGTGCATTTGCCGGAACAAAAGCTATTTCTTCTTGGTTTCGCGAAACAGCGGTGATTCGGCCAGCGTGAACAGCACCACTTCTTCGCCGGTCATGGTGCTGATGTCGTGATGCAGACTGAGCACTTTGACGCCGGTAATCCCCTGCACCATGGCTTCCATGGTCGGTCGCGCGGTTTCAATCAAATGGGTGCGCACTTGTTTGAGAAGATCCCGGCCCTTTTCGGCCGGGAGCATTTTGACCAGGTGCTGCTCGGCGGCGGTCAAGACGTTGGTCAGCCGCACCACCAGCAAATCATCGATCAGGTGCGCGCGAATATCCTTGGGGCCCCGGCCCATGTATTCCTGCTCGAAGCGGCTCATGCCCTCGGCAATGGCACTCTCGATTTCGCCTTGGGTTTTCATTACACCGCGTAGTATACCAAATATTCCGCGTTTTTCTTGCCGGACCGCTTGGCTTTCACCGCGGGCAATGCCTATGATGTTTTTGCGGATGACTAAATAAAGGGTAACGCAGCCATGCGCCGCGCGACCCGTTAATGAGTAAGCCGACGCAAGGGAACACCGCGGGTGTTCAGGTGCGTCGGTTTTTGTTTTACTGGAGCATCCGTGTGGAAAGATAATGCGATGACTTCCGCCGAAGAACAGGCCGCCAAACACGCGGCGGACGAACGCGCCACGGCCGCCAATAAAGCGGCAGATGCGGCGGCCTACATCGCCAACAAGGCGGCGGACGAAGCGATGCGCCTTGCCAACATAGCGACCGACCTGGCGGTTCATGCCGCCAACAAGACGCTGGATAACCAAAGTAAATAACGAACGGAGTTTCTCATGAATCAAGTGGACGGCCTTTTGAAAATGTATTCCGACAACGGCTTACGCACGACCGAGGATTGGACGGCGCGCGGGCGGGATATTGAAAGTGGTGTCAAAGCGCGCGTGGATATGCCCCATCGCGGGGTCATCCTGCCACTCTACAGCCGCGACCAAACCCAGCCGCATAAGCCGTCACGGCCTCAGCGGCCATGACCGACAATGGTTTAGCGTGTAGTCGAACGGGAAGCGGTAATACGCGGTGGCAACGCTTGGGCCATCCGCGCCAATACCTCATGCCAGTCCCCGCGCCGGGTTTGGCGGAAAATCCGCAGCGTGGGATACCACGGTGAATCCTCACGATTTAGCAGCCAGCGCCAGTCGGGCGCGATTGGCAACAACAACCACACCGGCAAGCCCATCGCCCCTGCCAGGTGGGCCACGGCGGTATCCACGCTAATCACCAAATCCAAGTTGGCCATGATCGCGGCGGTGCGCAAGAATCCATCGGTTTCTTCCGCGACACCGTTGAAGTCCACAAGCGCAAATTGCCCGTTAAGCATCGCGATTTGCTCGACACCGACTCCCTTTTGCAGCGTGATCAGGGTCACGCCCGGCACTGCCGCCAGCGGCGCGAAAGCCGCCAGCGCAATCGAACGATTGCGGTCTTCCGTATGTTCCGGGCTGCCTTGCCAGACAATGCCGATCTTTAGCCCCGCCAGCGGTGTCAGTCGCTGCTTCCATTCGGCAACCAGAGCCGGATCAGTGAAGATATAGGGCGCTTGGCTAGGAATATTATCCAAGTTGGTTTGACAGAGTCCGGGAACACTCAACAAGGGACTATAGAAATCGCCAGCCGGCGGGGATTCGCCGAACATGACAAACGCATCAATCCCCGGTGTGCGGCCGAGGATTGGCCGCAGCGCCGGCGGGCACTCCAAGATGACCGTTGCACCGCGGGATTTAAGTTCCCCGGCGTAACGGACAAACTGGAAGGTATCACCCAATCCCTGGTCACGCTGGAGCAGAATGCGTTTGCCGGCCAGCGAACGGCCATCCCACATCTTGCCGGGATGCTCACGCCGCATCGGCCCACGGCGGCCGCGTTGCCGCCATTCATAATCCGGCCATCCGGCCGGAAAGTTGCCTACCAACAGATTGGCCATGCCAAGATTAGCGTGCGCTTCGGCATAGTTTGGTTGGAGAGCCACCGCCCGGCGATAGGTGGCAATGGCTTCATCTACTTGCCCTTGAGCCTGCAACGCGTAGCCAAGATTATTGTGGGCTTGCGCGAAATCCGGTTTGAGAGTAATGGCCTGATGGTAGGCGGCAACCGCCTCGTCCAGATGTCCTTTGATCCTCAAACAATTGCCAAGGTTATATTGCGCCTCGGGGTACGCGGATTGAAGGGCGATGGCTTGGCGATAGGCGGTGATGGCCGGGTCTACTTGCCCCTGATCCATCAGCACGTTGCCTAGTTTGTTATAGGCTTGGGGATAGTTAGGTTTGGCGGTAATGGCTCGACGAATCAAGTCCACGGCGCGATCGGGTTGGCCCCTCTGCTGGGCAATCGCTCCCAGTCGATGTAAAGCCTCCGCATGGTCTGGCTGTTGCGCCAAAATCTGCCGGTAAAGTTGCTCGGCCTCGTTCAACCGCCCGGCTTGGTGGTGCTGTCTGGCCGACTCGAAAGCTTGTTGGATGGTCAACTGGGGCATGACTCACACCACTTCCGCCACATTTGCCGATACATCGCCTCCACGTTGCGGGCAAAACGCGGCGCATCCATCAACGGCGATTGCGTCATTCGTGGCCGCAAGGTGAGACGCAGTTGCTTTAGGCGCGGCAGATCGTTGGCCAGGTCTATCGCGATCTGTATATATTCCTCCGGGGTTTTGCCCACCAGTTCCGGCAAACCCAGGTTGGTGAGGATGCTCAATCCAGCCCGGCCCACCGCCGTTTTGCCCGCCAAACTTACCACTGGCACACCCATCCACAGCGCGTCGCAGGTCGTGGTTCCACCGCCGTACGGATGCGTGTCCAATGCAATATCGATGGACTGATACCGCTCAAAATAGGCTCTGGTGGGTGACTTGCCCACAAAGCTCACACGCTGGGGATCGATGCCTTCCCGTTGCATCTGTTGCCACACCGCCGCCTGATGGCTGCCCGCGTGTGCGTGCAGCAGTAGCCGGGAAGTTGGCACCGCGCCCAACAGCTTGGTCCACAAGTTCAGCAACGGCCCATTCACCTTGCAAAAGTTGTTCAGGCACCCAAAGGTGATGAAGCCGTTACTTATGCCCGGCGGTGGCTGGAGGGGAACCTCCACTACCGGTTGGTAACACCAATAGGTTTGCGGCAGGCAAATCGTCTTTTCGCTATAAATCGATTCATCGCCACCGGGCGGCCCGCCCTGAGCCGTGTCGAAGGGATCCAGATAGGGATCGCTCAAGCGGTAATCCATCGCGGTCAACCCCGTGCTGCCGGGATAGCCCAGCCAAGTCACCTGCACCGGGGCCGGCTTGCAGGCAAAAACCCGCAGGCGGTTGTTGGCGGTGTGCAACGCCAAATCCACCAGAATATCGATGCCATCCTGGTGGATAAGCTTGGCCGCCTGCACATCGGCAAGTCCCACCAGACTGCGCCAAACATCGGTGTGGCCGCGAAGTTGCGCCGTCACGGCATCAGGAGCCGGCACCTGGGGGTAGGCAAAAATCTCCACGCACTGATGATCGTGGTTCGCCAGCAACGGCAGCAGAAACCGCCCGACCGGATGCTGGCGGAAATCGGGCGAAACATAGCCGATACGCAGCCGCCGCTCAGCATTGCGGTCATTGGCATGAGGCCGGATATAGGGCTGCAACGGCGCGGCGTGTTGCTGGTTCCAGCGGCGGCATTCCTGGGCAAGCGCGTTGGCGTCAGTGCCGGCGTGATAATGCAGCGCGTAAATGAGATTGCTATGGGCGGCAAATGAATCGGGTTGCCGCGCCAGCCCCTGCTGATACGCCGCGATAGCCTCATCCAAACAACCTTTGGCTTTCAGCACGTTGCCCAAATTGTTGTGCGTTTCGGAATAGTTGGGATTAAAGGCGATGGCTTGGTGATAGGCCGCCACCGCCTCATCCAATTGCCCGCGGGCTTGCAGGGCGTTGCCGAGATTGCTATAGGCTTCGGCATAGTTGGGCCGCAACGTAATGGCTTGCTGGATGACGAGGATCGCCTCATCCAGTCGCCCCTGCGCCTGCAAGGCGTTGCCGAGATTGCTATGGGCCTCGGGATAGTCAGGCCTGAGGGCAAGGGCCTGTCGATAGGCGGCAATCGCCTGATCCAGTTGCCCGGTTTCTTTCAGCACGTTGCCCAGATTATTGTAAGCTCCGGGGCTGTTGGGCTGGAGGGCAATCGCCTGACGCCAGGCAGCAATGGCCTCATCCAAGCACTCCTTGGCTTGCAGGGCATTGCCAAGATTGTCATAGGCGGCGGCCAAGTCAGGCCGGAGAGCGATGGCCTGCCGGATCAAATCCACAGCGCGGTCGTGCTCCCCCTGCTGATACGCGATCACGCCCAGATAATGCCAAGCATCGGCGTGTTTCGGCTGCTGGTCCAAAACCTGCCGGTAAAGCCGTGCGGCATTGTTCAACCGCCCCGCCTGATGGTGCTGCAAGGCCAACGCGAAGGCTTGTTGGATCGTGATCTGCGTCATGACCAAAGCCGCCAGTATGTGGCCCTGACGGTTCGTTGGCAAGTGCGGCGACCAACCAGAAAATCATGCTTCAACCGAAATAATTGCGGATTATCCCTTGCCAGCCGGCCGCCAACCGGACAAGATTCACCCGGACCAATTAGGAAAGGAACAGTTATGGCTTCGGGAAACTTTCTCAAACGCTGGGTGATCGAATTCCGCGATTTCGCCTTTTCCGGGAATTTGATCGATCTGGCGGTGGCTTTCGTCATCGGCGGCGCCTTCAAAGATGTCATCACTTCGGTGGTGACTAATCTGGTAACACCGATTGTCACCTACGGCAAAACCATTGGCTCCAAAGCCAGTGATGTGCCTTTCGACGTGATGAAGTGGAAGGTCATTGGCATCGGCGTTGGGCCGCTGCTGAACGATCTGCTTAACTTCGTCATTCTGGCCATGGCGGTGTTCTTCATCATCGTCAAGCCGGTCAATGCGCTGACCGCACGCATGAAACCCAAGACGCCGGAGACGCCCGCCGAGCCAGTAAATAAAGAATGCCCGTTTTGCCTGTCGGTGATTCCGATCAAGGCCACGCGGTGCGCACATTGCACGTCGCAGTTGCCGGCGACGGTGTGAAGATGCAACGATTTCGCGCCAGCGGCGGATTTCGCTAAGATGTCCGGCATGAAATTTCACATCGGTATCGTCGGTGTCAGCGGTTATGGCGGCGGTGAGGCGCTGCGCATTTGCGCGGCCCATCCCACGTTTGAAGTGGTCTATGTGGCCGGTGAAGGCAGCGCGGGCCAAAAACTTGGCAGCCGGTTTCCCAGCTTGGCCGGCAAAACCGCCGAACTGGTGATCCAGAAATGGGATCCGTCGGCGCTACTGGCACTGGATGTGCTATTTGCCTCGCTGCCCACCGGCGAAAGCAAAGCCGCCCTGGCGGCGGTTCCTTCATCAACCCGCATCGTCGATATCGGCGGCGATCATCGCTTTGTCGATGGCTGGCAATACGGCCTGGCCGATGTCTGGCCCGAGCAAGTCCGCCAATCCACCCGCATCGCCAATCCCGGCTGTTATTCGGCCGCAACCTTAACCGCGCTGGCCCCGCTGGCGGCAGGACAAATGATCGACCCCGCTTCCATCATCGTCGATGCCAAAAGCGGTGTGAGCGGCGCCGGTCGCGGTGGTGGCAACACCTACGGCTATGCCGAGGTGAATGAAGATGTCATGGCTTATGGCCTGCTCAAGCACGCCCAGCTTCCGGAGATCACCAAAGGCATCGCCGCCATTGGCAAAATGAATCCGACGGTGGTTTTCACCCCGCACCTGATCCCCATGACCCGCGGCATCCTGGCCACCTGCTATGCCCATGGCGACGCCACCACCGAACAATGCCTGGCCGCCGCGCGGAAATTCTACGCCGGCCGGCCCTTTGTGCGCGTTACCGATACCCCGCCGCACACCAAGTGGGCCACGGGAACCAATTTGGTTTTCGTGAGTTACGCCGCTGACCCGGCCAGAAAGCTGATCATCGCCATCGCGGTGATAGATAATCTCGGCAAAGGCGCTGCCGGCCAAGCGGTGCAGAATGCCAATTTGATCACCGGGCAAAGCGAAACCACAGGGTTGGAAGGGATTGCCGTGTGGCCGTGAAAATGAAGGTTAGCCGCGAGGCGAAGCCGAGCGCGTAGCCGCATCGGGACGCGCTCGCCTACCGCCTCGCGGCTAACCAGGGAATTACGACTTCGGTGGTTCCTTGGCCTTGAGCCACGGCATCATTTTCCGGATCTGCCGGCCGATGACTTCCATCGGATGACTGTTGTCCGCCTCGTACAGCCGCTTGAAGTTCTTCATGCCGCCTTCGTATTCGGCACGCCATTCCTTGGCGAACTGGCCGCTGGTGATTTCGCCGAGAATCTTTTTCATTTCGGCTTTCACCGCCGGATTAATCAGCCGCGGGCCGCGCGTCAGATCACCATATTCAGCGGTGTTGGAGATGCTGTAACGCATGTAATCCAAGCCGCCCTGGTAAATCAAATCGACGATCAGCTTGACTTCATGCACGCATTCAAAATAAGCCATTTCCGGGGCGTAGCCGGCTTCGGTGAGCGTTTCAAAACCGGCCTTGATGAGGGATGACAAACCGCCACACAGCACGGCCTGTTCGCCGAACAGATCGGTTTCACATTCATCTTTGAAGGTGGTTTCGATAATGCCGCAGCGGGCACCGCCAATGCCGCGTGCCCACGCCAGGCCGATATCCCGTGCGTTGCCGGTGGCATTCTGATGGACGGCCAGCAGGCAAGGCACGCCGCCGCCTTTTTCAAATTCGCTGCGGACCAGATGGCCGGGGCCTTTGGGGGCGACCATGATCACGTTCACATCCTTGGGCGGAACGATGGTCTTGAAGTGGATGTTAAACCCGTGAGTAGCGCCCAGGGTTTGTCCGGCGCGAAGATTGCCGGCAATAAACTTCTGGTAGACCGCGGGCTGAACTTCGTCGGGCAAGGTCATCACGATCAGATCGGCAGCCTTGGTGGCCTGGTCGGCCGATATCGGTTGAAAGCCATGCTCCACCGCCAGCTTGTAATTGTTGGTGTTGGGGAGTTCGGACACGATCACCTTGACGCCGCTATCGCGCAGGTTCAGTGAATGGGCGTGCCCTTGCGAGCCATACCCCAGCATGGCGACGGTCTTGCCTTGCAGAGCATCCAGCGAGGCTTCTTGTTCGTAAATCATCTTCAGCGGTTGCGGCATAACAGGTTCCTTGTGATAAAAAAAACTTCGACAAAAACGAAAGGGCGATGTTATCGTGATAAGGCGGACTTGTAAAGTTGACGGGAACATTGCCAAACTGCCAACCAGGGGCAGCGCATTTGGCATCAGCCGGGTTTGGCGCCGCTTTCTGGCATGCAGACAAGGCCAACGGCCGTGCTACACGATGCTACATTCTGCTACTTTTTTTGATAGCGAAAACGCGGTTTTGTCTGTTTATTGCGTTAATGCCGACGCGCCGGTTTGTGGTTTGTGGTAATAAGTACCGCTTGATTACGCGCATTAGTTGCGCGCCGGGGGCCGTTTGCCGGAACCGCGCAGGTTGGCCACCGCGCAAGTCAACGCCTGGATTTCCGCAGATGAAGCGGACCTGCGCCGCTTCAACGGTGGAATGTGAATCTGTTCCTGGATAGGATGCCCCCATGGGTCTAACGCATGTTACCACCACCATCCGCAGACTGGCGGGGCGCGGCAAAGGATTCGTCGCCGAGTTTCTCGTTGATACCGGGGCCGTTGACTGTCTGGCCCCGGCCAATGCCCTCGGCAAGGCGGGCATCAAGCCCGAGGGCAGGAATGTCTACGAGTTGGCCGATGGCCGTCCGGTGGAACTCGAATATGGCTTTGCCCGCGTATCGCTGCTGGGCGGGGAAACCGTCACCCCCATCATCTTCGGCCCCGAAGGGTCCGAACCGATTCTCGGCGCGCTGGCTCTGGAGGGCCTGGGCATCTCTGTGGACCCCAAGACGCGGTTGTGGCAACGGGAGCGTGCCAGATCGCTGAAGCAGGCGCGGTGATAGACCGCCGGGTGCCGGGTGCCGGGGGGGATGAAAATCATTGATGATGGCCTTTCGCTTGTTCCAACGGCAGCATACAATAATCCAACAGATGAGGTGTTTCCCATGCTGATTCGCTTGGACATCATGAAGCTGACGCAAGCGGCCGGCTTCTTGCTGAAACGATATAACGGCTTCATCACCCGCCGCCGGCTGCTCAAGCTGCTTTATATCGCCGACCGCGAATTGCTTGCCCAAACGCACCGCCCCTTGACCGGCGACCGCCCGGTGGCCATGGATTACGGCCCTGTACTCACCCACACTTACGACCTCTTGAAAGGTGAAGCCACCGGCAGCGATGTTTGGAACCACTTCATCGAACCAGTCGCCCCCTACACCCATAAACTAATCACCGACCCCGGCGTGGGCAAATTGTCCAAGCTGGAACTGGCCAAGCTGGATGAAATTGTCCAGCGTTACTGGTGGATTGATGATGATGAGTTGTCACTTCTCACCCACGAATTTCCCGAATGGAAAAGGCACCAGCCGCCGCGCGGCGGCATGAACCCTATTCCCACCGAACACGTGCTGGAAGCCCTGGGCTTGGGCAATGACCTCCAGCGTTTGCGGCAAGAGGCCAACGCCGACGCCGAACTTGACGCCCTGCTTGCCGGTGCTATCCCATGAAGGCCGGCGACGTTTTTCGTTTCTCGGGCATCGCGGACATTCACGTCTGGATGATTATTTCCGACCCGCGGCGCGACGCATCCAAAGTGCTGATGGTCAATTTCACGTCCTGGGAACCGCATCTCGACCAAGCATGTATCTTGGACATTGGCGCGCATCCCTTCATTGTGCAGCGCACCGTCGTGAATTTCGCCCGCGCCAAGCTGGTCACCGACACCCAGCTTGAATGGTTGCGCACCCATGGCCGCCTGCAACTTCTCGACCTTCTGCCCGCCACCCTGCTCACGAAAATACGCGCGGCGGCGATGCAGTCGCTGACGCTCCCCTTGGAACTGGCGGACGTGCTGATCGATCAAGAACTCGTGGAGTAGGATTCCCTCAGCAATATCCGGCATTATGTCGTGTGTATCGCGTTGACTCCAAAACCGCGCTGGCGGAATCGGGACTTTCCGCCTCCGCGTTGGCCCGGCTGCTGGGTGTACACCCAACAATGGGCAGCAAGCTAGTTCATGGCCAGCGCCGGTTGACTTGGGATCACGCCAAGATTCTCGCCGAGCATTTTCGGCTGGCCCCGGCGATGTTTATGGATTAGTGCGTTTGTAACGCTCCCTCCGTTGATGCATCTCCTCCCAGCCACCCTCCCCGGATAGCTTACTCATGTTACGCCCACGATATCTTCGGGTTAAGTCGCTTAAAATGCTGCTTGACCGTCGCCGCTCTAGGCGTAGGTGCGTTTTTCAGTGCGCCGGGGAAGAGGCCATCCGCCTCTTCCAGCGCTTGCTTCATACGCTCATAATCCTCAACTGTCAGCACGACGAACTCGGCGCGGCCGTTCTTGCTCAGATATTGAGGCTTCAATTTCTGCATCGGCAATCCTCAATACTCCACTGTCGGCAAATCGCCGGCTTTCTTCGCCTTGGGCAAATCTATCGCATCCGCATCCACCCCCATGGCGCGGATGATCGCTTTCAAATCATCGGCCACGACAATCGGCGGATTCGACAGCTTGCCGTGCGGCGCGGTGCGCGGGGCCATGTCCTGCACGCTCTTCATGTCGATGCCGGTGTGGTATTTCACCGTGGCGTTGGGATCTTTTAATTCGTGGCCGGTGAGGATGCAGACCACGGTTTCGTCTTTGCTGATGATCTGCTGATCCAGCAGCATGTGCAGGCCGGCCACGCTGGCGGCACTGGCGGGTTCGCAGCCGAAACCCCAGCGGGCCACCATGGCGCGGTGTTCCAAAATATCGTCGTCGGTTACCTGGCGGACCACGCCGTTCATAATCGACAGGGCACGCAGCGCTTTGGGGAGATTTACCGGGCGGCTGATTTCAATGGCGCTGGCGATGGTGTGCGGGCGGTAATTGGCTTCGTCCAGGCCGGCGTAATATTTCTGGATGATGGTGGGATCAAATTTGCCATCGTCCCATTTCAACCCGCGATCGACCAGTTCGCACAGGGTATTGGCACCGGTGGCGTTGATGATCGCCAGGCGGGGGATTTTGCGGATCAGGCCAAGTTCTTTCAGTTCGGCAAAGGCTTTGCCGAAGGCCGAGCAGTTGCCCAGGTTGCCGCCGGGGACGATGATCCAATCGGGCGATTGCCAATCGAGTGCTTCGAGGATGCGGTACATGATCGACTTCTGGCCTTCCAGCCGGAAGGGATTGACGCTGTTCATCAGGTACACGCCCAGCTTGGGAATATCCACGGCGATCTGGCGGATGCGGCGCAGGCAATCGTCAAAATCGCCTTTCACTTGCAGGGTCAGCGCCCCGTAATCCAGCGCCTGGCTAAGCTTGCCGAAGGAAATTTTGCCACTGCCGATGAAAACGATGCCCTGCATTTGTGCCAGCGCGGCAAACATCGCCAGCGAGGCGCTGGTGTTGCCGGTGGAAGCGCAAGCCACCTTATGCGCCCCGACCATGCGGGCGTGGGTAAACGCGGCAGTCATGCCGTTGTCCTTAAAACTGCCGCTGGGGTTCAGCCCCTCATATTGCAGCAGCAATTTCCCCGGCTTCATGTGGAGCTGCTGGGCCAGCAAATCGGCCTGCTGCAAAACAGTTCGGCCTTCGCCGATGCTGACGATATCTTCTTCGCTGCGATAAAACGGCAGCAGTTCACGGAAGCGCCACACGCCGGAAAAATCCAGCCGGCCTTCGGTGCCGGTGCCTTTGGTACTCCAGCGATGCTCAAAAAAGTTCAGGTTTTTGATCTTGGGCAGATGGTTCCAGTCATACCGGATATCCAGCAGACTGCCGCATTTGCCGCAGGAAACCTTGATTTCGCCCACGGCATAGGTGGCGCCGCAGGCCGGATTAATGCACTGTTGAAAAGCCGCTTGCTTCATGGGGGTAAGGCTAACAAAAGGCGGGAAAAGGTAAAGCGGCGGGATACTTGTCATTCTGCACGGCGGCGATGTACGATAATCATTAAGATGGTCAGTAGCATGCCCAAGATCGCCTTTGTTCTCCGCGAAAAAATTGCCGGCGTGGAAGTTACGCCAGACACCATCGGTCTATCCCAGTTCAATGAATTCAATCAGCAGGTTGCGGATTTCATCGCCGGATCGGAGCGTTTGAAACTTGATGATATCCACGTCAGCGTGGGGCGTGGCTCCTACAAGTTGACCGTCACCCTGACCGTGGTCGCCCTGGCCGCAATAACGCCCGATTTGCGGATGCTCCAGCGCCAAGACACGCTGGGGGAGATTGATCCGAAACGCGCCGAGATCGTGTCCAAATGGCAAGCACGCACCAAGTCGAACCCAGGGCTGCGCTACGCGATCCGCCCGGAAGGGATGCCGCCCCAAGCCATTGAACTAAGCGCGGCCAGCGACTATCGGATTGGCGATATTGTACCGTGGGTCAAGGTGGAAAAGTATCTATTTGGGATGGTGGTGGATATGGGCGGGGCACAAAAGATCAACGTGCATATTCGCCTGGATGATTCCGGCGAGGTCGTGCGTATCGGCGCTAACCAAGGCTACCTGAAAGACCAGGAAGAAAATCGACTTTATCATAAGGTGCTGGTGCGTGTTGAAGCCGAACAACACTTCCGCACCGGGCAACTGCGCAACCTTCGCCTGCTATCGTTTGAGGACTATACGCCGCAGTACGACGAAGCCGCGCTGGACCGCTTTGCCGAAGCGGGCCGGCGGGCTTGGGCTGATGTGCCGGATTCCGCGAAATGGGTACAGCAACTGCGCGGAGGAGCATGATGTCTGCCGGCGTGGTACTCGATACCAGCTTTCTCATCACTCTGGCCGATCCGACCAGACTGCACCATAAAACGGCGCGTCGCTATTGGCGGCACTTCACCGAGCAAACGCTGCCGATGTATTTGCCTACCATTGTGGTTTCCGAGTTTTACCTCAAACAGGAACTTCCATCGGATATCTTGCGCGCTTGCGTTGTACTGCCGTTTAATTGGGACGACGCCATCAAGGCGGCCGCTTTGGATTTCACTACAGTCGAGCGTGGTCACGAATCGCGGGTAGCGCTGAAGGACGACGTGAAAATCATCGCTCAAGGGATCGTTAAAGATGCCGCTTGGATTATCACCGACGATGCCGCGACGCTGTACAAATATGCCGATAAGCTAAAAGCCGAAGGCCAATCCAAAATGCAACCCATCAAGCTGGCCGATGAGTTTGATGCTTCGCATTTTGACCCCGCACGACAGTACAAAATGCCTTATGATGAAACCACCGACGAGCCGGAAGGCAGCGGTTAATGCCGCGACAGACAACTGCAAGACGTAATGGAAACCGTCATGGCGTCTGGAAACAACCGCAAAATCTGCCACCAGATTTCCTTGCCAACCGCCCCGCCCAGATGCCATTCGCCTTGGCGATGCTGCGGCTTGTATTGGGCGACAAGCTCGGCCAGTTTGTAACGCCGGCGCGGTTTGATCACCTTGACGGCTTGCAAATCCAGCACCGTGCCCACGCCGATGTTTTGCAGCTTGGCAAACTGGCTGGGAATCAGCACCGCCATGCTGCTGCCCCACTTCTTGACTGTTACCGGCATGGGCATCTTGGGCCTTTCGCAAGTGATATAAAATGATATATCGCCAGTGGAACCACCATTGCCTATAAGATCGGCGCATAAAAAAACCGGCGAGTTTCCTCGCCGGTTTAACTTGCTAATTATGCCTCTTCCGCCAACCGCTTACGCCCGGCTCAAATATTCGCCGGTTTCGGTGCTGATCTTCAGCATCTCGCCGATGACGATGAAGCCCGGCACGCGGGTGGTCAGGCCAGTTTCCAGCGTGGCTTCCTTCAATTGGTTGGTGGCGGTGGAACCTTTGATAGTCGGCGGCGTGTCCGTCACCTTCAAATCCACCGAACTGGGCAGGGTGTACGAAACCACCTTGCCTTCGTGAAACTGGGCCGTCAACTGGGTGTTGGGCTTGAGGTAAAGAATATCGTCGCCAAACACTTCCTTGGGAACGGTCGTCTGGTCGTAGGTTTGAATATCCATGACCACATGGCCATCATTATCGCTGTAGAGATATTCCACCTGCCGGCTGTCCAGGGCGGTGGTTTCGATATCGTCGTTGGCGCCCACGCGCTTGTCCATGATGGTGCCCTTGGACACGTCGCGCAGCTTGAACTGCACCTTGGCCCGCAGGTTGCCCGGGGTGTTGTGATCGGCATTGGTTACCACGAATAATTTGCCATCCATCAGGATGGCCATTCCGCGGCGCACGTCGCTGGCTCGCATAAGAATTCCTTCAGTTATGTCTACTGCAATTTTACTCTTGTGGGATTACGTCGGCAACCCAAACAAGGTTGGTGCTATCCATCAAAAGGTGGGAAAGTTTAACCGGTTAAACCCGCCGCGTCAAACATGGCGCGGGCTTTTATCAAGGTTTCCTGATATTCGGCCTCGGGGTCGGAATCGGCCACGATGCCGCCGCCCACGGGGATATGCACCGAGCCATCCTTGACCAGCATGGTGCGAATCGCCAGGTTGAACTGGCAGTGGCCGTTGTCGGCGATATAGCCGATGGCCCCGCAATAATGGCCGCGGCGGGTGGGTTCCAGTTCGTCAATAATTTGCATGGCGCGGATTTTGGGTGCGCCGGTCACACTGCCGCCGGGAAACAACGCCCGCAGCACATCGAGCAGATCCACGTTTTCACGCAAGGTTCCCTGCACCGTGGCCACGCCATGCAAAACCGTACCGTGCCGCTCGATACTACGCGGCTGGGTAACCTGGACCGAACCGACCTGGCAAACCCGGCCGAGATCGTTCCGCTCCAGGTCGATAATCATGTTCAGTTCAGCGGCGTCTTTTTCGCTGGCCAGCAGTTCGGCTTGCATATGCGGCCCGGCTGGCCGGGTGCCTTTGATCGGCCGGGTGATGATCTTCCGCAAGCCGGTGGCTGGATCGATATCGATCCGCAGCAGCAGTTCCGGCGAATTACTCAGCAGGGCAAAATCGCCGTAGTCAAGCATGGCACCCATCCAGGCGGGATGGTTGGCCAACAACCGCCAATAGATTTCCGCCGGCGGCAATGCGCCAAGTTCGGCAGTAAAACGCTGCGAAAGATTCACCTGAAACACATCGCCGGCGGCAATGTAGTCGATGACCCGCCGCACCGCGGTGCGATATTGGTCGGGGGTGAAATTGCAGTGTACGGGCCGATTGCCTGCCGCCACCGCCACGGGCGAAACTGGTTGCGGCGTCAACCGTTCAATCCGCTGGTGATAGCTGAAAACAAACAGCGGCGTGTGCAAATCATCCACCGCCCGGCTCGGCAGTTCTTCAAACCATCGGCCCAGATCGTAGGAAATGAAGCCGATCCAACCCCGATCAAAATCTGCCGCTGCGGTGGCATCGCCAGGCCAGGTGCTAATTTCGCGCAACGCCGCCAGCGGATCATTCCAGGTTTTCAGCACCTGGCCGGCGGCATCGCACATGCGGCAATCGCGTCCGTCGGCAGAACAACGCACCATGCGGCTGGCCGGGCCGGCGCGGTATGACCACCGGCTCCACGGCGATGCCGCGGCGGCGCTATCCAAAGAAATAATCGGCTGACAAACCATAATCAAACGCTAACATAACGCTTATATGTTGCCTCCACCTATGAAGACCGCCAAATATTCACTCGTGCTTCTTACCATGATGTTCACCAGTCTGGCAGTTGCCAAGACCGTCAAAACGCATTTTGTCACCGCTGGCGATGTGGATTGGAAATCGCTGGCCACCACCGCGCCGGCGGAAGATTCGGCCCAGACCAAGGATGAGCTGAAAACGCTGCACGAACTGGAAACCACGCGAACCCCTGAACAAGTTGCCCATGCCACCGCGGAAGTGAAACTGTCCACGGCAGTTTTTTCGACAGCACTGGGATCATCCTTCAACCCCGACGATCTGCCTAAGACTTTTGTCTTGCTGAAAGACGTCTCCGACGACGCCAAGGCGGTGGGCAATGCGGCCAAGGATTTTTATGGCCGGCGCCGTCCTTATGTGGTTGATCCATCACTCAAGCCGGCGGTGGATTTGGAAACCTCGGCGAGTTTTCCCAGCGGACACGCCACGCGTTCGCGGGTGATGGCTTTGGTGTTGTGCGAGTTTTATCCGGATAAGAAGGCTGCGTTGCTGGCCGTGGCCAAGCAGGTGGCCGATGATCGCGTATTGGCCGGGGTGCATTTCCCCAGCGACGTGGAAGCGGGCGCCAAGTTGGGGGATGCGATTTTCACCAAGCTTCAGGAAAGCAGTGAATTCAAGGCCGCGCTGGAAGCAGCCAAACAGGAAGTGACCGCCCACACTGGCAAGTAAGGGGTGCACGCATTCATCGTTGTTTGTAAGGGATACGGATAGAGAGGGAAGGGACGGCAGTTACTCGTTAATGCCAAACACGCCAAAGAACGCCACACCCAAAGCGGCGGCGGCGGTTTCGATGGCTTCATCCGGTGCGCCATCGGCGTTATAGCAAAGCGTGGTTCCCAGCGGTAAGCCCAAGTCGTCCATGCGCTGCCACACCCATTCGTTCAATGGCAGATCGCGTTCGACGAACAACCGCTCGATATTGTCCACGTCAGCGGTATCTTCGGTGCCGGTCAGCAGAATGGTGGCGGCATGGATATTGATAAGCCCGGCGGCCCCGACGATTTCTTCCCCGCGTTCCCACAGCGCCACGCCGCAAGTTAGCCCGGTGGGTTGCCAAATCAGATCCACCGCTTCAAGGCCGGGCAAGCGAATGGCCGAGCGGAAAGGCTTGGGCTGATCTTCGCGGTAACAAGTCACTAGAAGTTGGCGCAGATTCTTACACAGGGTTACCGAATCATCGAGAACCGAGATGGCCGGCAGAGGCGTGGATTCCTCCATCGTGGCCATGCGAATCATTAAATGCGAAAAACCGACCAAGGCAACACCTCAGGTCAAGCCAAGTTTCCTCTTTCGCGAACATCTTTCCCTGAATCACGACTGCCCGAAGGCAGACCTGCTTCTGAGACGATGGGTATTCTGCCATATCTTCGGCATAAATACCAGTGGGAAAATACATATTCACAGAAAATTAACATTTGGCCCGAAAGTGGCCTTTAATGGTCGTTTTAACCATCATCCAGGCACTATTTCTAGCCCACCAGCAGCCCGCGCGCAAAAATCGCCACCGCAGCAGCAATTTTTTCTGGCGGGTCGTTCAGGTGTTCTTTCATCACCCGGACGATGGCCGTGCCGACGATCGCCCCATCGGCCACGCCCAAAAGCTGGCGGACATGCTTTTGCTGGCCGACGCCAAATCCCACACAAATCGGGGCATCGGTCAGTTGGCGAATCTGCTGCACGTTTTCGATCACGTCGGACGGAAGCTGATCGCGCTCGCCGGTGATCCCCGACACCGACATGTAATAGACAAACCCACTGCACAGCTTGGCGATTTGGGCCCGGCGCTGCGGCGCGGTGGTGGGCGACACCAGCAAAATCGTATCCAGACCGGCAGCGCGGATTTCCTGGCAAACCGCTTGCGCTTCCGGCGGTGGCAGATCGGGGACAATCAATCCCGCAAAGCCGGCGGCTTTGGCATCGGCGAAAAACTTCTGCCGGCCATAGCGGAAAATGATCGAGTAACTGACCATGGCCACCAGCGGTGTCCGCCGCGGCCGCGCCGCCGATGCCGCGGCGGCGAAAATCTCGGCGACCTTCAGCTTCCGCGCCAACGCCACCGTAAACGCTTCCTGAATCACCGGCCCATCGGCAATCGGATCGGAAAACGGAAAACCGATTTCGATCACCGTCGAGCCAATGCTGTCCAGGGCGTCGATGGCCGGCGCGGTGTCGGCAAGGGTGGGATACCCCGCCGGAATAAACGGCACCAAACCGATCTTGGGCGTTTGCGGTGATTTTCCCGCCGGCTTCAGTTCGGCGAACGCTTGACGGATGGAGCGGGCATCGACGACAGTAGGCGAGTTGTTTTGCATGATGGATGTCAGTGCGGCGATATTAAACTAGGACGATGCCGAATGCCAAATGATTTCAATGCCGATTGCCGATTGCCGATTGCCAAATTAAAGACCTGGCGTGCCGAGCCTGGATTGCCTTTTCAATTGGCAATCGGCAATCGGCAATTGGCAATCTCCCAGCGATGATCCCCATGCCGCAAGTCCCCAAAACGACTCTCGCGAAGTCACGCCCAATTCGGCGGCCCGCCATCCTCGCCCCGCTGGCGGCGGCGGTGATTTGCACGGCGTTGATTGTCCTGGCGATCTTTATCATCGCCCGGGCACGGGCCAATGGCGATGCCATGGTGATGATCTGTCCGGTGCTGGGGGCGATTTTCTTGTCGATTCCCGCCTGCCAGGCGTGGGCGGCGGTTTTGCAGCGGTTGCGGCGGCGGTGATCACGACAAGATTTCTCGCGTTGCCTTATCAGCCGCGATCATCGATATTGCGTGAGGCCAACCAGCCCTGCCAGAGCATGAAACCAACCATGGGGATCACGATCCAGACCGCGATCGGCACCGAGCCGGTGAAACGCGCAAACAGCGCCACGAACGCGGCCGCGATGGCCGCGAAGAACACGATGTAGAGAAGCAGCGACCGCCCGCGCTGGTTGCCGGTGACCGGGATTTCCATCTGCCGCGGCGATTTTTTACCGGCGGCGGTTTCGGCGGCGTCGTTATTTTGGGAAGGATTTTGGGCCATGGTTTGCCTATCGGGCGATTATAGCGACGATTGACCCGGATTGCGTCGCATGATCGGAAAACGCCGCGAAAATTTTTCCGGTGCGGAAAAAATTATCGCAGCCATCGTTGGGAATTCGACGTATTGTCCGTATTGTCCCTATTGTCTGGGTTGCGAAATGAAGGTTATTGAAACGAACTTTGAAATAAGGCCTGTAGTTATGCAAACGGTTGTCCACGTCACCCATGAAGCGGTTCAGAAGATCGGCGGCATCGGCGCGGTGTTGCACGGATTGCTCACCAGCCGAACCTATCTGGAAAAGGCATCGCGGAATATTCTGGTGGGGCCATTCTGGCCCAGCGACCAGAGCGGCGAAAGCCGGCTAGGAACACAGGGCGAGGTGCTTTATAGCAGTCTGGACCAGCTTTACCGCTCACCGCTGGCCGGGCGGTTTCGCGAAATCGAGCAGACCTTTAATGTCGGCATCGTTTATGGCCGGCGCAAATTCGTCAACAAGGAAACCAACGCCACCAGCACCCCTGAAGTTTTGCTGATCGATGTTTCCCAATACGACCAGCAGAAGATCAACATCTTCAAGTACGACATGTGGAAGATGTTCGGCATCGAAAGCGCCAAGTACGAAAACGTCTGGGATTTTGAGCAGTACATGCGGCTGGCGCAGCCGGCCATCGCGGCGCTGCACGCCCTGGGCGCCGGCAGCGAACTGGAACCGGCGGTCATTCTCAGCCACGAATACATGGGCATGCCCACGGCGCTGGCGGCGATTGCCGAAGGCGACCGCAGCCATTTCCGCACGATTTTCTACGCCCATGAAGTCGCCCCCATCCGCCGCGTGGTCGAAGGCCATCCTGGCCATGACACCATGTTCTACAACGTCATGCATAGCGCCATCGCCAGCGGACATTATCTGGAAGATGTCTTTGGCGATCAGAGCGGCTATTACAAGCATTCGCTGGTGCGCGCCTCCCGCTATTGCGATGGCATCTTCGCCGTGGGCGATTTTGTGCTGAAAGAAATCCGCTTCCTCGGCGATGATTTCCTGCACGTGGATAGCCAGATTGCCTACAACGGCGTGCCGCATTGGAAAATCACCGCGGATGAAAAAATGTCCAGCCGGCAGAAACTCCAGAAATATTGCCGGACGCTGCTGGGCTACGCGCCGGATTATGTGTTCAGCCACGTCACCCGCCTGGTGCCCAGCAAGGGCATGTGGCGTGATCTGCGCGTGCTGGAACACGTGGAAGATATCTTACGCCAGCGCAACGAAACCGCCGTGCTGTTTACGCTAAGCACCGAGGTGCCCGCCCGCCGCGGCGACGATATCCGCCGAATGGAACAACACTACCATTGGCCGGTGGTGCATCGCGAAGGCATTCCCGATCTTTCCAACGGCGAGGCGGTGTTCTACCAGGGCGTGCAGGAATTCAACGCCCGCAGCCGTAACGTCAAAGTGGTCTTTATCAACCAGTTCGGCTTCGAGCCGAAGCTATGCGGCCAGCGCATGCCGGCTGATATGGAATTCATGGACATCCGCAAAGGCTCGGACGCCGAATTTGGCCAGAGCATTTATGAGCCGTTCGGCATCGCCCAAGTGGAACCGATCAGCTTCGGCGGCATCTGCGTGTTCAGCAACGTCTGCGGCTGCGCTGGTTTCGTGAACAAAGCCGCCGGCGGCCAGCCCACACCCAACGTGATCGTGGCCGATTACACCGACCTGCCCAACAAATCGCTGCGCCCGGAACAATTGATGAACATCGGCGCCGCCGAGCGCGAAGAGATCGAGAACGCGGTCGGCGCCAAAGTGGCCAGGGAACTAATCGAGCGTCTGCCGCGCACGCCAGAGGAATTCCAACAATTCATCGACCGCGGCCACGATCTGGCCAGCCAAATGAGTTGGGACGTGGTAGCCGAGCAATACGTGCTGCCGGGCATCATGCGTGCCACGCGGGCGCAGCGGTTAAAGCAGATCGCGTGATGGATATTGCCGAATGCCAATTGCCGAATGGAAATGCGACAAGTAGAATTCGGCAATAACGTGAGGTGAAGATATGACCGTGAAAGCAATCTACGAGAACGGGGTATTCCGACCGACCAAGCCGGTGAACTTGCCGGATATGGCGGAAGTGGATGTTACGCTGCCGGAAGAAGCGACCGACGAAGCCGCGTTTGCCCGACGGGAGGAGGGGCGCAAGCGAATCATGGAAATCATGTCTTATCGCTTTCGCAGCGGCCAGACCGATACCGCGGCCCGTCATAATGAGCATCAGCCATGAACACGGTCTTCATGGACACGGTCGGGCTGATTGCCCTATGGGATGAAAGCGACCAATGGCAGCAGGCGGCCAGCACGGCGATGAAACTGCTGGACGTGCCGGGGACAAGGCTGGTTACCACGTCTTGCGTGCTGCTGGAGTGCGGCAACGCCGCGGCGCGAAAAGGATACCGCGCAAGGGTGTGTCTTCTGCGTGACCAATTCGCGGCGCAAAACGATCTGATCGATCCCACCCCTGCCGAGATTGAACAAGCTTGGGCGGCGTATGAGCGTGACAGCGCCGGTGGCGCGAGCATCGTCGATCACATCTCCTTCATCGTCACGCGCCGGCTGCACATCCGGAACGTTTTCAGCAACGACCGTCATTTCAAGATTGCCGGGTTTAACACGCTGTTCTAAACCGAAGCGATGCCGTTTGGCCAGCAACACGTATTGCCGGGAATCACGCCCGCTATGCGGGCGCAGTGATTGATTGGTGAATTGATGGGGGATAGAGTGAATCACAGGTGAAACCATGACCCTGCCGACCTATGTGGAAACTCGCCTTCGTCAGAAGCCTCCGGCTGAGGCACCGATTGTCTCGGGATCAACCCCGGTTTTGTCATTCGGCAACCCGATGACGGCGAAAATAGCAACTCTTGGATTGAACCCAAGTGACAAAGAGTTTCTTGACCGCGATGGCCTCGATCTCGAATGTCGTGAGCGCCGGCTGGAGACCCTCACGTCACTAAACGTCAAGAGTTTGATCGACGCGCCGTTGCATGTCTTGGAGGCCGTGGTCGATGGCTGCAACGGATACTTCCAAAAATGTCCCTATAGCTGGTTCCGTAAATTGGAGTTTGTTCTCCAGGAATGCGGCACCTCCTATTACAACGGAACCGCTTGTCATCTCGATCTAGTGCAGTGGGCCACTGATTCTAAATGGTCCGAAATTTGGGACGGTGTTCGTGCGATGCTTTTGCGCGATGATTTCCCATTTTTGTTGGAACAACTTCAGAATTCAAACATCAAGACGTTGCTTTTGAACGGAAACGCGGTCGTGAAGGAGTTTTCCGCCATGACCAAGATTAAGCTTGTTCTGCAGCCAAAGAAGATCACGGGGAAGACAAAGCTATTTGTCGGTCGGGGGCCACGGAACATATTGGTCGTTGGATGGAGTACGAACTTGCAAAACAGCTACGGTGTCAGCAATGAGTGGCGCAAACAAATAGCGCAGGCGGTTGCGGCTGTCGTAATGGAGCATGTCACAGTCTAGCGGAAATCCAAGGCAGCCATAAGTCAATCGAACAGGGCCATCATTTCGCCAATGCCGCCGCGCGGATGTAGTCGGACAACCCTGCGCGGTGCTTCGCTGCTTCCGCCTCTAGCAATACTTTTCTTCGGCAACCATCCGCACGTTGACCTGCTGGTCGCGCTTGCCAAGATTGGTTGGAGGCTCAGCGCGAAGCCGACTTGTATCGCTGAACGGCTTTACGGGCGGCAGGCGTGGGCTTCGCTGGTGATGCCAATGCTTTCAAGAAAGCGTCACGGGCGGCACTGGTGAGCGGCATGCGCACCGTCTCCTGACCGAACTGCAATGGTTCGCGTTCAGCCGGTTTCGTGGAGAGTTTTGCGGCCGGAGAAGCCATAATCAATCCTTTGTCGCCAGAGAACAATACCCATGATCGGAGACGGAAGCAACGAAAAACTTTGCCGGCTCTGCCCAGCCGCCATGCAATTGTAATGCCGAACCAATTTCCCCGGCCGGACGCTGCCGGTATCATCTGACTCCATGAGAACCCGCACACGATTGGTGGCGTTGCTTGGCGGCATGGTGCTTCTGGCGGCACTGGCGGTACATGCTCAGGAGCCGGCACCGGCGTTGACGCCGGGCAGCACGTTCACCGTGGAGTTCCCGGACCTGCCGCCGATGATGTCGCACTTGTTTGCCCCCGGCAGCACAACCAAGCCGTCGATGACGGTTTTTCTGCCGGACAACTACGATGCCCAAAAGAAGTTCCCGCTGTTTATCTTCCTGCGCGGCAGCGCCGGCGGCAGCGGTCGGGATACCAGCTTGGAACGCAAGCTTACCCTGGACAAGGATTTCATCTGCGTGGACCTGCCGTTGTTTAAGGCTCCCGCGCCAAGCACGACCGCCCCGACCATGCAGTTGAACGATGCCGACTACCGGTATATGTGGCCGCTGCAAAGGCGGATGCTGGATCGGCTGGGGCAGATGGTGCCGAATATCGATCCGGGGCATAGCGTGCTGGGCGGTTTTTCCAACGGGGCGCATGCCACGGCCGGGATCATCGAAGAATCCCACGGCGAAGTATTGCAGACGTTCGCGGCATTCTTCTTGATCGAAGGCGGCGGGCGATTCCGGCAGTTTGATCTGCTCAAGGACCGGCCGGTGCTGCTGATGTACGGCAGCAAAAGCAGCCGGCTGGAGCGTATCCAACAAATCGAGCAAGCCGCCAAGGACGCGGGCGTGAAGATCATCGTGCATGAGATGAAAGACATCGGTCATTTGTTCCCCGCCAGCGAATATCCGTACCTGACCGACTGGCTGCACAATGTGGTGTTGAAGGCCGTGGTGGCGATGCCAAGCCCGGCGAGCCGATAACCGCCGACAATAGAACTACTACTCCGCCAATCGCTGGGCCACAATCGCTTCTAGATCCGCCACTTGTTTTTCGCGCATGAAGTGCAAATCCACCGCCATCTTTTCCAGCGCCAGCAGGGAGCGCTGGCTGTCCAGCAAATCCAGCAGCGTGGTCCGGCTGGATTCGTAGGACTTGCGGCCAACATCCACCATCTGTTTGGCGCGCGGCACCAGGGTTTGTTCGTATAGCGTCAGTTGCCGGTCGGCGTCACGCAGGGCGACGATATCGGTAATCACCTGGACTTTAAGGTCGTTGGCGGTTTGGCGGCGCATGGCTTCGGTGGCATGCAGGTTGGCTTTGGCCTGGGCGATGGCGGCTTCGATGGCTTGGTAGCGCAAAATCGGCAGCGTGAAACTGCCGGCCAGGCTTTGCGTGATGCCGGCCAGATCGGTGCCGGCGGACAGCGACAAATCGGGGATGTATTGCAGCTTGGCCAGTTGGATGCCGTTCTGGCGTGAGCGGATTTCGTCGGCCAGCGCCGTCAATTCGGGGTTTTGCCTAGCGGCTAGATCCATGATCTGCGTGTCGGTGGCTTTGATGTTGCGCATGACCGGCAAATCGCCGGGAACCGTTAATTCCGCTTGCCCTTCCCGGCCCAACAGCGCGTTGAGTCCGGCCAACTGCCCCGGCAGTTGCGCCTGCATGATCGCAATCTGATTGCGCGACATTTCCACTTCGGTGCGGGCCTTGAGCAATTCGGACTGATCCGCCATCCCCGCGTTGTTCTTAGCTGCCGTGGAACTCTCCATGACTTGTAATAATTGCAGATTAGATTGTTCCAGGCGGATGTCGGCGGCAAGCTGCGCGTAGTCGTACCAGGCATCCAGCACCTTGGCGCGAAGCTGATATTTCGCCGCATAAAAGCGATGCCCGGCAGCGCGGGCCATTTCCAGCGATTGCCGGGCGGCCACGGAAAGTTTGCTGGGCCAGACGATATCCGCCATGGGATCATTGCCGGCCGAGATGGTGCTGCGGTCCAGCGCCGCCTGGCCATTTTGCAGCATGGTGGCCAGATTGATGGAGAGATTGGTGGCCTGCGTGCCATCGATGGGAATTTGCTCAATGGCCGCGGCCCATTGCCAATACTTCTGTTCCAAGTCGGGACTGTTGGCAACGGCATAATCGACCAATTGCCCCGGCGTGGCATTGGCCGGCAAGGTCGTGGGATGGCGGTCCTCGTAGCGCGGTTGGTAGATTGCGCCGGCACGGGTGGAAGCAAGACGCTCGGGTTGTTCGCCGGCGGGATGAACGGTGCAGCCGGCGACAACCAGCATGGCGACGGCCATCAGCGTCACCACGGGTATGCGGCCAGCCAATTTCAAATTTGAGATTTCAGATTTCAAATCTGGATTCCGCGGCAGTGTCATGCTCTTGGCCACAAAGAAGATAATCGGATAAATCAGCAGTTCCATCAGGAAACTCGTGAACAATCCGCCCAGCATCGGCGCGGCCAGGCGGCGCATGACATCGGCGCCGGTGCCGGTGGCCCAGAGCAACGGAACCAGGCCGATGAACGCCGCCGCCACGGTCATGGTCTTGGGGCGGATACGCTTGACGGCGCCATCGTGAACCGCTTGCCAGAGATCATCGGTATGGCGCATTTTGCCCTCGGCCTTGAAACGCTCGTAACTATTGTCCAGGTAGAGCAGCATCACCAAGCCAGTTTCGGCATCCAGGCCGGCCAGGGCGATCATGCCGACATAGACCGCTGTTGATAGGTGATAATCCAGCGCCCACAACAACCATAGCGCTCCCACCAAGCTGAAGGGAACTGCCAGCAGAACCACACACACCCGGAACCAGCTATGGGTGGCCATATACAAAAGCACCACTATTACCAGTAGCGCCAGCGGAATCGCCCACATCATGCGAGCATTGTCTTCCTGCATGTTTTCAAACTTGCCTGACCACGCGAGCGAATATCCCGCCGGCAATTGCAGATCGCGGGCAATGGCGGCGCGGGCGTCGGCAATGTAGCCGCCCAGATCGCGGTTGGTGAAATCGATAAATACGGTGGCCACCTGCCGGCTGTTTTCGCTTTTGATCATGGGCGGGCCGGGGTTGATGCTGATCGTCGCCAGTTGGCCCAGGGGAATTTGCGCGCCGGATGGCGTGGGCACCAGCACTTGCGCGATGCGGTCAGGGTCATCGCGCAATTCGCGGGCGTAGCGCACATTGATCGGATAGCGTTCCAACCCTTCCACGGCCGTGCTGATATTCATGCCGCCGATGACCGTGCTGACCACATCCTGTACGTCGCCGGTGGTTAAACCGTAACGTGCGGCGGCTTGGCGGTTGGGAGTGATATCCAGATAAAGCCCGCCAAAACTGCGCTCGGCATAGGCGCTGGTGGTGCCAGGGACGGTTTTGGCGATCACCGCGGCGCGGTCGGCCAGGCGGGCCAGTTCTTGCAAGTCCGGCCCCATAATCTTGATGCCGACCGGAGTTTTGATGCCGGTGGAAAGCATGTTGGTGCGGTTTTCGATGGGCATCGGCCAAGCGTTGCCCAGGCCGGGAAGTTTCACCACATCATTCAAGCCGGCATGGTGCGTGCCATCGGGTTCGGTCCAGCCGTATTTCAATTCGTCCATCGAAATCTTCCGCTCGGCGGGGAAGAAGGTTTTGCGTAACGGCCATTGCAGCCAACGCGGCCAGTCATCAAAGAAATAAGCCACCTTGCGTGTGCGCCATTTGGCCGGATCGGTTTGCAGGCGGATCACCGATTCCACCATGTCCAGCGGAGCGGGATCGGTGGCGGTATCGGCCCGGCCAATTTTGCCATAGACACTGATGACTTCGGGGAAGGTTTTGATGAGTTTGTCGGTCTGCTGCAAAACGAATTTTGCCGTGGTCACGCTGATGGACGGATCGCTGGTAGGCATGTAGAGCAAATCGCCTTCATCCAGCGAAGGCATGAACTCGCTGCCGAGCCGTTTTAATGGCCAGATACACGAGCCCACAAACGCCACCGCCAAAACCAGCACCGGCCAGCGGAAACGGATGGCCAGATTGAAAAACGGCGTGTAGATCAACTGGAGCAGATGGCTGATGGGGCTGCGTTCTTCATGGATAATCTTCTGCGGCACCAGCAGCATGGCGGCAAAGAGTGCCCAGCCGCCGGCCATCCACCAGCGATAGGGTTGCAGGGTTGGATCGATCGTCGGCAGCCACCACAACACCATGGCGGGAATCAACATCGCCGCCAACGTGATCAGCAGGTTCAGCCCCCACCCCCAGCGTTTGGGCAGCACGCGGGCAGTGATGAAAAAGACCATCAGCACCGGGATGATGGTGATGGACAGAATCGCCGCCGACGCCATGGCGAAGGTTTTGGTAAACGCCAGCGGCTTAAACAGCCGGCCACCTTGACCTGTAAGCACAAACACCGGCATGAAGCTCACCGTGATAATCAGCAGGCTGAAAAAAAGGCTCGGTCCCACCTCTTTGGCCGCGGCCATGATGATCTCGCTCCGCGGCAAGGGCGTTGCAGTGGGGTCTTTATGCAGCCGTTCTTCTTCGCGATCCAAGTGTTTATGCGCGTTCTCCACCATGATGATGGCGCTGTCCACCACCACACCGATGGCGATGGCGATGCCGCCCAGGCTCATGATGTTGGCGTTGATGCCCAACAAGTGCATTGTCAGTAGACTCACAAGCACGCTGGACGGCACGACAAAGATGGCCACCAATTCGCTGCGGGCGTGCAATAAAAACAGGATGCACACCAGGCCGACGACGATCATTTCTTCGATGAGCGTATGCCGCAGCGTGTGAATCGAACGCTCGATGAGATCCGAGCGATCGTAGGCCACTTTAATCATCACCCCCGGCGGCAGGCCGGCTTCCAGTTCGGCTAGTTTGGCTTTGACCTCGTGGATCACCTGGAAAGCATTAGCGCCAAAGCGGGCGACCACCACGCCGCCCACGGCTTCGCCCTGGCCGTTCCACTCCCCGATGCCCCGCCGCTCTTCACCGGCGATTTGCAGCGTGGCGACATCGCTGAGCATGACCGGCACCCCAGCCTTGCCCATGCCCACGGGAACTTGCGCCAGATCGTCCAGCCCGCGCAGATATCCCCGGCTGCGGACCATCATTTCGTTCTCGCTCATCTCCACCACCGACCCGCCCACGTCGTTGTTGGAGCGCTGCACTGCCATCATCACATCTTTGGCGGATACGCTGTACGCCAGCAGTTTTTCCGGCTTGAGGATCACCTGGTACTGCTTGACGAAGCCGCCAATTGGGGCCACTTCCGACACGCCCGGCACCGCGGTGAGCTGATAGCGCAAATACCAATCCTGCAAACTGCGCAGACCGGTCAAATCCTGGTTGGCCGACAGCAATGGCTTGCCGGTCAGCGGGCAATTGCCGGGATTATCAAACGCGCGCACCAGCGTGAGAACATCGCGCACAATAGCCGGGGCGTCTTCACGATGGCCATACCAGCGATCACGCTTTTCATCGTGATAAATCCCGGCGGGATAATCCGGCGCGTAATAGCCGGGATGCAGCGTGTATTGATAAACCCAACCCAGCCCGGTGGCATCGGGGCCAAGTTTGGGTTCCACCCCGGCCGGCAGACGATCCTTGGCGAAGTTGAGATATTCCAGCACCCGGCTGCGTGCCCAGTACAAATCGGTGCCATCTTCAAACACCACATAAATCATCGAGGTTTCAAACATGCTGATGCCACGCACCGATTTGGTGTGGGCAATGCCCATCATGGCCGTGGTCAGCGGATAGGTCACCTGCGATTCGACCACCTGCGGGGCCTGGCCGGCAAATGGCGTGATGACGATCACCTGCACATCCGACAGATCGGGAATAGCGTCGATGCTGCTATGCAGCGTGGCGATAATGCCGGCCACCACCAGCGCCGCCGTGGCCAGCAGCACCAAGATCTTATTGCGGATGGAAAGTTCGATGATTTTGGCGATCATGGGATTGGTTGATGGGTACGAGAATTACAGAGCGGCAATCAAGGCCGTGCTGAGCTTCTTGAATATCGTCCGTGCGGATTCCAAATCCGCGGCCGACGAAAGCTGATCGGCCAGCTTGCGGAGATCGGCATACTTGGCGGCATCCAGCGCGTCGGCGGCCGTTTGCAGATCTTTCAACTTCCCGGCGTCCAGACTGTCGCCTGCCAGCGCTTGCTGCACTTTCGCGTAAGCCAGCACCACGGGTTTTAGCGGCGAATCATCGGCGGGAACTGAAACTTTCCTGGTTTCATTGCCGCAGGTCGCCATCATGCCGCCCAGGTAGGGATTGGCGATATCGCCGGGATTTTGCAGCCAATCAGCCTTGGCCATCGGGCAGTGAATCACGGCAAGCTGGCTGGGGCGGGTATCCGGCGCGGGCGTGGGGCCGGCCGCCTGGGCG
>Ga0316217_10001254_pt1 | contig 33847 bp, 31 predicted proteins | sample 1anoAmetaG_FD_203633 | JGI IMG/M metagenome (GOLD analysis project Ga0316217, IMG submission 203633) | Freshwater microbial communities from Trout Bog Lake, Wisconsin, USA - 1anoA | ecosystem: Environmental > Aquatic > Freshwater > Lake > Hypolimnion/Profundal zone | place: USA: Wisconsin...
AATCGTGGCGCACGGATGAACGGGGATAAAAATGGGATAAAAACTGCAATACCATAACCAAACAGGTTTGGCACAGCGGAAGGCTGGAACCTGAAAGCAATGTTATTTAAGAATCAATCTACTAGGAATGGGTCTCCGCCAAAAGTGCCGCCGCTGCCGCTTGGATCACCGGGTCCCAGCCTTCCGCCCCTTCCTGCCGGAACAGCCGCATCACCCCGGGATACCAGGGCGAATCGGACCGATCAAGGAGCCAGCGCCAGTCGGTGCGGTAGGCAGGCAGGAGGACCCAGCAGGGCTTCCCCAGGGCCCCGGCCAGGTGGGCGGCGGCGGTGTCCACGGTGACCACCAGATCCAGGTTGGCCATGATGGCTGCGGTGTCCGCGAAATCGGCCACCTGGGAGCCCAGGTCCAGCAGAGGTTGACCAACGGGTGGCCGTGCGGCCTCGGCCTCACCGGGACCCTTCTGGAGGCTCACGAAGCTGACCCCCGGCACCGCCCACAGGGGCGCCAGGACCGTGAGGTCGGCCAGGGACCGGTCCGCGTCGGTCTCGAACTTCGGATTGCCCTTCCAGGATAGGCCCACCTTGAAGGATGACATGACTGAGGGGGGACCGCCCGGTCGCTGCGCTCCCTCTACGTCCCCCCTCTGACTCCCCCACGTGGTGCCCGAGCGGAGCCCGGGCACCACGTTTGCCTGGGGCACCCGTGCCCGCCAGGATTCCACCAGGTCCGGCTGGGGGTGCAGGTAGGGCAGGGCGGCGGGGATGGTCTCCAGTCGGGTCCCGCAGTGCAGGGGGAGCGTGAGCGGCAGGGACCAGTAGTCCCAGCCCCGGGTGGGCAGGGGCTCGTCCAGGCCGTAGGCCTGGTCGCAGCCGTCCAGGGTCGCGAACAGTCGCTTCAGGGGCGGATGGCACAGGATGCCCACCTTCGCCGCGCCCCGGTCCTTGAGCACGGCCGCGTACCGGCAGAACTGGAGCATGTCCCCGTGCCCGGCCTCGGCGGCGATGAGCAGGGACTTCCCGGCCAGGTCCTCCCCCCGCCAGCAGGGGAAGGTGAAGGCGGAGGTGTAGGCGAAGCGCTCCCGGGCCTGGTGGGCCAGCCAGCCCTCCGCAAAGCGCCCCCGGCGCAGGAAGAGGTAGCCCAGATTGTGGCGGGCCTTGGCGTAGTTGGGATCCAGGGCCAGGGCCTGGCGGAAGCAGGCCTCGGCCTGGGCTTCCTCGCCCAGGCTGACCTTGAGGGCGCCCAGGTTCGACCAGACCGCGGGCGAGTCCGGATGGAGGGGCAGGAGCACGTCATAGATGGCCTGGGCCTCCGGGAACCGCTTCTGGCCCACCAGCAGGACCCCCAGGTTCCGGGCCGCCTCCAGGCAGGCCGGGGCCAGCTCCAGGGCGCGCCGGTAGCCGGCCTCGGCCTCCGGGAAGGCCCCGCGGCGCTCCAGGGTCCAGGCCAGGTTCACCTGGGCCTCCAGGAAGGCCGGGGCCAGGGCCAGGGCGGCCCGGAAACCGGCTTCGGCGCCTTCGTTCGCGCCGGCCCCGAGCTGGCGGGAGGCTTGCTCGAAGAGGGCTGTCGCTTCGGGCGGGATCCCGTCCATGGTCGCTCCGCAAAGGTGGCGCAGGTCATGTTCTCACGGCGGGCACCATCCCGCCCTTCCCAAGGCGGGCCCGGTGCGGTAGCTTTCCTTTTCAAGAAGATGAGGATAGGGAGGGGATATGTGCACCACCTGCGGCTGCGGAGGGGACGGGGCCACCATCGACGGGAAGGCCCATGCCCATGCCCATGATCATGCCCATGACCATGAACACGCCCACACCCACGCCCGTCCCGGGGTGCGCCGGCGGGTGGTGGCCGTGGAGCAGGACCTCCTGGCCAAGAACAACGCCCTGGCCGCGGACAACCGGGCCTGGTTCCAGGCGCGGGGCGTGTTCGCCCTGAACCTCGTCTCGAGCCCCGGCTCCGGGAAGACCACCCTCCTGGTGGAGACCATCCGGCGCCTCCAGGGCAAGGTGGGCCTCGCCGTGATCGAGGGCGACCAGCAGACCAGCCACGACGCGGACCGGATCCGGGCCGCCGGGGCCCCGGCGGTGCAGATCAACACGGGCAAGGGCTGCCATCTGGACGCCCACATGGTGGGCCACGCCGCCGCCGACCTGGGGGTCGCGGAGGATTCCGTCCTGCTCATCGAGAACGTGGGCAATCTCGTCTGCCCAGCCGGGTTCGACCTGGGGGAGGCCCACAAGGTGGTCATCCTCTCGGTCACCGAAGGCGAAGACAAGCCCTTCAAATATCCTGACATGTTCGCGGCCGCCGACGTGATGGTGGTGAACAAGATCGATCTCCTCCCCCACCTCGTCTTCGATGTGGAGGCCTGCGTCGCCAACGCGCTGCGGGTCAACCCCGGCCTGCACGTCATCCGCCTCTCGGCCACCACCGGCGAGAACCTGGAGGCCTGGACCCGCTGGATCCTGGCGGGCCACCAGACCGCGCGCGGGGCCAGGCAGGAGCAGGTCCCGGACCGGGTCTGACGGGCATGCCCCGTTCAAGGGTCCTGGTGACGGGGGTGGTGCAGGGGGTGGGTTTCCGCCCCTTCGTGTACCGGCTCGCCCTGGACCGCGGCCTGGGAGGCTGGGTGCTGAACCGTCCCGACGGAGTGGTGGTGGAGGTGGAGGGCCCCGAGCCCGCCGTCCGCGGCTTCCTGGCGGCCCTGGAGGCGGAGGCGCCGGCCTCCGCCCGCATCCGTGGCGTCGTGGTGACCGCCTGCCCCGAGGAGGGGCCTGGAACCTTCGTCATCCTGCCGAGCGTCGCGGGCCCGGACACGCGGCCATCCGTGCCCGCGGATCTGGCCATGTGCCCGGCCTGCGCCCGGGAACTGGAGGACCCCACCGACCGCCGCCACCGGTACCCCTTCACCAACTGCACCCACTGCGGACCGCGCTTCACCATCATCCAGGGGCTCCCCTACGATCGCCCCCGCACCTCCATGAAGGGCTTTCCCCTGTGCCCGGCCTGCGCGGCGGAGTACCGGGAGCCCCTGGACCGGCGTTTCCACGCCCAGCCCGTGGCCTGCCCGGCCTGTGGCCCGCGGTTGGCCCTCACCGGAGCGGACGGGACCTTCCGCAGTGGCGGGGAGGAGGCCCTGGAAGGGGCGGCCCTCGCCCTGCTCCGGGGGGAGATCCTGGCACTGAAGGGCCTGGGCGGGTTCCAGCTGCTGACCGACGCCACCTCCCCGGGCGCCGTGGCGCTTCTGCGGGCGCGCAAGCGACGCGAGGAGAAGCCCTTCGCCGTGATGTTCCCGGACCGTGCCAGCCTGGAGCGGGCCTGCCGGGTGTCCCCGGCCGAGGGGGCGCTCCTGGCCTCCCCGGAGGCGCCCATCCTCCTTCTGGAACGAAGGGACGAAGGGGGTGTCCAGCTGGCTGGCAGCGTTGCAGGAGACGTTGCGGGCGGCGTGGCGCCCGGGAACCCGCGCCTGGGCGCCTTCCTTCCCTATACCCCGCTCCACCGGCTGCTGCTGGGCCGGGTGGCCCGGCCCCTGGTCTGCACCAGCGGCAACCTGTCCGAAGAGCCCATGTGCCACGAGGACGGCGAGGCGCTCCAGCGGCTGGGGGGGATCGCCGACGCCTTCCTGGGGCACGACCGCCCCATCCTCAGGCCCGTGGACGATTCGGTGGTGAGGGTGGACTCCCATGGCCCGACCCTCCTGCGCCGGGCCCGGGGCTACGCCCCCATGGCCCACCCCGTGCCCTACGAGGGCCCTGCCGTTCTGGCCCTGGGCGCCCACCAGAAGAGCACCATCTGCCTGCTGGACCGGGGCCAGGCCCTGGTGAGCCAGCACCTGGGCGACCTCCATAGCGCCGACGGCGCCGAGCTCCTGGAGCGGACGGTGGAGGATTTCCTCGCCTTCTTCGCGGTGCGGCCCGGGCTCCTGGCCTGTGATCTCCACCCGGACTACGCCTCCACGCGCCTTGCCGAGCGCATGGCCCGGGCCGGGGGCGTCCCCCTGGTGCGGGTGCAGCACCACCACGCCCATGTGGCGGCGGTGGCGGCGGAATTTGACCTCCACGGACCTGTATGCGGGCTGGCCTGGGACGGCACCGGGCTGGGCGCCGACGGCACCTTGTGGGGCGGGGAGGGGCTGCGGGTGGAGGGGGCCGCCTGCGCCCGCGTGGCGCACCTCAAGCCCTTTCCCCTGCCCGGGGGGGACCGGGCCGTCCGGGACCCCCGGCGCACCGCCCTGGGCCTGCTCTGGGCCTGCCGGGGCAGCCTGGAAGGGGGCGAGGCCTGGTTCGAGCCGGCCAGCCTGGCGCAGCTGAGGACCATGCTGGAAAGGGGCCTGCACACGCCCGTCACTTCGAGCGCCGGGCGTCTCTTCGATGCCGTCGCCGTCCTCACCGGCATCCGGCCCCTGCCGGGCTTCGAGGGACAGGCGGCCATGGCCCTGGAATACGCGGCCCTGGGCTCCACCGATGAGGGGACCTACCCCTGGGGTCTTCTGGGCGAAGGCGCCTCGCTGGTGGTGGATCCGGCCCCCCTGGTGGACGCCCTCCTGGGGGATCTCGCCCGCCAGGTTCCGCCGGGGACCTGCGCCCGGCGCTTCCATCAGGCCATGGCGGACCTGGCCCTGCACATGGCCGGGGCCGCGGCACGGGAGCGGGTCGTCCTGGCCGGCGGGTGTTTCCAGAACGGCCTCCTGACCCGCCTGGTGCGGGCCCGCCTGAGCAAGGCGGGGTTCCTGCCGATCAACCCGGCCGCCTTCCCCCCCAACGACGGGGCCATCGCCCTGGGGCAGGCCTGGGCGGCAGCCGCCGCCCTCCCAGGCTGACGGCGGGCGAAGCCGAGCCTGAAAAAAAGTTTACGGGGGGTCCAGATCCGCACGGGGCGTGCCTTTGTGTGCCAGTGATGGGCCTTTTTCGGGGAGTGTCAGGGCACCAAGGGTCTGCTTTGGCATCGTTCTTGATTCTTTCCACTCGACCAAGCAGGTTTTGCCTTATTCCAAACGGAGGCTCCCATGCCATGCAACGAACAGACGACCAAAGGCGCCAACCTGGGCCAGGATGCCCGGGCGGGTCCGGGACCGCCCGGACCGGGTGGAACCCCACCCCGCCGTCCGTATACCTCCATCTTCCGTCTGCGGCCTTCGCCCGTGGAATCGCCGCCTTCGGGACGGCGCGCCGTTCTGCCTAGACAGCCCTTCCCCTTCCACCACCCCACACGGAGCTTCCCATGGGTTCAATACTGAACAACCTCTCCGCAATGCAGGCCAGCAGACAGCTCAACATCACGGGCGCGGGTCTGGCCCAGACCATCCAAAGGCTCACCACCGGCAAGCGCATCAACAACGCCTCCGATGACGCGGCGGGCCTTGCCATCGGCAGCAAGCTCGGCGCCGATATCCAGGTCGCGGGCCAGGCCCAGCGCAATGCCAACGACGGCGTCTCCTACCTCCAGGTGGCTGACGGCGCCCTCGACCAGGTGACCAACCTCCTGACCCGCGCCACGCAGCTGGCCCAGCAGGCCCAGACCGGCACGATCTCCAACTCGAACCGCACCGATCTGAACGCCGAGTTCCAGAACATCCTCTCCACCCTGGCCAACATCGGCCAGAACACGGAATTCAACGGGACGTCGGTCTTCGCCACCGCCAGCACGACTCCGCTCACCCTCAGTGTCCAGGCAGGAGACTACGGTTCCCTGTCCGTGTCCATCGGCTCGATCTCGACCTCCACCAGCGTGGCGCTGGGCATGACCCTCAGCACCTCCAACCTGAACTTCACCGACTCGGCTTCCAGCGTGGCCACCGCGCTGCAGAGCGCCCTCCAGAGCGTGAGCACCATGCGCGCCTCCATCGGCGCCAGTGAAGAGCAGCTCAACGCCACCTCCTCGATCCTCGGGGTCCAGGTGTCCAACTTCACCGCCGCCCAGAGCGGCATCCAGGACGCCAACATCGCCGACGAAGTGGTGAACCTCACCAAATACCAGATCCTCAACCAGTCCGGGACCAGCGCCCTGGCCAAGTCCAACACGGCCGCCCAGCAGATCCTCTCGCTGCTGCAGTAGTTCCAAAGCTTCCACCGCAGTCTTCGCAAGCCGGGAAAGGTCCGCCTTTCCCGGCTTTCTTCAATCCACGGGTTCGGGCACGGGTTCCTTCATGAGGTTGTACCAGAGGATGATCCCCAGGATCACCACCCCCCCGGCGACCGCGTAGCCCGAAGGCCGCTCCCCCATGCCCAGGAACACCCACACCGGATTGAACACGGCCTCCAGCATGCAGGTGATCAGCGCGGCGGTGGCCGACAGGTAGCGCATGCCGCTGGTGAAGAACATGTAGGCGATCCCCAGCTGGAAGATGCCCAGGTAGAGGAGCATCAGCACCTGGGTGGGACTGGCCTGGGGGTGGGGCAGGACCCTGGGCAGGCAGAGCAGGACCACGAACAGGTTGCCCAGCACGATCATGCCGATGGGATCGTGGTCGGGCCGGGTCGTGCGCTTGAACTTGAGGACCAGGGAGAAGAGTGCCAGGAGCAGCCCCGAGAGCAGCCCCAGGCAGTTGCCAAGCAGGCCGCCCTTCTCCAGGTGGCCCGCGAAGAACAGGGCCATGCCCCCCACGCAGGCGCCCACCGCCCAGAAATCCCTTCGGGCGAACGGCTTGTGGAAGACCACCGGTTCCAGGAACAGCAGGTAGATGGGGGCGGCGTACTGCAGGAAGATGGCGTTGGCGGCGGTGGTGAGCTTCGTGGCCACCACGAACAGCACCAGCACCAGCGCGTAGAGCAGGGAGCCCGCGAAGGAGAGGGGATCCCGGGGCAGGGACCAGGCGCGGCCCTGGACCTTGAGGACCACCACGATGGCCAGGGCCGACACCAGGGACCGGTAGCAGGCGATGTGGAAGGCCGAAAGGGTGAGGACCTTGATGAAGATCCCGGATGAGCTCCACAGCAGCGCCGCCACGGCCAGGTAGGCCAGGCCTCTGCTTTGTCCCCGCGCGCCGTCGATAGCTGTAGCCATGCTCCCAGCCTACCGGGGCGGACCCGGAACTTCCATGCCCCCGGAGCCACGCTCTGGTAGGCTCTTGTCCCACTGGGAGGTCGGCCCGATGAGCACGCGCACCCTGATCCTCGACGATGCCCTGCACACCTACCTGCTGGGGGTCTCCCTGCGGGAGCACCCGGAGCAGACCGCCCTGCGGGAGGCCACCCGCACCCACCCTTCGGCGCGCATGCAGATCTCCCCCGAGCAGGGCCAGTTGATGCAGATGCTGGTCAAGCTCCTGGGGGCGCGGCGCACCCTGGAGATCGGGGTGTTCACCGGATACAGCGCCCTCACCGTCGCCCTGGCCCTGCCCGCCGACGGCCGCCTCCTGGCCTGCGACGTGAGCGAAGCCTACACGGCCCTCGCCCGGCCCTTCTGGGAGCGGCCCGGGGTGGCGGAGCGCATCGAGCTGGTGCTGGCGCCGGCCCTGACGACCCTGGAGGCACGCCTGGCGCTGGGGGAGGCCGGAACCTACGATTTTGCTTTCGTTGACGCTGATAAGGCTAATTATAATAACTACTATGAACAATGTCTCAACCTGGTGCGCCCAGGCGGCCTCATCGCCTTCGACAACACCCTGTGGAGCGGCAGGGTCGTCCTGCCCGCCGACCCGGCCCTGGATCCGGATACCCACGCCCTCCAGCGGCTGAACGCCCGACTCCACGGCGATGAGCGGGTGGATCTGGCCATGGTGCCCGTCGGGGACGGCCTGACCCTCGCCCGGAAACGCTCCTGAGGCCTCATACTGGTCTTCTTTGGGAGTGCGGGCGATGATCCGAAGGCTGGCGGACATGGTGCAGGAAACCAAGGCGAACATCCGCGGCGGCGTGGGTAGCGGCCGGGGCGGCGACTACCTCAAGAATGGCGAGATGGCGGGCGTCGTGAGCGTGGGCCGCACCACCCTGGAACCCGGCGCCTCCATCGGCGAGCACGCCCACCCCAACACGGACGACCTCTACCTCATCGTGGAAGGCCGGGGGACGGGGATCCTGGACGGCGCGGGCTTCCCCGTGGGCGCGGGCGACGTCTTCCTCGTGAAGGCGGGGGGCAGCCACGGACTGGTCAACGACTCCGACAGCCCCCTCACCTTCGTGGGCGTCCTCACCCGGCAGGCCTGAACTCAGGCCCCCTGCTGGATCACCCGCCTGGCAGCCTGGATTAGAAAGGCGCTCCGGGTGAGCCCGTGCGCCTTGGCATACCGGTCGATCCTGGCCAGATCCCGGGTGGGCACCGAGATGTTGACCCGCTCCATTTTAATGGGCCCACCATCCAGGGAGAACACCATCGTTGCGACGATCCCCTCCGGGTGGGCCGCCTTGCTCGCCTCCTCGAGACCCATGGGCCTCGGCAGGGCCTGTCCCTCTTTCTGGAGGTAGTCCGTGTAGGCCTCGAGGGCTTCCTGGCCCATGGCCCGGGCCTCGTCCAAGGTGCTGCCCGCCGAGATGCAGCCGGGAAAATCAGGGAAGCTGACGCCGTACTCCGAGTCCGGGTCCTTGTGGATGATGGCGATGTAGCTGGGCATCGGGCGTCTCCGGGGTGCGGTTTACGTGAGGCCCGCATGGTTCAGGATCGAGTGCAGGGTTCCTGTGGGGAGGTCTTTTCTTGGATGGGGGACGACGATCGGTGGAAAACCATCTTTGGTGAATAGCTCGTGGTCCCCCTTCCCTCGGCCCTTGGCGTGTTCCCAGCCATTCTCCTTCAGGAGTTTGATAAGGGAGCGCGAGTCCATACACAAAATATACACACGTTTTCACGGTGCGCAAGGTAGGGACCCGCGAGTATTTCACCGTGAGCTTATTCTCCGACCCACCCCTGCCAGATCCGCTGCAGCAGGCTGGAATCGTGGTCCTCCACCACCACCAGGTGGCGCGTCGTGGGCCGGCCCCCCTCGGCGTTGAGGTAGGCGTTGGCCAGCACCGCCCGGTCCTGGGCGGTGGCGCGGTGGTGTTGCCGCAGGTGTTCGCCCATGGTGGAACTCAGGTAGGTCTCCAGGAAGCGCACGGACCCGCCCGCGGGCCGGTCCGGCTCCTCGAAGAGCGCGTAGCGCATGGCCCCGTCCCGCAGCCGCAGGCGGCGCACGGCGTCCATGGCCTCCAGGAAGGCCTCCCGCCGGCCCGCGGGCACCACGTAGTCCATCTGCACCAGCACGGGGCCCGCTTCCGCGGGGATGGCGGTGGGGGCGTGGGGCCGGTCGCGGTGCGGGCTCAGGTCCAGGTCCTCGTCGAAGGCGGTGATGCGCAGTCGCCCCAGGAGCGCCAGGGCCGCCAGCATGCCGGCCGCCGACAGGCCCATGGCCGCGCGCAGGCCCACATGGACGGCCAGCTCCCCCCAGAAGGCCGCCCCCAGGGCCATGGCCCCGCCCCAGACCGTGTGGTAGGTGCCGAAGGCCCGGGCCTTCACCCAGGGGGGCACGGACAGCTGGATGGCGGTGTTGATGGTGGACAGGATGCCCAGCCAGCTCATGCCCGCGAAGAACAGGCACAGGGCCACGGTGGGCGTGTGGGGAACAGAGGCGATGAGGGCCTGGGCCAGGGCCGCCAGGAGGGTGAAGCCGCCCAGGATCTGGTTGGTGTTGAAGCGCCGGCGCAGGGGGCCCAGGAAGAAGACCGAGACCACCGCCCCCAGCCCGATGCAGCCCATGAGCCCGCCGAAGGCCTCCGAGCCCAGCTTCAGGTCGTGGATGGCCAGGGCGGGCAGCAGGGAGAAGATCACCCCCGCGAACCAGGCGTAGCCCAGGGCCCGCAGCAGGATGACCTGGAAGGGCCGGCTGTGGCGGGCGTAGCGGAAGCCCACCTTGAGGGCGCCCAGGAAGCGCTCCCCGGGCAGGGTCGACACCGGGGCCCGCCGCTTCCAGGCCACCAGGGCGCCCACCACGGCCAGGAAGGACACGGCGTTCAGGGCGAAGGCCCAGCCCGCGCCCAGCAGGCCCACCACCAGACCGCCCACGGCGGGTCCCACCGCCCGGCTCACGTTGAACCCGGCGCTGTTCAGGGCCACGCCGCCCGTGAGGCTCCTGCGGTCCAGGAGCTCGGGCACGATAGCCTGGAAGGCCGGCATGCTCAGGGCCGAGCCGGTGCCGATGAGGAAGGACATGGTGAGCAGCACCCAGGGCGTGATGTGGTGCAGGAAGGTGAGCCCCGACAGCGCCGCCGCGCAGGCCAGCATGAACACCTGGGTGGTGATGAGCAGGCGCCGGCGGTCCAGGATATCGGCGAAGGCCCCGGCCGCCAGCCCCAGGAGCAGCACCGGCAGGGTCGTGCCCGTCTCGATGAGGGCCACCAGCAGGGGCGACGTCGAGATGTGGGCCATCTGCCACTTCTCGCCCACGCTTTGTATCTGCGTGCCCACGTTGGAGGCCATGTTGGCCAGCCAGACCATCATGAAGATCCTGGACCGCAGGGGGTCCAGGAGGCCGGAGCGGGCGGGGGCTTCGTCGTCCATCAGTCGATCTTAACCCAACCCCACTGCCGGTCCGTCGTTCGGTGCCGCACGGGTCAGGGGCGCCGGATCCGGAGCCGCTCAGGCGCCAAGGTCAGAATGCACCCTTCCGAGAGGAGCTCACCATGGGTTTCCAACGCCTGGAGACAGGCAACGCCCTGCAGGCGGGCCGGGAAGCCGGTCAGACGCAAAATGCCACAATGTCTGAGGCCGCGATGTATAGCAAGTTCACCAAAATCCTTGTCCAATGTCACCAGCACCCTTGACTCATTCCAGGCGAAGGCGAGGATTTCCACATCCCCAGGATCCATTTCCCATTCACCCGTCCAGACCACATCATGGCCCCCAGCCATCAGCACCTGGCAAGCCCCGCCCCAGACACAGGTATCCAGCAGCAACTTCACGCGGTCGTCCTGAGGATGAAAGGCTCCACGCGCTCCTGGGCAATCAGCCGCTGGGCGTAAAGAAGGCAGGCACGGACATCTTCTCCCTCCATCCAGGGGTAACCCTCCAGGATGGTCTCAGGGGTATCTCCTGCCGCAAGCATGGCCAGCACATGTTCCACCGCAAGGCGCCGCCCGCGGACGATCGCCTTGCCCCCAAATATTTCCGGGTTCACCGTTATGCGTTTCAGTAGCTCCTGTTCATCCATGGCCTGACCTCGCCCTTCGATTGTAGTCCAGTTGGCCAATGGTGCCAGGAGCCACGACCAGACCCCTGCCGTGAAGGCCCGGTTGCTCCAATGGAAGCCGGGCTTGGGCTATGCGCAACCTCCCTCAAACGATCTTGACCCAGCCCCACTGCCGGTCCGTAAGGTCTCCCCGGCGGAAGGAACAGAGCAGGTCCCCTTCGCAGAAGGTGCAGCGGACCACGGACCCGTCCCTGCCCGGATCGAGGCCCAGGTCCAGGGCCTGGGCCCGGAGGAAGCCGTGCAGGTCAAGGTGGGGCCGCCCCCGCGGGCCCGGCTCCGCCAGGGTCTCTCGCCAGGCGGGATCCAGGCGGGCGGCCTGGATGACCTCGTCGCCCACCTCGAAATGGCACTTCAAAATGGCCGGGCCCAGGGCCCAGGCCAGCTCCTCCGGACGGCCCCCCTGCTCCCGGAAAATGGCCACCCCGCGGCGCAGGATGCCCGCCACCGCCCCCCGCCAACCCGCGTGCAGGGCGGCCACCCAGGGCTTTCCCTCCGCGAGGCCGGCGAGGAGGATGGGCACGCAATCCGCGACCCGCACGCCGATGGGGAAGCCAGGCGTCCGGGTCCAGAGCCCGTCCGCAGCCAGGACCTCCTCCGAAGCCTCCACCACCTCGCAGCCGTGCACCTGCCTCAGGCGCACCGGCGGCAGGGAGTCAGGATCGTCTTGACGGGTGGAGAACCCCCAGGCGAGGGGGAAGGGGGGGGGAAGGGCAGGGGTGAGCATGGAGATGGGGCCTCCTGGGTGGAACCCCCATTCTAGAAGAGCCGCCTCCGGTGGCGGCACGGAACCGGTCAGGGCACAAGTACCTGGGCATCGTCATCTTCGGCGAATGGAATCTGGTAAGCGACAACGGGGCCACTTTCCGGGAACTCGCCGGTCCGGGTGGCGCGGTGCCCATGGGGCTCTGCGCGGCCCCGGCCGACCTGGGGGTGCTGGCGCTCACCCCTGCGGGCCTGTTCGCCCTGAAGGACCCGGAGGCGGCCTGGACGCCGAGACTCTTGCCGGCAGCCTGTGGCAGGCCGCTGGCCGCCGGGGTGGACGGGGAGGGCTGGCTCTGGGTCCGCTCCGCGGAAGGCTGCTTCCGGCAGGCTCCGGGCGGTCCCTGGGAACGCCTCCCGGGCCCCCTGGCCGGCGGTGTCCCGGACAACCTCAAGTTCACCCCCGACCGGGAAGGCTGGCTCTGGATCAACGCGGTGGAGGGGATCTTCCGCTGCAGGGGCCGCAGGGTCCAGGCGGTGGACGCCGTTCCCCGGGGCCAGGTGCCCATCACCGCCCTGGTGGACCAGGAGGGCTCCACGTGGCTGGCCGCCGTCGGGGTGGTCCAGGTGCTCGGCCGGGGCGCCTGGAGCATCGAGGGCCGGCCCGAAGGGCTGCCCAGCGATGTGGTCTGGACCACCGCCCGGGACGCCTCCGGGCGCCTCTGGGCCGCCACGGACGGAGGTCTGGCGGTGAAAGCCGATGGGGCCTGGCGGACTGTGCGCAAGGGCCAGTTCTCCCGGGTCCGCCTCCATCCCGACGGCAGCATGGTCGCGGTGGGCAGCCCCGGTGGGACCTTGTACCGGGTGGATCCGCGCACCCTCCAGGTCGAGGCGGTCCGGGCGGACTGCCTTCCCCCAACGCCTGTCTCCCGCGGCCTGGGCGTGGACCGGGACGGCGGGGTCTACCTCTCCGACTTCCATGGCGGCGCGGCCCGGGGCGTCCGCCGCGGGACGCTGGACCTGGGAGCCCGTGCAGGTCGGCGGCCACAGCCCCGACGACAATTTCGAGGTGGTCCAGGACTCGCGGGGGGCGGTCTTCCTGCCCACCCGGTCCGGGGTCTGGCTGCGCGAGGACGGCGCCTGGGCCAGCCTGGGCGAGACCCTTCCCTTCAACCCCCTCGCCGCCACCCGGTGCGCCGACGGCGACGTGTGGGTCGCGTACCTCGACCAGGCCGTCCTCACCCGGCACCGCCGGGAGGGGGGGACCTGGAAGCGCATCGTTTCCGGGTCCCGTATCCCTCCCTGTCCCACGGCAGCTACCGGCTGGAGGTGAGGCTCCTGCGGGACGGGACTCCGGGCCCGGCGCTGAGCCTGGCCGTGCGCGTCCTGCCCCACCCCTGGGAGACCTGGTGGGCGCGGCTCCTGGCTCTGGCCGGGGCGGGCCTGGGCGTCTATGGCCTCATCGTCCTGCGCTACCGGGCCCTGCGGCGCCACAATGCCGAGCTCCAGGACATGGTCGCCGCCCGCACAGTCGAGTTGCAGTCGGCCAACCTCGAACTGGCCCGGGCCTCCCGCGCCAAGAGCATGTTCCTGGCCAGCATGAGCCACGAACTGCGCACACCGCTCAACGCCATCCTCCTCTACAGCGAGCTGCTGGGGGATGACGCCCGGGAGCGAGGGGATGGGGAGGCCAGCCGCGATCTGACACGGATCCAGGCCTCCGGCCGTCACCTGCTGTCCATGATCAACAGCGTGCTGGACCTCGCGAAGATCGAGGCGGGGATGATGGCCTGCTCCTTCGAGGAGGTCGCCATCGGCCCGCTGCTCAACGAAGTGGCCGATACGCTGGGTCCCCTGGCCGGCGTGCGGGGGAACCAGGTGCGCCTGAGCCTGGCCGGCGAGTTCTCCTTCCGCACCGATCTCACCAAGGTGCGCCAGGTGCTCATCAACCTGGGTGGCAATGCCTGCAAGTTCACCGAAGGGGGCTCGGTGACCCTGGAGGCCGCCCGGGAGGGCGCCGACCTCGTCCTCCAGGTGGCCGATACCGGCAAGGGCATGTGTCCCCAGGAGGTCCAGCGGGTCTTCGAGGCCTTCGAGCAGGGCTCGGAGGAGATCGCCCGCACCCATGGCGGCACCGGGCTGGGCCTGACCATCAGCCGCCACCTCGTGCGGCTCCTGGGCGGGACGATCCAGGTGGAGTCCGAGCCGGGGGTGGGTTCCCGGTTCCGGGTGCGGATCCCGGAGGCCGTGAACCCGGCTGGATGAGCCAGCTGGACTTCCGTTAGGGCCGCGGCCAGAGCAGTATCAACAGGCTCATATCCGTGATGGCCCAGGCCGCCAGGCAGCGGTACATGCCGTTCTCGTGCTGATGGATGGTCCATTTCTTCCAGGTGGCCCACCAGGGCAGGAGCACGCCCAGCCAGGCCACCAGGGACACCAGGAGGGGCAGGGGGTTGCGGCCCGCCAGGAGCGCCCCCCAGGCGAACCAGAGGTGGGCGATGAGGGCCAGGCCGCAGGCGAAGCCCAGGCTGGCGTTCTCGCCCAGGACGATGGCCAGGGTGCGGTCGCCCCGGGCCCGGTCCTCGTCGATCTGGTAGAGCTGGGTGGGCGGGTACAGCGCCCCGAAGAGGAACGCGAAGCCCACCACCACCGCGCGCAGGGCGGGGGTGACGGGGCGGCCCGTGAGGCCCCAGCCGGCCAGGGCGGTGAGGCTGCCGAAGCCCACGCAGTTGATGAGCAGGTCCCAGCCGGCCCGGGCCTTGAGGCGCACGGGGGGGACGGAGTAGAGGACGGACATGACCACGCAGGCGGCGTTGCTCCAGGCGAAGACCGGGGGCAGCAGGAAGCCCAGGCCCAGGGAGAGGACCAGCATCACCGCCGACACGTGCAGGAGGTACTTCGGGGGCTTGGGAGGCTGGCGCAGGTAGCCGATGTCCCCCTCGTCCTGGTCGAAGGCGCTGTTGATGGCCAGGGTGCCGCCGTTGAGCAGCGCCACGAAGACGAACCAGCCCAGGAGGGCCGGCTTCCAGGACGTGTGGAAGCCCGAGGCCAGGAAGGTGCCCAGCAGGAGGTGGCCGGTCATGATGGGCCATTCCAGGGGGCGCAGGTGCAGGAGGTAGGCGGTCAGCTCCGGGCCGGCCACGCGTTCGAAGGCCCTGCGCACCTTGAATTGGCTGGCCATCAGGCGATGCCCTCCCGGTGGAAGGGCAGGATCCGGGGTTCGGGCCTGGCATTCGGATCGGCCTTGGGCTCCACCAGGGTCTCCATGGCCGCCAGGAGGTGGGGCACGGAAAAGGTGGTGTCCACGCACATGCGGTGGGGCAGCTGCAGGGGGATGACGTAGCAGGGGACCTCGGTCATCTTCACGAGGCCCTTGAAGAGCCGGTCCACGCAGCTCACGGCCACGATGAGGTCGGGGCGGTAGGCACGGGCCTCCCGGTAGGCCTTGTGGCTGCGGTTGGTGAGGCGGGTCTCCCAGCCGTGGCTCAGCTGGAGGGGCAGGTAGTCCCCCACGGGACACAGGCCGCATTCATAGCAGTTGGAGAGGTCCGTGAGCACCTCGGCCTTGCACCTGGCCATCTGGATGCAGTGGGGCAGAAGGATGAGGGTGCGCCGGGACCGGCGGGCCTGAAAGGCCTGGCGGACCCGGTGGTTGTTCCAGCCGCAGAAGGACAGGATCCAGGCCTCCTCCCGGCCCAGGGCCCGGAACAGGGGACGCAGGGCCCAGACCCACTTGGTGTCCCAGCCCATGATGGCGTTGCGGGCCCTCAGGTAGGTGCGGCCCCGCTTGAAGGTGGGCCACACTTCGCCCAGGCAGGCCATGGCGCCCAGCACCATCCAGCCGCGAGGCCAGCCATGCGGCAAGCCGGATGGCCACAGGCGCACATGGGGTTCCACCACGGCCAGGGCCATGAGGACGGCCGCCAGGAACAGGGGCACGCCCCTCCGTACCGCGATGAACAGGCGGTAGCGTTCGGGGGGAAGGGCCTGCCCGGTGAGCTCCATGCCCAATTATTTCCCGATGGAAGCCAGTCCCACAAGCTTTTTGAGGTCGTCGTCCTTCCAGCGCAGGCCACCGCCGAAGAAGAAGGTCTTGAGCGGGGCGTTGGCGATGTCCTGCAGGCCGGCCATGGCGTAGAAGCCCTTGTAGAACTGGTAGCTGCTGGTGAGGCGGTAGCGCGGGTTGGGCTTGTTGTCGCGCCTGGTGAAGTCGTAGGCCAGGCCCTCCAGCCGGAACCGGTCCTGGGCGGCCCGGAACTGGGCCCCCACGCCGCCGGTGTTCTCCACGATCCCGGCCGTGAAGACGAAGTTCTCGGCCAGGCGCTTGGCGAACTGGGCCGAGACCGTGAAGGTCTTGTCCACGTTCACGCTCTGGGTGTTGGCGACCACCGCCACCGGCAGGCCCGTGACCGGGTCGAGGGAGGTGGAGGTGTAGGACGACTGGGCGATCTTCCCGTCGGGGGTGCTGTTGAGCTCGATGGCGTACCAGTGGTCGTGGGCGGGCACGAGTTCCACGCCCAGCCCGACCTTGGAGTTGCTCCGGCTGGTCCACTGGGCGGCGTTCAGGTCCAGGTTGAGGTCCATGGAGCGGAAGCCCCCCAGCATGGCATTGACGTTGTCCACGGCCAGGTTGACCTTCTTGACGGTGGAGTCGTCGTTGATGAGCGCGCCGATGGTGCCCTCGCCCCGGTTGATCCTGCCGGTGATGTCGTTGACGTTGCCGGCCGTGGTCCGCAGGTCGGCGGTGAGCCGCTTCATGTTGTCGAGGATGCCCTGGATCTCGGGGCGGTTGTCGCCCACCAGGGCGTTGAGGTTGCGGCCCAGGTCCTCGAACTGCTGGGCCAGCCTGGGCAGGCGGTCCTTGAGGTCGCCGCTCATCTGCTGGACGTTGGCCATGGTGGCATTGATGGCCCCGTGGTTCTCCTGGGCCATGGCCCGGAATTCCCCGGTGAGCTGGCGGATGTTGTCCACGATCTCGTCCAGCTTCTGCCGGCCCTCCTCGCCGCCGATGGACCTGCTCAGGGACTCGGTGACGCTCTTGACGTCCTTGCTGATGCCGCCCAGCGATTCCATGAGGCTGTCCATGCTCATCCCGGCCTTGCTGGGGATGACCGCGTCGGGGGTGATGAGGCCGGCCAGGGGGTGGCCCGGGTCCAGTTCGATGTACTTCTCGCCCAGGATGCCGATGGAACTCAGCGAAGCCGAGGCGTCCCGGTAGACCTTGAACTCGGGGGGCAGGGAGAGGATCACCTTGGCCTTCTTGCCGTCCAGCTCGATGCCCGTGACCGCGCCCACCTTCACGCCGGCCACCCGGATGGCGCTCTGGAGGTTGAGCCCGGCCACCTGGTCGAACTCGGTGGCCAGGTGGTTCTGGCTCTTGCCGCCGAAGAGTTCGAGCTTCTCCATGCGAAGGATCAGCATGCCGATGACGCCGATGCTCGCGATGAAGAAGGCCCCGACTTTGGTTTCCAGTTTCATGCTCATGTGGTGGCCTCGGGTTTGGTCGTCTTCCTGGAGTGCGAGGAGGGCGGCGGATCCTGCAGGAACGGGCCCTCGGCGTCCCCCCTGAGGAACTGCTGGATGACCTCGTTGGGGTTCACCTTGAAGTCCTCGGGCTTCTGCACCGCCAGGCACCGGCCCCGGAAGAGCAGGGCGATGCGGTCGGCGATGGCGAACGCGCTCTTGAGGTCGTGGGTGATGGTGATGCTGGTTACGCCCAGTTCGGTCTTCAGGTCCATGATGATCCGGCCGATGACGTCGGTCATCACCGGGTCCAGGCCCGTGGTGGGCTCGTCGAAGAGGAGGATCTTGGGCTTGAGGGCGATGGCCCGGGCGAAGCCGACCCGGCGCTTCATGCCGCCGGAGAGCTCGGAGGGGCGCAGCTTCTGGGTGCCCTTGAGGCCCACGAGGTTCAGGCACTCGTCGACCCGCGTCCCCACCTGGTCGCGGGTCATGTCCGTGTGCCGCCTCAGGGCGAACCCCACGTTCTCCTCCACGGTCATGGAATCGAACAGGGCCGCCATCTGGAAGCACATGCCGATCTGCTTGCGGGCCTCGAAGAGCTGGGTCCGGCTCATGTCCTGGATGCTCCGGCCCTCGAGCGAGACGTGGCCCGAATCGGGCTGGAGCAGGCCCATGATGCAGCGCAGGAGCACGGTCTTGCCGGTGCCGCTGCCGCCCAGGATGACCAGGCTCTCGCCGTCCTCCACGGCGAGGTTCACGTCGGCCAGGACGACCAGTTTGCCGAAGGCCTTGGAGAGATGGGAGACTTCGATGACGGGCACGGGCGGCTCAGACGAGGAGGAGCTTGGTTAGGAAGAAGTCGGACACCAGGATCCACAGGCTCGAGGTCACCACGCTGGAGGTGGGCGCGTTGCCCACGCCCTCGGCGCCGCCGCCGGTGCGGTAGCCCCGCCAGCAGCCCACCATCGAGATGATCAGGCCGAAGGTGAGGCCCTTGATGAGGGCGATGCCCAGGTCCCGCCCCGCCACCAGCTTGAAGAAGTCCTGGCCGTAGACGAAGCCGCTCTGGTCCTGCACCAGCACCAGGAGGATGTAGCCGCCCAGGTAGCCCACGTAGATGGCGATGCCCGTGAGGAGCGGCAGCATGATCAGGCTCGCCAGCACCCGCGGCACGAACAGGTAGTGCACAGGATCCGTGGCCAGGCACTCCAGGGCGTCGATCTGCTCGGTGACCTGCATGGTGCCCAATTCGGCGGCCATGGCCGAACCCACCCGCCCGGCCATCATGAGGCCGGTGATCACGGGGGCCAGTTCCCGCACCACGGCCAGGCCCTCCACCTGGCCGGCCAGGCCTTCCGCCTGGAACTGCTTGAAGCCGAAGGAGAGCTGCACCGCGAAGACCATGCTCACGGCCAGGGACGTGAGCACCACCACCGGGATGGAGTTCACCCCGATGGCCTGAAGCTGGTAGAGCAGGTTCGCGCCGTCGAAGGGACGCTTGAAGAAGCCCACGAAGGTCCGGGCGGTCAAGGCGACGAGGTCGCCGATTTCATTCAGGATGGCGATGACCTTTGCGCCGATCTGTTCCAGGAGCTTGCTGATCATTCGCGTCCTAAGAGGGGGGGGCCCTGTGTCCACTGTAACCTGTCCTCACGATCCTTGCTTGGCCGCCTTGAGCCTGGCCCGGAGGCGCGCGGCGCCCCCCGCCCGCACGGTAAGCGGCGCCCGGGTCAGGGCCAGGGCGTCCGGTTCCACGTCCTGGGTGATGGTGGAGCCCGCGCCGATGAGGCAGCCGTCCCCGAGGGTGACCGGGGCCACCAGCTGGCAGTCCGAGCCCACGAACACGTCCTTCCCGATGACGGTGCGGTGCTTGTTGAAGCCGTCGTAGTTGCAGGTGATCAGGCCGGCGCCGACGTTGGTGCGCTCCCCGACCTCGGTGTCCCCCAGGTAGCTGAGGTGGTTGGCCTTGGCGCCGGCATGGAGGTGGGTCTTCTTGGTTTCCACAAAATTGCCCAGGTGCACGCCCTGGTCCAGCACGCTGCCCTCCCTCAGGTGCGCGAAGGGGCCGATGACGGAGCCGTCGCCCACCCGGGAACCCTTGATGACGGAGTAGGGCCGCACCTCCACATCCTCGCCCAGGGTGCTGTCCTCGATGACGCAGCCCTGGCCCACCCGGGTGCCCCGGCCGAGGGCGACCGAGCCGGTGAGGCTGGCCATGGGGCCCACCACCCCGTCCGGACCCAGGACCACCCGGGGGCCGACGATGCTGGTGCGGGGGTCCGGGAAGGTGATCCCCGCCTCCATCCAGCTCAGGTTCACCCGCTCCTGGGCGTAGACCTGGAGCTGGGCCTGGTCCACCCGGGAGTTCATGCCCAGCAGTTCGCGCGGATCGCAGAGCTCCACCGGGATCCGCAGGCGCGCGGCCACGTCCATGACGGCGTCGGTGAGGTAGTACTCCCCCTGGGCGTTGGTGTTGGTGAGCCGGCCCAGGGCCTCGCGCAGCGGACCCCAGGGCAGGGCATAGGCGCCGCCGTTGACCCGCTTCAGGGCCCGGGTGGCCTCGTCGGCGTCCTTGAACTCGACGATGGCCCGCAAGGCTCCATCCGGTCCCTGCACCACCCGGCCGTAGCTCCCGGGCTCCTCCAGGTCCATGGCCAGGACCGCTGCTTCCCGGGTGCACAGGGCGGCCACCGTCTCGGGACGGAGCAGGGGCACGTCTCCGGAGAGGATCACCACGGTGCCGGCCTTCAGCCGGTCGAGTTCCCCCGCGGCCTGGGCCACGGCGTGCCCGGTGCCCAGGGGCTCGCCCTGGTCCACGGTGGTCACCGGGCAGGGCAGGAGGCCAGCCTGGGTCCAGGAGGCCAGGGCCGCCTCCACCAGGTCCCGGCGGTGGTGCAGCACCAGCACCGCGTGATCGACGGTGGCCGGCAGGGAACGGAGCACCCAGAGCAGCACCGGGTCCCCCAGGACGGGATGGAGGACCTTGGGCAGTTCGGAGCGCATGCGCTTGCCGAGGCCGGCGGCGAGGATGAGGGCGATGGTGGTGGACATGGATGGTTACTCCTCGCGGAGCGGGCTCCGCATTAGATGCTAGGTCAGCAGGGTCAGGAGGCAGGGGATGAAGTCCGGTCCAGGGAAGGGTTTGGCCGCGAGGACCAGCCGGCGGGGCGCGGAGGCTCCCTGGGGCAGTGGGCGCCCGTCGTCCAGGAGGAGGACGGGCAGGTCCCGGCCGCCCAGGCGGCAGAGGCGGGCCTGGTAGCGGTCCAGGGTCCGGGTGCGCTCCAGCACCAGGGCGTCCGGGGGCATCGACCGCTGGGCGGCCGACAGCATCGCCTTGAGACCGGGGAAGGCCTGGGCGTTGCCGCCCTCGGCCGCGGCGGCGTCGCACAGGGTGCGGGCGAGGCCGGGCTCCCGGTGGATGATCCAGAAGCGGCGCCCGTCCAGGAGCCCGCCGGGAGGACTGGGAACGTCCTCCAGGCAGGGCAGGAGGACCCTGGGCACCAGGAAGCCCCGGTCGTCCTGGTCCACCTCGAGGATCCCCGAGCATTCGCGCACGGACGTCTGGAGCCAGGACAGGCCGAGGAACTCCCCGGCCCGGGGCTGGGCGGCGCCCTCCAGTTCCAGGGTGAGCCTGGACCAGGCGTGGTCGCCCAGCACCACCGGGGACAGGACCAGGGTGATCACACCCTTCCTCAGGCACTGGCGACCGTGGAGGACCATCTGGGTGACGATGCGGGCCAGGGGTTCCCCTTCCACCAGCAGGGTGGCCGGCGCGAGGCGCAGGGCGGCGGTGAAGCCTTCGGGCAGCATCCTGCGCAGACGCGGCAGCATGGCCTCCAGCTCCGGGACGGCCTGGAGCCCCGCTGGGCGCAGGGCCGGGGCCTCGGCGGCGGCCGCGGGGGTGGAGCCCTCCACGCGCAGGGCCAGGGTGCCCAGGGCCGGGTCGGCGATCCAGACCAGGGCCATGTCCCGATCGAAGGCCACGGCCTCCAGCTGCACCGCGAAAAAGCTGGAATCCCTGCGCACCAGGGTGGCCGTGGTGGCCCCGTGGGCTTCCTGCAGGAGCTGGGTCCGCAGGACCTCCCAGGCGGGCGCCTCGGCGCCCTGGAAGAGATCCTGGAGCTGGTAGCCCTTCATCTGGTGCCGGGGCAGGCCCACCAGACGGCTGAAGGCGTTGTTGGTCTCGAGGAGCATGCCCCGGTCGTTCACCAGGATCATGGCCTGGCGGGCGTCGATGGCGTAGGCCAGGGAGGGCCCTTCGGGCGGCTGGTCCCCTTCAAGGGCGGAAAGGGCGGTGCGCAGGCCGTCGCCGCGCCCCTCGACCCAGATGCCCTGGTCCCTCAGCCATACCAGCTGGTGCAGCGCCACCAGTCCCAGCAGGATTCCGGCCAGGAGGGAGGCCGCCCAGGACAGGGGCGGCGGGCCCAGGGTGAGGAGGTGGAAGATGGCCGTGACCACCAGGAAGGCGCAACCGCCCGCCGCGGGCATGCGGATGGCCAGCCATCGGCCCCGGGTGAACCGGTAGCCCAGGTCGGAGAGGAGCAGCCAGAGGCCGCCCTCCAGCAGGGCCGTGCCCCAGAAGACCGCCACCGACTGCATCTCGAGGCCCAGCAGGGAGCCCACGATCCAGGCGAAGAGCGTGGAGCCCCCCACGCCCACGGCCAGGCGCCGGATGCCGTTGCGGCCCTCCCGGTGGGCCTGCAGGAAGAAGATGAACCCCAGCAGCGCCCCGCCCAGGTGGGCGGAAGGCAGGTTCCGGTTGCCCAGGGGGGACCAGGGAATGGCCAGGATGGCCAGGATGCCGCCCAGGAAGTAGCCGTAGCTCAGCCCGGTGCGGCCCTTGTAGCGGTAGAGGAGGAACCCGACCCAGGGAGGCACGGCCAGGAGGAGGGCGAGGAACAGGTCCGAGATCCTCACGGTGGCGTTCCGGTGCCGGGAGCCGTCCGCGCCATGGTCTTCTCCATGGTCCGTTCGGCCAGACGCATGGCCAGGGTGGCGGCCGCCATGAAGTTGGTGGGGTCCGCCCGCCACCGGCCCGCGATGTCGAAGGCGGTGCCGTGGTCGGGGGAGGTGCGGGTGTAGGGCAGGCCCAGGGTCAGGTTCACCGCGGTGTCCGGTTCCAGCACCTTGATGGGGATCAGCCCCTGGTCATGGTAGAGGGCCACCACCAGGTCGAAGTCGCCCCGCCAGGCCCGCAGGAAGACGGTGTCGGCGGGGTGCGGCCCCGAGAAGACCGGCGCTTCGCCAGACCTGGTGCCCGGCCGGCCCGGGAAGAGCTCCCAGGCCGGCCGCGCGGGTCCCAGGGGGAAGGGGGAGGGGAGCGCGGCCCAGACGCCGTCACGGACCTGGGACTCGGCCAGGACCAGGGCCTGGCGCAGGGCGTCCTCCTCGTGGCCGAAGGCGCCCCCTTCCCCGGCGTGGGGATTCAGGGCGCACAGCGCCACCCGCGGTCCCGGATTCCCCGTGAGCTGGCTGAAGCGGTCGGCGGCGAAGGACAGGGTCTCGGCCACGGCCCTGGCGTCCAGGCCCTCCACCACCGAGCGCAGGCTCTGGTGGACGGTGTGGAGCACCACGTTGAGCCCCGGGCTGACGAAAGCCATGCGGGTGATGGGGGAGCCGGCCAGTTCCTGGAGGAACTCGGTGTGCCCCGGGATGGGGTAGCCCGCGGCGTGGGCGGCGGCCTTGGACAGGGGCAGGGTCACCAGGGCTTCGGCCAGCCCGGCCTGCACCCGCAGCGCCCCGGTCCGCACCGCCTCCACCGCGGCCCGGCCCGAGGCCGCGCTGGGCTGGCCCAGGGCGAGGTGGGCGGGGGTGACCAGGGGCGTGGGATCGAGCCAGGGCACCACGACTCCGCCGCTGGCCAGGTGTCCCTCCGGGCCGGCCCAGGAGAAGGGGATGGGCCCGCCGGCCAGGAGGTCCAGGCCGGACCGGGCGCCCACCACCACGAGGTCCGCCTGGGCGTGCAGGGAGGGCAGGGCGCGCAAAAGCAGCTCGGGCCCGATCCCACAGGGATCGCCGAGGGTGATGACGAGGCGCGGAGGGCGGGTCGGCATCAATCGTACAGGGGCAGGTCCACTTCGGGCGAGGCGTCGTCCTTCTTCCCGCCCCGGCTCCGGCGGATGCGGGGTTCCTCGTCGGCCTTGTAGAGGTATTTGATGTTGTGCTTGGGTACGAGCACGTTGGGTTCCTTGAGCCGGTTGATCTTCAGGCAGTGCTTGTCGTACCACTCGATCACGCCCCGGAGCTTCTCGTCATCCTGGAGGACGATGACCATGGGGGTCTTGGACTGCATCTGCTTGAGGTAGTAGAAGCTCTCGGCGTTGGTCTGCTCGGGGGGGGCGATCTTGCGCCGGGGACTCGAGGTGCCCTGGGGCACGCTGGCCGCATCGGGGTTGGTGCTGACCCCGGAGGCGTGGGCCGCTTCCGCGGGCGCCTTGGTCACCGTGGGCGCATCGGCGGCGGGCGCAGGCTTGGGCGTCCGGCCGATTTTTTCCTTGATGGCGGTAAGGTTGGGGCGAATGAGCTTGCGGTTCATACCGGATCCTGGAAATGCTGCAAGAACGTAGCGTTGGATATTTCAATCCGAGAAAACCCATACGCCGGGGTCCGAACTAAAAAGTAATGGCAATGTCCCACCTTCCCGGGGAATTGGCAAGGTTTTCCGGCCTGTCGCGCGAAAACATCAGCAGTCTTTTTCAACAACGGAGGGGGCTTCAGGGGCGGTGGGGATCCTCAGGGTCACGGTGGTGCCCGCGCCCAGGGCGCTGTCCACCTGGATGCCCCAGCCCATCTGCTGGACGAACTGGAACACCAGGCTCATGCCCAGCCCCGTGCCTTCCTCGAAGCCACTGGAGAAGGGGATGAACACGGCCCGCAGGCGCTCCTCGGACATGCCGCAGCCTCGGTCGGCGACCGTGGCCAGGATCTGGCCGCCCTGTGGGCTCGAGGCGAAACCCACATGGATGCTCGATGGGGAGCGCCCGCCGGCGACCGGCGCGAAGGGTGGCTGGATGGCCTTGCGGGCATTGCTCAGGAGGTTGGTGAAGACCTGGTGCACCCAGACCTTGTCGCCCAGGATCCGGACCTCGGGGGGGACCTCCATGCGCAGGTCCAGGCCGGCGTTGCGGGGGTCGGTCTCCCAGCTGGCCCGCACCTCGTCGGCCACCGCCTTGAGGGCGAGGGTCTCGAGCCGCATGGGCCGGGGGCGGGTGAAATCCAGGAACTCGGTGACCAGGGCACTCACCCGCTGGGACTCCCGGAACAGGATGGTGAGGATCCGGTCCATCATCGGCCTGGACTGCTCGCCCTGCTTGAGGATCTGGACGCACCCCAGGATGGAGGCCAGGGGGTTCCTCAGCTCGTGGGCCATCTCGCTGGAAAGCTCGCCCACGGCTGCCAACCGTTCCGACATGCGGGTGCGTTCCTCCAGGGCCTTGAGGTCCGTGAGGTCCTGGAACACGATCAGATGGCCCGTGGGTTCGCCTACGGAGCCAAGCAGGGGCGCCACATTGCCGCCCACGATGCGCCGGGCGCCGTCGGGGGACTGGAAGTTCACTTCGAAGCGCTGCTCACGGAGCAGCGTGCCCAGGTTCTCCAGGTTCCCGAAGCCGAAGGGCTCCAGGGGGTCGCCGGGCACCAGCGGGGCGTTGAGGATCTTCTCGGCCGCGGGGTTGGCCGAGGTGATCCGGCCGGCCAGGTCGGCGGTGATGAGGCCGGAGAACATGGACTCGAAGACCCGGCGGTACAGGGCGCTGAGCTCGTCCACCGCCGCCTCGCTGCGGCTCAGGTTGGTGTGGAGGGATTCCATGTGGCTGCGGATCACCACCACCACCAGGGTCGCCCCGAAGATCTGCAGGGACGCGAAGCCGAGGATGAAGGCCACCTGGTAGGTCTCCACCTCCATGCCCGGGCCGGAGGCCCCGAAGTCCGGCAGTACGCCCTGGGTGAAGAGCAGGACGCAGGCGATGTGGCAGATCGAGCTGAGCAGGCCCACGGCGGCGATCCCGTAGATGTTCAGGTAGAAGGCCGAGGCCAGCACCGGGAAGATGTAGATGGTGGCCAGGCGCTCCTGGTCCACGCCGTGGAAGGCGATGAGGAGCGTCACCAGGGCGATGTCCAGCAGGAGGTTGAGCCGGATCCAGTTCCGGCCGGGCTGGCCGAAGGGCTTGTGGCCCGCCGCCAGGGCAAGGTGGACCTCCCAGGCGCTCTCCAGGAACAGGGCCGCCAGGATGGCGAGGTACAGCCCTTCACCCGGGGGCGTGAACCCGCCCTCCCAGGGCAGGGCCAGATGGAGCACGATGAGCCCGAAGCTTGCGGCCAGCCTGAAGGCCAGTGGCAGGAAGGGTGCCGCCGTCTCTCCGGCTGTCTTCGGGACCGTTTCCTGGAAACTCATGCGCCCAGCATGGCGTCCACCCGCTGTTTTTCAGAGAAAAAAATCGCGGCGGCCTGTTTTTTTGGCATCCTGGGGCCATGGTCCATGCTGAGCACGCCCACCCCCAGACCCCATCCCTCCGGGCCGCAGGCATGCGCCAGACCCCCCAGCGGGAGGCCATCCTGAAGGTGCTGCAGGCTTCGGACCGGCCCCTGACGGTGGAGGAGATCTGGGAGAGCATGGAGAAACGGCGCTCCGGCCTGCCCACGGTCTACCGGAACCTGGAGCGCTTCGTCACCGAAGGCTGGGCGGAAAGCCTCATGGGACAGGACCAGGTCATGCGCTTCGTCCTTTGCCGGTCCGCCCACCACCACCACCACCTTTCCTGCGAAACCTGCGGCCGCATGGTGGAGGTGGACGCCTGCGGCATCGAGGAAAGCCTGGCCGGCATGGAGAAACTGTCCGGCTACCGCATCACCCGGCACCAGCTCAACCTGTTCGGCGTCTGCCCCTCGTGCAGGGAAGCAAATGGGGGTTGACCTTTGGCCACCCCGTGGTAATCTTGAATCTGCGTTGCGGGTGTAACTCAGTGGTAGAGTGCAACCTTGCCAAGGTTGAAGTCGTGAGTTCAAATCTCATCACCCGCTCCAATCGCAACCGAAAAGGGGACACTCATGAGTGTCCCCTTTCTTCGTTCAGCGGAGTCTGCTCCGCATAAGGTACGGGCCGTCCTCGCCCCCGCGGGCCTCCCCCGAAGGCCGCCCAGGTCAGACCTGGGCGTTCAGGAGGCCGCCCAGGTCCGTGGCCGCCGAGGTGCTGGGTTTGGCCACCGGGGCATAGGCACCCGCCGCCCGGGTTCCGGGAGCCATGCGCCTGGGCGCGGGGGAAACCGCCTGCTGCACGGCCGAGAGGGTATCGGCGCGCACCGCCTCGCCCAGTTCGGCGAGTCGCTCCTTGGCCGAGGCCGAGGCCGGGGCGGTGGCCTTTTCCTTCGACGTGCTTTGCTGGGATGCGTTCTGCTGGATGCTGCGGTAGGCGGCCTGGGCCGCGGTGAGGTCGCCGGCCTGGAGAGCCGTCCCCAGCTGCTGGAAGGCGGGCTGGATGGCGGGGGCTGTGGGATTGACGCTGCTGGCCATCGACACCTCCTCCGGGTGACGGGCGATGGGGTTGGGGTGCCGCCTCGGCCCTGGGATTGCGCCCGGAGCTTGGAGGAGCCTGGTGTTCCGTGACCCGGGTATCTGCCAGGAAGAGCTCAGAATCCCAGATGATACAAGTATCGATCACCGGGAGGCCGGTGGGGAAGAAAATTCAGGAATTATTTTAACTCACGCCTCGGCTGGCGGGAAGTGGATCCGGAACCGCAGGCCCCCCGCCGTCCCGGGCAGGAGGTGGATGCCGGCGCCGTGCGCCTGCAGCACGCCCAGGGCCGAGGCCAGGCCCAGGCCCCGGCCCAGGGCCTTGGTCGTGTAGAAGGGATCGAACATCAGGGCCATGACTTCCGGGGTGGGGCAGGGGCCGTCGTTGGCCACCTCCAGGCAGACCGAGCCTCCTTCCATGGGTGGCTCCTCCGCCCACAGGCCGGTCTTCCCGTCCGGTCCTCCGGGAAAGGACCGGAAGACCCGCACCTGGACCCGCCCCTCGGGGAGCCCCGCCTCGTCCATGGCCTCCCAGGCGTTCTCCAGGATGCCCTCGAAGACCTTCCTCAGGCGTTCGGGATCCGCCTTGATCCGGGGCAGGGCCATGCCCATGGCCAGGTCCAGGTCCAGGTCCAGCCTGGCCGGTGCCGGGGTCCCGGTCCACCTTGTGACCAGGGTCGGCAGGTCCAGCAGCTCGCGCCGGGAGATGGCCCGACCCGAGAAGTCGTTCATCTTCCAGGAGAGGTTGATGGCGCGCCGGAGCACCTCCTTCCCCGTGGCGACGGACTGCAGCACGCCGGGGTTGCCCTTGGACTGCATCTCCACCAGCTCCATGCTCGCCAGCAGGGCGCCAAAGAGGTTGTTGAAGTCATGGGCGATGCTGCCGGCCATGAGGACCAGGCTCTCGGCCTTCATGGCCCGGGCCTCGGAGGCCTCGGCCCGCTTGCGGTCGGTGACGTCCCGGGCCGCCGCGAAGAGCATCTCCTGGCCGTCCATGATGATCCCCGTGGCGCTGATCTCCACGTTCAGGAGCGTGCCGTCCTTGCGCTGGTGGAGGCTCTCGAAGGTCCTGGGCTCCGCCAGGAGGGAGCGGATCATGACCCGCAGCTCCGCCCGGTTCCACCGGCGGTCCCAGTCCTCCACGACCAGGCCGGGGGCTTCCTCCGCGGTATACCCGAGGTGGCTCAGGAAGGCGGGGTTCCAGATGCGCAGGCGCCCGTCCAGGTCGACGACGTGGATGGCGTCCAGGGCGGTGGACACCAGCTGGTCCAGGCGGTGGATGGTGGCGTTGAGCTCCCGGTCCTTGGTCTCCAGGGCCTGGACCATGCTGTTGAAGGCCTGGGAGAAGTCGCCCATGAAAGCGATGCGCTGGGAGTAGTCCCCCCGGGCCACCTGCTGGGCCTGCCAGGTCAGCTCGCACAGGCGGGAATGCAGCTCCTTGAAGGGCGAGGCCATGAAGTTGCCGCTCCGCGGGGGGAGGCTGGACAGCTCGCCCTTGGCCAGGGGAATGATGAACTCCTGGATTTCGCCCATGAAGGCGATGAGCTTGTTGATGCCGTCCACCAGACCGGAGGCCCCGCCCCCGGGCAGGGGTCCCGGCAGCCGCCCGCGGAGCAGCTCGTCCAGGGCCCGGATGACGCTGGCTTCGGGGCTGGGTTCCGGGCCGCTCCCCTGGGCAGGTCCCGAGGTCATTTGGCCTGGGCGTGGAAGCGGCAGACCCGGCCGCCCGAGGCCCAGCAGTCGATCTCCCGCACCTCGAACATCTTGCCGGTGTACTGCTCCAGGATCCCCGCAATGAAGCCCTCGTCGTAGGTGCAAACCACCTCGTCGGACATGGGCAGCCCGGAGCAGTCCAGGTCCTCCGCCACGGTCAGGGTGAAATCCAGGTTCTCCAGGTCGGCCTTCTCGATGCGCAGGACCCCGATGTTGAGTTCCCGGAGCCGCTGCTGGAGCTGGGCCACGAAGCTGCTGAAGTCGAGGGTGAGGTCCAAGGTGTTCGCGGAGAAGGCCATGCCCGCTTCCCAGCCCGAGCGCCAGAAGATGTGGTTGGTGGTCTCCACCCCGAGTTCCGTGATCAGCACATCCCGCAGCGTGAACTGGAAGAGGCGGTACACCTGCACCGGCATGCTCGGCCCCAGGTTGGGACGCCCTTCGGTCACATCGCCCAGATCCGTCCAGTGGAAGATGGGTGCTTCGCGGCTCTCCTTGAACATGGGCGGGGCTCCCGGTCTGAATTCGATGTTTAAACCATGGTATGCGAGGCCCACGGTCCCGGGTCAAGCACTTTCCCCCAGGGGGACCGGGCGTGAGATCTCCATGAAGACGCGGTTCCCGGGCCCCTGGTACTCCACCCGGTCGAAGGTCTCCCACCGCGCCAGGAGGATCCCCCGGCCATGGTTGTCGAACATGCGGTCCGGGGCCATCTCCTGGTAGTCCCGCCAGGGAAAACCTTGGCCCTGGTCCTGGATCTTGAAGCGGACCTTCTCCCGGGTCCGGGCCAGGCTGACCGTGACCCGCTTGTCCTGGTTCTCGGGCAGGCGCTGGCGCCGGTGCATCTCCTCGGCCCAGCGGTGGTCATCGATGAGGGCCGTCTTCTCGTCGTAGCCGATGCCGAGATTCCCATGCTCCAGGGCGTTAAGCATCAGCTCGAACAGGCCCACGGAGGCGCGGCGCGGCTCGGGGCAGGAGGTGGCCAGGAGGGCCGCGAGCTCCTCGCACTGGCTCAAGGTCTGGTAGTGGAAGGTGCCGTGGTGGATGAGCCCGATGGCCGAACGCACCGTCTCCATCTCGGCCCAGAGGCGCTTGCGGGTCATGGCTTCGCCCACCGCCGCGGCCACGATCCGGGCCAGGAGGTCCAGGTTGAGGGGCTTCAGGAGGTAGTAGAAGGCCCCGTTGCGCACGCCCTCCCACATGTCCTCCTGGGAATCCATGGCGGTGGCCATGATCACGGGGATGTCCCACAGGCCCGGAGTGCGCTTCATGTGCTGGAGGACCTGGATGCCGTCCAGGCCTGGCATGCACCGGTCCAGGATCACCGCGTCGTAGCGGTGCCCTCGCGCGAACAGCTCCAGGGCGGTCTCCCCGTCGGGAGCGGTGGTACAGCCGTACCCCTCGCGCCCCAGGGCCCTCTCGATGATGGTGGCGCTGATCCGGTCGTCCTCGACGATGAGGAGGTTCGCTGAGCGGGGCTCGATGGCGTGCATGGGCAGTCCCGGGAAAATGGTAAAAATGTCGGCTTCCCAGGATTTTACCTTATTTGAGGGGAGACCGGGGCCCCTTCCTCAGGGGAACCGCCGCGACGATTCGGGCGAGATCCCTGGCCACATAGGGTTTCTGGAGGAAGCCGTCGGCCGTGAGTTCGCCCAGCTGCGCCATGGCCTCTTCCCGGGCATACCCCGAGCTCAGGATGATGGGCAGGGCCGGGTCCAGGGCGCGCAGCCGCTTGAAGGTCTCCACTCCGCCGATGCCCGGCATGCTGAGGTCCAGGAGGACCAGATCCACCTCGCCGCCATGGAGCCTGAACAGGTCCAGGCCCTCCTCCCCGTTCCGGGCCAGGAGGCAGCTGTGTCCGGTGGCCGCGAGGCTGTCGCTGACCACCTCCAGCAGGTATTCCTCGTCGTCCACGACCAGTACGGCCCGTCCCTCGCCCGCGGTCGCGCCGGCCTCGGCGGGCGCCACCCTGGCCTCGTCCAGGCCGCCGGCGGGCAGGAGGATCCGGAAGGTCGTGCCGGCACCCACCTTGCTCTCCACGCCCAGGCCGCCCCGGTGCCCCCGGAGGATGCCCTGCACCGCCGACAGGCCCAGGCCGTGGCCCTTGGGCTTGGTGGTGTAGAAGGGGTCGAAGACCCGCGCCAGGACGTCGCGGGGCATGCCGCAGCCGGTATCGGCGACCTCCAGGCCGACATAGTCGCCCTCGGCCAGGTCCTGGGCGCCCAGGGGCCAGGGGCCGAAACCACCCGGTCCGGGGCGCAGGGCCCGGGTGCGGATCGTGATGGTGCCCGGAACCTCGCCGATGGCCTCGGCCCCGTTGATCACCAGGTTCATGACCACCTGCTGGAGCTGGCCCGGGTCGGCGGTGACCGTGGGCAGCCCATCCTCCAGGTCCAGCACGAACCGGACCTGCTTGGGCATGGCCGCCTCCAGGAACCGCAGGTTCTCCCGGATGAGGTGGTTGATGGGCACCGGCTGGATGGTGAACTGCCCCCGGCCCGAATAGGCCAGCATCTGCTTGGTGAGGATCGCGGCCTTCTCGGACGCCTTCAAGGACTTCTCGAGGTTCTCGCGCCCGGGGGCATGGGGGTCAAGCTGCTCCAGGGCCATGTCGGTCTGGCCCATGATCGCGGTGAGGAGGTTGTTGAAGTCGTGGGCGATGCCGCCGGCCAGGACCCCGATGCTCTCGCTGCGCTGGGTCATGAGCAGCGCCTGCTCGGCCTGCTTGCGCTCGGTGATGTCCCGGCAGAAGCCGAGGATGTACTGGCGGTCGTGGAGGGTGACCAGGGTGCCGATGGCCTCGACGGGGAAGGTGGAGCCGTCCCGGCGCCGGTGGGCCAGTTCCTCCCGGACCGTCTCCCCCGGCTTCAGCCGCCACACCCGGGCCTCGAAGGACTCCAGCCGCTGCCCCTCCTCGGGGGCGCTGAGCGCCTCCAGGTCGAGGGTCTTGAGTTCGTCGAGGCTGTAGCCGTGCATGGCGGCGGCGGTCTCGTTGGCGTCCTCGATGCGGCCGAAGCCGCCCTCATCGGCCTTCACGAGCAGCACGCCATCGGGCACATGGTCGAAGAGGGTCCGGTAGCGCGCCTGGCTCAGCTGGAGTTCCCGGGTCCGCTCCACCACCTTCTGGTCCAGGCTGAGGTTGAGGCCCTGCAGGAGGGCGATGAGGGAGAGGTTGTCGAGGCGGGCCCGCGTCAGGTCCGCCACGCGTTCCAGGAGCGGCAGGAGCTGGGTCAGCTCGGCGGCCGAGCGCCCATCATCGGCGAACAGGAGGCAGGCGTCGCGGGCCTCGGGGCAGGGCAGGGGCACCAGCGCCAGCGAGGTGGGGGCGAAGGAGGGCCCGGCGAACCTGAACGCGTCGAAAGTGTGCCCGAAGCCGTCGGCTTCGAGTACGACGGGACTCGCGAGAGGCCAGTGATCCGGCAGACGGAGCCGGAAGGTGTCCTCCGGGGCCAGCTCGGCCCGGCGCGCGTTGTAGGCGGCCAGCGGGTGAAGGGCCTGGTTCTTCCTGGCCAGATGCGCCCCGTAGGGGATCGCCTTCAGGACGCAGACCCGTTCCAGCACCGAGGTCACCAGCTCACGGGGCTCCTCCTGGGTTTGCATCTGCTCGGCCACCAGGCCCAGGAGGGTGATGTCCTCGGCACGCTCGGCGAGAAGCTCGTTCTCCTGCTCCAGGACCCGGAGCCGGGCCAGAAGCTCCTCTCGGCTGTCCGCATCCAGGGGGCTCATCGCTCAACTGCCAAGGAAAGCATGGAGTTCATCAAGGAGACGAGCAGGCTGGTCCTCCTGGATGAAGTGGCCCGCTTCCGGAATCTCCACCAGCCGGCTGCCGGTAAGTTCCCGGTGCAGGCGGCGGGCGATCTCGGCACTGAGGTACACATCGTCCATGCCCCGGATGATCAGGAAGGGGACCCGCGTCTGGTGGAGCCGGTCGCTGATGGACATCAGGTCCTGGTTGTCCAGGGAGGCGGCGAAGTGCAGGAAGGCCTTGCGCCCCTCGCGGGTGGCCATGGGGGCGGTGAACAGGGCCATGAGCTCGGGCGTGACCCGGTCCTTGTGGAACACGCCGCGCTTGACGATCAGCTTGAGGGCCCCCAGGTCCAGGGTGGCCATGGCCAGTTGGCGGAGGATGGGGGTCCGCATGGCCACGATGGGCTGGACGGGCCAGAAATCGTAGGCCACGCCATTGAGCACCGCCGCGTGCGTCAGCCGCTCGGGAAAGTCGACCGCGAAGCGCTGGGCGATGCCCCCGCCCAGGTCGTGGCCGACGAAGGCGAACTTCCCCAGTCCCAGGGCCTGGGTGAAGGCCTCCAGCCGTTGGGCGTGGGCGGCGATGCCGTAGCTCACCTCCAGGGGCTTGTCGGACTCGCCGCAGCCCAGGAGGTCCACGGCGATCACGTCCCGGTGGAGGGCCAGGCCGGGCATCAGGTTCCGCCAGATGAAGGAGTTGGTCGTGATGCCATGGACGAGCAGGACGGGGGCTCCCCGGCCCATGCGGTGGTAGGCCAGATCGTGGCCCTGGACCCGCATCTTCAGCGTCTCTGCCTTGACCATGGGGCTCCCTGAATGAGGCCGGGGGGTGGTGGGATCGGATGCGGGATCAGGCCGCGTAGCATACCATCGCACGGTCCGCCCACAAAGGGTTCCCGCTTCGTTGCGGTAGAGACCTGGACGCTGTCGCCTTTGCAGGTCACCCCTGCCCCTTTCGCCGTCCCTGGCGTATCCTTGTCTCGTGCCAAAAATTCTGGTGATCGACGACAGCAAGATGATGCGGCTCTTCCTGAGGAGGAGCCTGGAGAAGGCCGGCTACGATGTGGAGGAGTGGGTCCCCATGTCCGCCATGGAGGTCCCCGACTACCTCGCCGGGTCAACTCCGGATCTCATCCTCAGCGACTACCACATGCCCGGCTGCAATGGCGCCACCCTGGCACGCATGGTGCACAAGGCCAACCCCGGCCTCCCCCTCCTGATCCTCACCGCCTTCCGGGACGAGGAGATGGAGGCCAGCCTCCTGAAGCTCGGCGTGCGCCGCGTCCTCAGCAAGCCCATCGACGCCGCCGCCCTGTGTCTGGCCGTGCGCGGCACCCTGGCCGCCCCCGACCCGGTCGAGTAGCCAGCCCGCACCACCCGGAAGGGGGCTGCCACTACTTCAAGGGCGCCAAATCCACCCGACCGTGGTAGACTTCCATTTCCGGCGCCGTAGCCAAGTGGTAAGGCCGCAGACTGCAAATCTGCCATTCATCGGTTCGATTCCGATCGGCGCCTCCAGAAAAACCCCCGTCGGATATGGACGGGGGTTGTTTTTTATCGGCATCACGT
>Ga0316217_10001255_pt1 | contig 33839 bp, 31 predicted proteins | sample 1anoAmetaG_FD_203633 | JGI IMG/M metagenome (GOLD analysis project Ga0316217, IMG submission 203633) | Freshwater microbial communities from Trout Bog Lake, Wisconsin, USA - 1anoA | ecosystem: Environmental > Aquatic > Freshwater > Lake > Hypolimnion/Profundal zone | place: USA: Wisconsin...
GCTCCAGCACCACAGCAGCAGCGATGCATACATCGGGTGCCTCGACAGCGCATAGGCGCCCGTCGAAATCAGCCTGTGATCCTGCTTGATTTCGATTCCATCCGACCACATCGAGCGAATATCGAATTTTGCCCGGATATGCCAGACAATCGCGCAAAGCAGCAAAACCAGGCCCATTCCAAAATATGTCGATTGAAGCGCGCCATCCATCTGGATTTGCCCCATGCTGCGAAGCCAGAATGGAAACAGCGCCGCAATGCAGACAATCATCTCCCGGGTCGAAAATGGATGAGTTATCTTCCGGGCAATCTTTGCTGAGACTGCGGCGTGTTCCAGAAACTTCAACGCCGCCGCAATCGCCAGGATCATGACCGTTAGATAAATCGCGCCCATGCCGGCGACGAACAACGCTGGATTGATGGACCCATTCGCAATGCGCTGGACTAACTCAAGCATCTTTCCCCATCCTCTATTTCGTTGCTCCGGACGCCCGCCGCGCCGCGCAGGCCAGCCAGCCGGGTCGCTTCCAGATCTCCCCGATAGAACAGATTGAATGTGTCGAAGGGAATCAGCCGCTTCCCGTCCGGATGCGCCATATGAATGCAGCTCTTCTTCACGCTGCGCAGATCGAAAGCCTCGGCATCGAGGAACTGCACAATCAGCACGCGAAAAAGATCCTTGTATCCCATATCCTTGGGCAGCGCCACCTTGGGCAGGCAGCAAAGCATCTCGCGCGGCAGGCTGCAAATCAGTTCCCGCAGCGTTGAAGCCTGCCCAATCGGCGAATGATTGGTCGCAAACAGCTTGAAGAGATGCTCGCGCAATCCCGCCTCCCGCTCATAGGCAATGGTGTTCTTCGCCCCGTTAATGAGCACCTCCGGCGGGATCATCCCGGTCAGCGGAATCGTCTTGCCGCCCATCTTGATCGCATAGGCCATGGCCAGCGCATCCGGATGGCAGGGAACCGGAATCAGATCCTCCGGCTTGAAGACGCTTGTCTGCTCCAGAATGCGCCGCCGCACCTCGGTCAGCGTCAGACGGTGCTGCGCGCTCTCAAAGCCAGTTACACGCCCGGCCTGCTGCACCGGCTGAAAGGTCACTCCCCGCACCGCCGGCTGAGTCAGCGCGAAATCCACAATCGCGCCCAACTCGCCGTCGTTCACGCCGCGCTCCACCGTCGCCACCAGCGTTGTCGAAATCCCCAGCCGGTTCAGCCGCTCCAGCGCCTTCTCGCGAACCCCGCGCAGATCCGCGCCGCGCAAGCGCATCACTGTCTCGCGCTCCAGCGAGTCGAATTGCAGATATAACTCGAACTCCGGCATGAACCCCGCCAGCCGCTTGGCAAACTCCTCGTCCTGCGCGATCTTGATCCCATTGGTGTTCACCATCAGATGCCGGATGGGCCGCTCTTTGCACATCTCCAGCACCCGGAAAAACTCCGGATGCAAGGTCGGTTCCCCGCCCGAAATCTGCACCACGTCGGGATTTCTTTCGTTGCGCACCACGCAATCCAGCATGGCCGCAATCTGCTCAAGCGAGCGATACTCGCTCCTGTGCTGCCCACTGCCCGCATAACACACGGGGCAGGTCAAATTGCACGCATCGCAGATCTCCACCAGCGCCAGGCAGCTATGCTGCTCGTGGTCCGGGCAGATTCCGCAGTCGTAAGGACACCCATGCTTCACCGGCATGTTATAGACCATCGGCTGCTCCGGCGTCTTGATAAAGACCTCGCGCGCCCGCCGATAGTAGTCCACATCGTCGGCCACCAGAACCCGCGCCTGCCCGTGCTCCGGGCACCGCTTCAGCATCCAGACCTTGCCGCCTTCAAAGACAATCTTCGCGTCCACCCGCCGGTAACAGGTCGAACAGATCGAGATCGCCGTGTCGTAAAACAAATAAGGCCGGAGTTTATCCGTCATAAGAACCTCTTGTGTCTACACCTACACTACTGGAATAGTGCACTCAACATCCACGCCACAAGGACCGCAATCAATAACAAGAATGTAATCGTCAGAAAGACACCTTGGATGGCACTTCCACCGAGCTCCTCGTTGGGATTCAATACGCCACACAATCCGAACTGCAAAACCAGCAAAACGAAGAGTATCGCAACGGTTTTGGCATAGCCGCTCCGCCGCATCCACCATTCACGAATCTTCATCGGAACTCTTTCCGCATTGCGTACATACCCATTTGTACAATCAATGCCCATTCAACAGACGAAAGACAAGCCTCTTGCTCAGTCCCCTGCTCACACTATCTGCCAAGCCGGGCTCCTTCCATACGTCCGCAACATTCTCATCGACAACATCGCGCTGAATCGAATTTCCGGCCGCCAACTCCCACCACATCTGTATGCCATCCGCTTTCGTTAGCCTCGCCGAATCATGAATCAGGAATATCAAGCGTACGTTCTTCTCCAACGGCGCAGCCTCTACGGTCTCGCTCAAAACAGTAATCGCAAGAACCGCATCCCCGCCATCCGCTTCCTTCCCCGCATAAGCGCTGACCTTGGTTCTCCACGATTGCTCGTTGATCGCGTCGGCAATTTTTTGTGCCAAAGATGCGGGATCCAGATGATGTGTTGGAGAGCTGTTCGCCACCTCAACACGGATGCTCCGAATCCCACTGAGTCCCATTCGCACCGGCGGAGGCGGCGGATTACGCTGGGGCAACGGCGGCAAAAAACAAGAGCCGCAAGCCAGAATCCCCACCGCACCAGCCAGCGTCAGCAGTTTCTTTTCCACCATTTCCTTGCTGCCTCCCTGCGGACTCTGCGCGTTCGGGAACGCTATTCGTCCTTGTCGATCTTTGTATCGTCCTCCGCGCCAAAGAGTTTTTGCGGTTGTGACACTTTTCCTGAAAATCTCCCAAAAATCGAAAGTGTCACAAGCATTACAAGCGTCAGCACCAGCCCGGCAAACGACAGTGCGATCGCCGTCAACTCCAGGATTCCCAGACCGACAAAGATGCCACTCGCGTTGTTTCCTGCCGACGAAAGAAAAAACGTAACTCCGCACAGTCCCAGCGAAACTCCAAAGACAATCGCCAGCACCGTGACGATCTTTGCGAATGGAATCCGATCAACCAGCCGTTCGCTCATTGCTCTCCTTACCTCCAAAGACAAACTCCAAAAGCAGAAAAAGAATTCCCGCCAGGCAACTCCACTGGATCAGATTCATTCCGCCGATCGCCGGCTGCGGCTTCCAGAAGTCGATCGCGATTCTCCAGCCCAGATAACTCGCCATAAACATCCTGAACCGCGCGCCATCCCGGAGGTTTACTGTTCTAGTTAGGAATATTCCCAGCAGAATCAGAAAGAGAATCTCGTATACCTGCACCGGTTGCCGGCCAACGCCGTCGCCCAGATCGACAGCCCACGGCAGCGCGGTCGGCTTTCCATAGGTGTCGTCCGCCAGGCCGGCCAACAAACACCCCACGCGTCCCACCGCAATCCCCACGCAGAGCGGCAGGACAAATACGTCGCCCGCGCGCCGCTGGATTCCGCTGAACTTCTTCACGGCCGCTACGCCCAGCCAGCCGCCCAGCAGGCCGCCGACAATCGTCTTTCCTCCGGGCGAGAGGAGCAGTTCCAGCAGCCTCCCGCTCCTCCAAGCCGCTATCACCGTGGGCCATTGTTCGGCGATCCCCAGCAACCGGCTCCCGATCAGCGCACCCACCGCCGCGCCCGCCAGCATCGTCCAGCGCTGCGGTTCCTCCACCACGTCGCCGTGCCGTCCGCGTAACCACCGAAAGACCCCGAACCCGCAGGCATAGGCCAGCGTCTCCATCGCTGGATGCCATGCTGGATGAGAACCTATGGGAATCATTGCGATAGTATAGCGGTCGCAGCTCTTCATGGGTTGAATCGCGCGCATCGACTCACGGCAATCGCATGAATCCGCCGGGGCGATTGTGCCCCTTCCAAACATTCATCGAGACAGCCGCTGCAGCCGGCCCTGGAAGGGCCGGTCGAGAATAGCCCAGGGCGGAAGCCCTGGGTCAGCCCGCCCCTGATTGACTGCCGCCCCGGAGGGGCGGGGCGACCCTTCAAATCCGCTTTCTTATTAGGGCATGACTTTAACCGTTCCATAACTGGCTGATAAGAAAGAAAGGCTTTATCCCTATGGAGATGCGAAGATTGGGATCGATCCTTGCTCGTCCCGCTAAGTGTGCGAGTTATACTCCGGCGGGCCATCCAGCACCAGGCCGCTCTTCTGGCGCCCGTGGATATACCAGCAGCACCAGGCGGTTTCATGAACCGGCTGATTCAACGGAGTCATCAGATCCCGGTAGACGACCTTGCCGTAAAGGAAGAGCTTCTCTTCCCAGTTCTCCACCCGTTTCAACCTCTCCGGAGACTGGCAAAGCAGCTTCAAATCGTCGCGGCTGAACTTCACCAGGTTGGTGGATTCCCCCGGCACCAGAATGATCGGCACCTGGGGCGGCCCGGCATGTCCCTCCTGCCGGTATTCGGGAGTGGCGGGAAGATGCGCGTCGTCGATCGCGAAGATCATCCGCTCCAGCGTCGAAAGAATCCTGGCCGGCGAGCGGCCGCGGTTCGTGACCTTGATGTCGAAACTGTTCTCCACGCCTGGGGAGGGCTCGACAACGATCGTCAGCCAGGGCCTCTCTGCCTCGGCAATGGCCTGCGCGTTCATCAAAGCGGCCTGCGCGCTTTCGCCTGCCGCGGTGGCGGCCACTTCAGTGGATTTCGCCAGGCGCTCGATCTTCCGCAGCGTGGAGACAGCCAGCATGATGCCCACGTAGCCCAAAACCGCCAGCACCAGATTGGCGCCCCAGGCGATCTGCTCGCGCAGCGTCCAAGGAGCGACCACCGGCGGCGGAACACTGACGATGACCCGCGGCTGCTGGTCGTCGCACGGGCCGCCATTGCAATCGGTCCGCACCACTGGCGTGCCCGCGGCGGGCGCGGCCGCGCCGGGAACAGCCGCGGCGGCCGGCGTCGGGGCCGCAACTTGCGGCTTGGCGCCGGACGGCTTGCTCGCCAGGCCCGAGAGCGGCGCGGCGGCCTGCCCAAGGACCATCGACAACGCGAAAATCGCCAATCCCCTCAATTGCATGGCGCAAATGTATCACACCGATTCGCGGCCCGGCTGTGCCGCGGTCCGTCTCCCGATCTCTGCCGCTCCGCCTCCCTGATGCGCCCAAGCCATAATCCCGTTTTCAGAAACGGACGATTGTGTGCACAATTGTTCACACTCCGCCTCCCGCGGTGGCGCAGGCCATACACACCCTGAACAGCGCGCCGACTCCTTGAATCGGCCCCCCTCCGGGCGATAGAACTCATACTAACCCGTTTAGGATGATATATATATTCGTTCTTCATTCCCCGTTTCAGTCTGCCCGGCGGCCTTCCCGTTTCTCCATTTTTTTATTACTAAAGTGCAGTTTGACGGCTTTCGCGCTAAATATTTCGCTGCATCGGTCGTTAGCTCCCTAAAGGACTTCAGATCGCATGCGGAGAACGCGCGCAAGAGCGGACCGGACTCAATGACCAGGGTGCAGTTATATTCGGAAGATCGAGCATTGCAGGTCCTCCTCAGCTCGGCATTGGGGAAGGAATTCCAGATCTTTATGGTGGCCGCCGAGAGCGAGAAGGGCCATCCAGCCATCGGCGAAGACTGCGATGTCGTGCTGCTCGATCTGAACTCCGATCACCGTGCCGTACAGGAGCGCATCGATTGCGCCCGCCGCATGGTCGGAACCCAGCCCCGCTGGGTCGTCATGGCCGACGATATGCTGCGCCTGACCGCCCTGGAACTGGTTCGTCAAGGCGCTTTCGGCTTCTGCCGCCGGCCGCCCTCCATTCGCGATCTGCGCGTCATGCTCCGCCGCGCCCATGGCGACTTCGCCATCGAGAAACCGCTCCCCCCGCCCTTGCCCAAAGTCGAGGTCGCCGCCGCTTGCGATGGCATGATCGGCTCCAGCCCCAAAATGCTGAAGATCTATCAGACCATCCATTCCGTGGCGGACATCAACGTCTCGGTATTGATCACCGGCCCCAGCGGCACCGGAAAGGAACTGGTCGCCCGCGCCATTCACAACCTAGGCACACGCTCAAGCCGCCCGTTCGTGGCCGTGGCCTGCGGCGCCATCCCGGAGACGCTCATCGAAGCCGAACTCTTCGGCCACGAAAAAGGCGCCTTCACCGGCACCGTGGGAGCGCGCGAGGGATACTTCGAAAGGGCCGGCGAGGGCACCATCTTCCTCGACGAAATCGGTGAATTGAGCCTGTTCACCCAGGTCAAGCTGCTGCGCGTCCTCCAAGAGCGCCAGTTCTGCCGCCTGGGCAGCAACAAACTCATTCCCCTGCGCGCCCGCCTGCTCTTCGCCACCAACCAGAATCTGCCGGAATTGGTCGCGCAAGGGAAATTCCGCGAGGACCTCTACTACCGCATGAACGTGGTCAACGTCGAGACGCCCTTGCTCCAGGACCATCTGGAGGATATTCCCCAGATCGCCGACCATTTCCTGCGCCAGTATTCGCAGATCTTTCAAAAGCCCGTGGAGAGCATCGAGCCCGCCGCCATGGCCCTGCTGCAAAACTACTCCTGGCCCGGAAACGTGCGCGAACTGGAGAACACCGTGCAGCGCGCCATCGTCGCCGCCGCCGGAGACGCCATCTGCATGGCCGACCTCCCCAGAAACATCCAGGAAGAAAATGTCCTCGGCATCGCCGGCAGCCTGGCGGCCGGCTCGTTCGAGCAGCAGCTTCGCGACTTCAAGCTGAACGTGGCCGAGAAAGCCATCCGCGAGCATAACGGAAACAAGACCCTGGCCGCCCGCAGCCTGTGCATCTCCAGGGCCTACTTGCATCGCCTCATCCGCCCCGCCGAGGACGCGCCCTACGAAATCGACGATGCGGTGCAGATGGCGGAAACCGGCTAGTCTCCCCAGAGCAATCGCCGGAATCCGCTGGGGCGATTTTGCCACTTCCCCAGATCGATTTCGACAGCCGCGGTCGCTGCTTTCGCCCCGTCAATTCCGCCAGCCACGGTCACAGCTTTCGTCCCGCACGGACGGTCTGAACGTAGCCCAGGGCAAGCGAAGCGCAGCCCTGGGATTGCGTCCCCTTCAGAGCTTTCCGCCCCGCAAGGGGCAGAATGAACCCTATCCCGGTTCCATGCGCCGTTCATGCAATCGCCCGGCTAATCTCCCGAATCCGATGACCGAAATGCAATTCCCTGTCATGAGCTTCGGCCTCGAGTCGCCGAATGTCGCCCGCTTTCTCCCGCCGTTGCCCCGCCGTCGGTGACGCATGGACTGGCTCCCGCCCCTGTCAGGGTGTACACTGCCTTTCGTTACCCCCTAAAAAGAACTATGCCTGCCGAAGAGAACCGATCAGCGTTGAGCTATACCCGAGGCCCCAGCCGCCCCCTGCTGGAACTGACCATTGGCGATCTACTGCACCGCACGGCCGATCGCTTCGGCGACAGGCTGGCTGTGGCTTCGTGTCACCAGCAGCGGCGTCTCACCTGGGCCGAACTGAGCGACATCGCCGACCGCGTCGCCCGCGGCCTGTGGTCGCTGGGCGTCCGCCACGGCGACCGCGTGGGCCTGTGGTCCACCAACTGCATCGAGTGGCTGATGCTGCACATGGGCTGCGCCCGCGCCGGCGCAGCGCTGGTGAACGTGAACCCAGCCTACCGCTCGCACGAGTTGCAGTTCACCCTGCAACGCTCGCGCATGAAGGTCCTCTTCCTGTGGCACAAGGACAGGCACGCCGACTACCAGGAGATCCTGGGCCGCGCGCGCCACGAGTTGACCCTGGAGCTGAAGCACGTCATCTACTTCGACTCGCCCGAGTGGCTGGCGCTGCTCGACACGCCCGGCGAACTCCCCACCCACGTCGTCGTGGACGATGTCGCCAATATCCAGTACACCTCGGGCACCACCGGCATGCCCAAGGGCGTCATGCTCACCCACCACAACGTGGTCAACGACGGCCAGTTCCTGGCCCAGGGATTCCACTACTCCGAGTTGGACAAGATCGTCGTCCCCGTGCCGCTGTTTCACTGCTACGGCTGCGTCATCGGCACCATGTCCGCCGTCAACTCCGGCGCGGCCCTGGTGCTGCCCAACTGGACCTTCGACCCGCGCGCCACGCTCAAGGCCATCCACGACGAGCGCGCCACCTCGGTCTACGGCGTCCCCGCCATGTACGTGGCGGAGTTCGCGCTGCCCGAGTTCGCCACCTACGATTTGACCAGCCTGCGCACCGGCATGATGAGCGGCGCTCCCTGCCCCATCGAACTGATGAAGCGCGTGCTCAACGAGATGCACATCGGCGAACTCGTCATCGCCTACGGGCAGACCGAGACCTCGCCCGTGGTCACCATGAGCGACGCCTCGGACTCGATCGAGGTGCGCGTCAACACCGTGGGCCGGGCCATGCCCCAGACCGAGATTCAAGTCGTCTCCCCCATCACGGGCGAGACCATGCCCGTGGGCGAGCAGGGCGAGATTTGCGCCCGCGGCTTCGTGGTCATGAAGGGCTACGACGGCGACCCCGGAGGCACGGCGCAGGTCATCCACCCCGACGGCTGGCTGCACACCGGCGACCTGGGCGTCATGCGCCCGGACGGCTGTTTGCGCATCACCGGCCGCAGCAGAGACGTGATTATTCGCGGCGGAGAAAACATCTACCCGCGCGAGGTCGAGGAGTTCCTCTACACCTACCCCAAGGTGGGTGAAGTCCAGGTGGTCGGCATTCCCAACGCCAGGCTGGGCGAGATCGTCTGCGCCTGGGTCAGGCTGCGTCCCGGCGTCGATGCCACCGAAGAAGAGATTCGCGCGTACTGCCAGGGCCAGATCGCCTATTACAAGATTCCCGAACACGTCCGCTTCGTGGATGAGTTTCCTGCTACACTGTCTGGCAAGATCCAGAAGTACAAAATGCGCGAGTTCGAGATCGAAGCGCGCGGCTTGCAGTCGGTGGCCAACGCCGCGACGGCATAACGAAGATTCTTGGCGCTTTGTCGTCGATTGCTTTGGCAGGATCGAGATGAAGAAGACACTTGGGAGCACAGAGAATTCAATCCACAGACAGAAAGACGCCAAATGAAGTCGATTCCTGTCAAACCGTTTCCACAAGAGATAACAACGGTTCATATTCTCAGCGAAAACCGAGCCGACAATCTATCAGGGGTTACTTATACAACGAGGTTTTACAAGACAAGTACCTGGCTTCGCCCTCCGGACGAAATGCTGGTAGACGAGAATGGCCGTATCGAAATGAAACGGAGCTACGGTATTTACTGTCCTCATTGCCATAAGAGCTTACCCTTTACGCTGAAAGAGGAATTATTTGCACGGGTTGACAACGGCGCACTTCGAAGGGATGCGTCCCTGCACGATAAGGTCTTTCGCTATATTCACCCCAAGCAAGGGGTCATTGAGAAGCTGACTATCTTTATCTTTCTATTAGTGTGTTTATGGCTTCCCGCGATGTTTGCTATTAGCTTATGGATTGGCGAAGGGAATATTGTTATATTCGACTCGGCGGTTTTCAGATCGTTTCGACTGTTTTCAATGACAACTCTTCTGGACATTGCAATTACAGCCGTGGTCTACCCGTTGAGTGTTCTTCTGGGGCGCTGGATTACATACTGGAAATTTAGAAGGCACGACATTCTGCTGAGCATGCCGCGCACCCTCCGGGCCGTTGAAGACGATCTGCTTGCGTCAGACGGCGTGTCGCTTGAGATATGCGTGCGCTCTGCAAGTTTCTACACAGATACCAACCCAAAACATGAATTTCGCCGTTGGAATGGCACGCTTGCCAATTCGTGTAGCTTTCCTACGCCGGATAGCGCGCCGGGAGGCATGAAATCGTATATCCCCAAGTCGGGATTCATGTATGGATGGCGGATCGACTGTGAATAAGAGGGGGGCAGGTGGCCCGGTCATGAAATAGCCCGGACCCCGCCATGCGCTGTGCCCCATTCATCCACAGTTTCATCGTGGATGAGTGGGGGGGCAGCAAGCAGGTGTATGGCCGTGCTCTCGGTGATCTGCTCGAAACACAATGAGGGCGGGTGGTCCGCTCATCAGCCCTGAAGAATCGCGATGAGCGGGTCCTGGATTCGAATTGTGGCCAGGGGTCCCTGGTTTCGTGGTTGAGACCTGGAATGCTGCCGCTTGAATCTCCCGTTAGCCATCGGATGCGTGGAAAGCGGCGTCGTGCGATACTGGTGTCGCGCAGTCACGCTTTTGGAGGCGCCTATGGCCGCCGTTTCCCTGCAATTGCCGGAGGATCTGAAAGCCCGCTTGGCCAAGCTTGCGGAGCGCACCGGCCGCAGCGAATCCGATACCATCATCGAGGCCATCCAGGAGCACATCGGCGACATGGAGGCCCTCTCCGTCGCCGAGCAGCGACTGATCGAGCATCGCGCGGGCCGCAGCAAGTCCTATACCCAGAAGGAAATGGAAGAGCGGTATGGCTTGGCGGATTGAGTACGACGCCGGTGCGGAAAAGGACCTGTCGAAGCTGGATAAGCCGGTTGCGCGGCGCATCGTCGAATTCCTCGGGCAACGTGTGGCGAAACTCGATGACCCGCGCAGCATCGGCGCGGCGCTGAAGGGTTCCAAACTCGGCGATTTCTGGAAATACCGCGTCGGCGATTATCGCATCATTGCCGAGATCCAAGATGCCGTCCTGCGCATTTACGTAATCGAAATCGGAGATCGAAAAGACGTCTACCGATAACACGGCAAGAGAGGCTGACCACTCCCGCATCGTGTTACCTGACTGGGATTTGCAGCAGCACCGCAACATACTGGCGCACCTTGGCGACCAGGATGGCCGGAGCTTTGGAGTGGAACTCCGCCCCGCGGCCCTGCCAATCCATGCTCTTCAATTGATCGACGAGCACAGCCCCTTCCACATCGCCGACAGCGATCGGCAAGGTGAAGGGGTAGGGTTTGATCTTGCTGGTCAAGGGACAAACCACCGCCAAACCACTGGCCCGGTTGTAGCGGAGATCGGTCAAGACCAGCGCGGGCCTGCGCTTGGCCTGTTCCCGGCCAACCTGCGGATCGAAGTCCAGGAAGACGATGTCGCCGGTGTCCGGAACGTACGGAGTTACCATTCGACGGCTTCCCGGCCAATCTCCGGCCCGAGGGCGATTTCGGAATAGCGGTTCTCCGGGGTGATCTGGGCCACCAACTCAGCCAGGGAGGGGATTTCTCCTGTCCGGTGCAACTGCACAACGCCATCGGCAGCCACGGCGATTTCCAGCGGGTCGCCCACCTCGAAGTGCGCCTCGTCGGCCACAGCCTTGGGAATCCTGACCGCCAAGCTGTTTCCCCATTTCAGCACTTGTGCCTGCATGGTCCCTCCTGTAGATACAATGTATCACTTTCAGGGTTGCCAGAAGACAGAGAGAAACTCCGAATGGCCGGTCGGCCCTAGATCGTCTGCGTCGCGGAATCGACCGTGATCGCCAAAGCGGCGCGGGCCCAGCCAAACGTGGACTTCAGCGCGTCGTACTCCGGCCCTTCCGTCAGAAAAGCGGCGGTCCCCTTGATCAGAAAGCCGGCCCCAGGGCCGCGCAACCCCTGCACCTTGCTGCTGCCCACGGTCACCAGAACCTGGTTGTTGGCCGCAACGTTGGCTTCCGTCTTGTGAAAATATCCCGCCGGAATCAGCAGGCGGCCGTCCTCTGAGACCCGTACGTAGCTATTCCATGTATTCACCAGATGCGGCCCAGCGGGGCCCAGGGTGGCGATGGCCACCACGCCATCGTTCTTCAGGACAGCGAGCAAGGTTTCGGGGATTTTCACTGGATACGCCTCCAAAAGATCATGATTGCAGAACCGCCGGCCAAGCATTCGTCTTTGAATGCCGGGCAGCGCAGGTCAGCATTCCCGCAGCCGGGAATGCACACCAGTGTCCCGAGTCCGCAGTTCGCGAAACAAATACCTTGTCATCCTGAGCGAAGTTTGGCGCGCATTTTGCGCCAAACGCAGTCGAAGGACCTGCGGTTCGGGATGAAAATTGCTGCTACGAACTTCTGACTCGGGACGCCAGGGGCGCGCCAAATCTAGCGCGCGGTGCGGTGAACGGTTTCGACCTGCTTGCCGTAGAGGCCGCGGAAGGCCCGCCAGCGGATGATGGCGATCTCCTGCAGCATCTTCACGCCGTCTTTCAGGTAGCTCATGCGGGTGCGCTCGTCGTGCGCCCAGCTCACCGGGACCTCGATAATCCAGAAGCCGCGCTTGAGGGCGATAAAGAGCATCTCCGGATCGAAGCCCCAGCGCTCGATGGTCTGGAGTTGGAAGACGGTCTGGGCAGCCTCGCGGGTGAAGGCTTTGAAGCCGCACTGGGTATCGGCGAATTTCAGCCCCATGACCGCGCGGACGAAGGAGTTGAAGCAGCGCCCGAAGAACTGCCGGTAGAGCGGCTGGCGGTGGGTCTGGCGGCCCCTCTCAAGCCAGCGGGAACCAATGGCGATGTCCGCGCCGCTGGCGATGGCGGCAAACAAATGTTCCGCCTCTTCGATGGGCGCGGAGAGATCGGCGTCGGTAAACAGCACCACCTCGCCCAGCGCGGCCAGCATTCCGGCGCGCACGCTGTAGCCCTTGCCGCGGTTGGCCGGATTCTCCAGCAGCCGGACCTCGGGCGCAGTGCGGGCAAAATCCTCGACCACCTTGGCCGTCCCGTCCGTCGAGCCGTCGTTGACCACGATGACTTCGGCCGACCAGCCGCGCGCTCGAATGCAATCCACAACCGACTGGAGCGTGGCGGGAATGCGCGCGCTCTCGTTATAGGCCGGAATCACGATACTGTACTTGGGAAAATGCGTCACGCCAGACACCACCCCTCCTGTACCCCAGTTCCAATTTGGCCCAGGCTTTCAGGGAGAAACTCAGGACATCATATACGTCTGTGGCCGATTTTGCCCCATGGAATCCATGGCCGCGGCGTTTTTCCGCCAACTTGCTGATGTCAAAAGGCCCAATTCCACAAGAGCCCTCTCTTTTTCGCGCATTCCAGGATAAAATCCGGTTATGCTGTGAGCGGAGGCCTAATGGGCATGACAAAGGCAGACCTGGTGGAAAAGGTAACCCGTCTGGGCGACCTGACTCGCCACGACGGCGAGGTAATCGTCGAAACCATCTTCGATTCTGTGATCGGAGCGCTGCAGAGCGGAGACAAGATCGAGATTCGCGGCTTCGGGTCCTTCCGCATCCGCCAGCGCAATCCGCGCATCGGGCGGAATCCCAAGACAGGCGAACGCGTGGATGTCCCGGCCAAGCGAGTGCCTTACTTCAAACCCTCGAAGGAACTGCGCGATCTGGTCAACCCCGGAGAAGCCGCCAGCGCTTCCTAGAGCGGTTCCACAATTCACGTGCCCTTTCTGGCACCGTGCAAGGTGGCATTTTCTTAAGAAAAATGCCACTTGAGAGCAGTGATTTCGGGGTACAGCAATCGTGGAACCGCTGTAAACCGCCTTTTTCTTTCGATCCGATTCCTGCGGGCCGTTTCGGCTCCCCTTGGAGAGCAGAAACGGCCCGTTTGCATTCTGGAACCCGTCCGCCACCGGCTTGCTTCAGTGCGCGGCGGAAGCGCAGGCTCTGCCCTCTCGCGCCGTCTCCCACCGGCGCAGCCCATCCAGGACGAACAGCCCGGCCAGCAGCGGAACCAGCCAGATCACCCGGCATCCATAGCGATCGTCCACCACCGAGAGAACCCCGGTGACCGCCGCGTTGGCCGCCGCCATGACGGCAACCAGCAGAGTGAGGACGCCCAGTCCCGTCCAGCCCCGCCAGCAGAGCAGCACGAGGCCCGCGGCGATGACCGCCAGCGCGGCAACCACCGTCCACCACTGAACCACCTGCATCTGGTCGAGCGGCAAAAGCGCCCGCTCCTGCCGGCTCCCCACAAAGCCGGCGCGCGCTCCCGGCAGCACCCGCTGGAACTCTCCCAAGATCCAAGGGCTGGGATCGAAGCCGTACGGCCCGAACGCCAGAAGCTGATCTTTGAAATTGGCGAACGACTTGAGAAACTGTTCGCGCGGATAGGCCCGCACCGCCGCCAGCACAAAGGGCATCTCCTCGCGCACCTCGCGCTCCCGATCGGCCTCCGTGCCCACTTCGTTCGCCCCCTCGCCGGCCCACAACAGGTCGTCCGGGTTGTCCGAGAGCAGGCGGAAGCGATCGCAGACCGCCCATTGTCCCCGGTCGCAATGCTTTTCCAGGTACCAGCGCCCAGGGCCGTCGGCGATGATCCGGGCCATCAGGTAGGGCGGGCGCTCGCCGTTCAGCGAGGGCTTCCCGTAGAGGTAGCCGTGCAGCGCAATCTGCGCCACGGCGGCCAGCGCCACCAGGGCGGCTGCTTCACCCAATCCCCGCAGGCGGCTCTTGAAGGTCCGCCGATCGAACGCAGCCGCCACGGCCAACAGCACGCACAACAACCCGGCCAGCAAGAAGTGCGTGGCGTGGGCGGTGATTCCCCACCACACCATAAGGTACAGCACCCAGCGCTCGGCCCGCGCCAGCGTCTGCCGGGCAAACACCAGCAGATAGAAGCCGAGATACACCAGCGGACCCAGAATGTCGGGCATGACGAACGAGCTATACCAACTCACGCTGGTCAGCAGGCTGAGCAGCAGCATCAGGATTAGATAGCGCGCCGCCACGTTCCGCGATGCAACCGACCGCACCAGCAACCAAAGCACCCAGGCTGTCAGCAGGCATTGCAGCCCGACCACCGGCCAGGCCGTGATGTTCCAGTGGAAGGGCAATATGCCCAGGCTATAGAAAAACGAGCGCACGCCGTAGTACTGCGAGAAATGGTGCAGGAAGACCGCGCGGGCCACTGTGGGGCCGTCGCCCAGGTAGGTCATCGAATCGGGATAGAGCAGGGGAAAGCCGTTGAAGCAAGCCGGCCAGCTCAGGAACAGTGCGGCCAGCAGCACCGCGGCGCCGCGCCAGCGGAAAAGGCGGTCGATCGAGTTCCGCGCGAGCTTTCGCCCCTCGGCCCAGTTGAAGGTCATGGCTTCCAAATCCTTGGGAGATGTCTATCGAGATCGCACCATCGTATCATCGGGATCGCGCGCCGGGCTTTGCGGAAATCCATGCGCCGCCGCGAACGGCGAGGGAGAGTGTCCCGCGCACCGGCCACCGATCCTCCTCCCCGTCCTATTTACGAATACGGAGAAGAAAGGAGGTCGCGGAGAATCGCCGGAGTCTTTGTGTCCTTCTGGAGCAGCAGAACCCGCGCTGGCAGGCTACGACCGGATTGAACCGGTTCGGTCCGCTGCAAAAGCTCCGTGAACCGACACCCTCAACCGGCCTGCTTCAGCAAGAGTCAAGATCGTCCCCACCCGCGTGCGCCTCGTCGAGGCAGACGGCGGACATTGCCGGCCTGTGAGCCGGATAGCGCAGACCGGAAGGATAGGCCGCGGTACCTTGAGGCAAAGGAAGAAAGGAAACACATGAGCGATGAGATGGTTCAAGAAACTCCCAGAACGTACTCCGGCGCACTGCTGGCGGCGGTTGCCGTGGCAATCCTCTTGGGACTGGGCGGGATTCTCTGGAGTTACACGCTGAGCAGCAACCTGGCGGTTCAGCAGAAGGCTCTCGCCGATTCCATAGCGCAGAACGCCAAACTAGCCGCAGCTCTTAACGATACCGACGCGCGGCTGAACGTGGCCACGGACGCGTTGAAGACCTCGCTTGGCATAACGCAGAAGCAACTGGACACGCGGGCGGCGGCTCTGCAAATCCGCGAAGCTCGCGGAGAGAAGACCACTGCGGCGCTGGCAACCGCGCAGCAGCAAACCCAAGGCCAGGTGGCCGCGGTTTCCAGCGCCGTGACCGGCGTGCAGACAGATGTCGGCGGCGTCAAGACCGATGTGGCCAAGACGCGCAGCGACCTGGCCGAAACCAACAACCAGTTGACTTCGATGAGGGGGGATGTAAACGGCCACAGCACCCTGATTGCGCGAAATAACGACGAGCTGGAGATTCTGAAGCACAAGGGCGACCGCAACTACTACCAGTTCACCCTCGTGAAGGGGATGAAGCAAGTGGTTGGGACGGTGAGCCTGGAACTGAAGAGAGCAGACTCGAAGAAGAGCAGGTACACCGTCGCCGTCTATTCCGACGACAAGGTGTACGAAAAGAGGGACAAGAGCCTGAACGAACCGCTTCAGTTCTTCAGCGGCAAGACCCCCATGTTGTTTGAGATCGTGGTCAACAGCGTGAGCGCCAAGAACACGGTCACTGGGTACCTGTCTTCTCCGAAGGGTGCGCCGGAACCAACGGTAGTTGCCGAGCGGTAGGCCGCCGGGGCAGCTCTCACCTGCTGCCCCGGCCGCACCACGAACGCGGCGAGGAAATGAAGCCGCGGAGAATCGCCAGAGCGATTGGGGCTTTCTGAAGGAGAGCCGGGCGATGATCGATGGTTCCCATCCATTTCGCAGAAAGATGCGGAAAGGGCGGGGGCACCGAGCACTGCGGGAACCCCTGGCCTCGGAACACCCCTTCATGCTAGAAGGATGAAACTGACCACTGACCACTGACCACTGACCACTGACCACTGACCACTGACCACTGACCACTGGAAACTCTACCTTGCCGCCGAGGCCTGAATCAGTTGCGAGGCCAGCGAGCAGAGCGCCTGGCGGCAGAACTCGCGCACCGCCTCCTCGGTCCAGCCGGCAGCCAGCGGGCCGCCGTGCCCGGCCAGCAGTTTGGCCGTCTCCGCCGGGGTGAACCCGGCCACCGCGCGGAAGACAAAGATGGTGCGCGGAATGGTGGCCAGGCTGGCCAGCCATTTTCTCACCCGGTCGCGGTCCGGGCCGGCGAGCATTCTGAGCAGTTGCGCTCCGGATTCCCCCGCCGCCTCGAGATCGTTGTCGTCGATGCAGGTGGAGGCAAACTTCAGGTTTTCGGGCAAAGCCAGGCTGCCCGGATTGCGCCCCTCGATCACATCCAGAGCCGCGACGCACAACGCGCGGCGGCTGCTCTGGCGCGCCTCTACCGGGTTGTGGCAAAGCGAAACCTCGGCGGTCGCCACTGCCGTCTCCACCAGTTGCACGCTGTCTTCGCCTTCGCCCACCAGCATCGAGGCCAGGCTGTAAAGACCGGCGGCAATCATGTCGAAGGTGCCGTCCATGCCTTCCAGGGCCTTGCCCACAGTGGCATCGTCCTTGGGCTGGCCATCGAGCAAACCGTGCATCCGATTGCTAAAGTCTTCGACCCCGGCCGGCATGGACTGCACTGGAATAAGGCTCTCGCTCGAAGTCTCGGGTCTCTGGGTCATGGGGAAGGCTCCTTATCGGGGGCAACGCACGGAATCTCCCCCACCCCTATCCTCCACCCGCCGGGGCGGGGGGGTCAATGCGGGATCTCCAGTGACTCATTTTCTCCTCCCGTTCACATCTTTCCCTATTCGGATACTGTATGCATTGCTGATACGGGGTTGTTCCCTCAAGCGTTTTATCCGGTGCCGAAAGCCGGGAAGACGCTGTAGACTAGCCAACACGGCGCTGTGGACGAGATCGATGGTCAGAAATACGCAGAAGCAGAAACTCTTTAACGGCCGGGACCAATCCTGGATGCAGTTCAACCGGCGCGTCCTGGAAGAAGCCGAGGACCCTGGGAATCCCCTGCTCGAACGGGTCAAGTTCCTGGCCATTACCGCCTCGAACCTCGACGAGTATGTAGAGATTCGCCAGGCAGGCCTGATGCAGCGCATCGAGGACGGCTACCGCGAGCAGGGCTACGACGGCCTGCGCCCCGACGAGTCCCTGGCCGCGCTCACCGCCGAGATTCACGACTTCGTCGATGCCCAGTATCGCTGCTGGAACCATCACCTGCTTCCCGAGCTGCGCAAGAGCGGCATCCGCCTGCTGGAGTGGGAAGAGCTGGACGAAGAAGCCCGCGCCTTTGCCCAGAACTACTTTCAGCGCGAGGTCGATCCGCTGCTGACCCCCATCGCCATCGACCCCGCCCATCCCTTCCCGCGCGTGCTCAACAAGGCGCTCTGCCTGGCGCTGCTCTTGCGCCGCAAACGGCGCAGTTCCGGCCCGCAGGTGCTGGGCGTCGTCACCGTGCCGCGCGCTCTGCCGCGCTTCATCCGCCTGCCGGCGCCCGACGGCTCGTTCGATTACCTGCTGCTCCAGGACCTGATCGCGCAGAACCTGGCCGGCATGTACCGCGGCTACGAGGTGCTGGCCCGCGCCGCCTTCCGCGTCACCCGCAACTCGAACCTTTACTTCGAAGAGGAAGAAGCGCGCTCCCTGCTGGAGACCATCCGCGTGGAGTTGCACAACCGTCGCAAGGGCGATGCCGTCCGCCTGGAGATCGAGACCGGCGCAGACGCCGAGATCGTCGAGCGCCTGCGCGTCAATTTCGAGCTGGACGAGGACCAGGTCTTGCGTGGCGACGGCCCGGTCAACCTGTCGCGGCTCATGTTCTTTTACGGCGATGTGCAGCGGCCCGACCTGAAATTTCCGCCCTTCACCCCCAAAACCCTCAAGCTGAGCCGCAAGTCCGCCAACATCTTCGACGAGCTGCGCCAGCACGACATTTTGCTGCACCATCCCTACGACTCCTACGACCCGGTGGTCGACTTCATCCAGCAGGGCGCCGAGGACGAGGCGGTGGTCTCGATGAAGCAGACCCTCTACCGCACCAGCCACGATTCGCCGGTCTTCTCGGCTCTGATCGAGGCCGCGGCCAACAAGGAAGCCACCCTGGTCGTCGAGCTGATGGCCCGCTTCGACGAGGCTTCCAATATCCGCTGGGCGCGCAGCATGGAAGACGCCGGGGTGCAGGTCTTCCACGGCGTGGTCGGCCTCAAGACCCACTGCAAGCTGGCCATGCTGGTGCGCCGCGACGAGGACGGCGTCACCCGCCGCTACTGCCACCTGGGCACCGGCAACTATAACCCGGTGACCGCGCGCTTCTATACCGACCTGAGCCTGCTGACCTGCGACCCGCAGATCACCGAGCGGGTGCACATGGTCTTCAATTACCTGACCGCGCACGCCGAGATCGACGACTACCGCCCGCTGCTCGTCGCGCCCTTGACCATGGCCGAGAGCTTTCTGGGCCTCATCCGGCGCGAGCAGGAGCACGCCCAGGCGGGACGCCCCGCGCACATCGTGGCCAAGATGAATGCGTTACTCGAGCCCAGCGTGATCGAGGCGCTCTACCAGGCCTCGCAGGCCGGCGTCGAAGTGGACCTGATCATCCGCGGGCTGTGCATCTTGCGCCCCGGCGTGAAAGGCCTGTCGGAGAGAATTCGCGTCCGCTCCATTGTCGGCCGCTTCCTCGAGCATTCGCGCATCTTCCACTTTGCCAACGGCGGCAACGACGAGATCTACCTGGGCTCGGCCGACTGGATGCCGCGCAACCTCTTCGAGCGCTGCGAAGTTGCCTTCCCGGTGCGCGATCCGGCCACTCTGGCCCGCATCCACGACGAGATTCTGCCCGCCTATCTGGCCGACACCCTCAAGGCCCGCCTGCAACAGCCGGATGGCAGCTACCTGCGCGCCAGCAAGGTGCTGAAGGACGCCAAACCCTTCGCCGCCCAGGACTTTCTCATGCAACTGGCCGAGGGCAAGGCGGATCTGGATGCGATTCCCAAGCCAGTCGCAGCCAAGCCGGCCGCAAAGCCAACTCCCGCGAAGCGAACCGCCAAACCCAAAGCAGAAAAGGCCGACGCCGCCGACTGATCTTTGGCCGGCTGCCCCTGGCGGAGTCACAAAGGCTCATACAAGAAACAAGCTGTCATCCTGAGCGGAGCGTTTTTCAGCGGAGTCGAAGGACCTGCGGTTGCGGGTGCCCCTGGTCTCGATTCTGAGACCAGGGAAGCAACACCCTCAATCCGCGTTGTCTTCCTCGATCTTCGCAAACAATTCCGGCAGGGAAAGATAGATCGGCGAACCCGCCACCTCGAACCGCTCCTTGCGCACCCAGTTCCCGTCGCTGCAATCCCACCCCGTGCGTGTCGCCGGGTCCACCACCCAGATATTCGGCACGCCGAACTCGCGGAAGTTGTTCAACCGGGCATCCACGCGCGAATGCCGGTCTTCGGGCGACAGCACTTCGATGGCGATCAACTGCGGCCGGGTGAAAACCTGCTCGATGGGCACGTCGCGGGAGAAGACACACACATCGGGAATGCGAACCTTGGTCGCGGCGACCTTCGTTCTCTGCTCCTGAATCGACCGGATGCGCCATTCTTTCCCCCGCTGATGAAACCAGAATAGAATTGCCATTTGCACAGCGTTGTGATCGTATTCGCCCACGTTCCGATCCTCCAGCACCCCATCGACGTAATCCACGTCGGGCTCATAGGAAGTGGTCAGATAGGTTTCGAGCGAAATCTGTGTTGTAGCCGCCATCTTCCCTCCCCTTCTCTCCGATCCTCGTTCACTTGCCCCGATTCTACTCCCCGTTCGACCGGTAGATTCTATGGCATCGAGGCCGGCGCAGAGGGCATCACCAGCACTTCGCCGGGCGCGTCCACTTCCGCCCCTGGAGCGCTGAGCTTCAGCTTGAACATCTCCACCCCCGGCTTGCCGCCCACAACGCTGTCGAAGCGCAGTTCGTACTGATTGCGCAGGCGGCGAATCAGTTCGTCGAAATAGGGCTCGAACGCAACCGGATTGCCCGATCCCTGCCAGAAGGCTTTGCCGCCGGTGGCCTGGCTGACTTCGCTGAGAAGGTTCTGGCCGGCAAAGCCCCCGATTGCCGACTGATCGTTGTTGCCCCGGCTCATCCAATAGATCGAATAGACGACCAGGCGCGCGCGCACCGAGTCCCGGATCGCCGCCTGCACGTACGGGTCGTCGGGATCGAAGCCTCGCTGGAAGTTGTCCACGCCGTCGGTCACCATCACCACTTCGCGCCGCGCCGCGGCATCCTGGGAGGGCCAGTTCTTCGCCAGCGCGGAGAGGCAGAAGTAAGGGCTGGAGTCGGAACCGGGCGCGCCTCCGGGCAGATGAAGCTGCCGCGCCACCTGAGCATGATCCGCGGAAAGAGGCGCGGCAAAGACGGCCTGGCCATGATCCATGTAGCCGACCGCGGCCTTGATGTTCGGCGGCAGGCTCTTGAGAAATTGGGCCATGTCCTCCATCTGACGCCCTAGGCTGCTGCGCGCCGAGCCGTCGATCAACAGCACCAGTTCTACCTTGCTTTCAGTGCCATCGAACCGCGCCCATTTGGTCACCCTGGCACTCTTGCCATTCACCTTCACCGACAAATCCCGATTGGCGACGCTGGGCGGAATCTCGCCCTCGTGTTTGGGAAGCACCGTGATCACGGCCTGTCCCTGTCCCTGGTAGATCATCTCCTGGGAAAATGCCGGCCCTGCCACAACCAGCGTCAAAAATGCCATCCAAACGGCCAATCCTGATTTCTTCATTCAACTTGCTCCTTCAAGGGCTTGCGACCTTCCCTGCCCTGCGCTGCCACACTGGTTTAGACATGCCGATCCCGGATACGGTTAAGCCAGATCTCCCTTGTCCGGGTCCTTCTGGCTTTAGAAAACGCAAAGGGTGGGAAACCGGCGCTCTCGGTCCGCCCGATCTTCCGGCACGCTTGATAGCATTCAATTGCAACGGCACTCCAATTCTATGGGCTGAGGCTCAATGCGCACCGAGTCGCCCGCCTCAGGCCGGAATTCAGGCACGCCGCAAGGAGAAACTGTGGAACAAAACGAAGCACTGATTTTTTCCGGCATCCCCCCCGAACAATACGCACGGCTGACGGTCAAGGCCAAAACCGCCGGCATCGACCTCAGCGGAAACAGCGGTACCGCTTCCAAATTCGGCGTGGAGGTAGCTTGGAACTACTCGCCTGAGACCCAGCAGCTCTCTCTCCAGTGTCTGCGCACACCTTTCTTCGTGCAGCCCGAAAAGGTCTACGAGAAGATTCAGGAGTTGGTGAAGGAGAGCCTGGTCTGAAATGCTCCGCTTGGCCGCGCGGGAATCCCTCCCCGAAGCCGAGGCCTGCGTCGGATGCACCCCGATCCGCTGGTGCAACTTGCGCCCAGCCCAAAAAACATCGCCCAAATTGTTATCTCGATTGTTACAACCGTGTTAATATCGAACCTCATGGAGCGGGCCGCTCGTGACTTAGCCCCGCCGGAATCAGCACGATGAACCTCTATCTCATGCGCCACGCCAACGCCGGACTTGCTCGAGGGAATCCCCTTCTCGACGCCAAGCGCTCCCTCGTCAAAGAGGGAAAAGAGCAGTGCATGTTGATGGCGCGCTTTCTCAGTGCGCTCAATGTGCAGGTGGATGCGATCCTGTCCAGTCCGCTGAAGCGCTCCCTGCAAACCGCCCAGTTTGTGGGCACGGAACTGGGCTACGACGCCAGGGTGGAGATCTGTCCGGCGTTGGCTCCCGACGCGGACTACGAGGCCTTTCAGGATATGCTCGCCAAGTATGCCGATCGCGAGGGAGTTCTGGCCGTGGGCCACAATCCCAACCTCTTCCAGTTTCTCGGTCACATGATCACGGGAAACGGAGGCGCCAGTATTCGTATGCGCAAGGGCTCGGTGGCGCGCGTCGATTTCTCCAGCCACCCGCCGCGGCTCCATTGGCTCATCGACCCGCGCATGGCCCGCGACCTCTATGCCAGCGTGGCGAAGAGCTCCCGCCCAAAGACCTCGCGGAAGTAGTTCGCCTCCTTGCGCAGCGACCAAAGCTCCAGCTCCGCGCCCGTGCGCCCCGGCTCCACTTCCAGATAGATCCGCTTGGGATACACTTTGGCCGCCACGCGCAGCACGTCGCTGGCGCGGTCCTGGTTGAGCGCCACGGCCAGACGCAGCAGCACGATCGCGCGATGCACGTGCAGATGCTGCTCGGCGGGAATGTTGCGCAACGCCCGATCGCCCGCCTGCGGGCGGCTCTTGCCCAGGTAGCGGGCAATGGCCGACACCGTGGTGCGCTGCAACTGCGTGTAGCCGTAGATCTCCGAGCTCGATACGATGTACTGCGTGTGCCGGTGGTGTCCCTGGTGATTGATGAATTTTCCGGTGTCGCGCAGCACGGCGGCGGCAGCCAGCCAGCTCTCGTACTCCGGCGGCAGCTCGTGCAGCGCCTTCAGCTCGCGGAATAACTGCACCGCGTGCGCCCGCACCGGCTCGGCCTGCTTCAAATCCACTCCGTAGCGCCGCGCCGTGGCCAGCACGCTCTCCCAGCGCTCGTGCTCGAACTCCTTGTGCACGATGGCGCGGGCATCCTGCTCGGCCAGCAACTGGGCCAGAATGCCGTCGCGTAGCCCCAGCGGCGAGTAGCGGAATCCGGGCAGCCCGAAGCTATCCAGCAGTTCGGTAAAGACCTGCGCGCCGGCAACGATAATCTCCGCGCGCCGCGGTCCGATGCCGGGCACCGCTTCGCGTTGAATCAGGCTCATCTTGGCCAATCTGGCCGCCAGCTTGCGGACATCTCCCGTGCCGGCAATCTTGGCCGCGGTCGCGGTCAGCCCCGCCTTGACCGCCCCGATCTTCTTCCCAACCGGCTTGCCGGGAGCTTTCTTGGCCGGCTTGGCGCCCGCCGCCACGGCCTCGCTCAACGCGGCTGCGGTACCCGAGGTGGCAATCACCAACGACACGCCTTCGGGCTGAATCTTGCGGTGCGCCCGCCGCAGTTCGCGCTCGATGAAGCGCCGCATCCGGTCCAGATCGTCCGCCGGCGCAGGATCGGCGGTCAAAAACTCCTCGGTCAGACGAACAGCGCCCAGCGGAAGGCTGATGGTCTCCTTGATCCGCTTGCGCTCCGAGAGGGTGATCTCGCAGCTTCCGCCGCCCAGGTCCACCAGCACCACCCGGCCGCCTACGCCGGTCTCCGCCCCGCTGACACCCAAATGAATCAACCGGCCCTCTTCCAGACCGGAGATGATCTCCATGTTCCAGCCGGTCTCGGCCTTCACCCAGGCCTGGAAGGCAGCGGCGTTGCGTGCGTCGCGCATGGCCGCCGTGGCCACCACGCGAATCTGGTCCACTCCGTAGGCCTGCACCGTCCGCTGAAAACGTTTGAGCGCGCTCACCGTCGAGGCCATGGCCTCCGGCGAAACCAGCCCGCACTCGAAGACACCCGCGCCCAGCCGCGTCACTTCGCGGTCTTCGGCCAGCGTCCGCAACTCGTGCGCCACAACCTTTGCGATCTTCAACCTGCAGGAATTGGAACCGATATCGATGGCGGCAAAAGTGGGCATAGGGCGGACGGCGCTCTCCTGAGTCTAAAATTTGTCTCTTCGGCCAACATACACGACCACGCCGGGCCATTGCGCCGCCGCGGGCTGCCTCTCCAGTCCGCTCGCGCGGATCCATCGACAACATCAGGGCAACAGGTCCGCTCCCGAGACCAGCAAGACCCGCTCCTCCGGCTCGGCAGCGAGTTGGCGCAGTTCCGGCGCGAACTCCCCCACAGTGAAGAGGAGATAGTTTGCCCGATCCCGCCAAGCGGCCTCGGGCAAACTGGCGACCCTGGCCTGCAAAGCGCTCAAATCGCCCAGCCGTGTGAAGCTCTGCGGACGCCATTTGCACTCGGCAAAGAGAAAATGCCCGTCGTCGAGTTCGGCCATCAGATCGATCTCCGTGCGCCCGTCGCGGCTCCAGAACCGGCCCATGCTGCGAATGCGCAGGCCCAGGCGCTCCACGGCGTGCCGCTCCAACCATTGAGCGCAGATCTGCTCGAAGACCGACCAGCCCATGTACTCGGCCAGCCGTGGAGCGACCTGGCGTTCGTAGACGGCGCGCGGATCGGAAAACTGCAAACTGCTGGCCAGCGGCCCGACAAAGCGGTACCAGAAGGTCAGAAACGGATCGGCAATGCGATAGATTGCCCGGCGATCGGAGCGCTCTCCAAACGGGAATTCCCGTCGAATCCAGCCCAGCTCCAGCAGGCTGCGCAAGGAGGACGATAGGGCGCCGCGCTCCATGCCGGCCAACTGCTGAATGCGATTGAACTTCGTCTCCCCTCCGGCGATAACCGCCAGGATGGCGTTGTAGGGAGCCGGGTCGCGAATCTGCTCACTTCCCAGAAGGAAACGCACTTCGTTTTCCAGGATGGCGCGCGGCTGCATGACCAATGACACGATCTCCTCGGCCGGCGGTCGGCTCGTATCAACCAGGGCGTGATAGCGCGGCGTGCCGCCGAACACTCCATACATGAGCAGCTTCTCGACCACCCCGTAGTGTGGGCTCCCGGCGTAGAAGGCGGCAGCATCCTCGTAGTGCAGCGGATCGAGGTGAAAAATGCCGGCATTGAATCGCCCGAACAGCGGAGCGCTCTCCTGCCCCAGGGCGGCCATGGCCGAGAGCTGCGATCCGCACAGAATGATGAAAAGAGGCGAATGCACCCCCTCCCGGTCCCACCAGGCTTGCAGGATCGAGGGCAGCTCCGGCGTTTGGTCCACCAGGTAGGGGAATTCGTCCAGAATCAGGGAAAACCGGCCCCCTTTGCACCCCCGAGCCAGTTGCGAGGCAAAGCGCAGCAGGGCATTCCAGGAGACGCCCACCTCCTCGGCGGTGACGCCCTCCTGGCCCGGCAGGGCGACCAGTTGCCGAGCCAGGGTCATGCGCTGCTGGGCGGCGGTCGATTGCTCGGCGAGGAAATAGCAATGGGGCTTTTCCTCTTCGTCCCCGGTGACGCCGGCGGTGAAATAGCGTTGCAGGAGAAACGTCTTGCCCAGCCGTCTGCGCCCGTAGACCAGCATCAACTGCCCGCCCTGGCCGCGGCGCTTGCAGGCGCGGTCCAGGGCGGCGAGTTCGTGCTTCCGGTCGTAAAAGGGGTCTGGTTTGATGGTCATGGGGCGCTCGCGGCGGGCGAGAGGCTCGCTTTCGATTCACTATACCCAAAATTATCATTTTACACAATGTCATTTTATAAAATGACATTTTATCTATTGTCATTTTATAAACTGACAATAAAAATAGAAGGCTCAGGCGAACGCGCCGGGGCAACAGGCGTAGTTCCTGCGAACTCTCCTGGCCGCATTTCGCGAAGAATGGCGTCGCGGGGAACTTTTTGCCCTGTGGCCGCATTACCAGTAGTGAAGGGCTCAGGCAAAAAAACATGCAAGACGCATCGCAGGTGCTCGTTCTAGACTCGGAGGCAGCACACCCTACCCCTATGAACGATACGAGCAGAAGCGCCAGCGCGGAGATGCCCGAAGCCCCGGAGAGCGACGAGCAGTTGATCGCTGCTTTCGCGCGTGGCTCCTCGGATGCTTTCAATCTGTTGTTCCTGCGCTACAAGCAGCCTCTGTTCGGATTTTTCCGGCGGCGCGTCAACGATCCCTCGCTGGCCGAAGAGCTGACGCAGGAGTCCTTTCTGGCGGTGCTTCGGGCCTCGTCACGGTACAAGCCGAGCGCGCTCTTCCGCACCTATCTATATGCCATCGGCTACAAGATCCTGCGCGCGCACCGCCGGAAAGCGGCCTTCCGGGCCACATTCCTTGGAGCGCAGCCCGATCGGCACGAGCCGGCCGCCGAATCCGGGATCGCCGTCGAGGTGTCGATCCGTCAGGCGCTGGGAAAGCTGGCGCCCATGGACTGCGAGGTTCTCATGCTGCGCGAATTCGAAGATCTGAGCTACGCGGAGATTGCCCAGTTGCTTGGCTTGCCGCTCAATACGGTTCGATCGCGTCTCTTTCGCGCCCGCATGGCGTTGCGTGGCCTGCTCGCCGCGCCGGCTCTCAAATCGTCCGCCTGGCAGCCCGCGGAATCGGAGAAACGCCCATGAACACACCCCCACATCCCGTTGCCCCCGAAATGGTCATGGCTTTCCTCGATGGCGAGCTCTCCGTCAACAACGCCAAGGTTGTCTCCGCACACCTCGACGCCTGCCCGGGGTGCTCCGCCCTGGCCGAGCAGTTCCGCGCCACGTCCAAGTCCCTTTCCTGCTGGAGCGTACCGGAGGTTCCAATGAAGCTGGATGATTTCGCGAACGATCAAGCAGCCAAGCCCGATTCCACCCGCAAGCCGGTCAAGCCCGGCCGCCAAATCCTGATGAGCTTGTGGAACTGGAGGCTTTGGGCGATTGGCGGAGCGGGAGCACTGGCGGCGATTCTCATTCTCGTGGTGGTCATTTTCGGGATTACCGCTTCCGAGCGGCGCGTCGACGACAGGCCGATGGCCGCGATGATTGAGCAGAAGGCGGACGTTAGCCACTATGCGAGTTCGCGCGAGGGAATGACGCAAAAAGCGGTATCCGCTCCTGCGCCCAGTGCCTCCGCAGTCGCGGGCATTGCTGGGATGAACAATTCCCTGACCGCGCCGACCCCGCCGCCGCCTGGACAAAGAGAAAGCGGTGCGGGAGGCGCACCGCCGGAAACGACTGCTCCCATGATCGCCCGCACTATCTCCCTTACCATCGTGGTGAAGGACTTTGCCGCGGCCCGGGCGTCACTCGACAACATTCTCGCGCGCCATCATGGATACGCAGCCCAACTCACGGTGAACACGCCGGAAAATGCTCCGCGCACGTTCCAGGCCTCTCTCCGCGTTCCCGCGCCGGAACTCTCCGCGGCGATCGCCGACCTCAGAACCCTGGGCCGCGTCGAAAACGAATCGCAATCCGGCGAGGAGGTCGGCCAACAGCACGCCGACCTGGTCCAGCGCCTGAAGACCGCGCGCGACACGGAAGAACGCTTCCGCTCGATCCTCCAGCAGCGGACCGGCAAGCTCGAGGAGGTCCTCCAGGTCGAAGAGGAGATCGCCCGCGTGCGCGGCGAAATCGAAGGCATGGAAGCCGAGCAGAAAGCGCTCGAACACCGCGTCGATTTCGCCACCGTCGATCTTCAACTCACGGAAGTGTACAGCGCGCATTTGGGCACTCCGTCCAACTCCGTCTCCAGCCAGGTCCGCAACGCATTCGTAGCTGGACTGCGCAACGCCTTTGCCTCGCTGCTGGGGATTGTTTTGTTCCTCGAGGAATACGGCCCCGCTTTGCTCATCTGGATCGTGATTCTCGGGGCGCCGCTCTTCTTCGTCGTTCGCCGCTACCGCAGGATGCGCGCCAAGGTCTAGCGGGAGCGGCGATGGCTCTCAAACCAGCCCGTCACTCGCCGCTCGTATTCCTCCGGCTCGGCTCCGGCCGCGCCGCAATGGCCGGCCTCCGCGGGTTCCCACAGCAGCACTGCGGAGTTGTGGGCACGGCTTCGCGCTTCGATCTGTTCTGAATGTCGAGGCGGCAGGTTGGTGTCCTTCTTGCCATGAATCAGCAGCACGGGGATGCTGCTTGCCGCTACCGCGTTTTGCGGCGAGGCCTGCTCCAGATCGATTCCGTACTTCCAGCGCGCGTAGAGGAAGCCTGCCTCAATCGCGGGACGCAGAAGCGTGCGTCCTGCCCAGTCGCCGGTATCCAGCTTCTCGCCTAACCTGTCATAGGAGGCCTCCCGGAAGCTGGCAAACGGAGACTCCGCAACCACCGCACAGAATCCGGGCGTTGTCTTGAGCGACTGAAGCAGTTGCGCTGCGCCCATCGAGTCTCCCAGCCCATCGATGCAGCGCGGTGACTGCGTCCGGAGGAGCCAGTCGTACCAGCGGCGCACATCGCCAGCCTCTTTGACTCCGTAGGTTGCCACCTCCCCGCCGCTCGCCCCATGCGCCCGCGCATCGGGCAGCAGGACCGCATAGCCGTGGCGCAGGAGCAGGTCCGCATTGCCCAACATGCCCGTCCGATTATCGGTCTGCCCATGCAGCAGGATGACCGCATCGCCATTGCCGTGCAGCGGCCTGAAGCTCCAGCCGCGCAGCACGATCCCATCTTCCGCGGTAACAGCAACCTCGCCCAGCGCGGCTTGATTGCGCGCCGCCACGGCCTGGGCCTGCGCTTCGGCTTCCGGCCCAACCAAGCGCCGTCCCGGATGCAGCGCCCATTCCGCCAACACGATCCCCATTGCAACACACGGGATAAGCCACACCGCGAGAATCACCGAACCCCAGCGGACAAGACCGCGCAATCTCTTCATGATTCATGGGTTACGCTGCAGGGGGGCCACAGGTTCCCTGGTAGCTTTGCTTTCCCCGATCCGCGAGCGCCGAGCTACCGAAACTGGATGCCGGCCGCAATGGCCCCGACAACCGGGCCTTTACGGGTTTAGCGGCAACCCGGCTGCTATCCTTGTTGGGACAGCCGATAAAGCGATGACCAACGAAATCCGCACTACCGCTCGCCCTCAGCCGGGGCCCTCCACGCTGGCTACCTGGCTGCTTTTTGCCGCCATCTTTGCCGCCGTTTATCTCGGTTCCCTGTTCACGCCGCCGTTGATGGACGATGTGGACTCTTCCCACGCCCAGGCGGCGCAGCACTTTGCCGAGAGCACGGACTGGGTCACGGCTCAGATCAACGGCATCCGCTACATCGAGAAGCCGCCTCTGCCCTACTGGCTGGTGGCCGTCAGCTTCCGGGTCTTCGGCCAGAACGCCTTTGCCACCCACCTGCCCAATGCGCTGGCCATGCTGGGGTTGGCCTGGCTCTCGTGGCTGTGGGCGCGCCGTGCCTGGGGGCCCCGCGCCGGGCTCTACGCCGGCCTGGGCGTGCTCACCTCGGTGGGAGCGTTTCTGTTCACCCGCTTCATCATTCCCGAGGCGATTCTCAGTCTCTTTCTGCTTTTGGCCCTCTACTGCCTGATTACCGGCCTGGAGGCGGAGCATCCCGCGCGCCTCTACTGGATGTGGGCGGCGGTGGCCCTGGCTTTGCTGGTCAAGGGTCTCATCGCGCCCGTCTTCTTCCTGGGAACGGCCATCCCCTACCTGCTCTTGACCGGGCAATGGCGGCGCTGGCGCAAGTTGAAGCTCTTCTCCGGACCGCTGGTCTTTCTGGCCATTGCCGCACCGTGGCATATTCTCTGCGGCCTGGCCAATCCCGACCACGGGCACGCGGTGGGCAACCATCCCACCATTGGCAACGTCCACGGCTTCTTCTACTTCTACTTCGTCAACGAACACTTCCTGCGCTTCTTCAGCCTGCGCTATCCGCACGACTACAACAAGCTGCCCTTCGCGGCTTACTGGTTGCTGCATCTGGTCTGGCTCTTTCCCTGGAGCCTGTTTCTGCCCGCGCTGGTGGCCGTAGCCTGGAAGACCCGCCATCGCTGGATGCAGCACATGCGCCACGACGCCGGCCAGACGGTGGACTTCTACCTGGACAACACCGCCCGCGAAGACGCCGCCAGCTACGTCCTCAAGCTCAAGTTCCGTGTGCGCTCGGCCTGGCTGCTGAGCCTGTTCTCGGCCTGGAGCCTGCTGTTCTTCTCCATCTCCTCGAACCAGGAGTACTACACCTTCCCGGTGTGGCCTCCGCTGTTCATCCTGATCGCCGCCGTGGTGGCCGGCATCGAGGAGAAACGCTCGCCCAACGACTTTTCCGAAGGCAGCCAGCCGCTGCTCTCCACCGCCTGGCTTACCGGCGCGCAGGCCGTCTTCGCCGTCATCGGCGTTCTCTCCGCGGCTGTCCTCGCCTGGGGCTTGTGGGACTCGCGCCATCTGCCCTATGTGGCCGACATCGGCACTCTGCTGGCGCATCGCGCCGTGGGCGACTACACGCTTTCGATGTCTCACTTCTTCGACCTGACGGGCGCGTCGTTTGCAGCCCTCCGCCTGCCCGCCGCGCTGGCCGCCGTCACGCTCTTGATCGGCCCGGCCCTGGGCTGGTTCTTGCGCCTCAAAGGCAAGCATCTGGCGGCTACGGTCAGCGTGGCCCTCACCGCAGCGGTTTTCCTGGTGGCTGCGCACATCGCCTTTGCCCGCTTCGATCCCATGCTCGGCTCCAAGCAACTGGCCGACACCATCGTCGCCAAGGGCACCCCCGCCGACTCCTTCATCATCTACGGCGAGCAGTCCGACGCTTCGTCGGTGGTCTTCTATACGCACAGCTTCTTCAAGGGCAAACCGGCCTTTCTGGTGCTGCCGCGCTGCGGGCAGCACGGAGAAGGCACGCCGCTGTTGTGGGGCTCCTGCTACCCCGACGCGCCCGACATCTTCCTCAGCGAAGACCGGCTCTCCAAGGAGTGGGGCACGGGCGAGCGCAAGTGGCTCTTCGCCCAGGACATCAACCAGCAGAAAGCCGAAAGCCTGCTGGCCGGGCGGCTTTACCCCGTCCAATCCATCGCCGACAAGGCTCTCTGGACCGACCGGCCCTTGAAGTAGGCCTCCGCTGAAGGGCAAGTATTGTTCCGTTTCGTAGACCTGCCGCCAAAGCTCCGTGCCCCATCCATTCCGAGGCTTTTCGAAGAAAAGAGCGGAATGGGTGGGAAAGCACGAACCCCAACCGCCCTCGCCCGCAAGGGACCCGCCCTCCACCCCATCCTTCTCCCCCGTGCGGGATCGAGCCCAACGAAGCGCAAGCGGACACCGGACGGCGAAACAGAGATCGGGCAAACAAACAACAGGCCGGAGCATATGCTCCGGCCTGTTGTTTGTAGCGGGTTTGTTGGAAGCGGTTAGAAATCCAGCCGCAGGCCGAACTGCATCCTGCGGTAGGTGGTCAACATGCCGCCATACGAGCCGAACGTGCCGCTTGTCAGGGTGGCGTTGAGGTTGAGCGGGCTGTCGTCGAAGCGCACGTCGTTGCCCACGTTGTAGACTTCGGCGGCAAACTTGAGCTTCATCTGTTCCGGCAGGCTCCAGGTCTTGGCCAGCGAGGAATCGATGTCGAAGTAGCCGTCGCCGCGGAAGTAGTTGCGTTGACCGCCTTCTCCCGGATAGGGCAGGCGGATGGGCGACCCGTTGTAGACGCCGTTGTTGATGGCCGTGGCGGAGTCGCCCGCAAAGACCTGCGGAATTCCGTCAACGATATGGCGCTGCACCTTGACCGGGGCGGTGACCACAGCGGGCCCGCCCAACTGCCAGTCGGTGGTGTAGCCGGGTTCAAAGACGGAGAAGGGCAGGCCGCTGGACCAACGGCTCAGGCCCGACCACTGCCAGCCGCCTACCACGGCATCCACCAGCCTGTTTGTGGCTCCCAGAACGGCCTTGCCGCGGCCTACCGGAAGCGCATAGACCCAGTCGATGGTGATCAGGTGACGGGTATCGAAGTCCGAAACGCCCTTGTTCAGCTTGGGGTTCCAGGAGTTCTGGATGGCCGAGCCGCCGAAAGCGTCGCTGGAGGCCCAGTTGGAGCGCTCCGCTCCCGAGCCCATATCGATGGACTTGGAGAAGGTGTAGTTGACATCGGCGGTGAAGCCATGGCTCGAAGGATGACGCAACGTGATCTGGAGCCCGTTGTAGGAGCTGTTGCCAATCGAGGACCAGGCATAGAGCGAGGAGAACTGCTGCTGCCAGAACTGCGGCCCGTTGGGATTCATGAAGTCGACGATGTCCAGCGAGGTGGTCTCGCCGTAGTTGTAGCGATAGGGCGCCCAAGCATCGGAATAGACGGCCTGGGTGGCGCTTTCGCCGGCGTAGTCGATGCCCGCCATGTACGGGAAGACGTCTTCAAAATAGGCGATCGGCGCGACGGCCGCCGTGGGGTCGCCCCCGTTCTGGTCGGCGAGCTTGGACATGGCGGCGCCGGCGTGGAAGTAGTCTCCGCCGCCCTTCTTGTCCACCAGGTTGACGGGCTCGGCCAGATCGAGCTGTTCCAGCAGGTGGCGACCCAGACGGCCCACATAATTGGCCTCGACAGCAAAGCCCAGCGGCAGCTCGCGCTGCAACGAGAAGTCGAAGGTGTAGGCGTAGGGCGTCTTCAGATGGTTGTCGATGCCCCAGGTGATGGCGAAGTCGCAGCCCGGCACCGTGGACGGAGTAAAGGGATAGGTAACGGCGCTGGCGGGAGAGGTGCAGCCACTGAGCGGGGGAAGAGTATGTGGACCGGTAAACCGGGGCGACTCCTGAAACGACACTGCGGCAGCCGGGCTGGTGATTGAATTGCTCAGGCCAAAGGAGCCCAACTGATCGAAGGAGTTCACAATGCCCTGGCCGAAGTGGTCGAAGTACATGCCGGAGCCGATGCGAACGGTGGTTTTGGTATCGGGCGCCCAAACCGCCGAGAGGCGCGGCGCGAAGTTGGCCTTCTGCTTGGCCCAGTAGCCGGGCTGGTGATTCGCCTTTCCGCTGGGGGCGAATTCGAGGTTGTCCTCGAAGACATTGCCCTGGGCGGCCGCCGCGCCGCGCTTGAGGAACCAGGCGTGGGTATCGACGGTGGGAGAAATCTGCTGGCCCTTGGTCTCGTAGGGCGCTTGGAGAATCGAGTGGCGCACGCCGTAGGTGATGGTGAGGGTGTGGGTCACGCGCCAGGAATCCTGGAGGAAGTACTCGAACTCGTTGGCTTTGAAATGGCGATCGATCACCTTGCCGTCCGCCACCAGCGTGCCACTGGTGGGGCTGGTGACCGCGTAGTTGTATTGCAGCGTGGTCTCCGGCACCGTGCCCATCAGCGTTCCATAAGCGATCTGGTAAGAGTTGGCGAAACCGCCGCCCAGGTCGGCCGGGGCATTGGGGAAATTGGACAGCCAGTAGGGATTGGTGCTGGCCCCGGCATAGGAGTTGGCGTCGCTGCTGCGATTGTTCTCAATGCCCCGCCAGTTGCCGCCGAAGCTGAACGTGTGCGCGCCCTTGGTCCAGGTCAGGGTGTCGGTGATGTTCTGCACCGGCACGTTGACCATGGTGGAGCGAGTTTGCGCGGTGGGCTGGGAAAGGAAGCGGAAGTTCACCCAATCGCCCGTGCCCGAGCCGACTCCGCGCGTGGAATAGCCCTGGCGGATGAAGCCGTAGCGCAGATCGTTGACGAGATTGGAAGTGGGCGTCCAGGTGTGACCGAAGGCCAGGCCCTTGGTGTTGTCCACGTACATGCTCGCGGCCGGCTGTCCAGGCAGGTTCTCGTCCCCGGCCCTGG
>Ga0316217_10001257_pt1 | contig 33791 bp, 23 predicted proteins | sample 1anoAmetaG_FD_203633 | JGI IMG/M metagenome (GOLD analysis project Ga0316217, IMG submission 203633) | Freshwater microbial communities from Trout Bog Lake, Wisconsin, USA - 1anoA | ecosystem: Environmental > Aquatic > Freshwater > Lake > Hypolimnion/Profundal zone | place: USA: Wisconsin...
TGATGCGCTGACCGCCTCCTTTGTATCGGCGGCGACGCCGGCCAGTCCTACGGGCGATTACAACATCGTACCCGCCTGGAATGATCCCGGCAATAAGCTGGGCAACTACCTGGTAACCACCAACCTCGGCGCGCTCACGGTCACCCCAGCGCTACTGACGGTGACGGCGGACAACCTGAACCGCGCCTACGGGTCGAGCAATCCAGCCCTGACCTTCAAGTACGGCGGCTTCCTCAATGGCGATAATGCCACCGTTGTTACCGTCCCCCCCGCGGCTTCGACCCTGGCGACCGGCGCCAGCCCGGTAGGCAACTACCCCATTACGCTGACTGGCGGGGCCAACCCTCACAACTACACCCTGGCCTATCTTCCCGGTCAGTTGACCGTGACACCGGCGAGCTTGGTGGCGCGGGCCAATGACCAGAGTCGCGCCTATGGCGTCGCCAATCCTGCGCTGACGATCAGCTATAGCGGCTTCGTCAACGGCGAAAACGTTGGAGCTCTCACGAGCGCGCCCGTGGCCGCCACCACGGCGGCAACCGGCAGCCCAGTCGGCGCCTATGCCATCACGCTCAGCGGCGGCAGCGCTCAGAATTACAACCTGAGCCTGATGCCTGGCGCCTTGACGGTAACAGCGGTAGTGTTGACCGTGACGGCGGATTCACAGACCCGCGCGTATGGCGCGGCCAATCCGGCGTTGACCTTCCAATACAGCGGCTTCATCAACGGCGAAAACCGGACCGCGTTGACCAGCGAGCCCGTGGCCAGCACCACGGCGGTTGCCGGCAGCCACGTGGGCAGTTACCCCATCACCCTGAGCGGTGGCGTGGCGCGCAATTACTCCCTCAACCTGGCGCCTGGCGCGCTAACGATCACCCCGGCGCTCCTGACGGTGACGGCGGACAACCAGAACCGCGCCTATGGGTCGAGTAATCCGGCGCTGACCTTCAAGTACGGCGGCTTCCTCAATGGCGATAATGCCAGCGTCTTTGCCGTGCCGCCCACCGCCTCCAGCTTGGCGACCAGCGCCAGTCCAGTGGGCAGTTACCCCATCACGCTGACCGGCGGGACCAACCCCCGTGATTACACCCTGGCCTATATTCCCGGTCAGTTGACCGTGACGCCGGTAACCTTGGTGGCGCGGGCCAATGACCAAAGTCGCGCCTATGGCGCGGCCAATCCTGCGCTGACGATCAGCTACAGCGGCTTCGTCAACGGCGAAAACGTTGGAGCGCTCGCCAGCGCGCCCGTGGCCGCCACCACCGCGGTAACCGGCAGCCCGGTCGGCCCCTATGCCATCACGCTCAGCGGCGGCAGCGCTCAGAATTACAGCCTGAGCCTGACGCCCGGCACGCTAACGGTGACCAAGAGCCCGCTGACGGTGGTTGCCAACGACGCGACCCGCCCGTACGGCATGGCCAATCCGGTCTTCACTGGCGCTCTCACTGGGATCGCGAGCGGGATTTCCGTCTCGGCGACCTACAACTCGACCGCGAGCCAAACCAGTCCCGCGGGCGCCTACCCGATCGTGCCGACGCTCAACGACCCGTTTGGAGTTTGCGCCAACTGCACGGTTAAGCTCACCAATGGCACCCTCACGGTGGCCGCGGCCTTGACGATCGCCTCCTCCTCGGGCTCCTTCCTCATGGGAAGCGCTCCGGTCGCGGTGGATCCCAAAGCATCGCTGAACGACGGCGGCAGTCTGAGGTACGGGGGCGCGACCTTCACGGTCGAGAATGCGACCAATGCGGATGCCGGCGACCTGCTGTCCCTGCTGGGCACGGCCCCCATCGCCGTGAGCGGCAACCAAGTGACTTACGGCGGCCTGCCTCTGGCCACGCTAACCGGCGGGGCGGGCACGAATGCCTTGGTGTTTACATTCACCGCCAACGCCGACCAAACCTCGCTTTCCGCCTTGCTACGGCAGGTGTGCTTCTCCACCGATGCCACCAACAACCGGGTCCGCGTGCTGCAAATGACCCTGGCCTACGGCGCCGTGACGGTGACGGCCCAACGCGCCTTCTTCCTGGATCGGCCGCCAGTGGCGCTGGACACCCAGATTCTGGCCGCGGCCGGAGTCGCCACCTCCATCCCATTCAGCAACGTGCTGGCCAACGTGAGCGATCCGGACGGCGACACCCTTACCATCGCGGATTACAGCGCGAGTTCCTCCTACGGCGGCCAGATCGCCGCGACGGCCACGAACTTCACTTACACGCCTCCCACCGGGTTGACCACGCCGGACTTCTTCGTTTACAAGGTAGATGACGGTCACAGTGGCCAGGCCATTGGCGTCGTCAGGCTGCGGTTCATTCAAGCCGGCCAGATAGAAATTGACGGCGGCAACATTCCCAGCTCCGGCGCCCATATCACCACGACGGGAATTCCCGACGCCATGTACGAGGTGCAGGTTTCAACCGACTTGATCCACTGGTCGCTCTTGTTCACGGTCATGTCCAGTCCGACCGGCATCATCGACATCGTTGACGCAACGGCCAAAAACTACCCACAGCGCTTCTATCGAGCGGTGGCCCAGTAACCTCATGTGGATAGGCGGTGCTTGTTGCACGCGCGCCAGGAGCCGTAACAGGCTCTTGGCCTGCTTGGGTTTGAAATTATTGCCCCGGCCCCTCTGCAGAGGCTCCCTGAGCGGAAAGGCTCCCTGAGGAGCTTGACCCCTATTACCCCGCTTCTTATAGTTTAGTCTGGTCGCTATCATGCGGCCAACCGTCCCTGGTGTCCTTCATGATGAAGTTGAAGCGCCGGGCGGTAACGGGTCCGAATAATTATGAAAATGGTGTTTCCTTCGGTGGTCGGTAACTTAAGCCGGCTTCAAACTCCGCGCGTGATCGTTCTTGGAGCTTTGTTGGCGGCCGCAGCCGCTCCGGGCGCCGAACCCGCGACGCCTCAAGGGCTGCTCCAGGCCAAAGGCCCCGACGTCTCGCTGCGCAACGAGGTGAGACACGCGATCGACAAGGGATGGACCTGGATGGTCAAAAGTCAGGATACCAATGGTTTTTGGTCCAGCGCCGATTACCCCGCCATGACCGGTTTGGCGCTCGTTTCCTACCAGTTGCAACCGGGGGTGCGCGACCAGAGAAAGGACTCAGACACGGTCAAGAAAGCGTACGCCTATCTGGCGAGTTGCATCCAGCCGGACGGGGGCATCTATCGCAAGGAGTTGCCCAGTTACAACACTTCGATCGCGCTGATGGCCCTCGTGCTTTCCGACCGGCCGGAGTTCCAGTCCGCCATTCTCAAAGCGCGGAGATTTGTCATCGGCCTCCAGGTGGACCAGGGCGAAGTCGGTAAGATCGATACCGCCAACGATGGCGGCGTGGGGTACGGCAAAGCCGACAAACAGCCGGACCTGTCGAACACGTCCTGGGCGCTGGAAGCCCTCGCCCTTTGCAAGAGCTATCTCAAGGAAAAAAACCTGACCGACTCGAGCGACTTGAATTGGCCGGCGGCCATCCATTTCATCCAGAGTTGCCAGAATCTCCCAGGCTACAACCCCGAGAAATGGGCCTCCGGCGACCCCCAGAACAAGGGCGGTTTCATCTACGCTCCAGGCGCCAGCAAGGCCGGCGAGACGAACCTCAACAGTCGGGTTGCGCTCCGATCCTATGGCAGCATGAGCTACGCCGGCCTCTTGAGCTATGCCTATGCCGATCTCAAACCCGATGACCCCCGCGTCACGGCCGTCATGGATTGGCTCAAGTCCAATTACACCCTCGATGAAAATCCAGGCATGGAAAAGCAGGGCCTCTTTTATTATTTCCACACCATGGCCAAGGCGTTGACGGTTTGCGGTACGGATACCCTGGACACCCAGGATGGCCGGAAGGTCAACTGGCGCGAACAACTCGCCCTCAAGCTGATGAACCTGCAAAAGGCTGACGGCTCCTGGGCCAACGATAATGGCCGCTGGTTCGAAAAGGACCCCACCTTGGTCACCGCCTACTCTTTGATCGCGCTCGACATGATCTACTCTCGTCTCTAAGACGACTTCGTCGAAGCGGGGACGCCCCCTACGGCGCGAAGGCGACCGCTTCCGGAAGCCGACGATTTGCCGTGAAACGCCTTTGACGCCTCCGCTAGTCGCCTCCCGCGAAATCGCGGGACAATCCGATGAACCGGGGTCGTGAAAATTACCTCGAGAATCATCCTTGAGTCCCTTGCGAAAAGCCCTGACCGGGATTATCTAAGTCGGCATGTTCACAATTACCGCAGATAAGATACTCCCATGCACGGTGACCGGTTCCTGGCCCCGACCGCGCTGGTTTAACGACAGCATGTTCGGCCGACCGCTCGACACCTGCATGCTCGATGTGCGTTTCCGGGAGCGGTTCCAAGACGCACTGGCCACCGTGCTCAGCGACCAGGAACGGGCCGGCCTGGATATTCTCACGCATGGCGATCTCCATTGCGATGACGACCTGGCCGGGCGGTCGTGGCATCATTACCCGCTCCAACGCTGGGCGGGGTTCAGCGGGGATTTCCTTCAATCCGAGGAGACCCGCTCCCCCTGGCTGCGCTATCCCCCAGGCAGCCTGCTCAACGAAATTTACACCGGCTGGCGCTGGCCCCGCGTCGTGGACAAAGTCGAGCATCGGCCCCTGGACTATCCGAAGATCTGGCGGATGGCCCAGAGCAAAACCGCGCTCCCCGTGCGCTTCGGCACCTGTTGCTCCCAGGTAATGGGGCTCTTTCTGGACCTGCACACCCCCAAATACAAGGACCGCCAGGAAGTCGTCTGGGACATGGCGGTGGCCATGAATAAAGAATTGCTGGCCCTGCGCGACGCCGGGTGCAAGTGCATCCAAATCGAGGAACCCACCCTCCATTTCTGGGCGAACACCTATGGCCGTGACCACGAGCAGGTTCAGTTTATGATCAAGGCCTTCAACCGCGAGGTTCAAGGCCTGGAAGATGTCGAGCTCTGGATCCACACCTGCTGGGGCAACCCCAACATGCAGCGCGTCATTGAGAACGACAGCTATCGCGAATCCTTCCAACTCTACCTCGAAGCTTGCCGCGGCGATGTCTGGACCATCGAGACCAAAGACCGCGGCTTCCGCGAGATCGAGCTCTTTGCGCCCCTCAAGGGCAATCTGAAAAAGAAGATCGCCGTCGGGGTCGTGAGCCATCGAACTCTTCAAGTCGAGCGACCGGAGGAGGTGGCCGCCTCCCTGCGTCTGGCGTTGAAGCATATCGCCCCGGAACAACTCATCGTTTCCAGCGACTGCGGATTCGGCCGCCAGGGCTGCAACCGGGAAATCGCGTTCTTCAAGAGCACCGGCATCGCCCAGGGAACCAACCTCATCCGGCGGGAACTGGGCCTCCCTGAGACCCGGGTCCGCGCCGCCGAGCCCGCGCTCCAGACCGACATCGTGCCTAGGGCGTCTGATCGTTGAGAATCATGGCCTGGGCTTTTCGTTGCGGTGAATAAATCATGCTGGATCGTTGCGGTCTGCCTTTTCACCGCGTGGCCTTTATTCGGCGATAATGATCCGGCTGGGTCCTGGCGTCCCGGCCTCAAACCGGCGCTGACCGTACCCTCGGCGCCCGGCTTGAATCTTAAGCCGGGCTTCTGCCTCGAGGTCCGTCTTCGTCCCTCCGACGTTTCGGAGGGTCGCAACCTCGTGTTCAAGGACCATGAGTACGCCTTGCGCATCGATTGGCCTTCCGAGGGAAGCCGGCTGTCCTTCTTCGTCTATGGCAATGGGCAGTGGGAGCCGAGGGTCAGCGCTTATTGCCCCGCCACCAACCAGTGGTGTCATGTCGTCGCCTCGTGGGATGGACATCAGTCAGTCCTTTGGGTGGATGGCGAACCGTTCAGCGTGGCGCGCGAAGCGCGGACGCCCCCGGTCACCGCCAACCCGCTGGTCATCGGCGCCGCCGCCCCCCTCGGCGCCGCCTTTGCCGGTGAAATGGAGTATGCGCGGGTGTATGACCGGCTGTTGCCGCCGGCTGACATCCTCCGCCACGCTTACGGCATGGAGACGCATCCCGAGGAGCCGGGCGTCGCCGCGACCGAGTTCGATTTCTCCAAGGGACTGCAAGGCTGGAAAGCCAGGGCGGATGCGGCGATTCGTCCCGGCGCCGACGCGATGCTGGTAACCTGCTCCTCGCCCCGTGGGTATATGCTCCACCAGGGGCTGGACGCGCAGATTGGGAAAGAGGACTTCCTCAGCCTGCGGATGACGCTGGACCGAGGGACACGCGGGGAGTTGATCTTCGTCACCACCTCGGGCGCCGGTCGCATTCGCTTTCCCACCCGGGCGGACGGCAGACCGCACACCTATGTGCTGGAGCCTTGGACTTGGCGAGGATGGGGCGGTCGCCTGCTCGCGCTGGGGTTAGCCCCCTCCGAATCCTCCGTTTGGACGGCGGCCGTCGCCTGGCTTCGGCTCACGGAGCAGGTCCAGGCCGAACCGGAACTCACCGTATTGGACCTTTCCCCCGGCGCGGCGATGCCCCGCGCCGGCCGGCCGGAGACCCTCGTGGCTCGAATCCGCAATCTGGGCGGGATGGCTTCCAACGTCCAGGCCACCTTGACCGCTCCGCCCGGCATAGCGATCGAGGGCTCCAACGTCCGTCCCCTGGGCGGCATGAACTACCGTGAAATTCGGGAGGCGATTTGGACCGTTCGGGCCTCGCGGTCCATGACCGCCGCATTTCAGGCGGCCGCCGCGGCGGCCGACGCGCCGCCCGCAGTCAGCGATGCATCCCTCCGGTTTCTCCCGAAGCTCGATTTGCCCCGGACCGATTATGTCCCGGAGCCGGCGCCGCTCCCTACGGGGCGCTACCGGCTGTGGACTCATTATTGTCCGCTATGGAAGAGCGGAACGCACACCGGTTGGGGCGCCATCGAGCCCTGGCCGGAGCGCAAACCGGTGCTGGGGTGGTACAATGAGGGCGATCCGGAAGTGGCCGACTGGCACATCAAATACTGGGTCGAGCACGGCATCTCGGGCGTCATCTATTGCTGGTATCGTTCGAATCTCAACGCCCCGGTAACTCAAACCCTCGGCCACGCGATTCACGACGGCCTGCTTAAGGCCCGGTTTCTGCCTCTCATCAAATTCGGCATCATGTGGGAGAACGGGTGCGGGCAGGGCGTCGGCTCCACCGGCGACTTGTTGGACAACCTGCTCCCGTTCTGGATCGAAAACTACTTTTCTCATCCCTCCTACCTCAGGGTGGACGGCAAACCGGTGCTCTACATCTGGGTTCCCCAAAATGTCACCCGGCACCTGGGGTCGAGCCAGGAAGTGCGCCGCGCCTTTGAAACGATGCGCACCCGATGTCGAGAGAAGGGCTTGGGCGGCCTTTATATTGTCGGATGCGTCGGCTCGGACGATCGGCGGGCATTGGAGGGGATGGCGGAAGAAGGTTGGGATGCCAGTTCGGCCTACGGGGCCGGGTGGCGGCAACCAGCGGAGGTCAAAACGGTCGGGGATTTTGTTTGCGCTCCTTTCGAGCACTTTATTGATCAACAGGAGCAGATTTGGAAAGCCAAACGCGGGTATGGCCTGCTGCCCGACATAACGGCGGCGATGATGGGATGGGACTCGCGCCCCTGGAACGAGACGCCCTTCTTTTGGTCCGACAACACCCCCGACAAATTCCGTGACCTCTGTCGTCGCGCCAAAGCGGTGATCGACGCGGGCGGCGGCGCGGGGCCGGCCGCCAACACGCTCATCTTCTGCTGCTGGAATGAATTTGGCGAAGGCCATTATATCGAGCCGACGCGCGGTTACGGTTTCGACTACCTGGATGTCATCCGCGACGTGTTCACGGACGCGTCCAAAACGCATGTCGACCTCGGGCCGGAGGATGTCGGACGCGCTTGCGATTCGTGGTATCTGGCAGCGCGCAAGACCGCCCAAGCGACGACGCCCGAGGCCGACCATTGGGTGGGGCCGGCCCTTTCAGCCTGGCATCCCATGATGGGGCTGGCCGGCGCCGATCTTCTAGCGGGCGCATTGCGCGCCGCCTCGAACACGGGCGATCCGGCCTGGTCGCTGCCGGAGACGCGTCTCCGCGCCAGCCGCTACCGGCGCGGGATCGTGGAAATGAAGCTGAGTCGGCCGGGAACAGCCCAGTTATTCTGGACCACCTCCTCCGAGCCGGCGGCGTCCGAGGCGGCCAGCGTCACCGCGTCCACCGCGGGTGACGGGCAGTTTCACTCTTACGCGTTCGAGGTTGGCAAGAACGACCACTGGGCCAGTTGCATCACCTCGCTGCGCTTCGACCCGGCCACCGAGGCTGGGGTCGCCATTGAGATTCGCGCCATCCGGTTGGAGTGATGCAACCGGATTGAACTAAGATCAAACCACTCCGGTACTGAGGGCGCGGTTGCGTTAGAGCTTGCTGCCGGGCGCGGGAAAGGTAGAGTGGCCCACATGATGCAAAAGCCTCCCCGATCGGTTTGCCCAGTAGCCGTGCTTGGCCTGCTTTCCTTCAGCGTTCAGCTTGCTACCTGCCAACTGCCCGCCTCGCTTACTCCGCCCGCCCCGGCCGCGCCGCGGATCAACGGTCCCAGCGTGTTCGGTGTTCGACCGCATTCCGATTTCCTTTACACGATTCCCACCACAGGCGAAAGGCCGTTGGCATTCAGCGCGGACAACCTGCCCAAGGGGCTGAGGCTGGACGCCAAGACCGGGCGGATCAGCGGCCGCTTGGAGGGCAAAGGCGAATACCAGACGCGCTTGCGGGCCGCCAATGCCAAGGGAACGACGGAGAAGCCATTCCGCATCGTGGCGGGCAAACAGATCGCGCTGACGCCCCCGATGGGCTGGAATAGCTGGAATTGTTGGGCGGCCGCCGTGGATCAAGAGAAGGTGCTGCGTTCGGCGCGCGCCGTGGTTGCCTCCGGTCTCTCGGACCACGGCTGGACCTATATTAATATCGACGACACCTGGCAGGGCCGGCGCGGCGGACCGTGCCAGGCGATTCAGCCGAATGAAAAGTTCCCCGACATGAAGGGTCTCTGCGCGGCTATCCACGATCTGGGATTGAAGGCGGGGATTTATTCCACTCCCTGGATCACCTCCTACGCCAAGTACGTGGGCGGGTCGAGTGATGCTCCCAACGGCGCGTGGGAGAAGGAACTTGCCAGCGAGAAGCACTGGAAACTCGGCAAGTATTATTTCGCTGAGAACGACGCCCGCCAATGGGCGGAGTGGGGATTCGATTACCTGAAGTTCGATTGGAACCCCAACGACGTGCCCCACACCGCGGCGATGGCTGCCGCTTTGCGCAAGACCAAGCGCGATATCATCTTCAGCCTGTCCAATACGGCGCCCTTTGATCACGCGGCAGACTGGGCGCGGTTGGCGAACTGCTGGCGCACCACCGGCGACATTTTCGATGGTTGGGCTGATAACCCGGAGGCCGACTGGAACTTTGGCGTCTCGGAGATCGCCTTTTCCCAGGACCGCTGGGCGCCCTATGGCGCTCCCGGTCATTGGAATGACCCGGACATGCTGGTCGTCGGCCGGGTCGGCTGGGGCCCGGCGCTCCACGACAGTCGCCTGACGCCCGAGGAGCAATACACGCATATCAGCATGTGGTGCCTGCTTTCCGCTCCGCTGCTCATCGGCTGCGACCTGGAACGGTTGGATCCGTTCACTCTCGGCCTGCTCTCCAACGACGAGGTTCTGGCGCTCGACCAGGATGCCCTCGGCAAGCCGGCGGTCCGCGTGGCCACCATCGGCCCCGTAGATGTCTTTATGAAAGACCTCGAGGACGGCTCCCGTGCGCTCGGTTTCTTCAACCGAGCTCAGCCGGCCGAGGAAGTCAACTTTATGAAATTGAGTTATATCGGCCTGGGCGGGACTCGCCACGTGCGCGATCTCTGGCGTCAAATCGATCTCCCCGACGCGAAGGGGACCCTCAAACTGAAGGTTCCCGGACACGGAGTCGTGCTGCTCAAACTTTCGGCTGCGAAATAAGCGCCCCTGTTCCTTGAACCTCAACCTGCGTGTAAATGGATCCACGCTTTGGGGCGCGGGCAAGATGCCCGCGCCGCGGTCTGGGGCCTCGCCTATTTAGGACCATAGTTTATGCGGATGATGTCGGGTCGGCTCGCAATCCAACGGACGAGGAGCATTAAAGAGACGCGGCTGGCCTGGCTTTGCGCCTTGGCTTTGATAGCGCCGGGCGGCGGGTTGTTCGGCGGAGAGGCTGGCGACGGCCGACTGCGCGACCCGGGGTTCGAGAGGGAAACCCTCCTGGAGGACTGGAGACCGGTGGTGTTCGGCGCCCGACCGGAACTGGGGCGGGACGATGCGGTGAGGCACGGGGGCCATTACTCGTTGCGCGCGCGGGCCGCTGAGCCTTCGGATACCGCCCTATTTCAGGAGATTGCTCTAAAATCGGGAGGTTGGTATCGCTTGAGCTACTGGGTCAAGACGGTCGCTTTGATGCCGGGCACGGCGTCGGTTTACGGCGCCGTGCAAGTCCAGCAACCCGAAGGCCGCGGGCTCATCGCCTCGGGCGCGAACCACCAGGGGAACACCGAATGGAGCGAAGTCATCGTCTGGTTCGCGGCCCCGCCCCAAGGGCGCGTCCGGGTGAGCCTGTTTTTCGCCGGATTCGGGAAAGCCACGGGCACGGTGTGGTTCGACGACTTGGAGCTAACGGCGATCGTTCCGGCCGAACTGCCGGTGCGGTTAACGCGCCCGGCGGCCGGCGGGAGTGAGATTCAGCCGGGCCAGTACGGGCAGTTTATCGAGTACCTCTGCGACCTGGTTCCAGGGATGTGGGCCGAAAAACTCTATGACGGAAGTTTCGAAGGCCTTAGCCCTTACAAATTCCAGTTCCTCAAGGAAACCGATTTCAAAGAGAAGCCTTGGTATCCGAGCGGCGAGGTAAACCGGGCGGATTATGCGCTGGACAAGTCCACCAAGGTCAGCGGCGAGGTGTCGAAGCGGATTTCAGTCGAGGAAGGGCCGCCTTGCGTGGTCGGCCTCTCCCAGGATGGCATCGCCATCGAGCGCGGCGCCGCGTGCGATTTCAAATGTTGGATCCGCGCAGTTGGCATTGCCGGTCCGGTGCGGGTGCGCCTGCGCCATGGCCTGAAGGTCTACGCCGAAGGAGAGATCCGGCCCGCAACGGACTGGCGCAAACAAGTCCTGCGGCTCACCCCTAATGGCGGCGACGTCAATGCCACCTTGACGATCGAATTTCGCGGTCCTGGGATATTGTGGTTGGATAACGCCTCCCTCATGCCGGTGGACCAACGCGGGGGCTGGCGCCCGGAAGTGCTGGAAGCGGTGCGGGCGCTTAAGCCTGGGGTTATCCGCTTTGGCGGGAGCACAGTCGATGATCTCAGCATGGCCGACTTCGATTGGAAAGACACCATCGGCGACCCGGACCGGCGCCGTCCGTTCACCGCCTGGGGCGGCCGGCAGCCTACGGGGCCGGGCCTTGAAGAAATCGTTCAGTTCTGCCAGGCCGCCGGCGCGGAGCCGCTGATCTGTACGCGCGTCACCGGGCGCGCGCCCAAGGACGCGGCGGAGGAGGTCGAGTATTTCAACGGCTCGGTGGAAACTCCCATGGGCGGGTGGCGAGCTCGCAACGGGCGCCCGAGGCCCTATCGCATTAAGTATTGGCAGGTGGGCAACGAACTGGGCGGTAGCGCGTACGAGGAGCGCTTGCCCGCGTTTTGCCGGGCCATGAAGGCCGTCGATCCGACCATCAAGCTGCTGTCCTCATTTCCGACGCCCGGAGTCTTGCAAGGAGCGGGACCGTGGCTGGACTATGTGTGTCCCCACCACTACAGCCACGACCTGGAATGGATGAATGCGGACCTTGACGCCCTGGGAGGAATGATCCGTCAATACGCCCCCGGCCGGCCCATTCGGGCGGCGGTGACCGAGTGGAACACGACCGCGGGGGACGCGGGGCCCAAGCGCGCCATGCTCTGGACCTTGGCCAACGCACTGGCCTGTTCCCGATATCACAACCTGTTGCACCGGCATTGCGACCTGGTCGAGATCGCCAATCGCTCCAATCTCATCAACAGCTTCTGCTCCGGCACCCTCCAGACCGATAATCATCGGTTGTATAAGACGCCCACTTACTATGCCCAACAACTCTACGCCTCGCTGGCCGGAAACCGAACGTTGGGGCTCGACTCGATCCTCCCGGCCAATCTAGCCCCCGACCTGAGCGCCACTCTTTCCGCCGACGGCAAGGAGGTCACGATTTTCGCCGTCAACGACACCCTGGAGGTCATTACGCGGCCTCTGGATTTCTCCAGCCTGGGCGTTGGCGAGCAGGCCCTTTCTGTTTGGACATTGGGGGACAGGCGAAACGCCGGGGAGCCCGACGTAACCAACAGCTTCGATGAACCCCAACGGGTCGCGCCCGCGCGCTCAACCGCGCGCCTCCATTCGGGCCGGTGTACCTATCATTTTCCGCCCTTGTCCCTAACCGTGTTGCGCGTGAAGGTCAGGTAGCGGTTCAGCGCGTAACCCTCCCGCGCTCAGGAATTGGCGTTCAGACAGCCGACGCCGGCGACGGGCTGCGGCGCGGCTTTTTGTCCGCACTGAAGAACGAGCACCGGAACAGCGCCATTTCTTACGCGAGGGGGAACTGTTCTGAGACACGGAAGCGGGCGCAAGAAAGATGCCGACGTTTAGGGAAACCCACGAGGGCCAGAAAACGCGCATGGTCATTGGCGCTTTTGAGTGTAACCCCATGTGGGGGACGTCTCGGCAAACCGACTACGCTCAGTGGAAAAAAGGCTGGCTTGGAAGTCCAGCGGACAAGTTCCTTGGCGTCAGCGAAGACAATGCAAAGAAGATCGTCGAGGGTCTGAAGATCAAGTGAGAGGCTTGCAATATCTGGACCATTCATCAGTTCCATTCGCGCTTTAACCTGCGCTGTTCGGGGTGGCTTTCATCGCCATCACGGCTGGCGGCGCGTTGCTGCGCGGGCCGCTTCATCGCCGACAGGCGGGCGGCTGACTTCCGCCATTGTTAGTTTCGCCTTGGCAAGCAGTTTTGGATGGACGTTTCGGAGCCGACCCATACAATTCCCAGCCAATCCCCGATGGTGAATCGGTACCTATGAAATCAAGACTCGCGCTCCTGCAAACCCTCCTGGCGGCCTCCGCAATTCTAAACGCCGCTGAGCCCGCAACGCCGCCCCCTCAAACCGCGCCTCCGCCGGTCACAGCCGCGCGCGTCGCGGAACTCCAAGGGCTGCGCTTTGGCATGTTCATTTGCTGGTCATTCAGCACGTTCTCGGGAAAGGAATGGACGCCGGGCATCACCAACCTCGACCTCTTTCATCCCACGGGTTGCGACGTGGAGCAGTGGGTGAGAACCGCCAAAGAGGCGGGCATGGGTTACATCCTGTTTCTCACCAAACACCACGACGGCTTTTGCCTGTGGGACACCCGGACGACCGACCGCAAGGTGACCAAGAGCGCGCTGGGTCGCGACGTGCTGCGCGAACTGCGCCAAGCCTGCGACAAATACGGAATTAAATTGGCGCTCTATTTTTCCGAGGGGGAGTGGGCGTGGCCTGACCCGCCCGGCGGAACCCGCCGCAATAATGGAGGGGTTAACCCGGAAATGAAGCAGGCGCAATTGAAAGAGTTGCTCACCGAATACGGGCCCATCGAATACATCTGGTTTGATTACGCGGTGGGTGACGGCGGGCTTGCCCACGCCGCTACCATTCAATTCGTAAAATCGATTCAACCCAACTGTTTCGTGGGTTTCAATAACGGGGACCAGCAAGGGGCCGACATTCGCCTGGGCGAGATGGGACGGCCGGGGCCGTTGGACGATCCCTCGGCGGCCGGGCCGTACATGGATAAACTCGCCGCCCCCACGTATCGGCTCGCCGAGTTTACCTATCCTATTCTTCCTCCCCACGAGGGCGGCGCGATGTGGTTCTACTCTCTGACCAACCACGACCAATTGTGTTTGCCGGCGGAGAAGCTTTACGCGGATTACCTGGGCGCGGTGAAATTCGGCAACATCTTCTCGCTCGACGTCGGGCCCAATTACGAAGGGAAGCTGCGCGAGATCGACGTGCGTACGCTGCGGAAGGTGGGCAAGTATATACGCGGGAAGCTCAGACTACCGCCCGCGCCCGCCTCGCAAGGCAAGCCCGCGCGAGCATCGAGCGTGTGGCAGAACAACGGAGCCTATGCCGCCAGCGCCGCGGTGGACGGCATGGAGCATACGCGATGGGGCGCCGCCGAGGGCGCCCGCTCCGGCTGGCTGGAGGTGGATCTCGGAGCCCCCACCCGCATTGGACGCGCGCTGGTCATGGAGCTGGCATACCCCCGCACCCAGGAATTCGCCATCCAGTACAAGGAAGGCGAAACCTGGAAAGACCTGGCGCGCGGGACCACCCTCGCCGGCCCTTGCAACTTCAGGTTCAAACCGGTAACGGCTCAATGGTTCCGACTCAATATCCTCAGGGCAACCGACACGCCCACGATCGAGGAATTTCAACTGTTCCGCTAGCGCGCTTGAATGCGATAACACGGTGTAAACCAACTGGGTTTTTGGACGCGGGTACCGCGACGGCGGGAGCCGCGCCACGATCCAAGGCCCTATCTCGCTAGCTATGCATGTCATGATCTTTACCTCTTCTGATTGGCGCAGACCCTTCCGGCTTGCGGTGCGGCAAAGCGGAACGAAAGCGCGACTCGCCTGGGCTGGCTTGCTGGCCCTCCCGCTGCTGGCATCGGCCGAGGAGATGGAAAAGAATTTCCAGTCTCTCGCCACTCCCGCCGGCAGGGTGGCCGGCGTCACCCTCCTTGACCACCCCGAGAGCCTCGATTGGCGCCAAACGAACGAGGGCCTGGTTGTCAACCTGCCCGATCGGAAACCGCGCGAGTTCGCCTACGGTCTGAAAATCACCGAGGCGGACCTCAATGCCGTCTCCATGCATGCCGGCGCCATCACGCCGCCCGTCGGCGGCTTATCCACGGTCACCTCTCTCGACCAGGCGGACGATGAAGTGGGTCATGCGCTGCAAGCGGCGATGATCTGGGCGCCATCGGCGCCGCCGGAACAACAGGCCTACGTGGCCTTTCGCAAGCGCTTCACGCTAACCGACGCCGCCGCGCCGGCCACTCTGCATATTTTCGCCGACTCGCGCTACATGCTTTGGGTGAATGGGAATTATGTCTTGCGCGGACCCTGTCGCTTCAATCCGAAGCGGCCGGAATATGACAGCGTGGATCTCCGTCCATTCCTGCGACCAGGAACCAACGTCCTCGTGGCGCTGGCGCATCACTACGCCGGCGCCATCAACGGCCGGATCATGCGGCATGAGCCCGGACTGACGGCTCGGCTGGAGGTTGCGGGCAAGGAGATCTTGCGCACCGACGCGTCATGGCGGTGCAACCGGAACACGGAGTATCGCCCGTCGCCGGAAGCGTGGAGTTCGATTCCGGACGTTATCGATGGGCGATTACACTCCGGCGATTGGACGGGGACTGATTTTGACGAGTCCGGCTGGGAGTCGGCGGCGGCGGTCAATGCCGCCGGTTGGGGCGCGTTCCAGCCGCGCGGCCTTCCGTTGGCCCGCGAAACGGAACTGGCGGGCATGAAACTGTTGCCCTCGGGCCAGGCGCTGAAAAGCGCGCTGCCGCTCGAACTGGCCGCCGGCAAGGAGGTGGTCGTGGATCTGGGCCGCATGGCGATGGCGTATGCGGTGGTGGAGCTTGAGGCGGAGGCGGGGAGCGTGTTGCAGATCCAATACGCCTTGCGCTACGCGAATGGAAGCCCGGGGGAGACCTACGGAGTCGGCACGACCTATACCGCCCGGAGCGGACGGCAGCGGTTCATGGCGGGCGACCAGTGGTGCAGCCATTACATGACTGTCAAGTGTGTTTCAGGCCATCTCACCCTGCGCGAGCTGAAGATGGTGGAGCGCGCCTATCCGTTCGAGCGCCTGGGACGATTCCAAAGTAGCGACCCGATGCTGAACTTGCTTTGGGAGCGGGCGGTCAACACCATTGAAGCGGTCAGCGACGACGCCTACGGCTCCGATGCTCGGGAGCGCAACGAATGGCTGCAGGACCCGGCGGAGCCCAATTTCATCACCACCCAGGTCGCCTTGGCCGGCCCTGGCCGGGATGGGAAACCGGTTTACTCCGATCCCCGCCTGCTGAAAAACCTGCTGCGGCATGCCGCGCTGACGCAATTAAAGGATGGGCGCATCCTGGCCACGTTCCCGACGGATCGCGGTCCGGAGGATTGCCATTACGTGATCGAGGATTACTCCTGCCAATGGGTCGAGGCGCTGCGGTGGTATTACGAAGCGACGGGCGACCGGGCTTTTCTCCGCGAGATGTGGCCGACCCTGGTAGGGCAAATGCATTGGTTCCTGGAGCGGCGCGCGGCGCGGGGACTCGTGCTGGCCCGAGAATACACCTCCTTCGACGATCCCCTCGCCTACATCACGTGCGAAGGCGCGGCGCTCAACGCGTTTGTTTACCAGGCGCTCCGCGACGCCGCCGTCCTGGGGCGGGTCCTGGAAGAAAAGACCCAGGCGGCTGACTTCGATAGCGCCGGCGAGGCGCTGGCCGCGGCGTTCAACCAGAGCCTGTGGAACGAGGCGGAAGGGACTTTCAATGCCGGGTTCGTCAAAGACAAGTTGCTGGGGCCCACCGCGCATGCGGCGTTGCTGGCGCTGGATCGGGGCATCGTGCCGGAGGACCGCCTGACCAGCGTGCGGCAATGGTTCCTCCTGAGCTACAAACGCCCCGGCAGCTTCCATTGCTGCGCGAATCCCGACTTCGAGAAAATGGTGGCGGATCGCGCCGGCATCAACATGCCGGTAACCTATTACTGGGTATTCCAAGAACTTTACCGGATGGACTCGCCGGCGATGGACCTCGAAGCCCTGACGGAGATGCGGCGGCGATGGGGGCAGATGGTCCGCGAGAGCGGCGATACCGGCACGATCTGGGAGACCTTCAGCGGTTCTGAAACCTGCCACAACTACGGGGCGGTGCCCGCCTACTTTCTCAGCTCGTACGTGCTCGGCGCGCGCCGAGACGGCCCGGTATGGAACCGGCGTCTGGTGCTCGAACCGCGACTCGGGGATCTGGCAAACGCCGAAGGCGTCGTGTTGACGGAGTTCGGCCCGGTGCCCGTTTCGTGGAAACGCCAGGGCGCGGAACTGAGCTTCCGCTTCGAGGCCCCTGGAGGCGTTAGAACGACGTTGCGCATCCCGGACGCGGAGGGGACGACGCTGACGCTCGACGGTCGCCAGATGAGCATCGACGTCCAAGGACGTTACGCTACGATCGCCGTGCAGGCGGGGGCGCATCAAGGCCGCATCGCCGTGAAACCGGTCGTGGCACCCGCCGCGAAAGGGGATCAGTGAGTTTGGGCTTTCGAATGATTGAGCCGGAGTTCCATCGGCAAGTGGAAGATCGGCGGGCAGGTGGGGACGCCCCAAGTCGCGGGGTCCGCGCTGCACGGAAGCCCGAACCGCAATAGCCGCCGGGCCCCACGGGGTTCATAGACAGGTGCTACAAGGGCCGAAGCCAAATATTGCGGAAACGCACCGCACAGTCGTGGCCCCCGAGGACCAAGGGGCCGGTGCTGGCCGCGTGCTTGTATTCGGGAAGTATCCGATGCCCGGTTTCGCCATGAATTTCTTCATTCAACTGCGCGAGCAATCCATTATGGAAAAGCGTCACTCGCGCGGGTTGCTTGAGCTTGCCATCGGCGAACACCGGCGCGATGAACACGATGTCGTAGGTCTGCCACTCGCCCGGGGGGCGACAAGCGTTCACCAATGGCGGGGTCTGCCCGTAGATGGCGCCCGCCTGGCCGTCGGGATAGATCTTCTCGTTGAATGAATCGAAGATCTGAATTTCAAAGAGCCCCATCAGATACACCCCGTTGTTGCCCTGGTTGTACCACGGTCCGACGAAGTGGGCGGGCGGCATCCACTCGAGGTGCAGTTGATAGCTGCCAAATTTCTCTCGCGTGGCAAAGTCGCCGCCGGTGGCTTCGATTGTGCCGTCCACAAGTTTGCCTCCTTCAGGCAGCCATTTCGACAAGTCCTTGCCGTCAAATAACACGATCGCGTCGGCGGGCGGCGCGGAGGGTTGCGTCGGCGCCGGTCCGGGATTGACCCGCTTAGGCGCCGGACGATCGGCGTCATGAACTCTGAACCCGCACCACGGCAGCACCGGCGTGTCGTCATACCCATAAACGCCGGAACCGTCCTTCGCGTGAACCAGATCGGCCGCCAGACCGATGCCGACCTGAAAAACGACCCAAATGCCAACACTAAATCCCATCCAGCTTTGAAGTCTTCTGTGCATGTGGAGTAAACGTTTCATGAGCAATTTGTTGAGCCAAAATTATTCTCGCGCACCGGCGCATCGAAGACAGAATAAATAGACTCGCGATCCGCGTCCAGCCGTTTCCAGCTTCAGGAGCGCGCGCGGCCGCTAAATTGATAATTGACTCTCAGATTAAGCAAGGCAGATTGGTCTATATGAGTTATGTCACCCGGCAGAAGCAGGTACTGGGCGCCGTTTTTGAGCGCGCCAAGCGACCGCTTTCGGTGAGCGAAATCCGCGAGGAGGCTCAAAAGGAGATCCCCTCGCTCGGCATCGCCACCGTGTACCGGGCCATCAAACAATTCGTCGCCGAGGGCCAGGTTCGACCGGTCGAAGTCCCGGGCGCGGGCCCCCATTACGAGCGGGCGGACCGGCGCCACCACCACTTTTTCCTGTGCCAGCAGTGCAAGCGTTTATTTGACCTGATCGGCTGCGTGCATGGAGTTCAATCCCTCGCCCCAAGCGGCTTCCGCGTCCAGCAGCACGAAATCGTTCTCTACGGCGAATGCGTGTCGTGCGCGGAGCATTCCACACCCGGTTAACCACGGAAGATTCATGCAAACATCGGGTAAGCTAACCGTCGGCATGTTGCTCCTGTTCCACTTGGTTGGGACCACTCTCGGCGCCGCCCAAGAGGCTCGACCGCTTAAAGTCCTTTGCTCCTTCTACCCCATGTATGTTATGGCGTTGAACGTCGTTCACGGCATCCCGGGGGTGGCGGTGGAGTGCATGACCGAGTCGAGCATCGGCTGCCTGCACGATTACCAGCTTGCCCCGGCCGATCTCAAGGCGATTGCCGCCGCGGAGGTCTTCATCGCGAACGGCGCGGGCATGGAGACGTTCGTGGAGAAAGCGCTTCGGCAATCTCCCAAGCTCAAGATCATCGAGGCGAGCAAGGGGATCCAGCTTGAGTTCAATAATAACCCGCATGTGTGGTTGAGCGTGGGCGGGGCGATCGCCGAAACGCGAAGCATCGCCGCCGGTCTGGCGGCGGCCGATCCGCCCCATGCCGTCGCCTATTCGGCGAACGCGGAAGTATACATCACTCGCCTGGAAAGCCTGCGCCACGAGATCCGCGCGGAGCTGGACGGCTTGAAACATCGGGACATCATCACGTTTCACGAGGCGTTTCCCTACTTCGCCGCCGAGTTCCATCTCCGGGTCGCGGCTGTAATCGAGCGCGAGCCGGGTTCCGAACCCAGCGCCGGAGAACTGGCCCAGACCATTCAAAGAGTGCGCGCCACTGGCGTGAAAGCGATCTTCGCCGAGCCCCAGTACCCGGCCAAATGCGCGGAGATCATTCAACGGGAAACTGGCGCGGTCGTCCGCGCGCTGGACCCCGCGGTCACCGGCCCGCGCGATCCCGACCTGGCCCGAGGCTCCTACATCGCAACGATGCGGCAAAACCTGAAAGTCCTGGCCCGCGCCCTGCGGGAATGAGCCTGGCCCGCAAGCACCCCATGAACCCCCACCAGGATCATCATCACGGCTTGGCGCCCCACCAGTGCGGCGAATGCTGCACGACCCTCGACCGCATCAGTGTGACGTTCAACGGGCACAGGGCGCTCGAAGACATCTCGCTCCATCTGCACTGCGGCGAACTCACCACGCTGGTAGGACCCAACGGCGCCGGCAAGTCCACCTTCCTGCGCGCGCTCCTGGGGGAAGTACCCTACTCGGGGACCATTCACTTCCTGCCGGTGTTTGGCCACGGCCGCGAAGATGCCCCGGCCGTCGGTTACGTCCCGCAGCAATTGGAGTTTGATCGCGCTTCGCCCCTGAGCGTCCGCGACCTCTTCGCCTGCGCCCTATCTCGCTGGTCGGTGGTCCTCCGACGCTCGAGACGCGATGGCCGAACCGTGCGCGAGGCCCTGGCGACCGTCGAGGCGGAACACCTGATAGACCGCAAACTGGGCCAACTCTCCGGGGGAGAACTTCAGCGGGTCCTGCTGGCCCTCTCGTTGACCCCGGTTCCGAACCTGCTCCTCCTGGACGAGCCGGTTTCGGGCATTGACCTGCCCGGACGCGAGATGTTTTACCGGATGGTCTCGGATTTACGCCAGCGCCTGGACCTCTCTATTCTCCTGGTCTCCCACGACCTCGCCGGCGTGACGGTCGTGTCCGACCGTATCGTGTTCCTCAACCGCCGAATTGTCTGTTCAGGACCGCCGGCAGCGGTAATCGCCCACCCCGAGGTGCGGCGCGCGTTCGGCCTCGATCTGGCCGCCGCCATACTCCCGACCCCCGCCCCGCCCTCATGAATCTCTGGCACGAACTCATCGGCCGGTTGCCCTTCGAATGGGCCCAGTTCGGCTTCATGCGCACGGCGCTCCTGGCCGTCATCATCGTCTCTCCCCTGTTCGCCGTCATGGGAACGCTGGTGATCAACAATCGCATGGCGTTTTTCTCGGATGCCATCGGCCACGCCTCCCTAACTGGCGTGGGGATAGGCGTGCTGCTCGGCCTGGCCGACCCGTTCTGGGCGCTCCTTGGCTTTGGCCTCATACTCGGTCTGGGGATTATCTCACTCCAACGGTTCACCCGCTCGGCGATGGATACGGTCATCTCCCTGAGCATGTCCTTCAGCATTGCCCTGGGCGTGGCGCTGCTTTCTCGCGGGGGCAACTTCAACAAATTCAGCCGCTACCTTGTAGGCGATTTGCTCAGCATCACGCCGGACGAAGTCGGCCATCTCCTGGTCATCGCGCTGCTCGTGGGCGGGGGGCTGCTCCTGGCCTATAACCGGATACTGCTGGTGGGCCTCAACGAGTCCCTGGCCCGGAGCCGGGGTTTGAGCCCCTGGTGGACGCAAGTGCTCTTCTGCAGCGGCGTGGTGATGGTGGTAATTATGAATCTGAGCTGGGTGGGCATCCTGATCGTCAACTCGCTCCTGATCGTCCCCGCTGCCGGCGCCCGCAATCTTGCTGACAACGCCCGTCAGTACGTCCTCTACGCGGTGGCCATCGCGCTGTTTTCGGGGATCACGGGCCTGGTCGCCTCCTATTACACCAATACCGCCACGGGCGCCTCCATCGTCCTGGTTGCCATCGGTTGCTTCGTCTTGACCCTGGCGATCAAGGCGATCCGGAGTAAATTGGGACATTGAACCGGCGCCTCGGGCAACAGCGGCGCGCGCGGGCCGCAGCGACCTCATTCATCAAGGGCGGACAGGGGAAAGCCACGCCGTGTGGCTCAGGGGATCGATCCTCATGTCGAGCCTGAGGAGCAAGTCGCGTCGCGCCACAGAGCGGGAATGACAAGCCCGATAATGACCAGGAAGGCAATGCTGGTCAGAAATCCCAACGGCGCAATCCGACGGGCGGCGGCCAGATATCGGTCTGCTGGATTCCAGTCGCTCCCGGCTGCCTTGCGCGCCTTCGGGATTTGCGCGAGCGCCGCCAATGAAAAAGGGATGCCAATAAGCGGGACAAGCCCGATGAGGCTGTACCCAAAGCAACAAAGCGAGGCGCGAGTGATCTCGATCCGCTTCTTCAGAGCCAAGTTCTGGATTGGCGACATCGTATTCATCTTGCCCGTTCAGGTTCCATTCTAATTAGACCGGACTGTGGCGTTTTGCTCACGGAAAAGCACGGCGATAGGCCCCAGGAGAGGAAGCGGCGGGAAGCCGCATCGTGGAGGGACAAACGATGGGGAGCTTGTGGCGGATGGCCGTTTTCGAATTTCCGTATTTTTTTCATTCCCCTACTTTCCCTGTCCGCAGCGGCGCTTTCGGTTCGCCGAGGAGGACCTGGCGCGAGGTTTTAACGTCGAGAGGTTGAACATGAACGGGGGTTTAGGCGTCTGATACCCTCGATATGACGATGGAAATCGAGCGGCCGTTGGCAAAAGGCCAGGTTTGGGTAACTCAGGCGGCGAATATTGAAATCGTCGCCCTGGGCAAGACGCTCATTCATTACCGAATCATGAGTCACATCGGGCAAAAGCGCGTCAGCGCTCAGATCAGCGGCATTCAAGCCATGGAGAATTACCTCAAGGCTCACGTCGCGAAGTTGGTCAAAGGCGCCGTCAAGAACTGATCCTCCTTCCACTACCCACGCTCTACATGAAACCCTTCCTTTTGACCGGCTGCATCCTCTTCGCCGCCTTGGTTGCTTCAGCCGCGCAGATCGCCTCTACCACCGCCGATCCCTCCCGAACCACCCCCGAGAAGACCGCGAGCCTTTCCGGCAAGGTGGTGGAGACAACTAACACCGCGGGCTACACCTATTTGCTCGTTGACACCGGCTCCAAGAAATCGTGGGTAGCGGCGCCGGCGCTCCAGGTGAAGGTGGGCGATACAGTCGCCGTGACCGGCGCCATGCCGATGCCCAACTACCACAGTAAGACGCTGAATAAGGATTTCGAGGTCGTCTATTTCGCCGCCGGGGTCGCGATCAACGGTAATCAACCGATGGCAGCCGGCCAACCGCCCGGCCTGCCAAAAGGCCACCCTCCCATTACCAGCCCCAGCGCCAAAACCGCCGTGGATCTGTCGGGCATAGTCAAGGCCGAGGGCGGCAAGACCGTTGCGGAGATTTTCGCCGCCAAGGACAGCCTCAAAGGCCAACCGGCCAAGGTGCGTGGGCGCGTCGTCAAATACAACCCTAACATCATGGGCAAGAACTGGTTGCATATCCGGGATGGATCGGGTGGGGAGGGCAGCAACGACCTATTGATCACGACTGCGGCCGAGGCGAAGATCGGTGATAAGGTACTGGTCAGCGGGACGGTGGTCGTCAATCAAGACTTTGGGTCGGGCTACAAGTACTCGGTGATGGTCGAGAACGCGAAGGTAGTCGTCGAGTAGGAAACTCAAACGGTTCAGAGGGAGCAGGGTCGGTCCGAGCTCCCCTTAGTGGAGCGCGGGCCCTTGCTGGGCGCCGTTGGGTCTCGAGTTCAAGAGATTGAAACTCCCCGACGCTCCTATTTTTCTTTCACGTCAACAGCGGTTCATGGCATAATAGAGAAACCATCACCATGATTAATGAAGGCCAGAACCCACGAAGAAAGAAAGCCGCTGCGCGGGGTTCGGACCTCGACCGGGGTCTGAACCTGCGTGACTTGCTTTCCAAGGAGTATTCCATTGGGGAAAGCGAATGGGAAGACGACGAACCCGGCAACAAATCGGGGGGCGAGGAACCAGGGCCGGTGGGCGCCCAAGACTTGGTGCGTCGGCTCATCATTGATTTCCGGTTGTTCTGCCAAGGCTCCCGGCCGGATGAACAGATTGAGGTGCTGGGGCGCATGCAGCAGCAGGTCAAGGCCTTTCGCAGCCTGCTGGCCAACTCGGACCTGGCGCTTTGGGCCAAGTTCAGCGGGGTCCTGTCTACCCTGCTGTTTGCCACCGCTCAAAAACCGGGCTTCCCCTCCGCTTCCGCCTTCCGCACCATGGCCGATGCCCTCGATTTGCTTCGGACGGTAGTCTCTTCCGGTTCCGGTTGGCGCGGGTCGGACCCGGCGCCGATCACCGTGCTCGCCGCGGCCGACGACCCGAGTTGCTCCCGCGCGCTGCACCTTGCGCTCCAGAACCAAGGGATGAAGGTCACCGTCTGCGAAAGCGCCGAAGAGGCTTTGAATCAGTTGCGCGACAATCCCTTCGACGTAATCTTTCTCGACACCTGCCTGCCGGAGATGGACAACTTCGTGTTGTCCAGCAAACTCCGCCGCCTGCCATTCCACGCCACCACACCCATCCTTCTCTTGACGAGCTTGCCGGATTTCGGCACTCGGTTCGAGTGGGTACTGGATGACGATTGCGATTTCATCGCCAAGCCCATCGTTCCCAGCGAGGCCGCTGTAAAGGCCTTTGCCTTCGGCCTCAAGTTCCGTCTGGACCCCGATGGCGCGCCCAAGGTGTCATCCCGGCCAAAGGCCTTGCCCGCGCCTCCCCAGCCCGCCCCGGCCGTTACGGTGACTCCGCCCGAAGTCCCGAAGCCTACCGCCAAAGAACTAGCCGAGGAGGCGCAACGCCGCTCCCGGGCGGAGGAACAAGCCGCCCAATTAGCTCAGGCGCGCGCGCTGCTGGAAGAACAGTTAGCCGCCCGCGCCTTGCAGGTCCAACAGGTCCAGGAACAAGCGGCCGAGTTGGAGAAAACGCGGCAGTCCCTCAACACGGAGCTGGGGAAATCCTCGCGGCGCGAAACCCGCCTAAAGCAGGAATGCGATTCCCTGGAGCAACAGATGGCATCCCTGAACAAGAGCCTCGATCGCCTTGGCCGGGACCTGGCGCAGGAGAATGAACGCCGCCTCACGGCCGAGCAGCAAATCGGCGCCCTTAACCAGAACTTCGAGCGCCTTAGCCAGGATTTGACGCGGGAGCGAGAACACCGCCTCAAGACCGAGCAGCACGCCGGCGCGCTGCAGCAGAACCTCGAACGGCTGAACCGCGAACTCGCGCGAGAGAACGAAGGGCGACGCGCGGCCGAGCAACAGGCTGGCGAGCTCGCGCGCGATCTCAGCGAGGCCGCTCGCGCCGAAAGCGCCGCCCGCCAGCAACTGGGCCAATTGTCGCGCGACCACGCCAAGGAACTTGCCCGCGCCCAGTCAGCCCTGCAAAAGGAAACCAGAGCCCGCGAGCAGGCGGAACAGGCGGGAGCGGAACTCTCCGCCGCGCAATCCCACCTTGAAAAACAACTGACGGACGCTTGGTTGCAGGTCCAACAAGTCGCTGAACGCCACTTGGCGCTGCACCAGGCGCAGAAACTCATCCAGACCGAGTTGCGCGGGACCCTCGATCGCCACATCCACCTTCAGCAGCAGTTGGCCGCCGCGGACCAGCCATTAAAAACCCTCAGCGAGATCCTCCGCCCGGCGGCGGGATGAATAGGCCGAGCGGGCTTGGCAACTACGCATCCATTCGTCGCGTCGTCACCTCAGCGGAACCGGAGCAACCTATGAAAATTGGAATCTACAGCATCACCTATCGAGGCATTTGGTATCAGGGCTCGGCCTTGGATGTCTTTTCACTCCTTCGCCTGGCTAAAGAGCAAGGCTGGGAGGGTGTGGAACTCGACGCCGAACGTCCCCACGCCGCGCCCATGGACCTCAACGCGGACGATCGCCGCCGGCTCCGCGACCTTTCCGGAGAACTGAAACTGCCCATCTCCGCAATCTCCCCCAACTGCGATCTCTCGAGCCCGGTGCCCGTTCAACGCGAAGCGATGATCTGTTACGTGCGCGAGTGTATCAAGCTGACCCGCGATCTGGGCGCGCCGCTGTGCAAGATTTTTGCCGCCTGGCGAGGGATCACCCTGCACCAGGGGCTAGCCACCTACGATGAAACCTACGGCTATAACCAGTACGGCTTTTGGAAGGAAAACGATCGCCGGGAATTTGTCGTCGAGTCCCTCCGCGAATTGACTAAAGTCGCCGAAGGCGAGGGGGTGATCCTGGCGATGCAGAATCATGGACCCGACATTGTCAATCGCTATCAAGACGTGCTCTCGCTGATAGCGGAAGTGGGCTCGCCAGCGCTCAGGGCCTGCATGGATATCAACATAGAACCCGAAGCGGATTCCCCGGAGCATGCGCGGGAAATGGTCCAAGCCACGGGCGATCTGTTGGCGCATTCCCATTTCAACGCCGAGTTCGGTCGCGCTCCTGATGGCGCGGTCAAACTAATAGCGGGCGGTTATTTTGACCAGCAGTTCTGGGGACGTCAGGTGGCGTATCCGTCGTATGTCGAGGCGCTGGTTGCCTCTGGATACCAGGGTTACATGGATTGGGAATTCTGTCATCCGGCGATCTCTCAAGGGCGTCCCGCCGGTATCGACTATGTTCATGATCAAACCCGCCTGGCTCTGGAGTATATGCGACAGTTACGGTCCCAAGCCGAACAAAAACGATAAACCCTAGAACCTCTAGCCCAGCCGGCGCCGACAAGTCGGCTCGAAGGCAAGACCTTCCGAAACGGAGCGGGATCCGCTCCCGCTCCCAATTTGAATTATGTCGCGCGGTGCCGGTGTTGGCGAAGGGCCCTTCGCGCCGCGCCCCGAGGCCGGTTATCGGGTCGGGTGCCGGATACCCATCATGCTGATCTCGGCATGACGGTTACTTTGGTTGGAATAATAACGGGGCAAAATCCGCCAGGTAACGGCGCCAGACGCGGAAACTGTGCTGGCCGGGGGTTTGCACCCAGGTATGCTGAATGCCTTTGGTCTTGAGCCACTGGCTTAAGGCCTGATTGCCCGCCAACAAACCGTCCTGTTCTCCACAACCGATCCATAGCAACCGCAACCGCCGATTAGCCTTCTCGTCCAGGGCAGGGAATACGCCCGAATAATCACTACGCAAGCCGCCGGCGCTGAAAGCGCCCACATACGCGAAGCGGTCGAGCGCATTCAAGCCAACCATAAGCGATTCTGACCCACCCATCGAAAGCCCCGCCACCGCCCTTGAATCCGCGTCAGTGGCAATTCGATAGGCCTTTTCCGCCTGCGGTATGACCTCCCGGAGCAGCGTATCGCGAAACCTTTCCATGTTAGTCTGCCACAAGTCTTCGCGCCTCACCCCGCCCCAACCTGCGCGGACGACGTCCATCGTGCCATAGCCCAGCGGCATCACGATGATCATCGGTTTGGCCTGTTTCCGGGCGATGAGATTGTCCAGGATTACGTTAGCCAACCCCACTGACGTCCACGCGCTGGTCTCATCGCTGTAACCGTGCAGCAGGTAGAGCGCCGGGTAGCGTTTCCTGGACGCGGGATCATACCCGGGCGGGGTATAGACGACAAAATCCCGGTCGTCACCGGCTATGGCGGAATGATAGAAATGGCGATGCAATTGGCCGTGGGGCGTGTCGTTCAGTTCCCACGGCAGGCTCCCCGGGCCGGGCACATGCACCTGGCTGTCGGTGTTCAGAAGGTTGTACTTGAGCAGCGGATTACTCGAATCGATCGCATGGACGCCATCCACGGCAAAGGAATAGGCATAGACGTCCGGTTCGAGAGATTCGGAAGTCAGCGACCAAACGCCCTGGTCATCCTTCTGCATCGTCGCGCCCTTGACGCCCTCACAATGCACCTCGACCGTCTTGGCCTGAGGGGCACGAAGCCGAAATGTCACTCTCCCATCGGCCAGCACCTGAGGGGAGACGGTTTGCTGGGCCTCGGCCACGGCGGCCAGACTCATAACCAATGCGACAAGAAGCGTTTTCATTCGCCGCGATTATGCGGGGGACGCTGGCGCAAAAACAATTCCAATTATGTAGGACGGGAGGCCGCCGCCCGTTTTCTTGGCGCGGGATCTCACCGCATGCGCTGCCCGCTGCATCCTCGCCAACCTGCCGGCGAAAGTCCTTCCAACAACCCGGCGGCAAAGCTCCCCGATTGGCGCTTCGAGGGAACCCTCCGGCCAGCGTCCTTTTCTTGACTTAAATCAAGGCGCGTTCTCAGGACCCGGATTACCTTGGAGCCATGCACAATTGGATCGAATTGACCAGGCCGGAGCGGGAGCGGATCGCACAAGCGCTGGGCTCCGCGCGCGCAATATGAAAGCGCTTTCAGCGAAGCCTTTCAGTGAAACCGTGGCTTCCTCCGGCGATAACGCGCCCCCGGCGCCGCCTCCCGGCAAGCGGTTGGCCCGCGAATGGAAAACCATGCGGGCGATGGTTCGCTGTTACTGCCTCACGCGACACCAGACAGGTTCGGCGCTTTGCGGGGAATGTCAGGACCTCTTGAATTACGCCAGCCGGCGGCTGGAGAGGTGCCGGTTTGGCGAGGACAAACCGACCTGCGCTCGGTGTCCCGTGCATTGTTATCAGCGGCAATGGCGGGATCAGATCAAAACCGTCATGCGGGCTGTCGGTCCACGCATGGTTTGGCGGCACCCCATCCTAAGCCTGTTCCACTGGCTGGATCGCTTTCGCAAGGCCCCGGATTCGTCCACTTTGGAGACCTCGTCTCCAAGCGCAACGGCGATGGACGGGATGCCGCCTGAGAAGTTTCACACCCTGGACTAGCCGCAATACGATCCCACTAATTTATGCAAGAGACCTCATTAAAACCAAAAGGACTGCCGGGCGCCCAAGCAGCCAAAGCCGGCGAACTGGTCAACTACCAGGACGGCGCGGTCGTTAGCCGCGAAATCCTCAAGAAACCAACCGGGACGGTGACGATCTTCGCCTTCGATGAGGGCCAAGGTCTCAGCGAGCACACCGCGCCCTTCGATGCGCTGGCGCAAGTGGTGGAGGGGGAAGCCGAGATCATGATTTCCGGGCGGCCGCATCGCCTCCTGGGCGGCGAAATGATCCTCATGCCGGCCGGCCAACCGCACGCCCTCAAAGCGTTGAAGCGGTTCAAGATGATTTTGACGATGATCCGTTCGTGATCACTCTGGGAATCACCGCCGCCAGGTAGGCATACTCCGCCGGGCTGTTATAAAGCTGAGCGCTGACCCGGAAATATCGGCGCGCGGGCTGGCCGAAGCGCATGAACGGCGCTTCGATGCCAAACTCATCATAGAGCCGCGACTGTTCGGCGTCGATCTTGCCGGTTTTGGGCAGTTCCTGGAACGGCTCTGGCAGCGGCAGGGTTGCCATCGCGCCAAGCATCTCCTCCGGACAGGGAGCGACGACGCCCAAGCGGTCACAGAGCAAGCGTCGCGCCTGCGTGGCTAATTCGCGGTTGCGCCGGTAAACGTCCGCCCAACCGCCCGGCAACCGCTTGCCCATCCAATCAATCGCCGCGCCCGCGCAAAACCACGCGCTCGGATCAAAGGTCCCGGCCCAGTCAAACCGGTCCTGGAAGGCGCTGTAGCCCGGCCGCGAAGTGTTGTTGCCGTGGCTGATGATCGCCGGATGCACGGCCGACTGCTTGTCCCGCCGCGCCCAGAGGAAGGCCGCTCCCTTTGGGGCGCAGACCCATTTGTGCAGGTTGGCCGTGTAATAAGCGGCGCCTAGCTTCTCGAGTTCCAGCGGAACCATGCCGGGCGCGTGGGCGCCATCGATCAGCGTGTCCACGCCGCGCGCGGCCAACTCCCGGACCAGGCGCGCCGCTGGAAGCACCAGAGCCGTGGGACTGGTTACGTGATCGATCAAGGCCAGGCGGGTGCGAGGGGTCACTGCGTTGAGCACGGCTGCGACCGCTTCGTCGGCCGAGCCCAAGGGAAAAGGGATCGTCGCCACCACCAGCCGCGCGCCGACGCGCAGAGCGGTTTCGACCAGCACATTGTGGCAGGCGTTATAGTCGTGGTTGGTGGTCAGAAGTTCATCGCCGCGCCGCAATTTGAGCGACCGGACCACCGCGTTCACACCTGCCGTGGCATTGGTCACGAAGACGAGGTCCTGTGGTTGAGCCCCGACGAACCGCGCCACGGTCGCCCGCGACGGCTCAAGGCGCTCCTCGTAACGCCGCCATAAGAACTGGACCGGCTCCGCCTCCATTTGACGGCGCAACTCTTCCTGCCGGCGGAGGATCGGCTCCGGACAGGCTCCGAAGGAGCCATGGTTTAGAAACACCGTCCCCGGCGCGAGCGTCCAGTAACGGCGAAATCTCGAGGGCGCGGGCCGCGCCAGATCGCGTGGTTTCACCCCCGCAGAGTAGCCGCCCCGCCCCCGGAAGGAAAGCCGGGCCTGCGCGCTGGGCGCGAACCTGGAAATTTGAGCCTCCGCCAAGCTTGACGCGGCGCGGGGATTTAATTATGGTTGCCGGCTCGCTGAGCGGCGAAAACGCTGGAGCAAGACGCCCATTGGGCTGTTTCAGCGAACAACGGAAAGGTTTGTTTGTGAATGTAACCGTAGAGAGTTTGGCCCCGTGCAAAAAGTTGGTGCGGGTGGACGTGGAAGAGCAGAAAGTCGAAGAGGCTTTCGAGAAGGTCACTAAGGACTATCAACGCAAGGCGCGGTTGCCGGGATTTCGCCCGGGCAAGGCGCCGCGCGACATGGTGGCGCGCCTGTTTGAGAAAGAGATCGCGGAGGAAGTGAAGTCGCAATTGATTTCTGAGAGCTTTACCGAGGCAGTCAAGGAGCAGAAACTCGAATTGGTCAGCCGTCCGGATATCGAAGAGATTCAATTCGGCCGCAAAAAGCCTCTACAGTACGCCGCCACGATCGAGACGGCGCCGGAGTTCGCCATGCCGGAGTACAAGGGACTGCCGGCGCGGGTGCAATCCCGCGCGGTGAGCGATTCTGATGTGGACCAGGCTTTGCAAGCCCTGCGCGAGCGCAAAGTGGCCTACACGACGGTGGACCGCCCGCTCCAAACCGGCGACATCGCCGTGGTCAATTACACGGGCACCTGCGAGGACAAACCCATCACCCAAATCGCCCCGACGGCCAAGGGCCTGACGGCGCAGAAGAACTTCTGGGTGGAAGTGGGCGCCAACACTTTCATTCCGGGCTTTGGCGAGCAACTCCAAGGGGCCAAGGCGGGCGAGAAGCGCGCCGTCACGGTCGATTTTCCGGCCGACTTTGTGACCCCGCAACTGGCCGGCAAGCGCGGCCTCTACGATGTGGACTTAGTGGAGGTTAAGGAGAAGGTGTTGCCGGCCCTGGACGATGCGTTGGCGAAGATCTATGGCGCCGAGAACTTGGAAAAACTGCGGGAAGGCGTCCGCAAAGACCTGGACAACGAACTTCGTTTCTCCAGAAGCAAGAGCATCCGCTCCCAGGTAATCCAGACCTTGCTGGGCCGGGTGCAGTGCGAACTGCCCGAATCCACGTTAGGACGGGAGACCAAGAACGCGGTTTACGAGATTGTCCAGTCCAGCAAGGAGCGGGGCATCCCGCGCGAGGCCATTGAGCAGCAAAAGGACCAGATCTTCAGCTCCGCCTCCGAACGCGCGAAAGGTCGAACCAAAGCCAATTTCCTGTTCCGGAAGATCGCCGAGGCGGAAAAGATCGAAGTCACCCAGGAAGACCTCAAGCGCCACATTTATTACATGGCGAACGCCAGCCAGACCCCGATTGACAAATTCATCAAGGAAATCGACAAGCGCAAAGGCTGGAACGAGATCAGCGAGCAGATTCTGAACGAGAAAGTCGTGGATTTCCTCGAGGCCAACGCCCAATTGGAGGAAGTGGCGCCGGGATTAACGGTGTAAGCCGCCTACCGGGAGACCACTGGATCAACCGATAGATCGGCAGAACATCGCGTCGCGGAGCTTGGGTTCGAACCAGGTGCTCTTGGGGGGCATAATGCCCCCCGCGTCGGCGATGGCCATGAGGTCCTCGATCCCCGTGGGAAATAATGCGAAGGCGCAGGCGTAATCCCCGCCGCGAACTAACCGCTCCAACTCCTCCGGTCCACGAATGCCCCCAACGAAATTGATGCGTTTGCTGGTCCGTGGATCCGTGATCCCGAAGATGGGCTGTAAAACGTTCGTTTGAAGGAGGGAGACGTCCAATTGGCCCAACGAGTCGGCGGCTTCGATCAGCTCGGGCCGAAATCGCAAGGCGCGCCAGCGATCCTCAACGAAGAGCGCGAGTTTGTGCTTCGCATCGGGCGCGAACGGTCCGCCCGCCTCGATCAGGAAGACCTTCTCCAACCGCTGGATCAACTCCCCCGGGCTGAGGCCGTTCAAATCCTTTAAAACCCGGTTGTAAGGCAGAATCTGCACCTGGTTATGCGGGAAAATGACACTCAAGAAGTAATCGCTCCCGCCGATGCGGCCGTCATTCCGGACAGGACTCAATCCCCGTCGCTCTTGATAAACCCGCGTGGCGGCGGCGCTACGGTGGTGGCCATCGGCGATGTAGAGGCGCGGCACCCGGGCAAATTCGTTCTGAATCAACGCAATTTCCGAAGCTTCGGATATCACCCATGCGCTGTGGCGCACGCCGTCGAGGGCGGTGAAGTCAGTCTCCGGCGGCTCAACGGTCCTGCGCGCGACAAATTGATCAAGTCCCGGGCAAGCGCGGTACACCAGAAAAACCGGGCCGGTCTGGGATTGGAGGGCGTCGATATGCCGGACGCGATCGTCCTCTTTATCCGGCCGCGTCAATTCGTGTTTCTTGATGACGCCGAGGAGGTAATCCTCGCAACTGGCGCCAGCGACCAACCCCACCTGGCAATGAGCGCCCATGATCTGGCGATATAAGTAAAATCGGGGGGCGGGATCGGGCCGAAGCGCGCCCTGGGCGATCAGCCGCTGGAAGTTCTCCTTCCCTTTGGCATACACCTCGGGCGCATAGAGGTCGACTGCCGGTGGCAAATCGATCTCGGGCTTGCTGACATGGAGGAAACTCAGAGGGTTGCCTGATGCCATGCGGCGGGCCTCGTCAGAAGACATGACATCGTAGGGAAGTTCGCACACGCGGACTGCCAATTCTGGTCTGGGCCGCAAGGCGGCAAAGGGCTCAATGATGGCCATTATAAGAGGGGCGAAGATAGCATAGCGGCCAAGGAATGCCAAACAACAACTCGCTCTTCCCAAAGGAGGCGCGCTCTGGCAGGTTGAGAGCGGACAAACATCTATCATGCTTGGCTGGTGGTTGCCATATATTTTCCTGGGGCGGGAGCAGCGTCGGCGCGCGGTCCGCGGCGTGCCGGTCTTCGCCTGGCACAAGCTCGCCCCTCCGCCACGGGCCACAACCGACCCGTTCCTGTTCACGAGCCCGCAGGTTTTCAACCGCCAACTCGGCGCCTTGCGACGCGCCGGCTTTATGGATGCGCCCCTGCCCGAGGCCTTGACGGGGCAAACGACTCCCGGCCGCAAGGTCGTGCTCACCTTTGATGACGGGTTTGCCGACGTCCTTGAAAACGGGCTGCCGATTCTCTCGATCCATGGCTGCCGGGCTATTCAGTTCCTGGTGGCCGGCCGGTTGGGCGGGCGCAATGAATGGGACATTGCGAAGGGCGACACGCCGGCGTCCCTCATGGATGAGGCCCAAGTGAAAACCTGGCTCTCCGCCGGCATGGACATCGGCTCCCATTCCCTCACGCATCGCAACCTGCGCCGTCTCGACGCCGCGTCCGCGCGCGAGGAGATCGCCGGAAGCAAGAAGGCCCTTGAAGACCGCTTTGGCGCACCGATAAAACACTTCTGCTATCCTTACGGCGCCTGGAATGAGGCCGTCCGCGACCTCGTGGCGGAAGCCGGATACGCCACCGCCTGCACCCTCCAATTCGGGGTCAACCTGGCATCCACGCCGCCGTTCGAGATCCGCCGCATCTACCCGCTGTCCAACCGTGAAATGATGGCCAAGATCTGTCACCGTTTGAGGCGAAAGATCCGGTTTCGGTAGGACCTGATTGACAGGAAAACGGGGGACAGAAAAATGAAAGGCTAGGGTGTCTCTCAAGGTCGCGCCTGGAGCGCCTCTTGACGCAAATTCCGGCTTTTTCGGGCGGTTCCTTCCTTCCCATTTTCTGTCACTGCCTTCCCCAGCGCGTATGCATGAGAGTGGCGGCAGGCCGGAAAAACGGGGTTAATGCAGTTTTGGCGGGACAAACCCCCGCCAACTTTTTACCTTCCGCGGCGTGAAATGTAAAAAAACGCCCGC
>Ga0316217_10001258_pt1 | contig 33779 bp, 34 predicted proteins | sample 1anoAmetaG_FD_203633 | JGI IMG/M metagenome (GOLD analysis project Ga0316217, IMG submission 203633) | Freshwater microbial communities from Trout Bog Lake, Wisconsin, USA - 1anoA | ecosystem: Environmental > Aquatic > Freshwater > Lake > Hypolimnion/Profundal zone | place: USA: Wisconsin...
GGAACCCAAGCGCGGTTGGGCCTAAAATATTGCAGCTTTTTGGGTTACGCGAGGCGGTGTTCGTATTGGCCGGGCAAAGCCCGCGCACGATGCGGTAAAAGGTTTCGGACGCGCCCCAGTTTTCCTTTTTCTGATAGGACGGTAATTCCAGCGGTATCACCGGGATTGGCAAAGCCAAGGCCTGCGCCAAGCCACCCGGATCGTCTTGGATCAGCTCGGCAGTGCAGGACGCCCCCACAATCATCGCCTCGGGTTGGAAGCGGTTATAAGCCTCATAACAGGCATTTTTAAAAAGCTCTGCCGTATCCCCACCCAAATCGCGCGCTTGGAAGGTGGTATAGGTCACCGGCGGGCGGGCTTTGCGGCGTTCAATCATCGTGAAGAGCAGGTCGGCATAGGTATCGCCCTGCGGGGCATGGAGCACATAATGCAGGCCCTTCATCGCGGTGGCGATACGCATCGCGCCGACATGGGGTGGTCCTTCATAGGTCCAGAGCGTCAACTGCATGTCAAAGCCCTCCTAACCGGGCTTGCCGGTTCAAAGGCCGCGCAAAAAGACCCGCGAGATCGCCCGCTTGATCATAACCCTGAATGGGGGTGAATACGAGTTCAATCGACCATTTGGTCGAAAAGCCTTCCGCCTCCAGCGGATTGGCAAGGCCTAGACCACATACGATTAAATCCGGCTTGGCTTCACGGCAGCGGTCAAGCTGGCGATCAACATCCTGGCCTTCGCTCAGCACCGTACCCGCAGGCAGACGCTCCAACTCTTGGCGAAGATGCTGGCGATGGAGATAGGGTGTACCGACTTCCACCAAATCCATCCCAAGCTCTTCATGCAGAAAGCGCGCGAGCGGCAATTCAAGCTGCGAGTCGGGGAAGAAGAAAATCGATTTGCCGCTCAACGCCTCACGATGACCCACCAAGGCCTTCTCTGCCCGCTTATGGCCAGCATCCGTTGTCGCAGCAAAACGCTCCGACGAAATGCCAAACACATCGGCTGCGGCTTTTAGCCAAGCCGTTGTACCCTTCGCGCCAAGCGGGAACGGTGCAGGGATATGTTTGGCACCAAGTTCGTCCAAAGCGCGCGCCGTATCATTCAAGAACGGTTGTGCAAGAAGATAGTGGGTTTCCGGCCCAATCGCAGGCATTGAGCCTGCATTGCGGGCTGGCAGGAAGCCGACATTCTCAATGCCCATGCTGGAGAAAAGCCGCTTGAATTGATCTTCCACAACATCTGACAACGCACCCACAACCACAAGCGATGCAGGCTTTGTATCGGGCAACGCATCGGCCACCAAAGCCGCTAAACACGCGTCTTCCCCTTGTGTAAACGTAGTCTCGATGCCGGAGCCGGAATAATTCAGCACCCGCACACGCGGTAAATGGAGTTTCGAGAGACGCTGCGCCGCGCGCTTTAAATCCAGCTTGATCACTTCCGAAGGGCAGGAGCCGACAAGGAACAGCATTTCGATATCGGGGCGGCGCTCCAATAGACGATTGACCACCCGATCCAGCTCATCATCTATATCGGCAAGGCCTGCCAAATCGCGCTCATCAATAATGGCCGTCGCAAAGCGTGGCTCGGCAAAAATCATGACGCCTGCTGCGGATTGAATAAGATGCGCGCAGGTGCGCGAGCCGACCACGAGGAAAAACGCGTTCTGAATTTTGCGGTGCAGCCAGACGATCCCTGTCAGGCCGCAAAAAACCTCGCGCTGGCCGCGTTCACGAATCACGGGCTGGTCGACACATCCTTTGGCAGGAGATTCAGCGGCAGGCAGACGGAAGGGCAAGTTCATTGCACCACCTCCATCGTACGGAACGCTTCCTGCTCATATTGCAGGCGAGCCGCGCGCAGCTTGAGGAGGAATTGGGCGGCGTTCACCACATAGGTCGCATAAGCCGCAAGCGTAATCGTAAAAAGCTGAACGTCACTCATAAAGCCGAAGAGCAGGCCTGCGAGATAGATTGTATGCAGTGCGATAACCCCAAAGCTCACCACATCTTCCCAAAAAAACGCCGGAGCAAACAGATATTGGCCGAAGACAACCTTCTCCCACATCGCGCCCGTGACCATGATGGTATAAAGCACCAGCGTCTTGATGAGGATCGAGGTATGGGCGGCGATGGCACCCTCGCCCGTCATGAGCGTGCGCATGACAAGGCCAAGGCTGATCAGAAATACCAAAAACTGGAGCGGCGCGAGAATGCCCTGAACCAAGGTCCAGACCGTTTCGTCGCGTCTTTTCCGCTCGGCTTCGGTATAAAGCCCGGGACGTTGACTGTGCTGACGGCCATCCGTGGTCATCTATGCCCTCCCGGTTAGCATCCCTTCTGTACGCCAGAAGTTCTGAGAGCCAACCCTGACCAAGAGGCTAACCTTGGCAGACATAAAGTGTCAAGTAATCTTGACGTAATAAATAAATGACAATTATGATCGGGTGGATTAATAAGGGTTTGTTTTGCTTGACGGCCCGATTCTGGCCGGACTTGTCCTTGTCTATTTGATTTGAAAACCGGGGCATGGAGCAGGTTCTGATTTTCGCCATTTCGGCTTCTATTCGATACAAACGGGCCAAAAAAGACGGGAAAAGAAAGGGGAGGGCTGGCTTTGGTGATATCTGATCAGAGCGAGAACAGAGTGGCCGCCGGCGAGGTGAGCGCGCTTGAGTATGGCCATCTCCCAACCGCTCAAGCGTTGGACAATCAGTCGCAGTTGCAGCCGCACTTGCAGTCATACCCGCGTGAGCCGACCGTCCAGAATTATTTACACGATCTCACCGAGACCATCGAGCATATCATTATTCCACAGCTCCAGGTTAATTTGGGCGTGAGCGGACTGCCTGCCCATGAATGGACGACAAACGAGCCGGAATTTGGGCCGGAAACGGTAGAAACCTTCGCAAGATTGGTGATATCACACGATAACCGCGAGGCCTTCCGCTTTGTTGAAAGCCTGTTGGAGCGGAATATTGCGCTCGAAACGATCCTTCTGGACCTGATGGCTCCCGCCGCCCGCCATATGAACCATCTCTGGGTGACCGACACGTGTAGCTTCGTGGACGTAACGCTTGGCATGACGCGGATCCAGCAGATTTTGCGCCAATCGAAGCAGTTTGCCCGGCATTTCGTGGATAAAATTCAATCAAAAGGCCAATTACTGCTTGTTCCAGTTCCCGGCGAACAGCATACTTTCGGCCTGCGAATCATCGAAGAATTACTGGTGCGCGACGGCTGGGACGTAACCAGCAATTTGCGTGCACGCGTGGATGACATCATTCAAATGGTGAGTTTAAAGGCTTATGATGTAATCGGCCTATCGATGAGCCGTGAAAGGCTTCTTGAGCCGCTTCAATCGGTCATCACTTTCATCCGGCATCACTCCATCAATCGATCCGTTCGAATCATTGTCGGCGGCGTGGCCTTTGATGACACGCCCGAATTGGCTAAACGCATCGATGCGGACGCTGTTGTAACCGATGTCAGGCATTTATTGGCCACCGCTAATGCCCTGTCCTCAACTGTTCAATTCGCCTCTTAAAACCAGTGTAAACGTGTTGTTGTGACGAATAAGCCAAACCATCTCTCAAAAAATGATCATCGGGGCGCCGCTAGCGTAACGGGTTTTGCTGGTGCATTAGCAGAAATGGATGTCGGTTCAGCCGCGCATATTCTGGGCTCCACCTCCGATCTTGTTTTTACGATGAATGCCGATGGCATCATTGTCCATCCCGTGATTTACTCCTCCGAATATTCCGGCGATTTGTTTAAAGATTGGGCTGGCAGGGCGTGGATTGACACGGTTTCTGTTGAAAGTCGGCCAAAAGTACGGGAAATGTTTCAAGACCTCGCTAGGGGTGAAACATCGCGCTGGCGGCAGATCAACCAAAATACCGATACGGGTGTCGAGCTTCCGATTCGGATGATTCTGCTCAAAGCCGGTACCGAGGGACACGCCATCGCGGTAGGCCGTGACATGCGGCCTGTTGCCAGTATGCAGCAACGCCTTGTCGCCGCGGAATTGTCGATTGAGCAGGAATATGCCCGCTTACGCCACGCCGAAACGCGGTACCGCTTGCTGATGCAGGTGTCGGCAGAGGCCATTATTCTGGTTGATGGCCGCACGGGTCGCGTGGTCGAGGCCAATCCTTCTGCCGCGACGATGCTCAACAAACCGCTCAAGCGTCTTGTCGGCTCGGTTTTTGCCGATAATTTTTCGGGCAGCGATGTCGGCAAGATTGACACGATGAACATCGCCCTGCGCTCCTCTGGGCGGATGGATGAGGTTTTGCTGACGCTCGAAGGCGACCAGCAGGCGGTAGCGAGCGCTACGGTGTTTCGGGAAGACAATGCGATTTATCATCTTATCCGGCTGTTCCCGCTGTCGGTCGGCACGGGCGGGACGGTCGTGTCCAAAAACCAGTCAGCCGCCATCCGCGTTATGCAGGGTATGCCAGATGGCTTTGTTCTCACCGATTTTGACCGTAAAATTCTCACCGCCAACGCTGCTTTTCTCGAAAGCGCGCAATTGGGCGCGGAGGAACAGGCGCGCGGCGAGCCGCTGGATCGCTGGCTGGGCCGGGTGGGTGTTGATATTGGTCTGCTCTATTCCAACGTCATCGACAATGGCATGGTCCGCCAGTTTTCGACCGTCATCAGGGGCCAATTTGGCACGATTGAGGATGTGGAAGTGTCCGGCTGTGTCGCGCCCGATACCGATCCGCCCTCGATCGGCTTTACGCTCCGCCGCGTCGCGCGCCGCCCGGTGGCCGAGGACCACAGCAAGAAAAGCCTGCTCCGTTCGATTGATGAAATGACCAAGCTCGTCGGTAAAGTACCGCTCAAAGATCTGGTGCGCGAAACCACCGATATCATCGAGCGCCTCTGCATCGAAGCAGCCTTGCAACTCACCGACAACAACCGCGCCAGCTCCGCCGATATGCTGGGGCTCTCCCGCCAAAGCCTTTATGTAAAGCTCCACCGCCACGGCATTGAGGATAAGGGGTTCGGCGATAAGGAGTGAGGATAGGCTTGCATTTAAGCTAAATTCTTCGGGGTTTCTTGCATATTTCAATCAAATAATTCTGGGCGGATCTGGCGGGACTGATGAACGATGGAGCGAATAACAACGCCCTCGGCATCTTCGGTGTAAAAGATGATGTGGGACTGAAAATGAAATCTCCGATAGCCAGCGCGAAGAGTCCCTGCATCTTGCCCCATCAAGGGAAAATCGGCCAACAGACCGAAAATACGATCTAATCCTGAATGATAGGCTTCCGCTTGATAGGTACCAAACCGTGCCGCACCATATCGGTAGATCGCCAAGAGTTCGTCTTTCGCACGTTCAGAAAGGCGAAATTTATGCGTGCCTACGTGCGGCCACTTCAGCGCGGGCTTCCGTCAAAATATCCGCCATCGTTACGCTGGTGAGGCGATCACATTCCGGCTGTGAGAGATACTCCCGATATCGAGCCACTTGCTCTTCACGGGTCAAAGCATTCCATTCATTGCGCTCGCTCTCAGATGCTGGAAGCGGAGAAGGCATGATGTGTATTTTTACGGTCGCCATGAGAAAATTGTACCAGAAAACAGCCCGTGATGCTAGACAATAAGTGAGCGCGTTATAGGCCATGCCGGGGGCGGTAACATCCCTGCAAACGCGTTTGCTTGTTTCTCCCCAACGGGACAAGGCCACCTAACCCGCTCCATATCAAGATTGAACTTCCGCACCATCATGCTAATCTCCCATCAAGTCCTGCACCCGCAGGACCCGGGGAACTAGAAGGCCCCACGACTGCCGGCAGCGCACATGCCGTAAACGAGTGCGCCCTTACGTGTCTAACACGTCGGGGTGGCGGCGTTATGTCCAGGCTGCAAAGCTAAAAGCGCTGCGGCCAAGCAGTTGTGGCTTTTCTAGCACCCCGGCACCAGAGCATCCGCTTTGGTGCCGTTTTGCATTCGAGCTGGAGAAAAGCCATGTCCGATCTAAAAACCGAATTGACCCTCACTGAGGCTATCGCGCAGACGAGAAGTGTGCTCAATGAAACCCTGAAGCTCGCCCGTCGCCGCGCGCTGGCGCTCAAGGTCAAGCCAACGGAGGAGGAAAGGCAAGAAACGGAAGCCCTCGTTCGCCTGCTCTGGGACAGCCACACAAAAGCGGCCAGCATCGACTACCGAATGAGGGCACGAAAAAGATAAGGAAAACGTCGGACCACGAGCGTCCTTGTTCCCAGGCTTTGCGTAGGGGCAAGCCATCTACAATCCCTAAATTCGCTTGCCTAAATGGGTGTAATTGGGTGTATATTCGGGTATGTCCCGAACGTCACTCAACCTAGATACGATTTTGATGAAGTTTATCGCAGATTTCTATCACAGTAAAAATGAAGCAAACAAAATGATCCTGTGAGTCGTTTTAAACAACGAACGCTCGGAGCGAAAGCGAAGGGTCGGTAGGTCTAGTCATTATGTACAGTACGGTTGAGCCTCCTACTGTAACCTCCAGAACCTCATCCCCCTGCTCCGCAGGGACCTTCTCCTAAAAAGGAGAAGGACGTTTTGCGCTCCATATCAAGATTGAACTTCCGCACCATCATGTTAATCTACCACTAAGTTCTGCATCCGAAGTAGAGCGGTTGATAGGGAAGATTGAGGTGGATAACAGCCCACTCAAGGTATGAATGGCCCTTCGACAAGCTCAGGGTGAGGGTTTATGGTAATTATCTCCTCATCCTGAGGGTGTGGTAATTATCTCCTCATCCTGAGGGTGTGGTAATTATCCCTCATCCTGAGGGTGTGGTAATTATCCCTCATCCTGAGGGTGTGGTAATTATCTCCTCATCCTGAGCGCGTTGTGATTATCCCCTCATCCTGAGCGCGCGGTAATTATCCCCTCATCCTGAGCGCGTTGTGATTATCCCCTCATCCTGAGCGCGCGGTAATTATCCCCTCATCCTGAGCGCGTGGTGATTATCCCCTTATCCTGAGCGCGCGGTAATTATCCTCTCATCCTGAGCGCGTAGTAACCATCCCCTCATCTTGAGCGCGCGGTAATTGTCCCCCCTCATCCTGAGCCGCGCCGAAGGCGCGAGTCGAAGGACGTGGTTCCATAAGCGCTTTACGAGGGGCAATATGGGACCGCGAGCCTCCCGGCTCGCATTCTATGCGGGCGAGGACGCCCGCGGTTCATGAGTGCGGTCCACCGTCCATCTCATCCAATTATCTCCGCACCTTCGCCAAAATGTGTAAATCTAGGTTGACATAAATTTCTGACATGCCACATTGCGGGGCATGTCACAATCGATTACCCAGCCGACCGAAATTACCGTTCCTGCGCTTGCGTCGATGATTGAGCTGTTAAAGCCGATCACGTGGTTTGCGCCGATGTGGGCGTTTGGCTGCGGCATTGTTTCCTCTGGCGTGTCGGTGTTTGATAATCTTGGTATGCTGGTATTGGGTGTGCTTTTATCCGGCCCGCTGGTGTGCGGCACGAGCCAAGCGGTTAATGATTGGTATGACCGGGAGGTTGATGCCATCAATGAGCCGAACCGGCCTATTCCCTCAGGCCGTATTCCGGGGCGGTGGGGCATTAATATCGGGATTTTATGGTCTGGCCTGTCGCTGCTGGTGGCGGCCAAAATTGGGCCTACGGTGTTTTTCGCCGCGCTTTTTGGCATGGCAGCGGCTTGGGCCTATAGTATGCCGCCACTTCGGTTCAAGCAAAATGGCTGGCTCGGCAATAGCGCGGTGGCGATTTGCTATGAAGGGCTGCCGTGGTTTACGGGGGCGGCCATTATGATGCATGGCGTCCCCTCGCAAGCGATTATCGCTTTGGCGCTGCTTTATAGTGTTGGCGCGCATGGCATCATGACGCTGAATGATTTCAAATCGGTCGAAGGCGACCGTGAGATGGGGTTGCTCTCGCTTCCCGTTCAGTTAGGCGTCGACAACGCGGCACGGCTTGCATGTGGGGTGATGGCTATCCCGCAACTCGTCGTGATTGGATTGTTGATCCGATGGGATAAACCGTTTCATGCGCTGGGCGTTACGGTACTCCTAGCTGTGCAATTCTTTCTGATGCGTCGGCTGCTCAAAGACCCCAAAAAACAAGCCGCCTTTTATAACGCAACCGGAACCACGCTTTACGTTATCGGTATGTTGGTGAGCGCCTTTGCGGTGCGCGGCTTTGCAGGAGGCCTGTGATGGAACCAAAAGGCCTCGGCTGGTTAGGCATTGTTCGGTTAGGCCTCGTGCAAACCTCGATTGGGGCCATCGTTGTTTTATGCACCTCAACGATTAATCGTTTGATGGTGGTGGAATATGCCCTGCCTGCATTGGTGCCCGGCCTATTGGTTACTTGGCATTACCTGTTGCAAATCATGCGGCCGCGCTGGGGGCATGGCTCGGATGTCGGCGGACGCCGGACGCCGTGGATCATCGGCGGCATGGGCGTTTTGGCGCTTGGTGGTTTTGCCTCAGCGCTTTCGATTAGCGTCATGGCTTATAACATGATCCTTGGCCTTATCGCTGCCGCCATTGCCTTTAGCTTGATTGGAATAGGTGTAGGCGCGGCTGGCACCTCTCTTCTCGTGCTGCTCGCAAAAAGCGTGAACAAAGAGCGCCGCCCGGCGGCGGCCACCATCGTCTGGATCATGATGATTGCGGGCTTTGTGGTCACGGCTGGTTTTATCGGCAAATTTTTAAGTCCGTTTTCGCCAGAGCGTTTGGTATTTTTGGCGGGCATCGTATGCGCGGGCGGTTTTGTTCTCTCCTGGCTGGCGATTTTTCGATTGGAAACATCGACTATCGTCAATACCAGCGCTGAGCAGCCGCGCGAAAAGCCGGAATTTCGCGCGGCGCTCAAAGAAGTGTGGCAGGATCAAACCGCGCGGCGATTTGCAATTTTCGTGTTCGTTTCCATGCTCGCTTACAGTGCGCAAGAGCTGGTGCTGGAACCGTTCGGCGCGCTCGTCTTTGGCATGAGTCCATCGCAAACGGCGCTGCTTGGTGGCGCGCAACATGGCGGTGCGCTGACGGGCATGATCCTTGTCGGCTTGCTTGCCACAGTGTGGAGTAAATCGCGATTCATGGCGCTACGGAATTGGATGATGATCGGCTGCGCGGGTTCGGCCTTGGCGCTTCTCGGGTTGGTGGCCGCCTCCCGCATTGGCCCCGCTTGGCCGCTCGTTCCATCGATCTTCGCGCTTGGGCTTGCCAATGGCCTGTATGCGGTGGCCGCTATCGGCTCGATGTTTAACCTCGCAGCGGGCGGCGGCGAGCAACGCGAAGGGTTAAGGATGGGGTTGTTCGGCGCGGCGCAAGGTGTCGCCTTCGGCATTGGCGGTTTTGCCGGGTCCGGTCTTTCCGACCTCATGCGCATCTGGCTTGGCTCGCCTGTTAATGCCTATTCCATCGTGTTTGGCTCCGAGGCCTTGCTCTTTTTAACGGCAACATTTTTGGCCGCAAATATTGGCCAAGCGCGTGAGCCGCGTCGTGAGGCAATAAATTTTCATCAACAAGAAACCCGCATGGGAATGAGCGGAGGATAAATCATGTTAGACCGTATGGTGTATGATGTCGTGGTGGTCGGCGGTGGCCCTTCGGGCGCGACAGCCGCCCATGATTTGGCCCGTCTTGGACGCCATGTTCTGATGCTTGATCGTGCCGGGCGCATCAAGCCCTGTGGCGGCGCGATACCGCCCCGCGCGATACGTGATTTTGAAATCCCGGACGAATTGGTCGTCGCCAAAATCAGTTGCGCGATGATCGTATCGCCCAAAGATCGCCGCGTCGATATGCCGGTGGAAGGCAGCTATGTCGGCATGGTGGATCGCGATGTGTTTGACGAATGGCTGCGCAACCGCGCCCAACAATCGGGAGCCGAGCGGCGCACCGGCACCTATGAACGCTTCGAGCGTGATGCGGATGGTACAGCCGTAATCGTTTATAAAGACGCCGAAGGGATCGAGGAACGCATCCGCGCGCGTCTGGTGATTGGTGCCGATGGTGCTTTGTCAAAAGTGGCGCGTGATACGGTGCGCGGCGGCAATAAAATGCCTTATGTCTTTGCCTATCACGAAATCGTCAAATCACCGGAAGTCGGCAGTGCCGATTTCAGCCCCGCGCGGTGCGATGTCTATTATCGCGGTACGCTTTCGCCCGATTTTTATTCCTGGGTCTTCCCCCATGGCGACACGATGAGCATCGGGACGGGAAGTGCGAATAAAGGCTTTTCGCTTAAAGGCTCGGTGGCGGATCTACGCCAGCTTACCGGCCTCGACAAGGTGGAAACAATCCGCAAAGAAGGCGCGCCCATTCCCTTAAAGCCGTTAAAAAAATGGGACAATGGTCGCGACGTGCTGCTCGCGGGCGATGCCGCAGGCGTGGTGGCTCCCGCCTCGGGCGAGGGCATTTATTACGCTATGCTTGGGGGGCGCTTGGCGGCTGAGGCGGTTGATCTCTGCCTCAAAACGGGCGACGCCAAGGCGCTGCTCACGGCCCGCAAGCGCTTTATGAAAGACCATGGTATGGTGTTCTTTATTTTAGGAATCATGCAGCGCTTCTGGTATGGTAGTGATGGAATGCGCGAGCGGTTCGTCAAAATGTGCGAGGACAAAGACGTGCAACGCCTGACATGGGAATCCTACACCGAGAAAAAGCTGGTTCGGAAGGACCCGCTGGCCCATGTCAAAATCTTCATCAAAGACACGGCGCATCTCTTGGGCTTTGCCAAAGTCACATGATTGATTTTGCAGACAGCTACACGCAAGCGCTTATCGTTACAGGCCTCGGGGCAATCCTTGTCGGCGGGGTTGGCGGTTTTTTAACCGAAGTCGGTCCCTGGTATCGCTCCTTACGCAATCCCTGGTGGAAGCCACCGGATTGGGCCTTTGGGCCGATCTGGACCATCATCTTGACACTCGCCACCATCGGTGCAGCCCATGGCTGGATAGCGGCACCGGATGGCACAGCGCGTTGGTTGATCATCCTTGGTTTTGTGGCCAATGGATTTTTGAATGTCGGCTGGAACCTGCTCTTTTTTAAACTTCGCCGTCCCGATTGGGCGCTCATCGAAGTTATTTTTCTATGGCTTTCGATTTTAGGCCTGATCCTGATTATGCTGCCTTTTTCAACCCAAGCAGCGCTTTATTTAGCGCCCTATCTGGTGTGGGTTTTGATTGCAGGATTTTTAAACCGTGCCGTCGTGGTGTTAAATCGGCCCTTTGGCGTGTGAGGTCCATATCTTAAAGCCGCAACGCGTTGGCCTGCAATTGCTTGACGGGACGTAAGAGCGATTCAAGGATCGTCTTACGGCCAGTAAGAATATTGACTTCCGCCAACATTCCCGGCGTCACCGGCTTACCAGGGCCAAAGTCTTTCGCCGTCGCTTCAAGTCGGACGCGGAAATAAGGCTGCCCTTTTTCGTCCTGCAAAGCATCGGCTGAGATATCGATGACCTTTGCATTCAACCCGCCATAGGTTGAAAAATCATAGGCGCTGACTTTAACAACCGCCTTCTGTCCGGGCCAAATCTCCGCACGGTCATTGGGCTGGACGCGCGCTTCAATGGCCAATCCAGCGTCACCGGGCACGATTTCGACGAGCGGCTCGCCTGATTTAACAACGCCACCGATTGTTGATACATGCAGCTTGTTGATAATGCCCGTCATCGGGGCCACAACATCGGAACGCGCACTCCGGTCTTTCAGCGCAGCGATTGTTTCTTCCAATTTTGCAATCTGCAATTCGGTTTCAGAGCGCTCTTTGTCCGAATCCGAGCGGAAACGAGATTTGGCCTCCTCAATCCGCCGGGAAATCTCGCTCATGATCGCCTCATCCCGTGGAATTTCGTGCACCAAATCCGACAGTTTTTGCTCGATCTGCTGGAGGGATCGCTCATTATCCAAGAGGTCATTGGTCGAGAATGCACCAACCGAATTGAGCTTTCGTAAGTTACTGACGCGCTTATCGACGAGTTCCCGTTCCCGGATGGTATTGGCCCAGCGGGAGCGTGCTTCCGATAGATCAAGCGATTTTTGTTTGTATTGGTCCTCTAAAATACCGACTTGGGCCTGCAAAGTCGCCCGTTTACCGTTGAAAAAATCACGCTCACGTTCGACAATTTTGGGGATATCATTTTCCAAATCTTCTGGAAAAACAGGTGATTCCACATCCTGCACTTCCGCTGTCAGTCTGATCATGCGGGCCTGCTTGGCCTTCATATCAATCGTGGCTTGGGCGAGCTCGGAGCGCGAAAAACTATTATCGATGCGTAAAAGCGGCGCGCCTTGCACGACACTATCGCCTTCGCGCACGAGAATTTCCGTCAAAATACCTCCGTCAAAATGCTGAACGGTCTGAACTTGGGATTGTGGAACGATTTTCCCGAAGCCGCGAATAACGCGGTCAATTTCGGTATTGGACGCCCATACCAGAAGCGCTACGACCGAAACCGCCGTAAAAACCACAAAGCTGCGCGAAGCACCCCGAACGATTTTATGGGATTGCCGGGGATAAGGGATCGGCAACGGCGCTACTTTTATAGGGCGCGGCGGCGCATTCTTATCTTTTAGGTCTTCAACCATAGCGTTATTTACCTAGATTTACAATTTTTACTAATGATATTATATCCAGTGGGGCGGAAACACTTAGCTTAAAAAAGTTAAATTTTTCCGATAAGTTTTCATTTCATTTAATAAATAATGTGTATTAGATTTACTCTAGCTTATGTCGCACCATGCGTTTGTAGTGTCATATCGTTGCGAAATTAAGGCAGAATATGTCCGTATTGCCACTCAATGACCCACCTCCGAGTTCTGATCCGGTGAAGGATACTTCATCCGTCGTCGCCATTCCGGCTCAGCCGTCCCGGGTGCTTCGGCTAGCTCCGACGGATGATACACGTCCAATGAACACGGCTGAGGAGGTTTCCGACGCGGAAGGGTCCGGCGAGCCATCCCCTGTGTCCGATGAAGCGACACCGCCAAATCATGACGCGCCCGGCAAACTATCGATCATGCGCGCTCTTGAGTATCTGGCTGGCCAATGGTTTGGCCAACCCGTTGATCTCACGCGCCCGGATACGACAAGTGAGCCCCTTTCGCCTGAAACGGCAATCGCCTACGCATCTGAGCTCGGTTTAGATATTACGGCCCGCCAAGGGCGGCTTTCGCAACTGCATGATACCGATTTTCCGTGTCTTGCCATTGATCGCGATGGGCAATGCCGTGTCCTCGTTCGCAAAATTAATCGCTGGGCTTTTCTGTGTCGCACCGCGGATCGCGACGTGCCGGTTGATCGTAAACATTTGGAATCGACCTATTCTGGCACCGTCTTTTTGGTTCGCCCGATTGAAGAATTTGTCGCTCGCTCGTCGCAGGGTGCCGTTGATGAGGATGCAGATCATATCGATGACCGCCCCGTTCAATCGGTTATCGGCTTCCTCATTTCGACGATGTTGCGCAAGCGGCCTGGCGCGCTGACCCAACTTGCGGTAGCAGGCGCGATCAGTAATTTTCTGCTTGTACTCGTCCCCATCTTCTCGATGGCCGTGTATGATCGCGTCATCCCCCATTTGGCTTACGAAACGCTTTGGGCCTTAACGATTGGTATTGTTATCGCCTTGGCGGCTGATCTCGCGCTCCGGCATGTCAAAGTTCGGCTGATTGATTCTATCGCTGCCGATATCAGCCACGTTGTCCAGGTGCGTTTTTATCGTCGACTGGTTCATGGCCGGATGATTGCCATGCCCCGAACAGGCGGCGCCTTGGCCCAAACGATCAGGGATGTGGAAAGCTATAGCCAATTGATTCCCATGGCATTTTTATCCATTTTCGTAGATCTGCCCTTTATCTTCATCACATCAATCATCCTCGCCGCCGTCGCAGGTACCGTGGCGCTTGTTCCGCTCGGTGGGGCTATCATTGTTGGCGCTATTTTTGCGGTTGCCCATTTTGCCAGCCGCGCACGATTGGCACCTTTTCTGGTGCTCATGCGCCTTCAGTCCAATTCCGTCATTGAAACGATCGAAGGGTTAGAGACGGTTAAAACGACGACGGCAGAATCGGCTTTGCTGAATAAATGGGAGCGTCTTGCGGATGCAACCGCCTATGGTAGCCATATGTCGCGGCTGGCCCATGCATTTGCCCAGCAATGGACGATGTCCATTAGCCAAGCCATGACGGTAGCCACCTTGGTGCTGGGCGTTTATGAAATCAGTCAAAACGCCATGAGTGTGGGTGCGCTATCAGCGGCCACCATGCTCGTAGGGCGGCTCATTGGCCCGATTACACAATTTGTTACTCAATCGCAAAGGGTTATTCAGGCCAGAAAAACCCTTGAGCCCATTCGTATGGTCTTGAATGCGCCGATTGAGCGCGCGGGTGATAGCGGCTTCACCGGCACGCGGAAAATTCTAGGAAAACTCGATTTTATCAATGTCAGCTATACCTATCCGGGTAGCCCTTCGCCCAGTCTAAACGGTATTAATTTAACGATCCGTCCCGGCGAGCGCATCGGCATTATCGGGCGCGTTGGCTCTGGAAAAAGTACACTTTTACGCCTGATCGTCCGCCTGTTGGAGACCAATGAAGGCGCTATTCAACTCGATGATCGTGATATTCGGCAATATTCGCCCCGGGATATTCGCCGCCAGATCGCCTATATGCGGCAAGATTCAAGCTTATTTGACGATTCGTTGCGGGCAAACCTGTTTTTTGGGCTTGAACAACCCGAACCACGTCTGGTTGATTACGCCTTGTCCATTTCGGGCGTGGCACAGTTTGCTTCAAAAAATGCGGAAGGGTTTGGCTTTCGTGTGGGGCCGCGAGGCGAGAGGTTGTCGGGCGGCGAACGTCAGGCCGTCGGTCTTGCGCGCGCTATGATCGGTGATCCCAAGATGCTCCTTTTAGATGAGCCTACTGCGGCGATGGATAACACGATTGAGCGTCAGATTATCAACGGATTGGCCCCATGGCTTAATGGCAAAACGCTTATTGTAGCGACCCACCGCGCGGCGTTGCTAGATTTAGTGGATCGGGTTATTTTAATGCACGATGGACGAATCGTTGCGGATGGCCCAAAAGATCAGGTACTCCGGAATCTTAAGGTTAGTTAAAATACTAGGATGATCTTTCGTTTTAATGTAATTGTAAATTTACGGAAGATCATCTAACATTATATACAGTTTTTCACTTTAACGATTGAAGTACTCACATGGCGGGTGCCGCAGACGGAGAAGAAGTTAACTATTGGCCCGGCTTCGTTGACGCGCTGTCAACGATGACGATGATGCTTATCTTCTTGATGATGATTTTGAGCTTGGTCGTCGTCAGCATCTCCCAAACAGCCTCTAAAAGTCAGATTATGGCCATTGCCAAAGCGGCGAAGGTGGATAGTTCAGGCTCGCCGATTTCGATCGATAAGCTTACCGCTCAAATTTTAGATGCGTTATCCCGCAAAAACGATACGCCCAGTTCAAAATTGCCAGTCACCGAATCAAAACTTCAGCAGGAAACAGTTATCTCCGACCCGAGCACATTGACCAAAAACCAAGAGGATAAGAGCTTTGCGATTGAACCGGGTCAAAAAGTCATATCTCAGGGGTCCAATGATGCCTTAATCTCCAGTCGTAACTCCTCGACGACCGGAGTTGAAAATAGTCTTGGACCTTCGACGGTTCAACCGAATAATCCGCCTAAAAGTTCGCAGACGGCAGAATTGGATCCTGAAGCGGGTAATTATTATTACGCTGCACCGGAAATAAATCCGGATGAAAAGCGTATCGTATCTACGCATCCCGCTGATATTCGTCCTTTTGGGGGTGCTACTGATATTAAGTCAAATAAGGCCCTGATAACCATTGAATACCAACCCCACGCGGTTAGGATTGACGATAAGAGCGCTTCCAAGCTGACGGAGCTCTTTACGAATAGGAAGGCAGAATTGATTGATCGAACGATCCAAATTCGTGCCTTTGCCAATGTTCAAAATGGAAATGTTACAGAAGCACGCCGATACAGTTATTATCGGGCAATGGGCGTTCGCCAATACTTGCTTGATTCGGGTGTTCCGTCCGAGCAAATTAAGGTTGGCGTGGAAGATGTCAGCAATCAGGAATTATCGGATATTGTTCAACTTTTTGCCATTTAATTATCACGGAATCATTGAGCCATGAAATCATATCAAGCCTCGCGCGACTCAAATTCGTTAAAGACCATTCAGGTTGAACTTATTAAATCATCTGTTGTCATTGCGGCCATTCTTGCGCTGGGTTTCTGGCAATCGGAATTTGCCCTTAACGGCATAAGAGCACAGCCTGCACTCAATTTGGCCATTATCGGCGTCTTCGTTTTTGGCACGATAAAGGCACTCATATCGAATTTTCAACTTTTTGACGAATATAGCGCCTTGCAAGCGATGAAAGAAACTTGGGCTGACTTTGACGAAATGGAGCGTTCGGGAGATCATGGCGGCGTGCGTCGTCTGATGCGCGCAGCGGAGCCGGCTAAGGTATTCAAGTTACCGACGATTCTCGGGCCTGTTTACGAAGATGTGATGGCGGAGCTTTTAAAGACCCGCTCTCTGCGGACGTCGCTTAGCCAGCGCAATACGTTAATTGCTACCATTAATGAGGGCATCAAAAACGAAAAATCACTGGTCAGTTATCTGACGGGTACATTGATTTTGATGGGTCTTATCGGAACCTTTATCGGCCTTATGGAAATGGTGGCCTCTGTGGGCGGCATTATTGGTGGTTTGAACGAGGCCGGTACAGGCTCGGAAGACGCCATTAAGAATGTTTTGCACGATTTGCAGGCCCCTTTGACTGGTATGGCCACGGGTTTTTCGGCTTCACTTTTTGGTCTGTTTGGATCGCTAAGCTTGGGGCTGATTGCGCGGTTTGGGACATCCGCAGCGACTGCCGTTAAGCGCGAATTTGAAACGTGGCTATCACGGATCAGCAATCTCGAAGCGCAAGGTGCAGCGGGCGCTATCGGCTCGGTAGTGTCCGACGGTTCAAGCATTGCGATTGCCGGATCGCTTCTCGGGGCCTTCCGTGCAACCCAAGGCCTGATCACACGAAGCGCAGATGTTATGAAGCGTTTGGGTGAACGGCAAGAGACTCAAACGGACGTATTGGTAAGGCTAGTCGAACAGGTCGAAAGTCTGTCGAACCGTCAGGCGACGACCATTAGTCAATTAAAACGCGTCGACTTGATTGGTGACGTAATCGATAATATGCGAGAAGAGGCTATTTTGCGTGATCGCGCAGCCTCAAATCGGCTAGCGGAAGCTGTTGGACGCATCTCGCAGGTGGTCGAGGACAGCCAGAGCAATCTCTTTAATGCCGTTCAAGATGTTGCCGAACAGGTACGCGGTACGGAGCGTCTAGCGCATGTGCTTGAGCTGCAACAAAATCGCGGATTTGAGACATTAGCGCTTGAATTATCCACCATCGCGGCCGCGGGCAATGAGCGTGGACGCATATATGCCGAACATCAGGGGGAAGTTGAAAAACTCATTCGCGCCTCGTTGAGACCACTCGATGTGCGCACGGTTTCTGATCAACTCGCGGCATCGGTTGATGAGCGATTGGCGGCAGGATTTGGAGCCGTTGCTACCTCCTTCGACCAATCTTTGAGCCGTCTTTTGACTGGATTAGACCGTCTTGGCCAGACGCAAGCCGAATTGGCGGATCGCCTGCTCGCAATTGATGCGGCAACGACACCCGCTGAAGAGATGCGGGCCTTTGGGAAGAATATCGAGCAAGGGGTTTCAAGTGGCTTGGCTGAAATCGCTAAAGTTCTTGAGGGCGTGTTGAGTGATCGCTCAAAGCAGATTCGCGACGAGGTCGAGGCGGGCGCAAAAGCCTATGTGAACGAAGATGCGATTGCAGATTCGTTCAAACTCAACCAAGTCGTTACCGAGGCCGTGTTGGATCGGTTTAGACAAAAGCCAAAAAAATAAATAGTCGATATTGGACCACTTAAATTATTACCCCTTTTAATTGGTAGGAGAAACCAATGTTGGACCGTCCAAATGCTTCAAACAATGCGCTTATAAAGCGTCCTTGCTGCATCGTGGCCGAGCTTGGCCTTGACGAATACGATGTCGTGCTCGACGGCGTTGTTCGGTGGTTGGTATTGGACAGTGCGCTGTTTAGGGAAGCAACACGCTATATCATGAAACGCAAGGGCGATACGGTACGTTTGCGTATTTTGGGTTCCGATTATCCAGCCACGATTACTGCAACAACGTCTGAGGGATATGAGTTACGTTTCGAGCATCCCTTGGATGCTGATGTCGTCGAAGATCTCGTTTCGCGTCATTTAACCGACGAATAAACAAACAAGCTTGCATTCTAAAGATATAAATCCGTCCCGGAAAAACATGGATTTTTGCAAAGCTTGAAGTAGTGCTAACCAAAAACGTGACATTGAATGCCTCTTCAACTCGTGAGGAAACAGCTAGAACATACTTTATAAATCAATATATCAATTATTAACGATTTCATCTTGTTTCCCCCGTTGCAAAGCCTTGGTATTGCCTCTATACACCCTACCTTCAAACCGCCCGGCTGATTAAGGGCTGCCGTGGCGGTTTATTTCGCTCAATGTTGAGACGAACAGCGTAAAACGCGCTGCACAGGATGAAAAAGGCGGTTTCGACCGCCCGAAGGAGAGCAAAATGCCCAAGATGAAGACCAAATCGGCCGCCAAAAAGCGGTTCAAAATCACCGGCACCGGCAAGGTGATGTATGCCCAAGCCGGCAAGCGCCATGGCATGATCAAGCGGACGAACAAGCAGATTCGTAATCTGCGCGGCACCAATGTGATGTTCGATACCGACGGTTACAACGTCAAGAAATACTTTTTGCCGAACGGCTAATGGCCCCAAGTTCAAAGTTTTCCGTCACATTTTTACCCATTCTTCCGAAGGAGATCCGTCATGGCACGTGTTAAACGGGGTGTAACATCCCACGCCAAGCATAAAAAAACATTCGACGCCGCAAAGGGTTTTTATGGCCGTCGCAAAAACACGATCCGCGCGGCCAAAGCCGCCGTTGATCGCGCGATGCAATACGCCACCCGCGACCGTAAGGCCAAGAAGCGCACGATCCGCGCTTTGTGGATTCAGCGCTTGAACGCCGCAGTGCGCGAGCACGGCATCGTCTATTCGCGCTTTATTGACGGCCTCAACAAGGCTGGCATCGTGGTCGACCGTAAGGTTCTCTCCGATCTCGCTATTCATGAGCCTGTGGCCTTTGCCGCCCTCGTTGAAAAGGCCAAGGCGCATATCGCTGCGGTTGCTGCTTAAGTTTTTTGCCTTTTAATGGATTAAAGGGCCCGCCTAGCAATAGGCGGGCTTTTTGTTGAATTGACATATCGCGGTAAAATAATTATAAAGCGATAATTCAATTCAAAATAAGGAGTTTCATAATGGCCGTTCAATTTATTCGAACCCCAAATGGCGATGAAATGGCTGTTGTTTCACGCAAAGAGTATGAAGAGTTAATCCGTTCGATTAATCAGCGTGAGCGGCGTGCAGATTATGAGCGGCTAAATCGCTCTAGTCTAACTGAGAACCAAAAGGCCGAAATAACGAGACTTATGGATCGCGGTGACAGTCTGCTAAGGGCAGTTCGTAATTGGCGCGATTATACTCAAATGTATGTTCAGGAGTTTCGGACGACACTTGGAGGTGCAAGTCAGTCCTACTTAGCAGATTTGGAAACCGGCAAACGGGCCGGAACGCGAGAAGTGCTGAAGAACTTAGCTAAAATATACAACGTTCCAGAGGATTTATTCGTCGATGAGGTATGATTTTTAAGTACATCATATTTGCTCGACATTTCGCCACTCGCATGGCACGAACGCCGATAAATTTTCGTCTATCCAGAGACTTTCCTAATGACCGATTACTCGTCGCTTGAATCCGAACTCGTCACCGCCATCTCTACCGCCGCCGATGAAGCCGCGCTTGAAGCCATTCGCGTGGCAGCGCTTGGCAAAGCGGGCTCCATTTCCGGCCTGCTCAAGACGCTGGGATCGCTCACGCCGGAAGAGCGCAAAGAGCAAGGCCCGTTGATCAACGGCCTGCGCGACCGTGTTACCGAGGCGCTGGCCGCCCGCCGCACCACGCTGAAAGAGGCAGCGCTTGAAGCCCGCCTCGCCGCCGAACGGGTCGATGTTTCTCTGCCCGTGCAGCCCTCCGACAATGCGCGGGGCCGCATCCACCCGATCAGCCAGGTGATCGAGGAACTCACCACGATCTTCGGCGATATGGGCTTTGCGGTGGCGGAAGGCCCGGATATCGAAAATGATTTCTATAATTTCACCGCGCTGAATTTCCCGCTCGGCCATCCGGCGCGCGAGATGCACGATACGTTCTTTTTCAACCCCGATGAGAATGGCGAGCGCAAGCTCTTACGCACCCACACCAGCCCCGTGCAAATCCGCACCATGATGACGCAAGACCCGCCGATCCGCGTGATTATTCCGGGCCGGACCTATCGCTGCGACTCGGACCAGACGCATACGCCAATGTTCCATCAGGTCGAAGGCCTCGTCATCGATAAAGGCTCACATTTGGGCCATTTGAAATGGATTTTGGCCGAGTTCTGCAAAGCCTTCTTTGAAGTCGATGACGTCAAAATGCGCTTCCGCCCGTCTTTCTTCCCGTTCACGGAACCGTCGGTCGAAGTCGATATCCAATGCTCGCGCAAAGGCGGCGAAATCCGCTTCGGCGAGGGCGAGGATTGGCTTGAGATTTTGGGCTGCGGCATGGTGCACCCCAACGTCATCCGCCATTGCGGGCTGGACCCCGATGAATACCAAGGCTTCGCCTGGGGCATGGGCATCGACCGCATTGCGATGCTGAAATATGGTATGCCGGATTTGCGACCGTTTTTCGAGGCTGATATGCGGTGGTTATCGCATTACGGCTTCAGACCGCTCGATATGCCGACGCTGACGGGTGGGTTGAGCGTTTGATATGACTATGTTTCAGGTCGAAATAGACCTTATCCGCTCGGTAAGTGTATATTGCGACGCAACGCATCTGCATGTGACGCTTGCAGATGCTTGATCCCTGTCTGCCCCTCTGTGGTGGTATCCCCGCCTTTTAAAGGCCGACATGGCTGATCGCAATGTCATCGAGTTTATGCCTATGGGCTTGCACTGGCCGCAGGTGGACGAGGATATCTCAATTGCGTCCATTCTGCGCGGCCAAAAAGCGCCGGGCGCATTGGAGCCGGGGCTGGCGGCGTAAAAGCGATTGATAATTTCAGCATAATTAGCTATTTTAGCTAAAATAGCTAAGAGGCTCCCATGAAAACGATGACTGCTGCTAAAGCCAAAAATGCGTTCGGCCAGATGATTGAAGCGGCCCAACGCGAACCTGTGCTCATTACAAAGCAAAACCGCCCGGTTGGCGTTTTTATGTCCATTCGGGACATCGAGGACACGATTTGGGGCGAGGAGGCCAAAAAGGTGCATTCCGAAGGCCAGATCGGTCAAGATATCAACCGTACATTGATGGATAAGCTATTGAAAAATAGCAATTAATAAGACTATTTTATCCTATCGATAAAGCGGTATATCAAACTTACCGCAAAAAAACGGTTGATATGCGATCTGAGGATGCTATGGCAATATCCGAAAGCCAAAATTTGAAAAAATACGAAGCCTTAGCGCTCAAATTGCTGCGCAAGGAACTTGGCTCATATGTTGAAAAGGTGACGGTTCGGGAAGATATCGATTATGATGATGAGCCTGCTTTATTCATCGATGCAATCCTCAGTGAAAAAGCGCCCGCCGATCTCGGAAAAAAATTTATCTTCTCCCATTTGTATTTACGCCGTGAGTTGGAGAGGGTTGGTGAGAATCGTTTCCCGTACTTAACGACCCGGCGACCCAAAAGTGACAACAGACCGACTGATTTTATCCTTAGCTCCAAAACGGGGCAGGGTTCCAAATCAAAAAGGCGCGCTTCATAATGAGCGAAGATTTGTTGTCTCTTGCGATAGAATTAGCCAACGTTCAATCACCGACTGAACATCATTTTAGAAAGGCTGTATCGACGGCCTATTACGCGGCTTTTCATGCGCTTTGCGAAATGGTGGCCAATCAGATTGCTGGGGAAAACGATACGCCATTATATACGAGGGTTTATCGTAAGCTCGATCATGCCAATTTTGATAAAAAAGGCAGTATAATTTTTAATATATCCGATCAAACCAACGCCTTAAGGGATACGCTAAATGACCTTCGTCAAAAACGAGAAGATGCGGATTATAATCCTGAAAAATTCTCGTTATCAAAAGAAGAAATAAAGGATATTATCGATAAAGCTAGAAACGCGATATCCTTGATCAAATCAATTAACTCTAAAGAAAAGAAAATTCTGGCTGTTAATATATTAACAGGTAAGGATTTTTTGATTGGCCGATAGTAAAAGGACATATTCTTCATAATAGAAGAAAAGTTTAATCCCCATGAAATTCACCCTCTCTTGGCTCAAAGAGCATTTGGATACCGCGGCCTCGCTCGACGCGATCGTTGAGGGGTTGACGAAAGTTGGCCTCGAAGTTGAAAGCGTGGAGGATCCGGCCAAGACGCTGGCGCCCTATATCACGGCCTATGTGATCTCCGCCGAGCAGCACCCGAATGCGGATCGCTTGCGCGTCTGCATGGTCGATATCGGCGATGGCAAGCCGGTGCAGGTCGTGTGTGGTGCGCCGAATGCGCGGGCGGGTATGAAAAGCGTGTTCTCGCCACCCGGCACCTATATTCCGGGCAAAAACATCACGATCTCGGTCGGCATAGTGCGCGGTGTCGAGAGCGCGGGCATGTTGTGTTCGGGCTTTGAGCTTGGCCTATCGGATGACCATGACGGTATTATTGATCTGCCAGCGGACGCGCCCGTCGGTGTGCGCTATGTCGATTACGCGAATATGGACGATCCGGTCATCGATATCTCGGTCACGCCCAACCGTTCCGATGCGCTGGGCGTTTATGGGATTGCGCGTGACCTTGCGGCGGCGGGTTTAGGCTCATTGAAGCGGCACGATCTAAAGCCAGTCAAGGGCGAGGGTGCTTGCCCTGTCGCTGTTACGCTGAATTTCCCCGCCGACCAAAAACATCTGGCCCCTGCTTTTGCGTTACGTCTCGTACGCGGCGTCAAGAACGGCCCGAGCCCGGAATGGATGCAGCGCCGCTTGAAGGCCATCGGCCTTAGGCCCATCAACACGCTCGTGGATATCACCAATTACATCACCTTTGATCGTGGCCGTCCGTTGCATGTGTTTGATGCCAAAAAGGTCAAAGGCCATCTCGTGGTGCGTCACGCCAAAGACGGCGACGAGATTTTGGCGCTTGATGGTAAGACCTATCGCCCTGATCCGACAATGATCGTCATTTGCGATGACAATGGCGTTGAATCGATTGCCGGCATTATGGGCGGCGAGCATTCGGGGTGTGATGAGAACACCACCGATGTGTTGATTGAATCGGCCCTTTGGGATGCGTTTAACATCGCCCAATCGGGCCGCAAGCTTGGCATCAATACCGATGCGCGCTATCGCTTCGAGCGCGGCGTTGATCCGGCTTTCTGCGTGCCGGGGCTTGATCTTGCAACGCATATGGTCATGGAGCTGTGCGGCGGCACACCGAGCGAAGCGTTTATTGCGGGCGAGGTTCCTGCGCCTGAAAAAATCATTACGTTCCCATGGTCGGAGGTGCGGCGGCTAACCGGCGTGTTAATGCTGGTGCCGGAAATGAAGGCCATTCTGACCGAACTCGGTTTCTGGGTCTCGGGCAATGACAGAGAGGTCAAGGTCGCGGTACCCTCATGGCGTCCCGATGTAGAGCAAAAGGCCGATATCGTCGAAGAGATCATCCGCATCGCGGGGCTTGATCAGGTCGAGATGGTCCCCTTCCCGCGCGTACCCGCAACGGTTGCAAAACCCGTTCTCACCTTAATCCAGAAGCGCACACGGCTTGCTAAGCGCGCGCTGGCGGCGCGTGGATTGGTGGAGGCTGTCACCTGGTCCTTTATCAGCAAGTCCGAGGCGGAAGCCTTTGGCGGTGGCAAGCCGCAATTGTCGCTCGCCAACCCGATTGCGTCTGACCTTTCCGATATGCGGCCAAGCCTGCTGCCCGGCCTCCTTAAAGCGGTCGGTCGCAATGTCGCGCGCAGTCTCTCGGATGTGGCTCTATTTGAAGTGGGGCAGGTTTTCAAAGGCGATCGGCCGGAAGACCAATCGATAATGGCAACCGCCGTTCGTCGCGGCCTTGCTGGCCCGAATGGATCAGGCCGCCATTGGCAGGGCGATGCATCGGTTGATGGGTTTGATGCAAAAGCTGATGCCTTCGCTGTGTTAGAGGCTTTAGGCGTCCCAGTCGCGGGATTGCAAGTGGTGCAGGGAGGGCCTGCTTGGTATCATCCCGGTCGCTCCGGCACGTTGCAATTCGGGCCTAAACTGGTCGTGGGGGCCTTTGGTGAGGTCCATCCGCGCCTTTTGGAAGCGCTTGATGTGAAGGGACCCGTGGTTGCCTGTGAGATCAATCTCGATCTCTTGCCCCCGCCCAAAGCGCGGCCCACACGCATGAAGCCGAAGCTTGTGTTACCGGAATTTCAACCCGTGAGCCGCGACTTTGCCTTTATCGTCGATAAATCCATCCCAGTTTCTGAGCTTATTAAAGCAACCCAAACGGCAGAACGCGCGTTGATTACGGATATAGCCGTATTCGATGTCTATGAAGGCACGGGTGTGCCGGATGGTAAAGTATCGATTGCCCTTGCCGTGACGCTGCAACCCGTCGAAAAGACGTTGACGGACACGGAGATTGATGCAGTTTCAACCCGCATCATTGCTGAGGTTTCGAAAAAAACCGGAGCGGTATTGCGCGGCTGAGATGGAGCTTTAGATCATCCGTAATGAATCCTTATGATTCAACTGGTAAAGTAAGTGCATTGGTAACAATGGGACCGGGACAATTTTGATAATCATGCGGTCATTTTCATGGGGTCTGTTTGCAACGCTCGCTTTGAGCGTTATGGCATCGGCTTATTCCGCCCATGCAAAAGACAGTGGCGCGGAGGCTAAGACCCGTCACACGCCCGCAACAGTAACTGAACCCTATCAGCCCATCGAGCCGCCCGAGGATGCCGATCAATGGTATATCGGGTCTATTCCCGATGATCCTATTGATATTCCAACCGTTGATCGCTCGCGGTTACGCGCTGATCTAAGGCGCGAAGTGGTCGATGCGCCGGAAGATTACCCAGCCAATACGATTGTGGTTGATATCGATGCACGGCATCTCTTCTATTATCAAGGTGACGGCACCGCTATTCGCTATGGCATCGGCGTCGGGCGACGGGGCTTTTCATGGCAGGGTACCGCAAGCATTGGCCGCAAAGCGGTATGGCCTGATTGGACGCCGACGGCCACGATGCGCTCCATCATCCCTGATCTTCCCGCCAGTATGGAAGGGGGCCTCGATAGCCCGCTTGGCGCGCGGGCGCTGTATCTCTATCAAAACGGGCAGGATATTTTGTTCCGCATCCACGGCACCAATGAGCCATGGACGATTGGTGAACAGGTCTCCAGCGGCTGTGTGCGGATGCTCAACGAGGATATCGTTGATTTATATAATCGCGTTGCAATTGGCGCGAAGGTGATTTTGCACAATTCAACAGTTATGAAACAATACTAAGTGCCTGCCATTTTTGAACTTTTTTGTTGCACAAATCCGTTGAATAATAAGCACCTGTTTGATGGCCACTTGGCGTGTCCAAGTCGAGCATTGTCATAAAACGCTTGATAACTGTTATTGGTTGGCTCCATAATAAAGCATGGAGGACATCATCATGACCATTAGCGCCGACTTAGGCACCAACCTTGAAGCTTATGTCACAGGGCTTGTGCAATCTGGTCGTTATCATTCCAAGAGTGAGGTCTTGCGTGAAGGCATCCGCCTTGTTCAAGAGCGTGAAGCGCGGCTTGCCGTGCTTGATGCTTCAATTGCACGGGGCATAGCCGACGCTGACGCTGGACGCGTCAAGCCCGCTGCCCAAGTGTTTGACCGCCTTGAGGCAAAATATCGCGCCATGGCGGAAGCCAAAGAATAATGATAGTTGTCATATCCGACGAGGCCGAAAGCGACCTTGAACACATCGCTGACCGTATCGCCGAAGATAATCCATTCCGCGCCGTCTCTTTCGTGAAAGAGTTGCGCGACCGCTGCGAAAAACTGGCAGATATGCCCAAAGGCTTCCCACTGGTGCCACGTTACGAGCAGATGGACATTCGCCGCCGCGTTCATGGCGCATACCTCATCTTTTATCGTGTAGAAACATCAAAGATTGAAGTGCTGCATATCCTTCATGGCGCAATGAACTATGAATCCTTGTTATTTCCCGAGGGATAAAAAGCATAATATGTCGCGACGCGCGTTTCACAATCAGGATAACGCTTTATCGCCGTTGAGCGGATTATCGGGATCGCGATCATAGCGGATCGTTTCAAACCGCATCGCGCGGGCATCCATCATCAAAAGCTTGCCGACCAAAGGCTCACCAAAGCCCACAAGGGCGCGGATGACTTCCAACGCCATCATACTGCCGACCATTCCCGCTAACGCGCCTAATACACCCGCTTCCGCGCAGGCCGGTATCATGCCAGCAGGTGGCGGCTCGGGGAACAAACACCGATAGGTCGGGTTAGGCATACCATCGGCTCCGCTCTCATGCGGGCGCAACGTGGTGAGCGTTGCATCCATCGCGCCCAGTGCCGCCGTTATGAGGGGTTTGCCCTCGTAAAAGCACGTGTCCGATACGAGATAGCGCGTATCGAAATTATCCGAGCCATCGGCAACGACATCATAGGCCGCAATCAGCGCCGCGGCATTCTTCGCCGTGATGCGTGTGGTGTGGGCTTCAACGGCAATATGCGGATTAATCCGCGCAATAGCATCCGTAGCACTTGCTGTTTTAGGGCGACCAAGATCAGCCGTGCTGTGGATGACCTGCCGTTGCAGGTTGGAAAGCGATACAACATCATCATCCACAAGGCCGAGGGTTCCCACCCCTGCCGCAGCCAAATATTGCAACAATGGCGCGCCAAGGCCTCCAGCCCCAATCACCAGCACGCGCGCTTTTTTGAGCTTCTGCTGCCCTGGCCCGCCAATATCGCGCAAGACGATATGCCGCGCATAGCGTTCGAGTTCGTCAGGGTTAAGCGTCGGCAGAGGGTTCATGAATCCCTTTTAAAGAAATCCATCGCCGATGTCTCGCCAAGCTTGCCGAGATACCGCGCCCAGGCGACCATGCCGCGCTCATAGCTTGCGAGACGGAAAAACTCGTTTGGTGCGTGGTAGTCTTCATCGACTGTTGAGAAGGAAAAAAACACCGTATCGATGCCGAGCACCCGTTTGAAAATATCGCCAATCGGGATCGTAGCGCCCATACGGACGCGGACAGGGCGGCGGTCAAGCACCGATTCAAGCACGTCTTCCGAAAGCACGAGCGCAGGGTGATCCTGTGATACTGCATAAGCAGGTGTGCCGCCTGTCTCACGTTTGATGCTCACCGTGGTTCCCTGGGGCGCGTTGGCTTCTAAAAAGGTGGCAAGAAGCGCTACGATGCGATCCGGGTCTTGCCCCGGTACCAAACGGCAGGAAATCTTGGCGTAGGCTTCAGATGGAATAACGGTCTTTTTGCCGGGGCCGGTATAGCCGCCAACAATGCCATTATATTCGAGAGTCGGTCTTATCCAGTTGCGTTGCAACAACGTATAGCCCGCCTCGCCCGCGCCTTTGGTCGCGCCAATTTCGGCGAGGTAAGCCGCTTCATCAAACGGAATGGCGGCGATGGCTTTGACGTCATCGGGGTGAATCGGCTGAACCTCGTCATAAAAGCCCGGCACTGCAATGGCACCATCGGGCGTATGCAGCTTGGCTAAAAGCGCCACAAGCGCCTGAATGGGGTTGGCAACCGATCCCCCATGGCGTCCGGAATGGAGATCCTTGCCGGGTCCACGCACGGTTACTTCAAGCGCGCAAATGCCACGGCTTGCGACCGTGACGCTGGGCAAATCGGCCCGCCATTGAGCGCCATCTGCCGAGAGCGCGAAATCGGCTTTCAGCCTGTCTTGATGATCACGAACGAAATCTTCGAGATGGGCGCTGGAGACTTCCTCCTCGCCCTCAAACAAAAACACCATATTGACGGGTAAACGGCCTTGCTCTGCCAGATAGGCAGCGGCGACAGCAATCGGGATCAACATCGGCCCTTTATCATCCGACGCGCCGCGCGCATAAAGCCTGCCGTCGCGAATATCGGGTATGAAAGGCGATGATTGCCACGCGCTGATCGGGTCGGGCGGCTGGACATCGTAATGGCCATAAACGAGCACCGTCGGCGCCCCCGGCGCATGACGCCATGCAGCCATAACTACCGGATGTCCTGCGGTTGGTAGAATGGCGACCTCGGTAAGACCCGCCGCTTTAAGCTCTGCGGCAACAAATTGGCTCGCTTGGAGGATGCCCTCTTTATAGGCGGGGTCGGTTGAGACGCTTGGGATCGATACAAAGGCTTTGAGCGTTTCGATATGTTTTGGCATATCGCCTAGGAGACGTTTTTCAATCGCTTCAGAGGACCACGGATCACTCATTTGCCACCATCCACCGAAAGCACCTGACCTGTTATCCATTCCGCTTGTTCGCTTACAAAAAACAACGTCGCCGCAACGATATCCTCGACCTTACCGAGACGGCGCATAGCAATGCGTTCCAGCATCGCCTTTTGGCCTTCCGCGCCATAGCTTTCCCATTGCCGCTCAGTCGTGGGATTGGAGCGCACAAAGCCGGGTGCTACGCTGTTGACCGTAATGCCAAATTGACCAAGCTCATGGCCCAATTGGCGGGTTAAACCAATCTCACCCGCTTTGGCGGAGGCATAGGCCTGAATGCCCGTCAGGCTTACACCCAACCCAGCGCCCGATGAGATGAACACGATACGGCCATAGAATTGCTGCTTCATATGCGGCACAACGGCTTGCGAGAGGAAAAAAGCGGCCTTCATATTGATGTTGACGATGGTGTCCCAATCCTCCTCGGAAATTTCTTCCAAAGGACGGCCCACTTGCCCGCAAACGCCCCCGGCACTATGGATTAGGATGTCGAAAGGCCCATTGGTTTTCACCAGCTCGTCAATCGCCGCGCGTTTGGTAAGGTCGCATTGATGTGCGTAAATTGTGATGCCGTTTTCAATAGGTTCAACGGCTCGGTTATCAACGCCCGTTACCGTTGCACCATCACGCGCAAGCGCGAACGCAATCGCGCGACCAATGCCATGGGCGGCACCCGTCACAAGTGCGCGTTTGCCTTTGAAGTCGATCAGCATCTTATGAGCCTTTTTTTATTTTAATCCTCATTGCTTCGCTGTCGCTCGCAAGGAGGAGATAAAAGGAGTGTTTATAATTTTGACAGTTCCTCTAAATTCGCCCAATCGAGTGCGCGTTTGCCGTCTTCGATCTCGTGGATCATCGCAATCATGCGCGCCACAAGTGGCGTTGGAATGCCCAACTTAGCCCCTTGCTCGACGATAGGCCCCAGTTGAGCATCCACCTCCGTCTTGCGTTTGCGGATCGCCAGATCGCGCCAGATACCGGAATGGGTTTTGATCGATTTGGCGTTATGCGTCACCATCGCATCGAATGAGGCATGGGCCTCCGATTCTGGCGCGTCAGGTGCAAATGCCAGAGGCACATAGCCATTAAAGCCTAACGGCTCATAGCCGAGCTTTAACGCAACAGATGTTGCCTCCCGCGCAATGTTGCGCAGCAAGGGCCGCGCATCCGCCGCCGCTAGCCCATCACAAATCGAAGCATTGGTCAGCGCCGTTGCAAAGAGCAGCGAGCCATAGCCGAGCTTGCCCCAGAGATAGCCAAAAATATGGTCTGTCATGATCGCGTTCGGATCAAAAATCAGCATCAGCGCGTGAAGTGCTTTGAGCCGTTCGCTGATCGTACCATCCAATTCGCCCAGCACCACCGCGCCGCGACCGCTCAATTGAATGACACCCGGCGACAGATAATCACCACCAAAATTCAAGAACGCGCCGATCACGCGTTCGCGTCCCACGATATCAGCAATCACGAGTTCATTAAGCCCGTTTTGATAGGAGGCGATATAGCCATCGCTCGCCAGATGCGGCGCGATTTGCCGAGTAGCGCCATCGGTATGATGGGCTTTAACGCAGAGCAGAATATGGCTGAACATGCCTTGCACCTGATCAGGTGTGAGGGCCCGAACCTTGACGTTGAACTGGTCAATCGGGCCTTCAATCGTCAGCCCGTCGCGGTTCATCGCCTCAACATGCGCTGCATCTTGATCAACGAACACAACCTCATGTCCAGCGCGGACAAAATACGCGCCAATGGCCCCGCCAATCGCACCCGCTCCCCAAAGGACGATTGGGTCACTCACGCCCAAGGCCCTTCCATCAATGCGCGGGTTTCTTCTACCGCAATCGCCCACAGCGCCAGCATTTCCTCATCGCTCTTGTGATAGACGCCGCCGAAATTACCATCGCCCAACATCGCACGAACGCCTGAGGGATCTTTCAGACGCATGGTCTCCAAATCGGTCATGGGTTTTTGGGTTTCCGGTCCCCGAATATTAGGCAATCGCGTCCATGGGAAATTTTCCATCCAGGACGCGTGGGAGGCGATTTTGTCGATTTCCTGCACTTTGGCAAATGTTTGGGGCGCGTTCCACCAATTGTGGAAGCGAACAGCGGAACTGGGATTGCGCCCCATCCATTCAATCGCCGCCGTTTGTGCGGGCGAATTGCCGCCATGGCCATTGCACAAGAAAATGCGACGGAAGCCTGCGGTGTAAAGCGAGTCTAAAATATCGGTGATCACCGCCGCATAGGTGGAGAGCTTCAACGAGACCGAGCCGGGAAACGCCATAAAATAAGGCGTGATGCCATAGGCCTGTACGGGGAACACAGGAATCCCTAAAGGCTCAGCCGCATCAAGAGCGACTTTTTCGGATAAAATAGAATCGACCGAAAGGCTTAAGAATGCATGTTGTTCCGTGGAGCCTAAAGGCACAACCGCGCGGTCATCGCGCTTTAAATGGTCTTCTACTTGCATCCAGTTCATATCGCTGATCCGCATCAGAGAGGCTCCTTCGGTTTTTATTTACTCAACAGCCCAGCACGCAACCTCGCGGCCTTGCTTAACTTCAATCGGCGGAGCCTCTGCTTTGCAACGCGCAAACGCTTGCGGGCAGCGCGGATGGAACGGGCATCCCGATGGCGGATCAAATGGCGAAGGCAACTCGCCCTGCAACACGATGCGCTCTTTCTTGGCATCCGGATCAGCAACCGGGGTCGCCGATAAAAGCGCTTTGGTATAAGGATGCTGTGGCGAGGCAAAGAGCTGCTCGCGGGTGGCCGTTTCAACCGCATGGCCGAGATAGATCACCATCACGCGATCCGCGATGTGGCGCACGACCGACAGATCATGGCTGATGAAGAGGTAGGCCAGTCCGAACTCTTCCTGCAATTCGGCGAGCAGATTGAGCACTTGCGCGCGGATGGAAACATCAAGCGCAGAGACGGGTTCATCGAGCACAAGGATTTTCGGGCGCAACATGAGCGCGCGCGCAATCGCGATGCGCTGGCGCTGGCCGCCAGAAAACATATGCGGATAGCGGTCTTTAAACTCTGGCCGCAAGCCGACGCGGGCCATCATCGCGGCAACTGCGTTGTCACGTTCTTTGGAGGAGAGTGTTGTGTTGATGATCAACGGCTCTTCAAGCGCCGCTCCAATCGTTTGGCGCGGGTTGAGCGAGCCATAGGGATTTTGAAAAACGATCTGCACTTCACTGCGTAATTTTTTGCGTTCCGCCTTTGTGGCCCGCGCAAGGTCAATACCGTTGATCTTCAGCATTCCGGCGGTGGGTGTTTCAATCATCGTCAGTAGCCGCGCCAAAGTGGACTTACCCGAGCCTGATTCACCAACCACCGCAAGCGTTTTGCCTGCTTCAAGGTCAAAGCTCACGCCTGCCAAAGCATGTACGGTGGCGGGCGGCGCAAACATGCCACGGCGTACCATGTAGTCGCGTGTCAGTCCCTCGGCTTCAAGAACGATGCTCATCGTGTTGGCTCCAGCACGCGCGGCTTACCATGATGCAACGGCGTGTGACATAAGGCGCGTCCGTCATCCGATGCAGCACGTTGCGGTTTTTCGCGCGAGCACAGATCGGTGGCAAAGCCGCAACGGGGTGCAAAGCGGCATCCGTTTAATAGATCAAATTGCCCCGGCACTACACCGGGAATGGACGGCAAAACCCGGCCCGTTGCCCGCTCGGGTAACGCTGCCAAGAGAGCGGCAGTGTAAGGGTGATGCGGATCGCGAAACAACCCGCGCGTCTCCTGCATCTCAACCTGTTGGCCGGCATATTGGACGACGACACGCTGAGCGGTTTCAGCCACCACGCCCATATCATGCGTGATCAGCACCAAGCCCATACCGGTTTCGTTTCTGAGCCGCAACAACAGGTCTAAAATCTGCGCTTGAATGGTGACATCCAGCGCCGTTGTTGGCTCGTCGGCAATCAAGAGTTTCGGCTCGGAGGAGAGCGCCATCGCAATCATCACGCGCTGGCTCATGCCGCCCGAGAGCTGATGCGGAAAAGCCGACAATCTTTTTTCAGGATCGGTAATACCGACTTGTTCAAGCAACTCAATGGAGCGCTTTTTCTGCGCCTTTTTATCCATGCCGAAATGGGTTTTCAGCGTCTCGCCGATTTGAAAGCCTACCGTGAAGCACGGGTTGAGCGAGGTCATCGGTTCTTGAAAGATCATCGCGATATCGCGACGCACGATTTTGCGACGTTGCTCGTCGGAAATGGTCAGAAGATCGAGGCCGTTAAACTCCATGCGATCGGCGGTAACCGTAGCCGTCCATGGTAAAAGCCCCATAACAGCAAGCATGGCCACCGATTTGCCGGAACCCGATTCGCCCACAATAGCGAGCACATCGTCGCGTTCAACGGCTAAATCAATGCCATCAACCGCTTTGAACGCACCGTTGCGGGTGTCAAACGAGACCGAAAGGTTGCGGATATTGAGGAGCGCGTTCATTTTGAGTTCTCCTTTGACATCCAATCACCCTAGCGTTTATCCAAAAACGCTTTGCCAATCCTAGACGCTTCTTTTCCTAATAGTTGAGCCCGTTTTATCATTTCGATATAATCTTCGTACATTTGAATTTTTCTTTTATTATCGCCATTTCGAAATGTGTCAGATCGCAAGTCGTCGGCAAAATTCTGTAAATCAAATTCAAATTTATAATAAGCCGTGATCGGACCGATAATAGAAGGAGGTAAGATTGAAATTTGCTCCATAACACGAGAAAACGCAGGTACGGATTGATAGCGCGGGATCATTGGTGAAAAATCGTGATTTTTTCGAATTTCATTTTTCATCTCCGTGAGATGATCGTCCAGATCGAGCGTCGTAAATTTATTTATATTATGATCGATCTCAGCGGTGATTGCCAATGTGATATCACGAATTTTTTCCGCGCGGCGTCTTTGATCCGCGCGGCGCGTTTGCCAGGATGTTACAAACCAGCCGATAGCGTTAAACAAAGCGGTGTTAGCGCAACGTGAGAATGTCCCCTTTTTAGCAACGTGAGAATGTCCCCTTTGTGGTTTTTGTAAAGGGGGGGTATTTGATGTCGGAGGGGCTTTTTG